>OHQF01000681.1_pt1 | contig 20541 bp, 20 predicted proteins | sample 1578001 | NCBI WGS metagenome assembly OHQF01 (sample SAMEA3879538, study PRJEB24766) | human gut metagenome | biome: human-associated habitat; feature: feces | place: USA | collected 1985/1987 | reverse complement strand
TAAATAGTGATACAATTACAACACAAATAGGCTTTTATAAGGAGAAGTATAAAGTAATGGGATTAGCTCAGAAATTATTTGGAACACATAGTGAACATGAATTAAAAAGAATATATCCAATTGCAGATAAGATTGAAAGTTATAAAGAATCTTATGGCAAGTTAAGCGATGAAGAGCTTAAAGCAAAGACTAAAGAATTCAAGGACAGATTAGCAAAGGGAGAGACTCTTGATGATATTCTTCCAGAAGCATTTGCGACAGTAAGAGAGGCTGGTAAGAGAGTTCTTGGCATGGAACATTATCATGTTCAGCTTATTGGAGGTATTATTCTTCATCAGGGAAGAATTGCAGAGATGAAAACTGGTGAAGGTAAGACGCTTGTGTGTACACTTCCTGCATATCTTAATGCACTTACAGAAGAGGGCGTAATCGTAGTTACTGTTAATGACTACCTTGCTAAGCGAGATGCTGAGCAGATGGGTATGATACATGAGTTTTTGGGTCTTAAGGTTGGCGTCGTATTACATGACTCAACAAGAGAAGAAAGACAGGCTGCATATGCGAGTGATATTACATATGTAACCAATAACGAGCTTGGATTTGATTATCTTCGTGATAATATGGCTATATATAAGAATGAACTTGTATTACGAAATCTTAAGTACTGCATTATTGATGAGGTAGATTCAGTTCTTATTGATGAGGCACGTACACCGCTTATTATTTCAGGCCAGAGTGGAAAGTCTACTAAATTATATGAGCTTTGCGATATTCTTGCCAGACAGTTACAGCGTGGAGAGTATAAGGGCGAGAGAACTAAAATGCAGGCAATCATGAACGAGGAAGTTGAAGAAGATGGAGACTTCATCGTTAATGAGAAGGATAAGGTAGTTAACCTTACTGAACAGGGTATTCACAAGGTTGAGCAGTTCTTCCATATAGATAATTATGCAGATCCTGAGAATCTTGAAATTCAGCATAATGTTACACTTGCACTTCGCGCTCATAATCTTATGTTCAGGGATAAGGATTATGTTGTTAAAGATGATGAGGTACTTATAGTAGATGAATTTACAGGGCGTATTATGCCTGGACGTCGTTATTCAGATGGTCTTCATCAGGCTATTGAAGCTAAAGAGCATGTTAAGGTTAAGAGAGAGAGCAAGACTCTGGCAACTATTACATTCCAGAACTTCTTTAATAAGTTTGAGAAGAAGGCTGGTATGACAGGTACAGCCCTTACAGAAGAAAAGGAATTTCGTGAAATTTATAACATGGACGTTGTTGAAGTTCCAACTAACAAGCCTGTTATACGAGTTGATAATAATGATGCTGTATTTAAGACTAAGAAAGGTAAGTTCAATGCAGTTGTGCAGTCTGTAATTGAATCTCATGAAAAGGGACAGCCTGTTCTTGTAGGTACAATAACGATTGAGACTTCTGAAATGCTTAGCGAGATGTTAAGAAAGAAGGGGATTCCACATAATGTACTTAATGCCAAGTTCCATGAGCTTGAGGCGCAGATAGTATCAGAGGCAGGACGTCATGGTGCAGTTACTATTGCTACTAACATGGCTGGTCGAGGAACTGATATTAAGCTTGATGATGAGGCTGTTGCTGCAGGTGGTCTTAAGATTATTGGTACAGAAAGACATGAAAGCCGTCGTATTGATAACCAGTTACGTGGACGTTCTGGACGACAGGGAGATCCTGGTGAATCAAGATTCTACATTTCTCTTGAAGATGATCTTATGAGGCTGTTTGCACAGGAAAGACTTATGAATATTTTCAACAGTCTTGGGGTATCTGAGGATGAGCAGATTGAGCATAAGATGTTAAGCAAGGCTATAGAGACAGCTCAGAAGAAGATTGAGACTAATAACTTTGGTATCAGAAGCCATCTTCTTGAGTATGATCAGGTTATGAATGAGCAGAGAGAGATTATGTATGCTGAAAGAAGAAGAGTTCTTGATGGAGAAAGCATGCGTAATTCTATTATGAAGATGATAACAGATTATGTAGAGAATGTTGTAAACCGTTGTGTTGGTGAAGATAAAGATGCCAATGAATGGGATTATAACGAAATTAATGAGCTTCTGCTTCCTACAATTCCGATTGAAAAGGTTGTATATAGAGAAAACATCAGGAATAAGAATGAATTAATACATGATTTAAAAGAGAAGGCTGTCAAACTATATGAGGATAAGGAAGCGTTATTCCCAGAGTCAGAACAGATCAGAGAAATTGAGAGAGTAATCCTGCTTAAGGTAATTGACAGAAAGTGGATGGATCATATCGATGATATGGATCAGTTGAAACAGGGTATAGGACTTCAGGCTCTTGGTCAGAGAGATCCCGTTGTACAGTATAAGATGATGGGCTATGACATGTTTGATGAAATGACAGCAGGTATAGCGGAAGATACAATAAGACTTCTTATGCATATTCAGGTTGAACAGAAGATAGAACGAGAACAGGTAGCCAAGGTGACTGGAACTAATAAGGATGAAGGCCCTTCTGTAAAGGGTCCTGCAAGAAGAACAGAGAAGAAGATATATCCTAACGATCCATGCCCTTGTGGAAGCGGTAAGAAGTATAAGAACTGTTGTGGAAGACAGGCATAAGTTTATAATATGACTTTTGGGACGCGGAATGTCTGGAATATCAGCGTCCGCGTCTGTTGTTTTGGAGGATATATGGTAGAATTAGACCAGTTCAGATACAGAATTTCAGGATATGATAAGCCTATGGCACAGATTAAGAAATCACTGGATCTTGACAATAAGCAAAAAAGAATTGAAGAACTGGAAGCAGATATGGAAGCGCCAGGTTTTTGGGATAATCCGGATAAATCACAAAATGCTATGAAAGAACTTAAAGGGTTAAAAGATGCATTTGAAAGATATAATGAGCTTGAAACAGGTCTTGATGATGTTAAGACACTTATTGAGATGGCAGAAGAATCCAATGACCAGTCGCTTATTCCAGAGATAGAAGAAGAGATAACGAATCTCGAAGATAAGATGGAAAGTTTAAGAATTGAAACATTGCTTTCTGGTGAACATGATGCATGTGATGCGATTCTTACACTTCATGCTGGAGCAGGTGGAACAGAAAGCTGTGACTGGTGCCAGATGCTTTTCAGAATGTATACAAGATGGGCGGAAAGTCACGGATATACAACTGAAACACTTGATTATCTTGAAGGTGAAGAAGCAGGAATTAAGTCAGTTACTATAGAAATCCGCGGAGAGAATGCATATGGACATCTTAAGTCAGAACATGGAGTTCACAGACTTGTAAGAATATCACCTTTTAATGCAGCTGGTAAGAGACAGACATCATTTGTATCATGTGATGTCATGCCAGATATTAATCAGGATATTGATATAGAGATTAATGACGATGATTTAAGAATTGATACATATCGTTCAAGTGGAGCTGGTGGACAGCATATTAACAAGACATCATCTGCAATCAGAATTACGCATCTCCCTACAGGAATAGTTGTACAGTGCCAGAATGAGAGATCCCAGCATCAGAATAAGGATAAGGCTATGCAGATGTTAAAGGCTAAGCTTTATCTTTTAAAAGAAGCAGAGAATGCACAGAATCTGTCAGGAATCAGAGGAGATGTCAAGGATATTAACTTTGGAAGCCAGATAAGAAGTTATGTCCTTCAGCCATATACAATGGTTAAGGATAACAGAACTAATAAGGAAGTTGCTAATGCAGGAAGTGTTCTGGATGGAAACATTGATCCGTTCATAAATGCATATTTAACATGGATTAGTACGGGAAAAACTGAAGAGTAACAGATATTAAGGTAGTAAACTGAATGATAGTGAAAGGTGGTACATCAGTATGGCGGATTATATTAAACCAGTGATTTTCAGATTAGGCAATCAACAGTTTGGAGTAGATATTAATCTTGTCCAGTCGATAGAACGGGAGATTAATATTGTGAGAGTTCCTAATGCAATGGAGTATATCAGTGGAATTGTTAATTTGAGAGGGGAGGTTATCCCTGCTTTCAGCTTAAGAAAAAAGTTTGGCACGGATGATGCTGTTGGAAGTATTGGCGAAGACAGTACAATTATTGTTAATATTCCTGGCGTGGTTAAGCTGGCACTTGAAGTTGATGATGTACTTGAGATTGGAGATATTGATGCAAATGGTATTGTTCCTATGCCGGCTCTGGCTAGAACGGATGATACAGCATATCTTGACAGGGTCGCCAATGTTAATGGGGAATTAGTTATTCTTCTTGATGTAGAGAAATTACTTACGCAATCAGAAGCAGAGAGCGTTAAGAAATTTACGGAAGAAATGAGTAATGATAATGGAGGTACTGCAAATGGCTGAAACGAAATTTAAAAGAAATGCAGGTATACTTATGCCAGTAAGTTCATTGCCATCACCATATGGCATAGGAACATTTGGCAAGGATGCATATGATTTTGTTACATTTGTTAAAGAGTGTAATCATAAGTACTGGCAGGTACTTCCGTTAGGACCAACTACTTATGGTGACAGCCCATATCAGTCATATTCTGCATTTGCAGGCAATCCGTACTTTGTTGATCTTGATATGCTTATTGAGGAGGGGTTCTTGTTAAAGTCAGAGGTTATTTCAAGAGACTGGGGCGATGGAATTGTGCCTGTAAATGTTTCTGAAGATGACGCTGTTAATGGAAGATTCGGAACCTACAGAGATGGAAATATTGGCGACGAAAGATATGTCAGTTATGAGAAGATATATAATAACAGATTTGATATATTAAGAATTGCTTACGACAGATTTAAGGATGCATGTGCAGAAAGCAAGAAGACGCTTGCCAAGGGGCTTCCTCTTTATAAGCAGTTTGATAATTTTGTTAAAGATAATGCAGACTGGCTTGAGGATTATGCTCTGTTTATGGCATTGAAGTCTCACTTTAACAATGTCTCATGGGGTGAATGGGAAACTGACATAAAGTTCAGAAAGCCAGAGGCGATGAGTCGATATGAAGAACAGCTTTCGGATGATATAGGATACTGGAAATTCATACAGTTTGAATTCTACAGACAGTGGAATGCGCTTAAACAATATGCTAATAGTAATGGTATAGAGATTATAGGTGATATACCTATTTATATGGGATATGATAGCGTAGATGTATGGGCTAATCAGGGAGAATTCCAGTTGGATGAGAATTTAACACCGATAAAGGTTGCAGGTGTACCGCCAGATGCATTTTCTGATGCAGGACAAAAATGGGGCAATCCTCTTTATGATTATGATAAAATGGAAGCAAATGGATTCAGCTGGTGGAGAAAGAGAATGGCAGCCTCAGCAAAGCTGTATGACGTCATAAGAATTGACCATTTTATAGGAATTGTGAAGTACTATACAATTCCATCAGATATGCCTGATGCAAGACAGGGTGAGTACAGACAGGGACCGGGACAGAAACTGCTTGATGTTATTAATGAATCTATCGGTGATAAGAAGATTATTGCTGAAGACTTAGGTGTTGAAGTTCCTGAAGTGGCAAAGATTCTTAAAGAAAATGGATATCCGGGAATGAAGGTCCTTGAATTTGCATTTGGAGGAGATAGAAAGAATCCGCATCTTCCATATAATTATACACAAAATCTTGTGTGCTATGGTGGAACTCATGATAACGAAACCTTGCTTGGTTTCTTTGAAGACAGGGGCGACTGGGAATTAGGATATGCTTATGACTATCTTGATACAAGAGATAAGGGAAGAATGGTTGACCAGGTATTCAGGGCTGCGTATTCAAGCGTTGCTGTTCTTACAGTATTTGCTGTTCAGGACATTCTCAAGCTTGGAAACTGGGCAAGAATGAATCTTCCATCAAGCATGGGCAATAACTGGAAATGGCGAATGCAGAAAGGTCAGTTAGGCCAACATGAACTGGAATGCATGAGATATCTTGCAAGTGTATTTGATAGAGAAAGAAAGTAATATTAGGATGGGGAAGGAAATTGACAATAAATTTCCTCCCCTTTTTTTGAATAAAAAATAAAAAATAGTTCGATGGTACTATTTACATATTTTAGATTAGTGGTATTATATTCATATAAAGAGACAAGTTAATATGTTGGCAAAGTAGTCGAAAGGCTATGACGCAAAGCCAAGGGTCTTAACTGATTTTATCAGAATGACAGCCGGTTGCATTACAATCAACGCAAATGATTAGTATTTTTTAGGCATCCGGTTATCGGGTGCCTTTTTTGTTGAACGGGGGATATGGATATGGAAAGGAATAATTCTAAAAAGTGGATTAAAAATATAACGATAGCAACAGCAGTACTTGTATTTGGTATCGGTGTTGGTTTCGCAGCTAAAGTAGCAGGAACACCTAATTCAGATAATGATGGTGCCAAAATAATAGTTGCGGCAGCTAATGATGCAACAGATTCAGTAGTTAAGGAAACAATTGCCCAGAAAGAAACAGAAACTGATACAGAGACAGCTGCTATAGAGGCAACAACTGAAGTTACAACAGAAGAAGCCACAGAGGCAGTAACAGAACAGAGCAGTACAATTGCAGAGACTCAGCCACAGACAGAGACTGCCACAGAGGCAGTTCAGGTAACAGAGCATACGGAGGCTGCGACAAAAGCACCAGTACCTGTTGTACAGACTCCATCAGATGAAAGAGTTGCACAGGTTATATCAGGAATCAATGCAGAACGTGCAGCAGCAGGTGTGGCTGCAGTTACATATGATGCAATTCTTACAGATATGGCTCAGGTAAGAGCATCAGAGAATGCAGTTAATGATTACTTTGTTATAGAGAATGGCAAGCATAAAAGACCAGATGGAAGAAATGCTTCTTCAATATGTTCAGATTTTGGACAGGCCGGATATTTCGGTGAGGTCATGGGCAGATATCAGACAAGCCCTGTAGAGATAGTAAATGGCTGGCACAATTCAGCAACACATTATGCATGTATGACAAGTACTAAGTACAGCAGAGTTGGTGTAGGTGTTGCAGCAGACTCAGAAGGATACCTTTACTGGGTAGCAATCTTCATGGATTAATTATAAGCAGACAATATATTACATAATATAGATACAACTTAATATGGTAAGAACAATGTATTTGCGGCATTGTTTTTATAAAGCTTCACAAGAAGCGAAACCCTCACATTCCTCTCCCGTTGTGTGAGGGTTTCTTTTTGCGCTGAAATTAAAGAAAAGACAGGCTCCCCTTATTTATTATATATCTGGAAATGGGATGAACCTCGGCAATGCTGCAACATGGTTATAGTATCTGTGTTACTTATAAAAAGCAGAAATGCCAGAAGTTAGATGCAAAAGTTTATGTTTGGATAGTATGTGATACCTATAGGTAGTCGTATTTTTGAAACTTTTATAGGCAGAAAACCACAATGACTATAATAATAGACGATAAATAAACCTATATATGAATGGTAATGAAGGCTTTTATAGGAAAATTTCTCTAAAAACAGAATTTTAGGACGAAAAAACTTATGAATATGCCTATAAAGTACAAAATTCCTACGGATTTATAGGACAATGCTTCCTGAGACAATTACCAAACTGGAAACTGCCAAACTGGGAACTATCAAACCAGAAATTGCTAAATTAGAAGTCAGAAAAGAAATCAGAAAAAATTTGATGAGATATCTGACAAGACGTTCAATTGAGCATTTAAAGAGAAAGACACTTGCAATGTGTATACATATATGGTAATATTCTTTGTGCGGTAGACAGTTGTTTACCGGAGAAAGACATTGAAGAACAATTGTCTTTGTAAAACGGACAATAGAAAGGTACAGACGCAGTATGGCAGATAATATTAAGTATTATGTCGTTAAGCAAAAGGCTCTGCCTGAGGTTCTGCTTAAGGTGGCGGAGACGAACAGAATTATTGAGACTGAAAATATATCTGTTGCAGATGCTACAGAGAAAGTTGGAATAAGCAGAAGTTCTTATTACAAGTATAAGGATGATATTTTTCCGTTTAGAGAGAATGTAAAGGGTAAAACCATTACATTTGTATTGTCTATGGACGATGAACCAGGGCTGCTTTCCCTGGTATTGAAGAAGGTTGCAGAATTCAAGGCGAATATTCTTACTATTCATCAGACAATTCCTGTTAATGGAATTGCTTCGCTGACGCTCAGCGTGGATATTCTTCCAACTACAGGAGATTCTTCAGAAATGATAGAGCAGATAGAAAGACTTAAAGGAGTAAGATATCTTAAGATATTAAGCAGTGATGCATCTATCTGATATATAAGCAATTAAAGAAAACGGAGGCAGATATGGCAAAGATTGCAGTGTTAGGTTATGGAACAGTAGGATCAGGAGTGGTTGAAGTATTAAATACCAATGGTGCTTCAATTGCAAAGAGAGCAGGAGATACTATTGAGGTTAAGAGTGTACTTGATTTAAGAGATTTTCCTGGAGATCCAATTCAGGATAAAATCGTTCATGATATAGATCTTATAATTAATGACCCTGAGATAGAGGTTGTTGTTGAGGTTATGGGTGGCGTAGAGCCGGCATTTACATTTGTTAAGAAGGCACTTGAAGCAGGAAAGAGTGTGTGTACATCTAATAAGGCACTTGTTGCTGCACACGGTCCGGAGCTTCTTGAGATGGCTAAAGAAAGAAAACTTAATTTCATGTTTGAGGCATCAGTAGGCGGTGGAATTCCAATTATCAGACCACTTAACCAGTCTCTTACAGCAGATGAGATTACTAAGATCACAGGCATTCTTAATGGAACAACTAATTATATTCTTACTAAGATGAGCAGGGAAGGCATCTCATATCAAGAGGTTCTTAAAGAAGCACAGGCACTCGGATATGCAGAAAGAAATCCGGAAGCTGATGTTGAAGGTTACGATGCATGCAGAAAAATAGCGATTCTTACATCGCTTGCATTTGGCAATACTGTTAAATTTGAGGAAGTGTATACAGAGGGAATAACTAAGATTTCTAATGAGGATTTTGCATATGCTAAAGAGCTTGGAAGCGTTATCAAGCTTCTTGCAACAAGCTACAGCAAGGATGGCAAGGTATATGCAATCACAGCACCATTCATGATTGACAGCACACATCCATTATATAATGTTAATGACGTTCTTAACGGAATCTATGTACATGGCAATGTGTTAGGCGATGTAATGTTCTTTGGAGCAGGAGCAGGAAAGCTTCCAACAGCAAGTGCTGTAGTATCAGATGTAGTTGACTGTGTTAAACATAAGGGCAAAAATGTTATGACAATCTGGAGCTCGGTAAAGCAGGAACTCGGTGATACATTTGACGAGACAAGAAGATTCTTTGTAAGAATTAAGGGTGATGATGTCCAGGCGGCCAAGGCAGCATTTGGCGAAGGACAGGTTGTTAAGGTTGATGGAATTAACGGAGAGTTTGGATTTGTTACAGAGCCGATGTCAGAGAGAGCATTTGAAGATGCTAAGGATAAGGTTTCTGTTATAAGCAGAATCAGAATAGACGATACTAAATTACAGTAATAATATAAGGGAGAAAAGTAATGATTAAAGTAGTTAAATTTGGTGGAAGTTCACTTGCAAGCGCAGAGCAGTTTAAGAAGGTTGGTAATATTATCCGTGCTGATGAGGACAGAAAGTATGTGGTTCCTTCAGCACCTGGAAAGAGATTTCCAGAGGATACTAAGGTTACTGATATGCTTTACAAATGTTATGCAGAGGCAGAAGCTGGTAAGAATATTGAGAAGAGTCTTAAGGCAATTGAGGAAAGATACAATGAAATTATCAAGGGACTTGGACTTAAGCTTTCATTAAAGGAACAGTTCGAGATAATCAAGAAGAATTTTGAGGCACTTGCAGGAAAAGATTACGCAGCTTCAAGAGGTGAATATCTTAATGGTATTATCATGGCTAACTATCTTGGATATGAGTTCATAGACGCTGCTACAGTTATCTGCTTCGATAAGGATGGAGAGTTTGATTCAGAAAAGACCAATGCGGTGTGTGAAGCAAAGTTTGCCAATATTGAAAGAGCAGTTGTACCTGGGTTTTATGGAGCAATGCCTAACGGAAAGGTTAAGACATTTTCTAGAGGCGGTTCTGATGTAACAGGTTCAATTGTTGCAAGAGCACTTAAGGCTGATATGTATGAGAACTGGACAGATGTATCAGGCTTCCTCGCTGCAGACCCAAGAATCGTTAATAATGCAAAGCCTATTACAGTTATAACATATAAGGAATTAAGAGAGCTTTCATACATGGGTGCTTCAGTTCTTCATGAATCAGCTATCTTCCCTGTAAGAAAGGGCGGAATTCCTATCAATATCAGAAACACTAATGCACCAGAAGACCCTGGTACAATGATTGTAGAGACAACATGTAATATGCCGGAATATACAATTACTGGTATTGCAGGTAAGAAAGGTTTTGTCGCAATCAGTATTGATAAGGATATGATGAATTCAGAAATAGGATTCTGCAGAAAGGTTCTTTCAGTATTTGAGGATAATGGAATCTCAATCGAGCATATGCCTTCAGGAATCGATACTATGACAGTATTTGTTCATCAGGATGAATTCGTAGAGAAGGAACAGAAGGTTCTTGCGCAGATTCATAAGGCTGTTAATCCGGATTCTGTTGAACTTGAAGCTAACCTTGCACTTATTGCGGTAGTTGGACGTGGAATGAAGAATAGTACAGGTATTGCTGGCAATATCTTCTCAGCACTTGCAAAAGCCAAGATTAATGTTAAAATGATAGATCAGGGATCTTCAGAGCTTAACATTATCATTGGTGTAAGAAACAGATACTTTGAGGATGCTATTAAGACTATCTATGGAGTATTTGTTCCAGAAGAATAATAAAGTAAACAGGGGGATATGGGATATGAAAGAGGCAAAGAATGAATTAATGCAGTTTGTCGGCGGCGTAATAATGCTTGTTGTTGGATTGTACATACTGTCACAGAAAGTAATGGTGTCTTCATCATATGGATTTTTTTCATTATGGGGTGGCAGGTTCTCATCAGGTCTTATTATGGTACCATTAATAATTGGAGTTGTATGGATGTTTGCTACAGGCGGTTCATTTGTATCTAAAATATTTACAGTACTTTCGGTAATACTTATAATCGCTTCAATTATTGCATCAACAAGAATATGGCTTGTATCTATTACGATGTATGAATGGGTTCTTATACTTGTTCTTATATTTGGCGGCGCCGGATTGGTTGCAAAGGTATTGTTTGCTAACAATAAGTCAGAAAAGTCCAAGAAAGATAAGTCAGAGCAGACAGGCGGCAGTTATACATCAAGTGTAGATGATGAACTTGATAAGATGAAAAAGAATATGAAGTAAATTTCATTCCCCGCACATGGAGTGCGGGGATTCTTGCGTTTATGCAACTGTTGATAAACTTTGATGAAATTGATATAATTAAATGTAATATGCGTATGAAAACGGAGGAAGATTAATGGATATCGCAAAGAAGATAGCGGAAGAGCTGGAAATTAAAGTAACACAGGTAGAAGCTGCTGTTAAACTTATAGATGAGGGGTGTACAATCCCTTTTATTGCAAGATACAGAAAGGAAGTTACAGGAGCGTTAAATGATGAACAGCTCCGTAATCTTGATGAGAGATTAAAGTATTTAAGAAATCTTGAAGACAGAAAGACTCAGGTTCTCGCAAGCATTGAGGAACAGGGAAAGCTTACAGAAGAACTTAAGGCTGCTATTACAGCAGCAGAAACAATGGTTCTTGTAGAAGATCTTTACAGACCATATAAGCAGAAGAGAAGAACAAGAGCAACAATTGCTAAAGAGAAAGGTCTTGAACCACTTGCACAGTTCATATATGCACAGGAAGCTACAGAAGATGTAGAAGTCAAGGCAGCAGAATTTATCAGTGATGAAGAGGGTAAGGAAGTTGCTACAGCACAGGATGCAATAGCAGGTGCATTAGATATAATTGCAGAACAGATATCAGATGTTGCAGATTACAGAACATATATCAGAGACATCACAATGAAAGAAGGAAAGCTTGTTGTAACAGCCAAAGATGAAAAGGCTGAGTCTGTATACGAGAATTATTATGATTATAGCGAGGCACTTTCAACAATTCCGGGACACAGAATTCTTGCAATTAACAGAGGAGAGGATGAGAAGTTTCTTACTGTCAAGGTAGAAGCACCGGAAGAGAGAATATTAAGATATCTCGAGAAGAATATTCTTAAAGACAATGCATTTACAACAGAATACCTTAAGAACTGCATAGCAGATGCATATGGAAGACTTATTGCACCAGCTATCGAAAGAGAGATAAGAAGCAGCCTTACAGAGACGGCAGAGGATGGGGCAATCAAAGTGTTTGGAAAGAATCTTGAACAGCTTCTCCTTCAGCCACCTATCGCAGGCAAGGTTGTTCTTGGCTGGGATCCGGCTTTCAGAACAGGTTGTAAGCTTGCAGTTGTAGACCCTACAGGTAAGGTACTTGCAACTAAAGTTATATACCCTACAGAACCACACAATAAGGTGGCGGAATCTAAGACTGAGGTTAAGAAGCTTATAGATAAGTACCACGTTAATCTTATTTCGTGTGGTAACGGAACAGCTTCAAGAGAATCAGAGAAGATTATTTCAGATATGATACATGAGATGAATCTTCCTGTTGATTATGTAATCACTAACGAGGCGGGGGCTTCTGTATATTCAGCAAGTAAACTTGCAACAGAGGAATTCCCTGACTTTGATGTGGCACAGAGAAGTGCAGTTTCAATAGCAAGACGAGTTCAGGATCCATTGGCAGAGCTTGTAAAGATTGATCCGAAATCAATCGGAGTAGGTCAGTATCAGCATGATATGAACCAGAAGAAGTTAGAGAACACACTTACAGGAGTTGTTGAGGACAGCGTTAATAAGGTTGGAGTAGACTTAAATACTGCATCGGCCTCACTTCTTGAGTACATTTCAGGTATATCTAAGGCAGTAGCTAAGAATATAGTTGAATACAGAGAGACTAACGGAAGATTCACGAACAGAAAGCAGCTTTTAAAGGTTGCAAAGCTTGGACCTAAGGCATTTGAACAGTGTGCCGGATTCATGAGAATATCAGGCGGCGATAATCCGTTAGACGCAACAAGCGTACATCCTGAAAGTTATGAGGCAGCAACAAAGCTTCTTGCACTTTTGGGTTATGATATTAATTCAATAACATCAGGAGAACTTATAGGACTTAAGAGCAAAGTTAAAGATTTTGCCAAGATGGCGGATGAACTTGGAATAGGAACAATGACACTTGAAGATATCGTTAAAGAACTTGAGAAGCCGGGAAGAGACCCAAGAGATGAGATGCCTAAGCCTATATTAAGAAAAGATGTTCTTGATATGAAGGATTTAACACCGGGCATGATACTTAAGGGAACAGTCAGAAATGTTATTGATTTCGGAGCATTTGTTGATATCGGAGTGCATCAGGACGGACTTGTACACATTTCCCAGATGAGCAGCACAAAGAGAGTTGAGCACCCTCTTGATGTTGTAAGTGTAGGAGATATCGTAGATGTAAGAGTTATAGATGTTGATATCCCTAAGGCAAGAATTTCACTTTCAATGATACTTGATGAAAAAGAGGCAACTAACAGAAAGTACACTAAGGATAATTCCAATAATAAGAATAACAGAAACAACGGCAAAGGAAACAGACAGGACAGAAAGCCAAAGAAGGAAGGCCTTAACCTTTCAGGTCTTGCCAAGTTCATGCATTAATAGGAGTATTGTATGGAAGATAGAATTGAATTCGACAGCGTAATCACAGAGAAAGCACTTAATGATTTCAAGATGTATCATGTTTTTCACAATGTTGGGGGAGTGTTCGGATATGTATTTGCAGCATTTGCAATAGTTATGTGCGTGCTTGGGGTAATATTCAAAATGTCTCCTAAATATATAGTTATGATGGGGCTTTTTGGAGTATTTTTCTTCTTTTATCCAATTGTTAATATGAGGCTTGGAACTAAAAAGCAGATGAAAACAGTTGCAGCATTTAAAGAGCCTATGCATTATAGTGCCGGGGAAGACAAGATAATTGTAAGCCAGGGTGATATGTCGGAAGAACTTGCATGGGAGCAGATATACAAGATAAGATTCACAGGAAGCAATCTTATTCTGTATCTTTCATCTGTCAGAGCCAATGTGCTTACAGTTAACAGTATGGGTGAGGCAGCAGTTCCTTTTGTTAAAATGTGTCAGAAGAAATTAAAGCCTTTTCAGGTTAAGGTTAATATGGATAAGCTTGCTAAGGCTGTGGCTTAAGTAAGCAGATAGGAATAATATGGTTAAAGAAACATTTAACGCTAAAGAAACATTTGAAGCAGGATATGAGATGGGTAAGAAGGCTCTTCCGGGGCAGATATACTGTCTAAATGGAGATTTAGGTGTCGGAAAAACAGTATTTACGCAGGGCTTTGCGAAAGGTCTTGGAATAGAAGATCCTGTCAACAGCCCTACATTTACAATTATTCAGGAATACCATGAAGGCAGACTGCCATTGTATCATTTTGATGTATACAGAATTGGCGATGTTGAAGAGATGGATGAGCTTGGATATGAGGAATATTTCTATTCGGACGGGGTGTGCCTTATTGAATGGAGCACACTTATACAGGAGATAATTCCAGATAATGCGATAGAGATAGTTATAGAAAAAGACCTTGAAAAAGGCTTTGATTACAGGAAAATAACTATCGGGCAGGAGGCAGTATGAGAATATTAGCGATAGAAAGTTCAGCAGTTACAGCATCAGTTGCGATTCTTGAAGATGATACACTTGTTGCTGAATACACAATTAATCATAAGATGACACATTCACAGACACTTCTTCCAATGATAGATGAGATATTTTCAATGGTTCAGTTAAAGCCTGATGATGTTGATGTAATAGCAGTATCAAAAGGACCGGGTTCGTTCACGGGCTTAAGAATTGGTGCAGCTACAGGCAAGGGAATTGCACTTGCGCTTGACAAAAAGATGGTGGCAGTTCCGACACTTGCAGCAATGGCATATAATTTATATGGAGACAGTAGATACATATGCCCTGTAATGGATGCAAGAAGAAAGCATCTGTACAGTGGAATATATACATTTGACGGTGACAGGCTTATTACAGTAAGAGATGTTAATCTTGAGTCATATGATGAGCTTGCAGAAGAACTTGCAGGACTTGATGGACAGGTTGTATTAGTAGGTGATGGTGTGGATGTCGCAGGTGACGTCCTTAAAGAGCAGCTTGGTGACAAATGTGTTCTTGCACCGGCTCATATCAAGACACAGAGAGCTGGTTCAGTAGCACTTTTAGCAAAGCAGATGGCAGATAATGGTGAATATACAGATGCTGATGAGTTAAAGCCTGATTATCTGCGCCCTTCACAGGCAGAAAGAGAGAAAGCACAGCATGAGTCTTAAATATGTGATAAGACCGATGACGAAAGATGATACATTTGCAGTGGAACTGATAGAACAGGGGATATTCTCGCTTCCATGGTCGCAGAAATCATTTGCAGATGCGTGCAGGAATCAGGACAATGTGTATCTGGTATGCGAGGCAGATGGCGTAATTGCCGGATATTGTGGTATGTGGACTGTGCTTGGAGAAGGAAATATAACCAACATGGCAGTATCACCGGATTACAGGCGGTGCGGTATAGCACAGATGCTTATGCAGTCGATGGAAAAGTATGGTAATGACAAGAATGTCACATCATATTTCCTTGAAGTCAGGCAGAGCAATCTGTCAGCAATAGCCCTTTATGAAAAAATGGGGTATAAGAATATAGGAATAAGAAAAAATTTTTATGAAAAACCGGTTGAGGACGCAGTTATAATGTCTAAAAATATTGGGTGAAATAATAGACTGCATAATATATATTGATGTATAATAATAGAAGGAGGTGCGATTAATGCTTGATGTATGTTTACTGGGAACCAGTGGCATGCTTCCCTTGCCGGGAAGATGGCTGACATCGCTTATGACACGTTACAACGGAAGCAGCCTGATGATAGATTGCGGAGAGGGAACACAGATAGCTGTTAAGCAGAAAGGATGGAGTTTTAATCCTATAGATGTTATCTGCTTCACACATTATCATGCTGATCATATAAGTGGTTTGCCGGGGCTTTTGCTCACAATAGGTAATTCTGACAGAAAGAAGCCTTTAACTCTTGTAGGACCCAAGGGGCTTGGCAGGGTAGTTTCTTCACTCAGGGTAATCGCACCAGAGCTGCCGTTTGAACTTAGGCTGATAGAACTTACCAATCAACAGGAGCATTTGTCAATATGTGGATATGAGATAGATGCATTCAGGGTTAATCATGCGGTTATATGTTATGGTTATTCGATAAGTATTCCAAGAATAGGCAAGTTTGATGTAGAGAAGGCAAAAGAACTTGGAATTCCGTGCAGCATGTGGAATAAACTGCAGCATGGAACAGCTGTTACAATAGATGATAAAGAATATACGCCGGATATGGTCATGGGTGCGGCAAGAAAAGGACTTAAAGTAACATACTGCACAGATAGCAGGCCTGTTCAGATTATATCAGATAATGCTAAGGAATCAGATCTTTTCATATGTGAGGGTATGTATGGAGAGGATGGTAAGGAAGCTAAGGCAAAGGAATATAAGCATATGACCTTTACAGAAGCGGCACAGCTTGCAAAGAATGCGGATGTTAGGGAAATGTGGCTGACACATTATAGTCCTTCACTTGTAAGACCTCAGGATTATGTTGATAAGGCAAGAAAGATATTCCCGGCTACAATAGCAGCTAATGATGGAAGAACAGTTGAGTTGAAGTTTGACGATGAGGGTTAGATTATGAAAAAATACGGAAGGACGATAATTGTAATAGCAGTATTGGTTGCGTTGGGACTGGTGTATTACTATTACCTTGCTAATAAGGATACAGGTAAAGATGCTACTGATATTGCAGCAGATACAAGTGAGGTTTCTGTGCTTATTTCAAAAGATATTATGGCTAATTATCCGGAATCACCTAAGGATGTAGTTAATCTGTATGCAAGAATAACGAAGGCATATTATGATACATCACTTACTGATGATCAGATTGAAGCATTAGGAAAGCAGGCACGTCTGATGTTTGATGATGAATTAAAGAATACGCAGACAGATGCGGATTTCTATGAAAAACTTAAGGAAGATATAGGCAATTATAATTCAACCAAAACACGTATAAGTTCATATGCTATACAGAGTGCTGCCAAGACTAAATATTCAACATTCAAAGACAGGCAGTATGCATCAATCGCATTAGTGTATTATCTGAGACAGGGTGACAAGCTTATAGATTCACCAACAAAATTCACCTTAAGAAAAGATGATGATGGACACTGGAAGATTCTTTTCTGGGAGCTTACTGAAATAAGCAGTGATTCAGAACAATAGGAGATATAAAATGAGCGAAAAAGATGATGTTCTTATCCTTGCAATAGAAAGTTCATGTGATGAGACAGCGGCAGCAGTAGTGAAGAATGGAAGAGAGGTATTGTCAAATGTGATTAATACCCAGATAGCCATACATACAGAGTATGGTGGTGTAGTTCCTGAAATTGCGTCAAGAAAACATATAGAAAATATTAATCCTGTAATAAGGAAAGCGCTTGAAGATGCGGGAGTAACACTTGATGATATAGATGCAGTAGGTGTTACATATGGTCCTGGACTTGTGGGAGCACTTCTTGTCGGAGTTGCGGAGGCTAAAGCAATAGCATTTGCAAAGAATAAACCATTAGTAGGGGTACATCACATAGAAGGTCATATTAGTGCCAACTATGTTGAGAATAAAGAACTCCAACCTCCTTTTGTTGCGCTTGTTGTTTCAGGAGGACATACGCACCTTGTTAAGGTCAACGACTATGGTGAGTATGAAATAGTTGGAAGAACAAGAGATGATGCGGCAGGAGAAGCATTTGACAAGGTTGCAAGGGCAATAGGCTTGGGATATCCGGGAGGACCTAAGATAGATAAGCTTGCAAAGGAAGGCAATCCGGATGCAATAGAATTTCCGAGAGCACATGTTGATGATGCTCCTTATGATTTTTCGTTCAGTGGAATAAAGTCAGCAGTGCTTAATTATATTAACTCTGCCAATATGCAGGGAAAAGAGATAAACAGGGCTGATGTAGCAGCGTCATTCCAGAAGGCGGTGGTGGATGCACTTGTTTCGCGGGCAGTAAGGCTGACAAAAGAATGTGGAATGGATAAGCTTGCGATAGCTGGAGGAGTTGCGTCTAATTCTGCGCTTCGCGCAGCAGTACAGGAAGAGTGTACAAAGAATAACATCAGCTTCTATTCGCCATCACCTATACTATGTACAGATAACGCAGCTATGATAGGAGCAGCAGCATATTATGAATATATTAAGGGGGTACGTCATGGCTATGATTTAAATGCTGTGCCGAACCTTAAATTAGGAGAACGCATATAATGAATACGGCTATAGTTCTTGCGGGTGGAAGTGGAAAAAGAATGCATAGTGAAATTCCAAAGCAGTATATGCAGCTTAATGGAAAGCCTGTTATATATTATTCGCTGAAAGCATTTGAAGAAAGTGAACATGTGGATGAGATTATTCTTGTTACAGCAAAGGAATATATAGAATATGTCAGAAATGAAATTGCAGGTTCTCAATTTGCTAAATTGACAAAAATCATTGAGGGCGGCAAAGAACGTTTTGATTCAGTGTGGGCAGGTTTACAGCAGATTAGTGAAAAAGGGTATGTATATATACATGATGGGGCAAGACCATGTATAAATCAGAATATAATAAATGCGTGCTGGGAAACGGTCGTCCAGACTGATGCGTGTGTTGCGGCAGCACCGGTTAAAGACACAATAAAAGTTGCAGATGCTGACGAGTATGCAATAAATACACCGGACAGAAAAACATTATGGCAGATTCAGACGCCACAGGTTTTTTCAGCAGATGTAATTAAAGAAGCATACAGCAGGCTCTATGAACAGAATTGCTTTGATGGGGTTACAGATGATGCGATGGTTGTGGAAAGATATGGCAACTCAAAAATAAAACTGGTTAATTGTGGTTACTGTAATATTAAAATAACCACGCCAGAAGATATGGAGATTGCGGGCATATTTTTAAAAGGTTGACGAGTTATCAAAATGATAATATAATTAATAAAAATTTTATAAAATAAGGAGAGAGGTATGAAAAACTTTTCAGTAAAAAACATTAATTTTGTTGGTGCTGGAGCTGCATTACTTGCATTTATTTTTACATTTATACCGTTTTATAAGCTTCAGCCAACAACATATTTTCTTCAGAATGAAAGTACGGCAGCTCTGTACACTATAACAAAGAACCTTGTTACATATAACTTCTTTGGTGTTCTTTGCCTTATTCTGGCATTAGCTGCAATAATATTATATGTATGGAATGGATCAGAGAAAATAACGATGGCAGCAATAGTTGTATCAGTAGTTGATTTAATATCACTTTTTCTTGCGTTGATAGTTGGAAATAGTGATATTAAAGATGTTAAGTCATTAATAAATGCACTTGTGCAGTATAGTGGTACATCAGCAAATGCAAATTTATTCTTAAAATCTTCCGTTGCGGCTGGTTTTGTTTTAGAACTTCTGATGATACTTGTAATGATAGGTTCATACTGGATTAATGAGCTTGTAATCAAGCCATATGTATTTGGTGATAAGTCTGGCGCAAAGCTTAACCCGTTTGAAGGGGTGACAGGAACAGCTAAAGCACGTGCGCAGGCAGCACCTCAGGGATTTATTCAGCAGCCAGTGCAGGGACAGGTATTTGGACAGGCACCGCAGCAGCCAGTACAGGGACAGACATTCGGTCAGGCACCGCAGCAGCCAGCACAGAATCAGAATAACAATGCGCAGTAATTTATAATTATGAATTTGATTTATAGGGGAAACTTTCATTATCAGCATAACAGACACAATGAGAAATGTATTTGCAATGCTGGATTAATGGGGGTTTCCTTATTTTTTATTTATATGAAAAAATTTGCAAAAAAAAGTTGTAAAAAAATTTTAAAAAAGTGTTGACAAATAAATAGCCTGATGATAATATAATCAAGTCGCTGGTGCGACACAATAAAATAGCTATGGAGAGGTACCGAAGTGGTCATAACGGGGCGGTCTTGAAAACCGTTTGTCTTCACGGGCGCATGGGTTCGAATCCCATCCTCTCCGCTAAAGCCGTTCATTAAATATGAATGGCTTTTTATTTGCTAGAGGTGCTTATGAGCATAATGCACAAGAAGCTGGTGCAAGTAGTACTGGTGAAAGGACTTGATATACAAGATGTTGTCACTTTGAAAAAATATGACAAAAAAGTAAAAAAGTTCTTGACAAACAAGAATGGCAATGATATCCTAATTAAGCTGTCGGCGAGAAAAGCTGATAACGCTTAATAAAGTTCTTTGATAACTGAATAGAAAGACAACCTTGAAATTCTTTGAGAATTTTAAAATG
>OHQF01000666.1_pt1 | contig 20799 bp, 15 predicted proteins | sample 1578001 | NCBI WGS metagenome assembly OHQF01 (sample SAMEA3879538, study PRJEB24766) | human gut metagenome | biome: human-associated habitat; feature: feces | place: USA | collected 1985/1987 | reverse complement strand
GAAAAAGAAAATTATAGAAAAGGTGAATTATATATTACTAAGATTATAGATGAGGAGTTGAAAGCTGATGATTTGTGCATATGACAAGGTCTATCTTAATATGGCCCAGAGAGTAATGGGAAATATGCTTAATTATGCAGTTTATGACTGCGGATATGAATTGTCTGAATATTATAATATATTTCTTGAATCATGTTATTGTGAACGTTTTGGGAAGGGAGATATATTTGTTATAGCCGGTATGTCAGGTGCAGAACTGGCTATAAAAGTTTTAGATATTCCAGATGATAAAATAATTATGCCAGGAGTATATGATGGCAGAAGCCAGGAATACTGGACTGGCTGGATATTAGCATATTATCAGTGGTATACAGGAAAGTCTTTTAGGATAATTCAGAAAGAAGTTACTATTGAAAGAATAAGAGATATGTATAATCCTTATCATGAAATGGATATATCCCAGTCAGTTGACAGGATTATAGAGTTAAGCCAGCAGACACGAATGGAAACATATCTTAAGAAATACCGGAAGATGGCAGGACTAACACAGAGCCAGTTATCAGAAGAAACAGGAATACCTATAAAGACGATACAACAATATGAACAGGGGAGAAAGGATATTAATAAGGCACAGGCAGAATATGTGATAAAACTTGCACAAGTTTTATGCTGTAATCCTGTGGATTTATTAGAAATCAGAAAGTGAATTAAAAATTATATATGGAAATTATTTCCATATTAGTGGTATAATAATCAATATTTTAGTATTTCAGGTTCAGTGATATCTAAGGCAATGAGGCTGGAATAATATATAACACAGAATAGGGAGAAAATTATGGGAAAGAAAATTGCCAGAATTATAGGCAGAGTATTACTGGTGGTACTTGTTACTATAGTAATGCTGGTGGGAACTTTATTCATTATGATTAAGAGAATATGCAGCGATTCAGCACCTGCAGCCAGAAATCTTTTTATATCAACAGTTCTTGAATCAGGTCAGATGAAGTTTCTTGCTTCGTGGTTCTGTACAGATGCACAGATTAATGAGGTAATTAATGCTAATAAGATGGAGTCGATGGATTCAGATATTGATACATCTCTTATTAATATATCGTCAGACACAGATACACAGACGGTTGACAATAACGGAGAAGTAGAGCAGTTTGATGGGAATGGAATAAGAATGGTTGAGATTTCAGGAAGGTCATTCTTTGGAAAAATGCTGATTATAAAAGATCCGTCACAGGTTAAGGTCGGAACTACATACCCATGGGGAGATTACGGTAAGGAGCTTCATGAGATTGTAAGCGGAGCAGGAGCCGTTGCAGGAGTTAACGGAGGTCTGTATGTTTCATCAGGAAACAGAGGCGGCTCACCACTTGGAATTGTGGTGCAGGACGGTAAGATTACATATAACAGTCCTTCAGCACTTTCAGGTCTTTACTTAATTGGACTTAATAAGGATAACCTTTTAGTTGTTAAAGATATAGATGGTATGTCGGCAGCAGATTTTGAAAGCTATGTGAATGAAGCCAGGATCAGGGATGCTGTTGCTTTCCAGGAGGAAAGCTCAGATTCTAATAATCATTTTGTTCCGCTTATTATTAACAATGAAGCAAGAGTATTAAAAGGTCAGGGAAGCGGGGCTAACCCTAGAACAGCAATCGGACAGAGAGCTGATGGAGCTATACTTCTTTTAGTTACAGATGGAAGAGGTGCTTCAGGACATCTTGGTGCAACTGCGTCAGACCTGATATCAGTCATGCAGGAATACGGAGCAGTCAATGCAGCCAACCTTGATGGCGGAAGTTCTTCAACAATGGTATATAACGGTGGCTATGAGATGACAAGCGTAACATTTTATTATCAGAATTCATCATGGAAGCTGCCAACAGCATTTGTTGTAATGCCTAAGTAATTGGAAGGAGAACTGTGTAGATATGAAAAATAATACTAAGAAGTCTATAAAAATAGGCAAAATCAATATACCATTAAATTACTGGACAGGGCTTGCCGTATATGCAGTGATTCTTCTTATTCTTGCAATCTGTATGATTGCATATACAGGTTCATGCCTTAAGAAATATGAGAATTCACAGTCGGACAAGGTAATGAATGATTTCCTTAATGACTTTACAAAGATGGCTGCTGATAAGACATTGGCTGATAATATTGAGCTTCCAGCCAGCAGTGAATTTGAGGGAAAAGATACATTTGTCAATATGTACATGTCCGAATTAGATGGTACAACTGACTATACATATAAGAAATCAGAGGGCAGTTATAATACAGAAGAGCCTATGTATGACATATATGCTGATGACAAGAAGGTTGCCAGAATGACTCTGGAAGCTAAAGACCAGCATGTTGTTCTTGGAATACTCACAGTGTTTGACTGGAAGGTTAAATCAATTGAGCCTGTATTTTCAGCAAAGACTAACGATTATACTGTATCAATTCCGGAAGGATATACATTTACAGTTAATGGAATAACTGTGTCAGATGATTACAAGACTGGTAAGGTTACAGAGAATCCTGATTTTGTGAATGTTTCGAAGTATGTAACAATGCCAAAGTCAGTAGAATATAAGCTGACAGGATTTGTCAATAAGCCGGAGATTAAGATATATAATGCATCAGGCAGTGAAGTTACTGCAAATGTAGATGCTAAGGGAAATGTATCTGTAGCTGCAAGTGGCAATTCTGCCGATATGCCATCAGAAAGAAAAGAAGAAGCTCTTAATATGGCAAAAATATGGGATAATTTCCTTACTAATGATTTAAGTGGTTCAGGTCATGGACTTGCAACAGTGCAGCAGTATCTTATTGAGGATTCTTATTACTGGAATCTCGCGAAAGATTATGCTTCAAGCGCGGATATTACATTTATCAGTGATCACACATTGTCGGGAAATCCGTATACAGGAGTGACAGTTGATAATTATATTGAATATAATGATGACTGCTATTCATGCCATATTGCATTTACAAAGAATATGACACTTACCGCAGGTGGTGCGAGAAAAGACGTTATTGATTCGACATTCTATTTCGTGAAATATGATGGCAGATGGGCGATTGCGGATATGATTGCGACTACGAAGTGATTTATTCCATACAGAAGTGAAGTTGAATATTAAGAAAAATGTGCAGGATGCCAATTAAGGGGTGTCCTGCACTTGTCATGTGTGCTACAATGATTATTGAGAAGAATTATCAATAATGATTTGGGCAGATTATTTAGAAAAGGAAGACACACATGAAGTTAAATGAACTTAAGATTGGACAATGTGCAAGAATTACCTCAGTTGGTGGTGAAGGCGCATTAAGACAGCATTTTCTTGATATGGGCGTAATTCCAGGAGCGGAAGTTACGCTTGTAAAACTGGCACCTATGGGTGATCCAATGGAATTACAGATACATGGTTATGAACTTACACTTCGCGTTGCTGATGCAGGAGAGATTACTATTAATCCTATAGATGAGCGTACAAGAAAACACGAAAGACCAGACCGTATATATAAGTCTGACCATCCGGGACTTGGTGAGACTGGTAAATACCATGCTAAGGGAGATGGAGAAAAGCTTCCTGAAGGAACAAAGCTTACATTTGCACTGGTTGGTAACCAGAATTGTGGAAAGACAACTCTGTTTAATCAGCTTACCGGTTCTAACCAGCATGTCGGAAATTTTCCGGGAGTTACGGTTGACTGCAAGAGCGGTATGATTAAGGGACATGAGAATACATCAGTTACGGATTTACCGGGAATATATTCTATGTCTCCGTACAGCAGTGAGGAGATTGTTTCGAGAAATTTTGTGCTTAATGAGAAACCAAAGGCGATTATTAATATTGTTGATGCAACTAATATTGAGAGAAATATGTATCTTACAATGCAGCTTTTAGAGATGGATGTGCCTATGGTTCTTGCACTTAATATGATGGATGAGGTAGTAGGCAATTCAGGTTCTATTGATATTAATGGCATGGAAAATATGCTTGGAATCCCGGTTATTCCTATATCTGCTGCCAAGAATGAAGGCGTTGACGAGCTTATAAGGCATGCACTTCATATTGCAGAATATCAGGAAAAGCCGGAAAGAACTGATTACTGTGATGAGAATGATTTCGGAGGAGCAGTACACAGATGTATACATGCAGTAATTCATCTTATAGAGGATCATGCAAAGAGAGCTGATATTCCAGTAAGATTTGCAGCAAGTAAGATTATTGAGGGTGACCCTCTTATATTAAAACTGTTGCAGCTTGATGAGAATGAAAAAGAAATGCTTGAGCATATTGTACTTCAGTTGGAGAATGAGAGAGGTCTTGACAGAAGTGCGGCAATCGCGGACATGAGATTTACATTTATAGAGAAGATATGTGAAGCTAATGTTGTTAAGCCTAAGGCAAGTAAAGAAAGAATACGAAGCCAGAAGATTGATAAGATTCTTACTGGAAAATATACGGCAATACCTTGCTTTGTAGCAATTATGCTTGCAATATTCTTTCTTACATTCAATGTGATTGGTGCATTTTTACAGAATGTTCTGCAGATGGGTATTGATGCACTTACTGGCGTTGTTGACAATGCACTTGCAGCGGCAGGCGTGAATAAGGTTATTCACAGTCTTGTAATAGATGGAATATTTGCAGGTGTCGGCTCAGTGCTTTCATTCCTGCCGATTATTGTTACACTGTTTTTCTTCTTATCACTTATGGAGGACAGTGGTTATATTGCAAGAGTAGCATTTTTTATGGATAAACTATTAAGAAAGATTGGTCTGTCAGGAAGAAGTATTGTTCCTATGTTGATTGGATTTGGATGTACGGTTCCTGCGGTTATGGCAACAAGAACGCTTCCAAGTGAGAGAGACAGGAAGATGACAATTCTTCTTACACCATTTATGAGCTGTTCAGCCAAGCTGCCAATATATTCATTCTTTGTCAGTGCATTTTTTCCGGGAAAGGGTGCACTTATAATGGGAGGCTTATATTTCTTTGGAATTATTATGGGAATTCTTGTGGCATTGCTTTACAAAGGAACATTGTTTAAAGGCGAAGCTGTTCCTTTCGTTATGGAGCTTCCTAATTACAGACTTCCAGGCATGAAAAATGTTTTGCAGTTATTATGGGAAAAGGCCAGGGATTTCTTGCAGAGAGCATTTACAGTTATATTTGTTGCAACTGTAATTGTCTGGTTTTTACAAAGCTTCAATCTGCACCTTAATCTTGTTACAGATTCAAAGGACAGCATACTTGCACTTATTGCGGGAATAATAGCCCCTGTATTTGCACCTTTAGGACTTGGTGACTGGAGAATATGTACATCTTTGCTGTGTGGTGTCATGGCAAAGGAAAGTGTCGTATCAACAATGCAGATACTTTTCGGGACAGGTATACAGGCAGCACTTTCAACAGCCGGTGCAGCCGCAATGCTTGTATTCAGTCTTCTGTATACACCTTGTATCGCAGCAATTGCCTCGGTAAAGCGTGAGCTTGGTGGAAAGTGGGCTGTTATAATGGTTGTGTGGCAGTGTCTGATTGCATGGGTGATGGCATTTGTTGTGCATGCTGTGGTGACGATGGTGTGATATTGGATTTTTTATGGTTTAAAGTCTAATCTGACGGACTGACATATTACAATTGGACTTTCGCTTGCCTACTCTGAGATATAAAGTCCAGCCGGGTTATTTAAGTATATTTGAAGAATGAAATACGCATATTATATGTATCTTTAATCACAAGGAGACATATATATGCGTATTATTTTTTATGATTCGAAAAGTTACGACAGGCAGTCTTTTGACAAGGCGCTGAGACATTTTGGTGATATATCAATTGAATATATGGTGGCGGACCTTGATGCAAGAACAGCGGTGTACAGTAAAGGTTATGATGCTGTGTGTGCATTTGTTAATTCTGTTATTGATGCACAGGTGTTGAAGATTCTTTATGACAATGGAATAAGGCTGGTACTTATGCGGTGTGCAGGATACAACAATGTTGATGTTAATGCGGCTGACAGGCTTGGTATTACTGTAATGAGGGTGCCAGGGTATTCGCCGGAAGCTGTTGCGGAGCTTGCCATGGGACTTGCACTTGCTGCACAGAGAAGGATTCATAAAGCGTATATTAAGGTAAGAGAGAATAATTTCAGTCTGCAGGGACTTACAGGGGTAACGCTTCATGGAAAAACTGCGGGAATTGTTGGCACAGGTAAGATTGGGGCTGCAATGTGCCGTATATGTAATGGCTTTGGAATGAAGGTTATTGCGTATGACCGATATCGCAATGAAAGTCTTGATTTTGTTGAATATGTGGAGCTTGACAGGCTGCTTTCTGAAAGTGACCTCATATCTCTTCATTGTCCGCTTGATGACACGACATACCATCTGATTGATGAAAGAACAATAGATATGATGAAAAATGATGTTATATTAGTTAATACTTCAAGGGGAGCAATAGTCAATACGGATGCGCTTATCAAAGGAATAAGGGATATGAAGTTTCACGCCGTTGGTCTTGATGTGTATGAGGAAGAGTCTGATTATGTATTTGAAAATCTTGAAGATGACATACTGCAGCATTCAATAACAGCAAGGCTTCTGTCGTTCCCGAATGTTATTGTAACTTCACATCAGGGCTTTCTTACAGAGGAGGCACTTGATGCAATAAGCGAAACAACGTTAAAGAATGCGAAAGCATTTATTTCAGGTGACATTACTGGTGAAAATGTGGTAAAATAACTTAAGATTATGCTGAAAGCAAGGAGCAACGGGTTATGAAATACATTTTTACTAATGGACATATCCTTGATGGAACTAAGGATATGAAAGTTTTGGATGGTCATTCTGTGCTTGTTGAAGATGACAAGATTACTGGTATTGTGAAGGGTAACACTGTACCAGACGGCTTTAAGGAGATTAATCTTGAGGGTAAATATCTTATGCCGGGGCTTATTAATATGCATGTTCATCTTGCAGGAAATGGAAAGCCACAGAAAAAGCAGAGAGATAATGAAAAGACTGTTAAGCTGCTTATGGGAACAGCACTTTCAAGGGCTGTGACATATAAGGTTGTAAAGGATTTTGCAAAGACAGAGCTTATGAGTGGTGTTACTACTATAAGAACTGTTGGTGGTCTGGCGGATTTTGATACAAGAGTAAGAGATGATATCAGAAACGGCAAGGCAGCCGGACCAAGAATTCTTGCAGCTAATGAAGGAATTTCTGTGCCGGGTGGACATATGGCTGGTTCTGTTGCAGTAGCTGCACATAATATAGATGAGGCGCTTGTGCAGGTTGATATTGCAAATAGTCAGAATGTTGACCTTATCAAGCTTATGATTACAGGCGGTGTGCTTGATGCCAAGGCTAAGGGCGTGCCGGGGGAACTTAAGATGCAGCCTGAGATGGTAAAGGCGGTGTGTGATAAGGCACATGCGCTTGGATATAAGGTTGCGGCACATGTTGAATCGCCAGAGGGCGTAAGGGTTGCACTACAGAATGGCGTTGATTCAATAGAGCATGGAGCAAAGCCTGATGATGAGATAATACATTTGTTTAAGGAAAATAATGCGTTTCTTTGTACAACATTATCTCCGGCACTGCCATATGCGCTTTTTGACAGAAGCATATCTAATGCGTCAGAGGTCGAGCAGTACAATGGTAATATTGTGTTTGAGGGAATCAAGGAATGTGCCAAAGCTGCAATTGCCAACGATATTCCGGTTGTACTTGGCAATGATGTGGGATGTCCATGGATTACACAGTATGATTTCTGGCGAGAACTGTATTATTTCCACAAATATGTTGGCGTAAGCAATGCATTTGCATTATACACAGCAACTCTTAACAGCGCTGTAATGGCTGGCATTGGGAATGTGACAGGTTCAGTTGAAGCCGGCAAATGTGCTGACCTGATTGTGACTAAGAATAACCCGCTTGATGACCTCAGGGCACTTCGTAATGTAGATTTAGTCATGGCGCGTGGCAGATTGTACAATAATCAGAAGTTCAAAACGAAAAATATTGTCACTAAAGAACTGGATAAATTTTGTGATTTATGTTAATTTTATTAAAGAATTTTACTTAAAGGAATAAGATTATGAAGATAGGATTTGATAACGACAAATATTTAAAAATGCAGTCTGAGCATATTAAGGAGAGAATTGCCAAGTTTGACAATAAGTTATATCTTGAGTTTGGCGGAAAGCTGTTCGATGATTATCATGCTTCAAGGGTTCTTCCAGGGTTTAAGCCGGACTCAAAGCTTCAGATGCTTTTGCAGTTAAAGGACCAGGCAGAGGTTGTTATTGCAATAAGTGCAGAAGATATTGCAAGCAACAAAATTCGTGGTGATTATGGAATTACTTATGATCAGGAAGTATTAAGACTTATAGATGCATTTACAGAATACGGACTTTTTGTTGGAAGCGTATGCATTACCAAGTATTTCCAGCAACCTGATGTTGATAATTTTATTAAGGTTCTGGATGCACATGGAATCAAGAATTTCAAGCATTATAAGATAGCAGGCTATCCTAATGATGTTGCTAAGATTGTAAGTGATGAAGGCTACGGAAAGAATGAATTTATTAAGACTACCAGACCACTTGTAGTTGTTACTGCACCGGGTCCGGGAAGTGGAAAGATGGCTACATGCCTTTCTCAGCTTTACCATGAATATAAGCATGGAGTTAAGGCTGGATATGCCAAGTTTGAGACATTCCCAATCTGGAATATTCCACTTAAGCACCCTGTCAATCTCGCTTATGAGGCAGCGACAGCAGACCTTAATGATGTCAACATGATTGATCCTTTCCATCTTGAAGCATATGGAAAGACAACAGTTAATTATAACAGAGATATTGAGATATTCCCTGTACTTAACGCAATGTTTGAGCTTATTGCAGGAGAGAGTCCATACAAGTCACCAACAGACATGGGAGTTAATATGGCGGGTAACTGTATTGTTGATGATGAGGCATGCCGTTATGCTTCTAATATGGAGATTATCAGAAGATATTACAAATGTTTATGCGACCAGAAGAGAACTGGTGTAAACAGTCAGGAAATATATAAGATTGAGCTTTTAATGAATCAGGCAGGAATCACACCATCTTCAAGACCTGTTGTTAATGCTGCACTTGAAAAGTCAGCAAAAAGCGGTGACAAACCGGCGGTTGCAATTGAGTTGGAAGATGGAACTATTGTTACTGGAAAAACAGGTGATCTGTTAGGTGCTGCGTCATCAGCATTGCTTAATGCATTAAAGCAGCTTGCAGGAATAGATGATTCAGTTGACCTGTTATCACCTGAGTCAATCAGTCCAATCCAGACTTTAAAGACTAACTATCTTGGCAGCAGGAATCCAAGACTTCATACAGATGAGATACTTATTGCACTTTCATCATCAGTTGTAGCCAATCCTTTAGCTGATAAGGCTTTAAAGCAGATTCCTAAGCTTTATGGCTGTGATGTTCACTCAACAGTAATCCTTTCATCTGTTGATAAAGATACATTTAAGAGACTTGGAATGAACCTTACATGTGAGCCTGCATATGAGGAAGAGAAGAGATTTCATAAGAATTAAGTAATGTATTATATTTTAGCGTTATTCAGATAAACGACCTACTAACGAATTTCATATGAGCGCGTTAGTAGGTCTTTGTATTTATTAGAGAAGCATGATAAGGAAGCCGATTCGTGAAATTGGACTTTTTAGTGGAGTGAGGCACAGAGGAAGTCCAATTGGGTTGCTGAAGTCTGTCAGATTGGATTTTATAATGGCGGGAAGTCATGAGGAAGTCCAAAAAGGAAGCCGAAGCCTGCCAGATTGGACGTTGAGGCGGTGGAAAGGCATGTAGAAGTCCAAAAGCCTTAGCTAGACATGAAAGATTGGACTTTGAAGTTATGCAAAGTCAGTAATAAAGCAATCTGAAGTCCAAAACTCCGAGCCAGTGCAAAAGAAAGCTAATTATTCACAAGTTATTTTTGTTTGTATCATCTATATATTGAAACTTGACAAAATGGGGGGAGGTATATTCTTAATCAGCAGAGCAGTTTAAATATCTGCTTAAATTAATAAGAGGGGATAAAGGATAATGAGAAAACAAGTTTTATTAGGTATGATGATGTTTGCAATGGGAGCAAGTCTTATTGGATGTGGGAAAAGTGAAAATAATGCAGAAACTAACACACCAACTGTAGTAAACGAAAGTAATGCTGTTGATAAATCTACAGAGGCAAAGACAGAAGCTAAGGCAGATACATCTGATTGGATTACATATAGTTTAGATCCGAATGGAAGTGTAAAGTATCCTAAAGATTATACATATGGAACAGATACAGGAAGATATTTACAAAAGAAAGGTAGCAATTACTACATAATTATGGATGGTGGATATGAAACCCAGAAGTTAAGTGATAGTTCATATGATGCAACATTTGATGACTTGATGGGGAGAATAGGTTCGTCACATTGGGTTAAATTTGCATTACCAAATTTGTTAAAGGATGTAAAAGTTGAATGCGTAAAGAAAGAGTCATGCAAAATAAATGGACATAATGCATATAGATACACAGCTAAAACAACAGGAGCAGCTAATAACAAAGAGTGTTATATATACGGATATCTTTCTAGCACACCAAGATCATCATTTACGATATATGGAATAATAACAGATGATTCTCAGTCAGACTCATTAAAGAAAGAAATTCAGACAGAAGTTGATGCAATTATGAATACATTTGAAACAAAATAAAAAGGAGATTATGCTATGGGGAAAAAGTCAGATTAGAAAAATAATCCGTTGACACACATAATTATATTTGATATTATTTATCAAGTAACTTAATATTCCATGAGGGAGTAGTTAGCGCGTAAGTGTGATTTGTCAACATTCTGATTATAATAGAGAGTATAATCTGGCAAATCTTAAATAATGAGACTCATGTATATCAATTATTTTCAGTGTGCAATATCACTGAATCTGGTTGATATACATGAGTTTTTTTATACCCCTCGGAAAAAGAAAAATAAGGAGATTTATATGGGTAATTTTATTAATAACGCGCCATTTGCGCTTGTAATTGTGTTACTGATTATTGGATTTGTGCTGCTGATTAAAGGTGCAGACTTTTTCGTGGAAGGAAGCTCAAGTGTAGCAAAGAGACTACATGTTCCGTCTATTATTATTGGACTTACAATTGTTGCAATGGGAACATCGCTTCCAGAAACAGCGGTCAGTGTATCTGCATCAATTACAGGCAACAATGAGCTTGCAGTAAGTAATGTAGTCGGTTCTAATATATTTAACCTGATGGTTGTTATTGGTGTGTGTGCAATGATAGCAACAGTAAATGTTGCAAAAGAAACAATAAAAAGAGATATCCCATTTTCACTTATCTGTGCAGGACTTTTATTGATTTTAGGAATCCTTGGGGTTGGTGATAAGTCAGGAATGATGCTTGGACATTTTGATGGTGTAATATTTATCGGTGCATTTGCAGGATACATTTTTTACATGATTAAGATTGCACTAAAGGCAAGCAAAGAAGGCAAAAAAATCGAGATTGAGGGCGGTTCTGATGAAGATATCAAGTTGATTTCAGTTCCGCTTAGTATTCTGTTCATTGTTGGAGGTGCGGCTGCGATTGCAATAGGCGGAGATATTACCGTAGATGCTGCTTCAAGAATAGCGAGTGACCTAGGAATGAGCCAGACACTTATTGGGCTTACAATAGTTTCAATAGGAACATCACTTCCAGAGCTTGTAACTTCAATAGTTGCAGCCAGAAAGAACGAAGTCGATATGGCACTTGGTAATGCGATTGGTTCAAATGTATTTAACATACTTATGGTACTTGGTATTGCATCAGCAATCAGTCCAATCAGCATAATTACAGAAAATATTAAAGATTTGTGTGTGCTTATTGTATTTACAATATGTGTATGGATATTTGCTGGAACAAAGAAGAAAATCGGAAGAATCGAAGGTTTTTCAATGGTTGCACTTTATGTGATATATGCAGTTTATATCATAATAAGATAAATGAGGTAACATACAAATGTTGTTGTTTTTAAAAGTGTTTTTTACTGAATTCATAGCTGAGATGGGCGATAAAACCCAGCTCATGCTTATTGCTCTTACTTCTAAATATAAGTTAAGAGATATTATATCAGGAACTGCTGTAGCAATTCTTGTACTTAACGGACTTGCTGTTTTAGCAGGTGGGCTTGTCAGTGAATTTATTCCTGACTGGCTTATAAAGACTATTGCAGCACTTGCATTTCTTTATTTTGCTGCATCAACTATTGCAGGGGATGATGATGACGAAGAAGAAGGCAGCGGCAAATCAAAGATTAAGTTTGCACCACTTGCAGTTTTCTGTACATTTTTCATTGCAGAACTTGGTGATAAGACACAGCTTACAGCCATAACATTTGGTGCTAATGAAGGTATGAGTGCAGCTCTTGTTGTATGGATAGGATGTTCACTTGGACTTTTTGCAGCTGACATTCTTGGTATGTTAGTCGGATATCTGTTAAAGAGCAAGACTCCGGACGGACTGCTTAATACACTTGCATTCGCAATATTCTCGATATTCGGTGTATATACACTTTATCAGGGACTTAAGCTTATAAGAACATATGTCTGTCCGATTCCTGTATGGCCAATACTTATAGCTGCAACTGTTGTTTTTGTTGTTATATGTGTCTGTCTTTTTATAAGAAGAGAGAAGGAAAAGAATGATTAGAATGGAAGTAATCGTATCATTTTTTATGTGATGCGATTATTTTTTTTGTAAATGTGTCGATATAATAATTAGAAAAGTCAAGGAGGACTTTATCCAATACATTTACATTCAAGGAGGAATGAATTATGAGTAGTGTATATTCAGGGAATTTTTCCCAGATAGCCGGTTCGTATGCAGATACAGCGGCTGTTTATTCTAAGTCAGAGACAACTAAGACCGATGAGACAAGCGGAAAGAAGAAAGTCAGTGGTCAGACTATCGGTAATCCCCAGTTAAGCGAGAAAGCAAGCAAATATTATGAACAATTAAAGAAAAAGTACTCTAATATGAACTTTATTCTTGTAAGTGAGGATCAGAAAGAGAATGCCAAGGCTAATGCTGCAGGTTATGCTAATTCCAATAATATGGTTGTACTTATTGATGAGGATAAAATTGAAAGAATGGCTTCTGATGAGAATTACAGAAAGCAGTATGAAGGAATTATTGCAAATGCTGCCAGTGGAATCTCACAGCTTGCAAGCAGTCTTTCAGCAACAGGAACTAGTGTAAAGGGCTTTGGAATGCAGGTTAATGATAATGGTACAGCATCATATTTTGCTGTGCTTGAAAAGTCAAGTGCTGCACAGAAGGAGCGTATTGAAAAGAAGGCTGCAGAAAAGAAAGAAGCTAAGAAGACAGCACAGAAGAAGGCAGAAAAGAAAAAGAATGAGGAGCGGCTGGAAAAGAAACGTAAAGAAACCGGAGATGTCGATGATACTGACAATACGGAGACTGTAACAGTGACAGCTTCATCAATAGAAGAGCTTCTTGAAAAGATAAAAGACCAGGAACAGCTTTTCTTAAGTGATACAGTAAAAACTCCACAGGAGAAGAATGTGGGTCAGAATGTTGACTTTTCTGTATAATGTCAGGGGGTGTGCCTAGTGATATTATCAGGAACAATAGCAAGTACCGTACAATTGCAGATGCTTAACAACAAATGGATGCAGAAAAAGGAATCTGGCAATGTTTTATCTAAGCAGGAGTTAAACGAGCGTTCTACATGGACATCCGAGCAGTTTATGATTGCAGATTTTCAGGACCAGTTAGAACATAATCGAGAAACACAGAAGCGTCAGAAAATTGATAATAAGATTATGTCAGGTGGAAGTCTTTCGCCGGAGGAAATATCTTATCTTGAAAAGAATGATCCTGTTGCTTTAAAGAAATATCGTGAAACTAAAGAAGAAAAAGAAAGTTATAAGGAAAAACTGAGACAATGCAAGACTAAGGAAGAGGTTGACCGTGTAAAGCTGCAGAAGCTTGGAGAACTGGAGAGTTCATTAAGCAGTATCGTCAATGACCCGGCAATACCTAAAAGTGCCAAGTTAGCGAAAGCCCAGGAAATACTTGCAAAGACTAACAACATTGAGGCTGCACATCTTGAGTTTGTCAAATCCGCAGATTATCAGAGTATGCCAACTGATGAAGAAAAGAAAGAACAGGATGCAGCAGATAATGATATATCAGATGAGATAACAGACAGCGAGAAAGCTGATAATGCTGAACTTACTGACGCTTCCGAAAATACACAGGATAAAGCAGATAATGTAACTGATGATAATAATAATCAGGTTTCTGATATTAAAAATCCGGATACTATGGATACAAAAGCATCTGAGAAAACATCTGAAAAAGATAACCACAAGAAAGAATACAGTACAGAAATTAAGAAAGTTAGCCGAAAGCTTAAGAAAGGTTTTGAGGCGGCTGACATGCATGTTGACATAATTGTATAATTATGTATGATAGGGAATCCACTCAGATATGACTAAGAATAGTTATGTCTGGGTGGATATTATTAAAAGGATTAAATATTTTGTCACATGGTAATCACTTCGCTAAAGCATAGTTTAACGAAGTGATTCAAAACACTCCGTTTGCGTGGTTCTGTTTGTGATACTAAATACTCTAATTAATATTTACACTATACCACATAACCCTCGATTCTATGATATAATATTCTAAGAAATTTCTCCGAGGAGGATAATGTATGGAATACGATGTAATTATTATTGGAGCCGGACCGGGCGGAATCTTTTCTGCGTACGAGCTTATGAAGAAGTCACCCGAAACCAGAGTGGCTGTGTTTGAAGAAGGCAACACATTAGAGAAGAGAAAATGTCCTATAGACGGCAAGAAGGTTAAAGCCTGTATCAAATGCCCAACATGTGCGATTATGAACGGATTTGGTGGTGCTGGTGCATTTTCAGATGGTAAATATAATATAACTAATGATTTCGGTGGAACTCTTTATGAGTATATCGGCAGGGATCAGGCAATCGATCTGATGAAGTATGTTGATACAATCAATACATCACATGGTGGTGAAGAGACTCACATGTATTCTACAGCAGGCACTAAGTTCAAGACTTTATGCATGCAGAACAAGTTAAAGCTCCTTGATGCGTCAGTAAGACATCTTGGAACAGACATTAACTATGTTGTTCTTGAAAATATGTACAATGAGATGAAGGACCATATAGACTTCTACTTTAATACTTCTGTAAGCAATATTGAGGTGATTGATGGTGGTTACAGAGTATTCTATAAGGATGAGTACATGGATTGTGACAAATGTATTGTTTCTGTTGGCCGAAGCGGAAGCAAATGGATTGAGAATGTCTGTCAGAAGCTTGAGATTCCAACGAAGTCAAATCGAGTTGATATTGGTGTGCGGGTTGAGCTTCCGGCCGTTATATTTGCACATCTTACGGATGAATTATATGAAAGCAAGATTGTATACAGAACAGAGAAATTTGAGGATCTTGTTAGAACATTCTGTATGAATCCTAATGGAATCGTAGTTAATGAGAACACTAACGGCATTGTAACAGTTAACGGACACAGCTATGAAGGTGCTGAGAAGCAGACAGAGAACACCAACTTTGCGCTTCTTGTTGCAAAGCATTTTTCAGAGCCATTCAAGGACAGTAACGGATACGGTGAAAGTATTGCAAGACTTTCCAACATGCTCGGCGGAGGTGTTATTGTCCAGAGATTCGGCGACCTTATGAGAGGAAGAAGAAGTACAGAGAAGCGAATTGAGGAGGGACTTGTAAAGCCTACTCTTGCTGCTACTCCGGGTGATTTAAGTCTTGTACTTCCAAAGAGAATTCTTGATGGAATTATAGAGATGATTTATGCACTTGATAAGATTGCACCGGGAACTGCCAATGATGATACACTTCTGTATGGTGTTGAGGTTAAGTTCTACAACATGGAAGTAGAGATTGACAACAACCTTGAGACAAGATATAAGGGCTTATACATAATTGGAGACGGAAGCGGCGTTACACATTCATTATCACACGCTTCTGCCAGCGGCGTATATGTTGCAAGAAAGATTATTGAAGAAATGTAGTTACATAATATTATAATAAATAAGGGAGATTGCCATAAGACAGTCTCCATTTGTCATTTAATCAAGCTTTATTATTTTGGCACCTAACAAATCAGCATCATCAGTTCCATGAGTTGCAATAAGCAAAGTACGGTTATTACGCATTTTTAAGATATAGTCTATTACATTTAACTTAGTATCCTTATCTAAACCTGTGAATGGTTCATCAAGTATTATAAGTTTCCCGGGATATGATAATGCTCTTGCAAGTGCAACTCTTCTTTTCATTCCACCGGATAATGAACTTACAGGAATATCAAGACTATCATCTGGAAGAATTGATAACAGATTATTACGGATTTCATCCCTATTGTTTTTTCCATGAAGCACTATTCTGACATTGTCTATTGCAGAAAGGTAAGGAATAAGCCTGTCCTCCTGAAACATACAAGATATGCTTTTAGTATCTATACCGGATACACTGCCGGAATCAGCACGTTCGAGTCCCATTAGAATTCTTAAAAGTGTAGTTTTTCCTATACCTGATGATCCCATAAGACAGTATATAGAATTATCTTTAAGGGTTATATTAACATTTTTAAGAACTTCATTGTCATCAAAGGTTTTGCATAAATCAGTGATTATAATACTCACAATAATTCTCCTGACATTTTAAATTTATTGGATAGAAAGCAGGCTTGTAACACAGTAAAGTGTCTGACCGTTATATACAACCCTTGACCAGCCAACCTCTGTATTATAACCGGTTCTCGTAAAAAACTCGCCTTTTTTAGCAGTTGCAACAACAACAGAATCTGCATCAGTCACACTAGGCTTATTCCTAAGATTAACCTCTTCCTTAGGAGTTACAGTATCGTTACAGTCTGTGAATTTCGTGTTAAATCCGGTTGCAGGACTTTCTGTTGCTTTAGGTGTAAGGTATGTTGTTAAGTAACTTGTAACAGCGTATACAGTTTGTCCATTGTATACAAGTCTTGACCAGCCACTGCTGCTTGTTCCAGTCCGTGTAATTGTTTCACCATTGATAAGTGTTGCAATTACTGTTGCGTCTGTATCCTGACTAGGCTTGTCACGAAGCCTTACTTCATCTTTGGCAGTAACGGTGTCATTAACAGAGGTGAATACCATGCCTGCTTCTACATCTGGCGATGCGGCAGCTGCAGTTTCACCGCTTAGAGAGCCGTTACTTTCTGAATAACCGAAATAAGCAACGTTAATATCAACATTTGTACCAATTCCTGCTACCCTGCCCTGATTAGTATACTGCCACATGCTGTATGTTCCTGTATATGATGTGGATGGAGTCTCTGGATAAGGCGTTGACGGATATTGTGCAACCCATATCTTAAATGATTTTTCAAGACTGGCAATGTTCCACTGGCTGTTATTGGCAAGTTCAGAGCAAGCGGCATAGAACATAGGTGTATAGCCTTTATCATATATTTCCTGTAAAAATGCAACAGCTACGTCAGTTCTTTCAGCCTTAGTCATGCTCTTCTGCCTGCTTTCAGATGTGTTGAAGCCTTCACAGTCAAATACTACAGGGTAAGTTATACTGTAGTCTGCTATGAAATCAGCAACCCAGTCTGCTTCTTCAATAGCTTCAGCTTCATTAACTGCTGATGAGAAGAAGTATACACCAACTTTAATTCCGTTGGCTGCAGCTTGCTGCATGTTGTATTTTGCATTGGTGTCAGCATAGATAACACCTGTTTTCTGCGCTCTGTAGCCAACTCTTATCATTGCAAAATCAACACCTGATGAAGCAGCCTGTGCCCAGTCGATAGTTCCCTGAAATTTAGAAACGTCTACGCCAATAGTTATATCTGATGTTTCATTAGTGCTGTTAGAAAGAATTACAGAAGCACCATTACCGGCTGACTGATTCATCGCTCCATCATTGTCGGAATACTGCGGATCCTGTTCTTTCTCATCTTTATCGCTTAAAGTATTATTGCCGTCGGTATCTGTTTCACTGACAGACGAAGTTTCTTCGGTTGAAGATGCATTTGCAGGTACTTTTTTCCCTCTATGACCGAAAGAAACAATAAGTACAATTATTAATGCAATTACTGCTGCTGCAACAATTATGATTGCAGGCAGTAATTTCTTCCAGTTAATATGAATAGAATCATCAAGATATCCAAAATCATCGTCATCAGAATTAAACAGCTTAGACATGTATATCGCCTCCTAATTTAAATAATCGCTGCACAGATAATTAAGAAGCAGAGCTGCACCATTACTATCCATTGCAGTACCATTTAGTCCCATATAGTTAATTGTCCAGTAACTAATGGATTCATCATATGTGAATTGAATCTTCAATGAAGAATTCGTGTTATTATATACTACTTTACCGTTGAATTCTACAACCTTTTTATTATCAGTAGAACTGAAAATAGTCCATTCGGGGTCTGTACATTTGTTATCCAGACATTGACCAAAGGTTATAGATTCATCCTGAAATATCTGCTGTTCTTTTACTGTATCGATTCTTGAATCCTGCATTGCACTGGCTTTAGTACCAATGCCTGCGCGTGTCACACCGATAAAACATATTATTAATGTGAGTATGACAGCAAGAAGTGTTGAAACTGTTCCTGAAAATGCACCATCTAAACTGTCATGGTACAGAATGAATACAAGAATACCACCTGCTATTCCACCACCGAGATGACCGAGGATATCTACATTTGCACCATTAGATATAAGAGCATATACAACAATTAACGCAATAGATACGATTACAGTTGTCTTATTGGAATCAGTTTTTGAACTGAAATTAGTAAAAAGTGTTGCACACATTACACCGAATATTGCACCTGATGCACCTGCAGCAAAGCGGATTACATCGGGATTGATAAGGTGTGATACATATACAGATACAAGGCCTGATGCAAGTCCTGAACCGAAATATATAATTGCAGTACGAAGAGAACCGACACGGGGTTCAAGTCTTGAACCGAACAGATACAGAGCAACCATATTATTAATAAAATGTGGCAAATTAGCATGCAGGAACATATAAGTCAGAAGCCTTATATATTCTTTATTATTATGAATATACTGGTAATTAAGTCCACCTGTTTCAAAATGATCACTGCCTGCTATTATGCACATAATGCCTGCAAGCAGATTGGCAAGGATTATAATAAGCACAACAGGCATGTTTCTAAGACTGACTTCTGAATATCGTTTCTTTTGACTGTGTTGATAAAAATCTTCAGGATTAATTCTGTCAGATTTAATCTCGTATACTTCATCATCAAGATGAAGGTCATCAAATCCATTGGGCTGAAAACCGCTTTGATAGCTGTTATGATAGTTGTTATTGTAATCTGGTTCCATAGAATATTTCTCCCCTCATGTTAATTTTCCACTCTACAAAAAAAGAATTCAGCATTACACTAAATTCTTTTTCATTATAACATATTGGGTCAATATGTGTTATTTAATATGAAGCTGTGCTTTAATAATAATTCTGTGAGGACCATCCATTTTAGCTTTAATACTTCCATTATGCTCGGAAACAATAGCCTTTGCAATCGAAAGACCAAGACCATAACCGGTTATCTTAGCGGATGTTGAATCATCCCTGTAGAATCTGTCAAACATTCTGTCAGTAAGATTCTTATCAATATTATCAACATCATTGCTTACGATTAAAACAATATAGCTTCCTGAAGAATATAATTTAAAGTCTATGTTACCTTTACCTGATGAATATTTAAATGCGTTATCAAGAAGAATTGTAAATAACTGCCGTACTGATGATGCGTTACCGCAGCATGTAAGGTCAGGTGTAATATCGTAGGTAAAATGTTTACCTGAATCAAGTGCAAGTGCATTATAAGAGTGCACAGCTTCTTCTGCAAGGTCAGAAACAGGAAAAACCACACGTTTTATATGACCGTTGCGCTCATCCATTCTTGCAAGTGATACAAGACTGTTAGTCATAGCTGTAAGATTTTCTGCCTGTTTCTTTATATCTTCAATCCATTCATTATCAGGATTATCCATCTGTAATATATCAGCATCAGCTCTTATTACTGTAATCGGAGTCTTAAGCTCATGACTTGCAGAGGTTATGAATTCTTTCTGCTTGCGGTGTGCTTTTGCAATAGGCATGACGATAAGCTTTGAAGTAAATATAAGAATCAGGAGCATAACCGCAATACCTGCACATGATGATTCTATAAGCGAAACAGCTGTTTTCTTAACATCATCTATCATATTACTTCGAAGTACGAATACAGCAATTGTACGTTTCTCTTTTTCATATATGCAATATCTGTAACCATTGTAAAATCCATCAAGTTCGCCTGTCTCATATGCCTCATAATATATTGCCAAAGCCTCATCTTCAGAAATATCAGATATGTTATCGATATTAATGGTTCTGGGGCGGTTATCTTTACCAAATGTAATATAGAAATACCTGGCATCTGCTTTAATTGGCTTCTTATCTAAAATATTAATATATATAGACGAAACAAGATGGTCGGATTTAGCGACCATCTTATTGTATGTGTTTCTGACACTTGTATACACTATAAATCCCTGCATAATTATTACAACTGCCATTGAAAGAACAATGAATTGTATTCTTAAGCGGGTAAGCATTTTC
>OHQF01000664.1_pt1 | contig 20805 bp, 14 predicted proteins | sample 1578001 | NCBI WGS metagenome assembly OHQF01 (sample SAMEA3879538, study PRJEB24766) | human gut metagenome | biome: human-associated habitat; feature: feces | place: USA | collected 1985/1987 | reverse complement strand
TCTCCCCTTCGGGCACTCGCTGCGCTCGGCCACCTCTCCCAAGGGGAGAGGCAAGATGTATTCCCGGGTACTTCTCCCCTTCGGGCACTCGCTGCGCTCGGCCACCTCTCCCAAGGGGAGAGGCAAGATGTATTCCCGGGTACTTCTCCCCTTCGGGCACTCGCTGCGCTCGGCCACCTCTCCCAAGGGGAGAGGCAAGGGATGCTCGCACGGTACACCGAAAGGTGTATAGAAGTGCGCTTTTATCAGTTCGGCTTTTTGTCTCGCTCGGTTTACGCCTGCGGTGCATCCGCAGTGCTTTCGACGGCAGCAGCTGTCTTTTTCTTTTTTCCGAGATTTTCAGCCGAAATTTCACCTGCTTTTGCAAGCGCAAGCTTTGTCAGCACGGGGCCCGCAAGTTCATAAACAAGTGTTGCAAACAGTGCAACCGTCACAACCTGCGCGGAAAGCGTTTGCGGAAGGTCGCTTGCGGCAACCATCTGCGCCATGCCGATTGCAACACCTGCCTGCGGAAGCAGCGTAACGCCGAGGTATTTGCGCACCTTTGGATCGGCATGGGACATTGCCGCTCCGGTGAACGCGCCGAAATACTTGCCGGCGGAACGTGCAATGATATAGATAACGCCCGGAATCCCGACCGTCAGCAGGATCGAAAAATCAAGCTCCGCACCCGAAAGCACGAAGAAAAGCATGAATAATGCAGGCGTCCAGCCATCGCAAAGCTCCATCGCAATGACAGAATCGCTGCGCATGTTTGCAAACACCGCGCCAAGCATCATGCAGGTCAGCAGTGAGGAAAGTTCCCACATTTCCGAAAGTGCAACGCAGGCAAAAACCGCCGCAAGCATCAGGCAGAGACGGTTTGCTTTGGACTTGAAAAAGCGCATTACAAACGCAAGCACGGCACCCATAACGCCGCCCGTAAGCAGGGAAAGGCCGATTTCGCGCAGCGGATCAAGCACGATTGCCTGAACCGTCAGCGCATCGCCGGAGGCAAATGCCTGTGCAAGTGCAAAGCAGAGGGAGAAGATCATCAGGCCGACCGCATCATCAAACGCCGTAACGGGCAGGAGCGTGTCCGTAACGGGGCCCTTTGCCTTGTATTGGCGAACAACAAGCAGTGTTGCGGCAGGTGCGGTTGCAGCCGCAATTGCACCGAGAAGCAGCGCACGGGGAACGCGGTATTCACCCGGCACAAGCAAAAGCGCAAGCAGCACGAGCAGCACGGTCATAAGAGCCTGCACAACTGTGATAACGACAATTTTGCCGCCGAGTTTTTTAAGCAGGGACAGCTTAAATTCGCCGCCGATCGAAAAAGCAATGAAACCCAATGCGGTGGTTGTGATAATCTTTGCGCTTTTGATATCAACGTTTGTGACAAGTTTCAGCACAAAGGGACCTATCAGAATGCCTGCAATAAGGTAGCCCGTGACATTGGGCAGGTTGAGCAGCTTCATAAGACGGGACAGGGCAAGGCCGCCCGCCATTGCGATTGCAAGAATCAGCAGAATTTTCATGTTGTTTTCCTTTCAGTTCGAATTCCGCCTTTTATCCGGCGGTGCGAATTTTTGACAAATTTCGCGCACACCGGCGCGGTGGAACGTGCGCCGCTTTTCTGCCGCGCACCAATGAACACGCTGTCGGTATCTTTCAGCGCGCTTATTCTTCGGAATGCCGCCGAACGGCGGTTTCCGTTTTATATTTACTTAAGTCGGTTTTCGATTATCGTTCCGCGTGCGTTATTCCGCATCGATTCCTTCGAACGAAAGCACGGGCAGCGTGAACATGACGCCTTTTTTGCCCAATCCGTGCGTGTTGCGGCGGATAACGCGCTTTGCATGCTCAAGTTGATCATCGTTCAGCAGCAAAAACGCAGTGTGACTGGATTCAAAATCATGGCTCATGATTTTGCTGACTCGACCGAAAATCGGCGGTGCGTCAACGTTGCTGTTCAGCAATGCGTGTTTAAGGCTTGTGGACTGAAAAACGATGCCGTTCATTCCGTGTGCGCGAAGCCCTTCAAGCGTTGCAAGAAATTCATCGCAATCGTCGATCGTGATAACAAGAAGCTGCATGGATTAACCCTCCTTCAGACTCTTTTTTATATGCAATGATTATAGAACCGATTCGGGGAAAAGTCAAGGGCACGCAAAAGACCTGCGCTTCCTTTTAAGCAAATTAAGCATAAAGCAAATTAAAAAAGCCCTTGCAAAACAAGGACTTTTTGTTGGTACACCTTCAGGGGCTCGAACCCTGGACACCCTGATTAAGAGTCAGGTGCTCTACCAGCTGAGCTAAAGGTGCATTCACTCTTTCAAGTGCATATCACATTATACTCGGATTTTGTACAAAGTCAAGACCGTTTTGGACAGGATTGAAGATATATTTTCAATTCCGTCTTCAACCGTATTTGTGCCGCACCGATAGGGCGTATTTAAAGAGTTGAAGAGAGAAGAAACGTCATCCGTACAATACGCCTGAGGCACATGCATTCCGCATTCCGCATCAACATTTCTTCTCTTTTTCTCAGTAAATTTCAGTCAAGGTGAATCAGTGTTCATCCAATCACAAGCCGTACCCTTGCAGCCATTGCTCCGAGATCCGCATCGCTTATTTTGCGCGGGACAAGAACGCCGGTTTCGGCAAAAGTTCTTGCGCCGTCGGAACCGTTGACAATGCGCGCAAATTCCGGATCCGCCCGCATAAGGCTCTTCACGCCGAGATAAAGCGCCTGGGTGATGCCGTATTCGTCGTTCCGTGCGTTCATTATCTGCGTTGCCTTGTTGTAGCATTCGGCCGCAAGCTCGCGGCACTGTTCATCGGTGAGCTTTGCAAGAATTTCCGGCTGTGCAAGCATTGTTTCAAGATAGTCCAACCTCAGGCAGGCCGATCTGTCGAGTTGGCTCTGATCGTTGAGCTTGTATGCCTTGTAGAGATTGACAAGAACCGTTCCCGCATCCTCGCGCGCGGCAAGCAGCTGAAGTCCGTCATAATCCTGTTTGACAACGTCGAATCCTTCCAGCATTGATTCGTAAACGAACATATCATCAAACAGGTTATAGTTCATGCAGTACAGCACAAGCTCCGCCGTTGTTGCATTCCGCGCGGTTTCCGGCAATTGGGAAACCTCCCGCATTTCTTCCGCATCTTCAAGCAGATCCCACTCCTCGGGCGTGTCGTAAGGGTTGATAACGCTTTTATACACGTTTCCGTCCTTTACAGGCAGGAAGCCTTCGGGTGCGGCGAACCAGTCGGAAAGAGCGGAATCGTCGTCGGAATCGTCGTCGGAATCCTCAAATTCGCCGCTTGCACGCAGCCGTACCACACGCTCGGCATATTCGTTGAACGCCTTGCGGATGCGCCTGCCGTCCTCCACACGCACTGCACGCGAAGCAACTCCCACAACCGCCGCCGCAATAATTGCGACACAAACAACAATGCCGATAATCTTTACGCTTTTTTTCATGGTTTTCCTCCGAAAGGAATGTACTCGGCCTCAGTCGGCAATAAGTATTGTATCATTGCTGATTGACGTTGTCAATTAGAAATCAGCAATTAGAAATCAGCAATGTACATCGGTCTTCACTCTCCGCTCTCCACTCTCTTAATCAAAACCCCTCCACCGCTCTGCGGTCCCCCTCCCCTTGCAGGGGAGGCAAACGAGTGCCTTCAGCTCCACTCTCCACTCTCCAAACTCCGCTCTTAACTTTCCACACTCCGCTCTCCGCTCCCAATTTCTCATTTCTCCTACCTATATAAATGTACCTTTAAATGCTCCTTTCGGGCTTGCCGAACTCCTTAAAATATGGTATAATAGAATGAAGGTAATAATGCCGCATAATGCGGCAGGGCGGAGGCTTTGCGTGTACATCACCGCCGTAAGACTTTATTGTTTCAGAAGTTATACGGAGCTGCGGTTTGAGCCTGCAAAGGGGCTTAACGTCATTGTGGGCGCAAATGCGGCGGGCAAGACGAACATTCTGGAATCCGTTTTCCTTGCTGCGTTGGGCAGGAGCCACCGAACGCGCCGCGATGCGGAACTTATCAACTCCCTTTCCGACAAGGCATATGCGGGCATTGAGCTTGTGAGTGCAACGGGGAAGCACAGCATTGAACTCAAGCTGTTTTCCGGCGCACCGAAACAGGTTTTTATCGACGGGCAGCGCATCAGACGCATGGGCGAACTTATGGGCGTTCTGAACGCCGTAATGTTTTCACCCGAGGATCTCTCCCTCGTCAAGGACTCTCCCGAAACGCGCCGCCGCTTTATGGACATGGAGCTTTGCCAGCTTCGACCCGCATATTTCTACCGTTTGCAGCAATATAATGCCGCCCTCAAGCAGCGCACCGCGCTTTTGAAAACAAGTTTTCCGTTCGAACCGAACACTGAGCTTCTCGACATGTGGGACGATAAGCTTGCGGAGCTCGGCGGTTCGGTCATGCTGCTTCGCCGCGATTTTCTTGACAGGCTCAGCACCGCTGCGCGGGATCTGAACCGCAGCATCACGGGCAATTCCTCTGTCGGGCATGAACCGGAAGAGCTTTTTACCTACTACAAACCCTCCGTTCCCTTCGAGGGCGACGGTGCGCGCGCCGCACTCGGGGACGCACTCTGCAAGGCACGGGCGGAGGATATCCGCCGCGGCTGCACAACCAAGGGGCCGCACCGGGACGACATCGGCATTCTGCTCAACGGGCGCGACGTCCGCGTTTTCGGTTCCCAGGGGCAGCAGCGCACGGCAGCGTTGAGCCTTAAACTGAGCGAGCTTGCGCTTATGCGCCGCGTTCGGGGCGAGGCGCCGGTTCTGCTTTTGGACGATGTTCTGAGCGAACTGGACGGCGACAGGCAGCGAGAGCTGCTTTCAAGCGCATTTGATTGCCAATGCTTTTTAACATCCACAACTCTCGACGGCCTTGAACAGGTGCCGAACATGACGGTGTTTGAATGCAGCGGCGGCAAACTCAAAAAAATTCTGTCAGCAGAAAATTGATTCTGTATTGATTTAACATTGTATAAATAAACGCCGTTTTGTGGTTGTTTTAAATCATACGGTCGGCGTTCTCCCCAAAACAGCCCGACATAAAAATCCCGGCGGACAGGGCTCCGCAGGCGGCGGTTTTTCAAAAATGCCGCGGGTTTTACTCTGAAAGGAAATAATTTTAAAAATGGAAACGACTTATAACGCTTCGCAAATACAGGTGCTTGAAGGATTGGAGGCCGTTCGCCGCCGCCCGGGCATGTATATCGGTTCAACCGATTCAAGAGGCCTGCACCACCTTGTTTATGAAATCGTCGATAACTCCATCGATGAAGCAATGGCGGGATTCTGCACTCATATTTATGTTACCATTCATGCGGACAACTCCATTACCGTTGTTGACAACGGCAGGGGCATTCCCGTTGATATTCATCCCAAAACCGGCAAATCCGCGCTTGAAGTCGCACTCACAATGCTTCATGCGGGCGGCAAATTCGGCGGCAGCGGCTATAAAGTCTCCGGCGGCCTTCACGGTGTCGGCCTTTCCGTTGTTAACGCATTGAGCACGGAACTTACCGCCGAGGTGCGTCGGGACGGGCATATTTACCGACAGATCTGCCGCCGCGGCATAAAGGCTACGGAGGTTGAAATCGTGGGCGACTGCGGAGCGGACGAGCACGGCACAACGATTCATTTTGTTCCCGACGAAGAAATTTTTGACGAAGTGAACTATGAATACGATATCCTTGTTCGACGGCTGCGTGAGCTTGCGTTCCTAAACGGCGGCGTGCGCATCATCGTGACGGATGAACGCTGCGACCCGCCCGTGCAGGACAGCTTCCATTACGAAGGCGGGGTTGTTGAATACGTTCGCTATATCAACAAAAACAAAGAAGTTCTGCACCCCGACCCGATTTATTTTTCCGCTGTAAAGAACGATAATCCGCTTGAAACGGCAAGCGTTGAAGTTGCGCTGCAATACAACGACGGCTACAGCGAAAATGTTTTTACCTATGCCAACAACATCAACACCATCGAGGGCGGCAGCCACCTTGCGGGTTTCCGTGCGGCAATGACAAGGGTCATCAACGACTACGCCCGAAAGTTTAAAATCCTTAAAGACAGCGACCAGAACCTGACCGGAGACGACATCCGCGAAGGTTTGAGCGCTATCATCAGCGTTAAGCTGACAGAGCCGCAGTTTGAAGGGCAGACAAAAACAAAACTCGGCAATGCCTACATAAGAACCCTTGTTGACAACGCCGTGACGGCCGGCATGACGACCTATCTTGAAGAGAACCCGGCGCAGGCAAAGCTTATTCTCGACAAATGCCTCAGTGCAAGCCGCGCAAGGGAAGCTGCGCGCAAGGCACGCGAGCTGACCAGACGCAAGTCCGTTTTGGATTCCGCCGCACTGCCCGGCAAACTTGCGGACTGCTCCGAAAAAGATCCTTCAAAATGCGAACTGTTCATCGTTGAGGGCGACTCCGCAGGCGGTTCCGCCAAGGAAGGACGCGACAGGCATTTTCAGGCCATCCTTCCGCTGCGCGGAAAGATTCTGAACGTTGAAAAAACCCGTTTGGACAAAATTCTCGGCAATGCGGAAATCAAATGCATGATAACCGCGTTCGGTGCAGGCATGGATGCGGATTTTGACGAAACCAAGCTCCGCTATCACAAAATCATCTGCATGACCGATGCCGATGTTGACGGAAGCCATATTCGCACGCTGCTGCTGACGTTCTTCTATCGGCACATGCGGCCGATGATAGAGCGCGGCTATGTTTACATTGCCCAGCCTCCGCTCTATCTCATCAAAAAGGGCAATACGGAACGCTATGTCTATTCGGACGAAGAGCTGAACAAAACTCTTGACGAAATCGGCAGGGATAAAATCTACATTCAACGCTACAAAGGTTTGGGCGAAATGAACCCCGAACAGCTTTGGGACACGACAATGGATCCCGCGAACCGCATTATGCTTCGCGTCACAATGGACGATGCAATGCTTGCGGACGAAACCTTCACCCTTTTGATGGGCGACAGGGTTGAACCGCGCCGCGAATTTATTGAGCAGAACAGCAAGCTCGTTGCCGACCTTGACGTTTGATTCGGAAACGTTTCAATTTTCAAACGGCAGATTAAGAGCTTTGAGCTCTGCAATCCGAAATTATTAACACGATTCAATGACTTGACGACCGACGAAAGGTGCGATGCACCGACTGCGGCAGGCTCCGCACCTTTCATGCAGGAGATATGATGGACGAAAACAAAAAAAGACCCAATCTTGAAATGCTCGGAACAAACGAGCTGCCGACCGATGTTGAAGGCGGCAGAATATTGCCCATAAACCTTGTGGGTGAAATGAAGCGCAGCTTTATATCATACGCAATGGCTGTTATCATCAGCCGTGCGCTTCCCGATGTGCGCGACGGGCTGAAACCCGTTCACAGGCGCATTCTTTACGCAATGGATGAGCTGAGCATGCAGCCCGACAAGCCCTTCAGAAAGAGTGCGCGCCTTGTCGGCGACGTTCTCGGCAAATACCATCCGCACGGCGATACGGCGGTTTACGATGCAATGGTGCGCCTTGCCCAGCCCTTCTCCACTCGTTATCCCCTTGTTGAAGGTCACGGCAATTTCGGCAGCGTTGACGGCGACCCCGCCGCTGCAATGCGTTATACCGAAGCGCGCATGAGCAGGCTCACTCTCGAAATGCTCCGCGATCTTGACAAGAACACGGTTGATTTTTACCCGAATTTTGACGAAACGCTGATGCAGCCCGCGGTATTACCCGCAAGATACCCCAACCTTCTTGTGAACGGCTCAAACGGCATTGCTGTCGGCATGGCAACAAACATTCCGCCGCATAATCTCGGCGAGGCTGTCGATGCCTGTGCCGCAATGATTGACAATCCCGATATCACGATCGACGAGCTGATGAACTATATCCCGGGTCCGGACTTTCCGACCGGCGGCGTCATCATGGGCGATGTCGGCATTCGCCATGCGTATTTTACAGGCAGGGGAAAGATCCTTGTTCGCGCAAAAAGCGAGATCGAGCAATACAAGGCCGATCGTTCACGAATCATCGTCACGGAAATTCCGTATCAGGTCAACAAAGCAAAGCTTGTTGAAAAAATTGCGGAGCTTGTTCACGAGAAGCGCGTGGACGGCATTTCCGACCTTCGCGACGAAAGCTCCCGCGCGGGAATGCGCATTGTTATCGAGCTTAAAAAGGATGTCAATGCAAACGTTGTGCTGAACAATCTGTATAAGCACACTCAGCTTCAGGATACTTTCGGCGTTATCATGATCGCGCTTGTGAACGGCGAACCCAAGGTGCTCAACCTTCGCGAAATGCTTTATCACTACATTGCGCATCAAAAGGATGTTGTCACCCGCCGCACGCAGTTTGACCTTGACAAAGCCCGCGAAAGGCTGCACATCTTGGAAGGCCTTATGATCGCACTCGACAATATTGACGAAGTCATTGCCATCATCAAAGCCAGTGCAAACGGCGCAGAAGCAAAGGAAAAGCTGATTGCACGTTTCGGTTTCAGTGAACGGCAGGCGCAGGCGATACTTGACATGCGGCTGCAAAGGCTGACGGGGCTTGAGCGCGAAAAGTTGGAAGCCGAGTACGGCGAACTTAAGCGCACGGTTGAATACCTTGCTTCCCTGCTTGCGGACGAAGGCAAACTTATGGGCGTTGTAAAAGATGAAATGCTCGAGATTCGGCGCCGCTTTGCCGATCCGCGCCGCACCGAAATCACAAAGATCGTTGAAGACATCGATATGGATGACATCATCCAGGAAGAAGACATGGTTGTTACCTGCACCCATCACGGCTACATCAAGCGCATTGCGGAAGCAACCTATCGCACGCAGCGCAGAGGCGGCGTCGGCATCAGTGCGGGAGCAACCCGTGAAGAGGATTTCCTTGAGGATATTTTCGTCACAAGCACGCATTCCTATATCATGTTCTTCACAAACAAGGGCCGCGCTTTCCGCATAAAATGCTATTCCATTCCGGAGGCAAGCCGCACCGCAAAGGGCACGCCCATAGTCAACCTGCTGCAATTGCAGACGGGCGAGTTCGTTACCGCCGCATTCCCCATCGGCAGGCAGACCGAGGGCGGCTATCTCGTTCTTTGCACACGGCAGGGTGTTATCAAAAAAACCCCGCTCTCCGATTTTTCAAACATTCGCAAGGGCGGCTTGATTGCTCAAAACCTCCGCGAGGGTGACGAGCTTATCAGCGTTGCGCTCTCCGCAGGCGATGATGAGTTCATTATCGGCACACGGGACGGAATGAGCATCCGTTTCAGCGAGCAGGATGTTCGCTCAATGGGCAGAAATGCCTCCGGCGTTCGTGCCATCAAACTCTCCGAGGGCGACTGCGTTGTTGATATGTCCATGGTCAAACCCGGCAGCTGCGTCATTGCCATCACCGAAAACGGCATGGGCAAGCGCACGGAAGAGGACGCCTACCGCGTTCAGGGCCGCGCCGGCAAGGGCATTATTGCAATGAATATCACCGAAAAAACCGGCAAGCTTGTTTGCCTCAAAGTTTCCGAAGGCAATGAAGATCTGATGCTTATCCGTGATGACGGCGTTGTCATTCGCGTTCCCGTCGATACGATTTCCGTCATTTCCCGCAACACGCAGGGCGTTCGACTGATGAAAATCGACGAGGGGCACAGGGTTGCAAGCGTTGCGCTTGCGCCGCATAACGATGACGAACCGCAGAAAGGCGGGGAAGAGTCCGACGGCGAAATTTCAAATGCCAATGCAGACTCCGCCGAAACAGCACCCTCCGATACGTCGGAAAATTCCGATACACCGGAAGACCTCCGATAACCCCAACCGCCGAACCTGCCGCGCGGGCTGAAGATCTCCGCTCTGCCGCAGTGTTTCGGCAAACATCCGATTACTTCTTCAGAAACAAACACGGGAAGCCTTCCGTAACGGACAGTGCTTCCCGTGTTTTCTGTTGATTTCGACGTTGCCTTCCGCATTCGGCAGCAACCGTTGAATAATCGAATGTGACTGCTGCATATGCCGAATCGCCTGTTTTGTCAAGCAAAATTGAGAACCGCAGACATTTCACAACTCTCCTGTTGCTTTTGTTTTCCGATGTTACCGCGTAATCAGTCTCACCGTACATGACGGCGGGCAAAACGCTGACACCATAAACAGCATACCGAGGGCAAACACTATCAGCCCCAAACTAACTTTCGTTCCGTTGCTCATGTTTTTCCTCCGTTTTTACGGTGTTTTGTGTTTCCCGCAGGTGCGGGAAAAACTTGACCGTTGTTCAGTCAACAAAAAAATATCCTCCTTCGGATAGCTTTTGTACTCGATGACGAGGGAGGACATTTGTTTATCTTAGTGATAATGTTGGGGGTTAAGTTAAAACACGATCTCGCGGCGATCGCGGGCGAGATCAACCTGTTAATCAAGCTGTATATGAGCTATCACTTTTGAATCAAACTGCTCAATGAAGTCATTGGGGGTTCCTTCGAACAGAGTGACTTCCGGCGGATTTGTTTCAGCATCATGACCTATCCAGATATAGTTCGGCATCTTGTCAGGGCTATCAAAAGTATCCCGGAGGAAATTTTCAATATTACAACGCCAATCATATCCGTGCGACGATATTCTGAAGTAGATTGAGTTTGTTCCGTCCGGGTTCAGCTTGCCCCCTGCACGAATGCGGAGAAAATTCTCGTTTATGAATCGAGCTATATCCTGAGCGTATTGTAATTCATTTATATCTATGCAGTTATGCAGATTATCTTCGTCGCCCATCCAGGCATAGATATCTTCTATGAGTTGACGAGTTTTTGAATCGACTTGATAACTGTCGCTATACATTATAGAATTAACTATCTCGTTCATATCAGCATCTGCGTCATATCCATCTTCATCGATTAAAGCAGCAATCCGAGCATAAAGCCACCTCTCAATCTCTTCTGAAAGAAAGCCATTTGCGATTAGCCAGTCTACAGGACGTTCTATCTCGTCATACTCAGTTTCCTCTGTTCCGGGATTCGGATGATATCTATTATCTATACATGGATACACTGTTCCGTTGCGATGAAGCATCACGCAGTCTCCGGTCACATATGATCCATTCTTTGAAAGATATATTTTCATTCAGTTACCTCCCTTGTAGAATCTTGTTGTAGTTCCAATGAATTAGCGTCTCTGTCGCGTTCGCTAATTCATCGTATCCGGATAGTATGATTTTCAATTCGGATCACACCAGCAGGTGCGGGGAAAACTGTGATGAAATGAAAACTGCAATTTATACAAACGGATCACCCCCGCGGATGCGGGGAAAACGGCTATGCGCCCCCTGCTACTGTCTGTCGCGGCGGATCACCCCCGCGGATGCGGGGAAAACTTACGCTGGACGATTCAACACATATCCCAAAGCGGATCACCCCCGCGGATGCGGGGAAAACTTGGTCTTTGCCCCCCTCCCCCTGCGGTCGGTAGGATCACCCCCGCGGATGCGGGGAAAACTGCGCATGGAACTTGTAAACACTGACGGCGATAGGATCACCCCCGCGGATGCGGGGAAAACTTAAGCCCTCCACATGGTGGGGGGCTGCTCCCCGGATCACCCCCGCGGATGCGGGGAAAACTTAGTGTTGTCACGCCTGTGATGCCTGAAGCTGGGATCACCCCCGCGGATGCGGGGAAAACTGCGCTTTAATCCTTCGGTTGATAATAATAGTGGGATCACCCCCGCGGATGCGGGGAAAACCGCACCACGCAAACGCTAATTTCTCAAGCTTTGGGATCACCCCCGCAGGTGCGGGGAAAACCGAACCCGCAACCGTGTGCGTTTCTTTTTTCCAGGATCACCCCCGCAGGTGCGGGGAAAACCTTAGCGACAGACCGTGGACGCATCGTGGATTGGGATCACCCCCGCAGGTGCGGGGAAAACTTTTTTGCGTGCCGAAACGACGGTTTTGCACGAGGATCACCCCCGCAGGTGCGGGGAAAACCGGTATGGGGTGACCCGTCAATCGGCAAATATAGGATCACCCCCGCAGGTGCGGGGAAAACGTTGGCGTGAAGTCCGTGACAAGAATGCCTGCAGGATCACCCCCGCAGGTGCGGGGAAAACGGAATTACAACGTGTTTCCTTATGATGAAATCAGGATCACCCCCGCAGGTGCGGGGAAAACTGCCTGTCAGCTTATCGATTATGCTTTGCTTTAGGATCACCCCCGCAGGTGCGGGGAAAACTTGTCGGCTCTGTTTTTAATGACGGCGTGTACAGGATCACCCCCGCAGGTGCGGGGAAAACCAGTTTTCATTTCATCGCATTCCAATGATGATAGGATCACCCCCGCAGGTGCGGGGAAAACAAATGCACATTCAAGCCTTGTATGCTATGCTATAGGATCACCCCCGCAGGTGCGGGGAAAACTTTTCAGCCTGCCCGACTGGAATGCGCCTCAAGGGATCACCCCCGCAGGTGCGGGGAAAACCGCTTATTTTCATTTGTTCCATTGCTTGTATTAGGATCACCCCCGCAGGTGCGGGGAAAACTAAAGGACTGGATAACATCTATTTCAAATTCTATGGATCACCCCCGCAGGTGCGGGGAAAACTTTCTAAGTTCGTTAACCTCGCTTTTATGCTCGGGATCACCCCCGCAGGTGCGGGGAAAACTTGTTTTAGCGGTATTCGTTCCGTTTTCTCTTGGGATCACCCCCGCAGGTGCGGGGAAAACTGTCATCCTCTATCTCGGCGCAATACAGCGTCAGGATCACCCCCGCAGGTGCGGGGAAAACGATGACGGCAAATCTGCGGGAATGGCGGCACTTGGATCACCCCCGCAGGTGCGGGGAAAACCGCAAAATCAGAATTAACAGACTGCTTAACAAAGGATCACCCCCGCAGGTGCGGGGAAAACACTCCGTAAAAATAAAAAATGAGTTTTCGAACGCAATCACCCCCGCAGGTGCGGGGAAAACACCCGAAACCGTGATGAAATGGTGGTTGGAGAAGGATCACCCCCGCAGGTGCGGGGAAAACATTTTTCGCCCGATTTTATCAAGCGAAGTTTCGGGATCACCCCCGCAGGTGCGGGGAAAACAATCCGTATATCACAGCATATATCATTAACTCAGGATCACCCCCGCAGGTGCGGGGAAAACCTCGTCACAGTTTGCCCCGCAAGGCAGAACACAAGGATCACCCCCGCAGGTGCGGGGAAAACTATTCGGAGGAAATCGAAATGGAAAAGATAAAAGGATCACCCCCGCAGGTGCGGGGAAAACATATTGCAAATGCGGAGCTTTATAACCCTTCCGGGATCACCCCCGCAGGTGCGGGGAAAACGCTTATCGCCGCCGCTGGAGACTGCACCGCGCCGGATCACCCCCGCAGGTGCGGGGAAAACGTACAGACCATGCGGGATTGTCCATCGGGGGCTGGGATCACCCCCGCAGGTGCGGGGAAAACCAATTCATAAAACAACCATTTCATAACAATATAGGATCACCCCCGCAGGTGCGGGGAAAACTAGATAATTCTTTCATCTTTTCAAAAAACGATAGGATCACCCCCGCAGGTGCGGGGAAAACACGTTGCACCGCTTACAACCATGCCGCCGCCAAGGATCACCCCCGCAGGTGCGGGGAAAACATTGTGACCGACATTTATGACGGTTGCAAATCAGGATCACCCCCGCAGGTGCGGGGAAAACCTCTCACTGTAATCAACAAGAAAAGCGAAATAAGGATCACCCCCGCAGGTGCGGGGAAAACGTTGAGTTATTCCATATTATAACCGAATTTTCAGGATCACCCCCGCAGGTGCGGGGAAAACTCTTTTCGGAAACGCTGTGTTATACTCATACTAGGATCACCCCCGCAGGTGCGGGGAAAACCTAACGGTTCGAATCGTATATTCACACTTGATAGGATCACCCCCGCAGGTGCGGGGAAAACCTATCGCAGTGATGATTTCCGGCAGTGCGCCGATGGATCACCCCCGCAGGTGCGGGGAAAACGCTCCGACAATCCGTACCCCGAGATTTCGGCGACGGATCACCCCCGCAGGTGCGGGGAAAACACCGAGGTCACAGGCGATGACGCAGATTTGCCAGGATCACCCCCGCAGGTGCGGGGAAAACCCCGACAGTGGTGCTGTGAAATGTTTGAATATAGGATCACCCCCGCAGGTGCGGGGAAAACATTCCCACACGTCCTCATCCGTCCAGTCCAAAAGGATCACCCCCGCAGGTGCGGGGAAAACGAGAAAGGCAAAAACTGTGAGAGCAGCAGAGAAGGATCACCCCCGCAGGTGCGGGGAAAACAAGAATCAGCAAAGGCGTTTGTCCGAAAGCTGAGGATCACCCCCGCAGGTGCGGGGAAAACGCGGCGGTAGGCTGTGTTTTCTTTGTTGGCGCAGGATCACCCCCGCAGGTGCGGGGAAAACTTTGCGTAGCTGGTTGCAGCCATCATGAGATAGGGATCACCCCCGCAGGTGCGGGGAAAACTTTGCCGGCATGGACAAACCCGAAGGCATGACGGGATCACCCCCGCAGGTGCGGGGAAAACTCGATACTATAGCTTGCTTCGATTATTTTCATGGGATCACCCCCGCAGGTGCGGGGAAAACGATTATGTTCATAGCAATGTCCTCCTTTGTGTAGGATCACCCCCGCAGGTGCGGGGAAAACGATGCAAAAGCTCGAGGATCAGGCGGTTAAAGCGGGATCACCCCCGCAGGTGCGGGGAAAACCACACCTGCTACAGCTCCGCAATTATTTCGCCGGGATCACCCCCGCAGGTGCGGGGAAAACCTGAGATGGACAATACAACACATATCGCAATCAGGATCACCCCCGCAGGTGCGGGGAAAACCGCTCCCCGTGGGGCGGGGGGGCGAAGCCCCAAGGATCACCCCCGCAGGTGCGGGGAAAACCGTTACAGCGTATCCTGCGGCTTTCTGGAGGTAGGATCACCCCCGCAGGTGCGGGGAAAACTGTCCGCAGGTGCAGACCATGCGGCTGCTGCCGGGATCACCCCCGCAGGTGCGGGGAAAACAGGGCTATACTTGCATCGGAGGATTTGGACGAGGGATCACCCCCGCAGGTGCGGGGAAAACTCAATAAATCTTGCGTCAATTTCCGGCGGCAAAGGATCACCCCCGCAGGTGCGGGGAAAACTTTCTCGGAACTCAAGTAACATTGCGCTGAATGGGATCACCCCCGCAGGTGCGGGGAAAACAAAACATATCTTGCGCAAAATTCCGCCAATTTACGGATCACCCCCGCAGGTGCGGGGAAAACGGACTGTATGGTTCACCCACATGGGAAGAAGGTAGGATCACCCCCGCAGGTGCGGGGAAAACCTTTTTGAATCGGTAAATTAAAGGCTTTTGCAAGGATCACCCCCGCGGATGCGGGGAAAACACGCATTCGGCCCATTTGCGCCAAATTACCCCGGGATCACCCCCGCGGATGCGGGGAAAACCGGTATCAACACGGCAACATCATCAATTTACTGGGATCACCCCCGCGGATGCGGGGAAAACGTGTGTTCATAATTAATATCAATGTTTATGTTAGGATCACCCCCGCGGATGCGGGGAAAACCAATCTTCCCCAAACCCTGCCCACAACAATATAGGATCACCCCCGCGGATGCGGGGAAAACTTATTACGAATTTTATAATTTCCCACATTCGCAGGATCACCCCCGCGGATGCGGGGAAAACATACTCAAGTAAGGAGGATTAAAGATGAAAGAAGGATCACCCCCGCGGATGCGGGGAAAACTTGTAATTTGTCATTGCGTTGCTTGCCGTTGTAGGATCACCCCCGCGGATGCGGGGAAAACGAAATAGGAAAAGCATTGAGTTATAATTGCTTAGGATCACCCCCGCGGATGCGGGGAAAACATATTTGATTCAGCGTTTGTGTTTCGGCTTGTAGGATCACCCCCGCGGATGCGGGGAAAACTCAAGGGCCTTAGCTTGCAGGTTAAGGGCAAGAGGATCACCCCCGCGGATGCGGGGAAAACCCCCGAAATCGGGGCTTTTCAGCGTACTGTCCAGGATCACCCCCGCGGATGCGGGGAAAACTCATCGATTAATACCAAAATGCCCGCATAACCGGGATCACCCCCGCGGATGCGGGGAAAACCAATGAGCAGAACTGAAACTATTTTCTTCCACAGGATCACCCCCGCGGATGCGGGGAAAACCTGACCATCCGGAGTATTTTTCCCCGCACGGACGGATCACCCCCGCGGATGCGGGGAAAACATAACTGCCAGCAGATACAAAAGTCGCACGATAGGATCACCCCCGCGGATGCGGGGAAAACTTGACGCCGGCTTCAACGAGCTTATACGCAAGGGGATCACCCCCGCGGATGCGGGGAAAACCCAATGACGAAACGAGCATATCGGCGCACACCGGGATCACCCCCGCGGATGCGGGGAAAACGTCGTCTGTTTGCAAATTTTACTCATGTATTTAGGATCACCCCCGCGGATGCGGGGAAAACAATTCGCTTAAAAGCAGCTTGCAGCAGATGGTAGGATCACCCCCGCGGATGCGGGGAAAACATGCCGTTGCCTCGTCGGGGGTCATATCGACTAGGATCACCCCCGCGGATGCGGGGAAAACCAGCGCGTTGCGGAGCATGTGCGCGGGCTTGCGGGATCACCCCCGCGGATGCGGGGAAAACGGTCACGGTTTCGGAATGCGCTTCAATTATAGAGGATCACCCCCGCGGATGCGGGGAAAACCGCCAAGCCCGCTTTTTAGTTTCTCCCCGAACGGGATCACCCCCGCGGATGCGGGGAAAACGTGCTGATAGCTGGTATCGCGGACGATGCTCCAGGATCACCCCCGCGGATGCGGGGAAAACGAAACATTCTGCCACCGAAATCCCTCACTGTTAGGATCACCCCCGCGGATGCGGGGAAAACTGAACCGCGCGGTGCTGCAAGGCATACTGCAAGGGATCACCCCCGCGGATGCGGGGAAAACTGCTTTCGAAGCGTCGCAGCGACGTGTACGGCAGGATCACCCCCGCGGATGCGGGGAAAACACCGCAATTGCCGCCAGTATGCCTATCAACATAGGATCACCCCCGCGGATGCGGGGAAAACAGTTTAACACGCTCCGCAAGACCGTGACCGACGGGATCACCCCCGCGGATGCGGGGAAAACCTATCACCGAAGCCTTTAAGGCTGACATCGACAGGATCACCCCCGCGGATGCGGGGAAAACGCGCAGATTGCGGAAATGCAGCCTAAGGCACTCGGATCACCCCCGCGGATGCGGGGAAAACCCCGTATAGCCAGATAGGACAGCTCGCATTTTAGGATCACCCCCGCAGGTGCGGGGAAAACTCAAGGGCATTAGCTTGCAGGTTAAGGGCAAGAGGATCACCCCCGCAGGTGCGGGGAAAACGGTTACATACCTGCACGATGTGGAATCCGCGAAGGATCACCCCCGCAGGTGCGGGGAAAACCTTTTGGGGATTCAACGGATGCGGCAACCTCGAGGATCACCCCCGCAGGTGCGGGGAAAACAGCAAAAGTATCTGCCATTGTTCAAACTCCTAAGGATCACCCCCGCAGGTGCGGGGAAAACATACCGATAGTCTCCTGAAAAATCTGAGTGACGGGATCACCCCCGCAGGTGCGGGGAAAACAATACATATGCCGTATCCAACAAGGGCAGGATAGGATCACCCCCGCAGGTGCGGGGAAAACACGGCAGTTCGACAGCAAACCCGAACTTATCAAGGATCACCCCCGCAGGTGCGGGGAAAACAAATGAACGAAAAGGAAAAGAAACAAAAACTCGGGATCACCCCCGCAGGTGCGGGGAAAACAATTATGGCGTTGATGGATATAACGTCATTACAGGATCACCCCCGCAGGTGCGGGGAAAACTATCCTTCATTCCTTATATATTTTTCCGAACCTAGGATCACCCCCGCAGGTGCGGGGAAAACCATCACGCGGACGCAATATATAACCGCGAAATGGGATCACCCCCGCAGGTGCGGGGAAAACGTAAAAAAGAGTTGCCAGATGATGTAAATGATAGGATCACCCCCGCAGGTGCGGGGAAAACCCGCACTTACAATTGTACAAATCAGCATTTTTAGGATCACCCCCGCAGGTGCGGGGAAAACCACAATTCCGCCTGCCGTATGCACAGGCCGCAAGGATCACCCCCGCAGGTGCGGGGAAAACTATTATCGGTATAGGTTTTTGCAGTGGTGAGCGGGATCACCCCCGCAGGTGCGGGGAAAACCCTCGGTTATTCTTCCGCAAGCAGGGCTAACAGGGATCACCCCCGCAGGTGCGGGGAAAACTCTTTGCCGTCTTTTAGGTAAAACGCGTAGTTAGGATCACCCCCGCAGGTGCGGGGAAAACCAACATTCATAATTTCAGCGATTCCCCAGATTGGGATCACCCCCGCAGGTGCGGGGAAAACGCGTCTCAGTGTGCATGAATGGCATTCATCCTTAGGATCACCCCCGCAGGTGCGGGGAAAACTAAACCTGTTCGCTTTGCGCCGTTTATGTGTGAGGATCACCCCCGCAGGTGCGGGGAAAACAAAAGCAAAGCCGATAGACTGTATAGCAGACTGGGATCACCCCCGCAGGTGCGGGGAAAACATTGCGTTTCATTTCATTTACCTACCTCTTCTAGGATCACCCCCGCAGGTGCGGGGAAAACACCGTTCGGGCCAGACTGGAGTGTTATAATGTAGGATCACCCCCGCAGGTGCGGGGAAAACATCAGTATCCGCATATAAAAAACGGTGAAATACGGATCACCCCCGCAGGTGCGGGGAAAACGCAACGGCCCGTAACTGCTAAACTTACGGGCCGGGATCACCCCCGCAGGTGCGGGGAAAACTAGCAACCGTAAGTTGCTATTGCCCCCGACATAGGATCACCCCCGCAGGTGCGGGGAAAACCATGATGACGGATGATTACAAATTTACAATTTAGGATCACCCCCGCAGGTGCGGGGAAAACGTGGCGAGTAAGTTAAGAGATTTATTCATTCTAGGATCACCCCCGCAGGTGCGGGGAAAACTTAAACTGTATTGTGAAATTCCTGCATGTTGGAGGATCACCCCCGCAGGTGCGGGGAAAACGCGTTACCATTTCGCCCGCAAGCGCAACGGTCGGGATCACCCCCGCAGGTGCGGGGAAAACTTATCGTAAACAAATTCACAAAAGTAATCCAAAGGATCACCCCCGCAGGTGCGGGGAAAACCTTGACGTAACAACGCCGTATATCGCCGATAAAGGATCACCCCCGCAGGTGCGGGGAAAACTCGGCGGTATAAAACGGAGGTGACAGCGCAAAGGGGATCACCCCCGCAGGTGCGGGGAAAACTGAAACCGCAACAACAATTTCGCTTAATGCGGAGGATCACCCCCGCAGGTGCGGGGAAAACAATATAATTTTCGGTGTTTTTTGACCCTTTACAGGATCACCCCCGCAGGTGCGGGGAAAACTAAGTATAAAGTCAATCAGCAGTAGCACGGTTGAGGATCACCCCCGCAGGTGCGGGGAAAACTTGTTGATATAGTCGTTTGGGTGGTTGGTCTTAGGATCACCCCCGCAGGTGCGGGGAAAACACTCACGGCAATTTCCTCCATGGATTCAGTCGCGGATCACCCCCGCAGGTGCGGGGAAAACCTGCACCATGGATGCCTCGTATGGCGGTCCCCAGGATCACCCCCGCAGGTGCGGGGAAAACGCAACCGTCATAAATGTCGGTCACAATCTTTTAGGATCACCCCCGCAGGTGCGGGGAAAACATTAGAAGTTGCTTTAATTTGTGTTACAACCGAGGATCACCCCCGCAGGTGCGGGGAAAACTTATTTCGACTTATATTATTGTCGGCTACTGTAGGATCACCCCCGCAGGTGCGGGGAAAACTGAAATAGATGTTATCCAGTCCTTTAAACTGTAGGATCACCCCCGCAGGTGCGGGGAAAACATTGATCCGCTGAATGACAATGTACGTTATTTAGGATCACCCCCGCAGGTGCGGGGAAAACCGGATCCGCCTGCAATTACAGCACCACCAATAAGGATCACCCCCGCAGGTGCGGGGAAAACAATTCAGTAAACTTATTAAAATCAACAGTATTAGGATCACCCCCGCAGGTGCGGGGAAAACAAGAAGAATTACTTCAATCTTTGAAGGGTTTTAGGATCACCCCCGCAGGTGCGGGGAAAACCATATAATTTTTGGTTCAACCGCATTACGGAAAGGATCACCCCCGCAGGTGCGGGGAAAACTTTATCAACATCGGCCAAAATATGGCCAACGGAAGGATCACCCCCGCAGGTGCGGGGAAAACTATCTGCTGGCAGTTATTTGTATAATTCTCCTGGGATCACCCCCGCAGGTGCGGGGAAAACGTTAATCGTCATGCTTAACCGTCCGTTGGTTTGGGATCACCCCCGCAGGTGCGGGGAAAACCCGCAGACGATATGCCCGCGCCCGAGATGCAAGGGATCACCCCCGCAGGTGCGGGGAAAACAAACTGCCCATGCCAGAAAGCAAACTCGGGACAGGATCACCCCCGCAGGTGCGGGGAAAACGACCATCCGGAGTATTTTTCCCCGCATGGCTTAGGATCACCCCCGCAGGTGCGGGGAAAACCCGCACTGAGCCGGAATATACATATGTAGCTTAGGATCACCCCCGCAGGTGCGGGGAAAACCTTTAGCAGCAGCCGCCATGTCATATCGCGGGAGGATCACCCCCGCAGGTGCGGGGAAAACTGTTAC
>OHQF01000661.1_pt1 | contig 20908 bp, 14 predicted proteins | sample 1578001 | NCBI WGS metagenome assembly OHQF01 (sample SAMEA3879538, study PRJEB24766) | human gut metagenome | biome: human-associated habitat; feature: feces | place: USA | collected 1985/1987 | reverse complement strand
CGCTCGGAACGATAGTAATTATACCATGGAAACCGGAAATGTCAAGCGCTTTTTTCGAATTTTTCTGACAAAAATTCCGGATGAAATTTTGGCACCGGAATGAGGACGATGGGGCGAAATTTTCGGTGAAATATGATACAATAAGACCTGAGCTGTCCGGGGCCAGGGGCCCTGCGGCAAAATACGATGGAATGAGGGAACCACACATGTTCAACTTTCTGATCTTTATCATCGGGGCGGCGCTCATGCTCGGCATGGGGGTGCGCAGTGTGCTTGCGCGGCGGCGTTTGCAGACAAAAGGCGAAAAGGTCACCGCCCGCGTTGCGGGCACCGCGCAGGGCCGGGACGGTCAGGCCTATGTGCTGGAATTTGAGACGGCAGGCGGCAGCCACCGCCTCCATTACCCGAAAGCGGCCAAGGGCAAGGGCTTTGCGGCCGGGGAGACCGTTACCTTATATTATGACCCGGAAGATCCGGAGAAGATGTATGTGGAAGGCGACCGCGCCGTGCTGGGGGCCGAAGTGCTGTACTTTGCGCTGGCGGTGGTGCTGGTGCTGCTGATGGCCGGATTTGTGCGGTGAGGAGGAAATGCCATGAAACTGGAACATTTTGGAATGCCGGAACCGGGCGACTGCCGGGTGGTCTTTTCGGCCAGTGCCGAGGAGCTGAAAGCAGCGGTGCAGGCCGAGCGGGCGGCACCGGATGCGCCCAAAGAGGAAGAAGACCTGCTGACGGCAGCGGTGAACCGCGCCATTCTGGAAGGCTTTTCGCCGCTGTTTGCGCAGCTGATGGAGGAGCACCGGCTCGTCCCGGTGACCGACCCGGACTTTGAGCTGCTGGCCGTCAACCGGGCCGAAGGGTTCCGGGCGGGGGCGGAGTTTTTCTGCCTGCCGCCGCTGAAACTGGGGCGGTACACCGGCTTTGTGCAGCCCATCCGGCCACGGCCCATCCGGAAACTGACCCTTGAACTGGAGATCAACCGCCACCACGGCGACGAGGACCGCGCCGCCGACGAGGCGGGCAAAAAAGCCCTGCGGGACCGTGTGGCACGGGAGATCTACAAGACCCGCTGCGCCCAGGCCGAGACGCTGGCCGAGCGGGAGCTGGTCTACCAACTCGGCGGCGAGGTGAAGGGCGCGCTGCCGAAGCAATTGGTGGCGGGCAATTACTTTGCCGAGCAGCGGGAGTTCAACCTGCGGATGCAGGCGAACAACATCAACTTTGACCAATACCTGAAGGTGCAGGGCCAGACGGTGGAACAGTTCCGGGCGGAGCTTCACGCTCAGGCAGAACAGAAACTGCGGGGGCGTCTGGGGCTTCTGCTGGTCGCCGAAACGGAACATCTCTGGCCCACGGAGGCCGAGGTGCAGGCTGCGTTGGAGGGCTGGAACGGGGAGCGGACCTTCCCGTCCAACGACCTGCGGAAGCTGCGGCAGGGCATTGCCAGCCAGCGCGCAGCTGCCTTTGTGCGGGCGCACTCCACGCTGACCCCGCCGCCGGAGGAGCCAGTGGTGGTCGAGACGGTCTGAAACGACGGGCGGCAGGATTCTGGCAAACAAAAATGGGATGCTTGTTTCAAGCATCCCATTTTTTGTTTGTGTCGGTCAGGTCTCCACGCCCTCGAACTGGCTGTTGTAGAGCTTGGCGTAGAAGCCGCCCTGGGCCAGCAGTTCGTCGTGATTGCCATGCTCCACGATGTGGCCGTCCTTCATCACAAGGATGATGTCGGCCTCGCGGATGGTGGACAGGCGGTGGGCCACGATGAAGCTCGTGCGGCCCTGCATCATCCGGGCGAACGCGGCCTGGATGCGCACCTCGGTGCGGGTGTCGATGGAGGAGGTGGCCTCGTCCAGAATCAGCATGGGCGGCAGGCAGAGCATGACGCGGGCGATGCAGAGCAGCTGCTTCTGGCCCTGGCTGATGTTGCCGCCATCTTCCGCGATGACGGTATCGTAACCGTCCGGCAGGCGGCGGATGAAGCTGTCGGCGTGGGCTGCTTTGGCCGCGGCAACGATCTCTTCGTCGGTGGCGTCGGGCTTGCCGTAGGCGATGTTCTCGCGGACGGTGCCGGCGCGCAGCCAGGTGTCCTGCAGCACCATGCCGTAGCTGCCGCGCAGGGAAGCGCGGGTCACGTTCCGGATGTCGTCGCCGGAGACGGTGATGGAGCCGCTGTTGACATCATAGAACCGCATGAGCAGGTTGATGAGGGTGGTCTTGCCGCAGCCGGTGGGGCCGACGATGGCGATGCGCTGGCCGGGCTTGACGTCCAGGTTCAGGCCCTCGATGAGGGGGCGGTCCGGCAGGTAGCGGAAGGAGACGTCCTTCAGCTCCACATGGCCGTCCGGCTGCAGCACCCTGGCGTGTTCAGCTTCGGGCACCTGGTCGTCGGCGTCCAGCAGCTCAAAGACGCGGGCCGCGCAGGCCAGTGCGTTCTGCAGCTCGGTGACGACGCCGGAGATCTCGTTGAAGGGCTTGGTGTACTGGTTGGCGTAGTTCAGGAAGATGCTCAGCTGGCCGATGGTGATGCCTCCGGCTACGGCATAGATCGCGCCCACGAGGCCGACGCCTGCGTAGACGATGTTGTTGACGAAGCGGGTGGCGGGGTTGGTCATGCTGGAGAAGAAGATGGCCTTCAGGCTCACGTTCTGCAGTCGGCCATTCACCTCGTCAAAAGCCTCGAGGCTCTGGGCCTCGTGGCCGAAGGCCTGCACGACCTTCTGACCCTCTATCATCTCGTTGACAAGGGCAGTCTGCTCGCCGCGCACGGTGCTCTGGCTCTGGAAATACTTGTAGCTGCGCTTTGCGAGAAAGCTGGCCACCACAAGGCTCAGCGGGGTGATGCAGACCACCACCAGCGTGATGGGGATGTTCTGCTGCAACATGAAGAGCAGGGTGCCGAGGATGGTCAGCACACCCGAGAACAGCTGGGTGAAGCCCATCAGCAGGCCGTCCGCGAAGGTATCCACGTCGGCCACCATCCGGCTCACGATGTCGCCGGATGGATGGCTGTCGAGGTAAGAGAGGGGAAGGGTCTGGATCTTCCGCATGGCGGCGTTGCGCAGGTCACGGCTGACTGCGAAGGTGATGCGGTTGTTGCAGACGCTCAGCAGCCACTGCGCAAAGGCGGCGACAACAGCCACCACGATGATCTCGTAGATGATGTGCAGCACGCCCGCGAAGTCCACGGCACCTTTGCCCAGCATCATGTCGATGGCACTGCCGCAGAGGATGGGGATATACAGCTGGGCCGCCACGCTCGCAGCGGCCACGATGAGGCTGCACACCACGAAGAAGCCGTAGGGCTTGATTTTCTGCAGCACCCGGGTCATGGTGGCCTTCTGCTGTTCAGGGGTCAGCTTGCTTTTTGCTTTTGCACTCATTTCTGCGCATCCCCTTTCTTGAACTGGCTCTCGTAAATTTCCTTGTAGACCGGGCAGCTTTCCAGCAGCTCGGCGTGACGGCCAAGGCCCACCATGCGGCCATCGTCCAGCACGATGATCTGGTCGGCGTGCTGCAGGCTGGCAGCGCGCTGGCTGACGATGAAGACGGTCAGATCGCCCGGCAGAGCAGCCAGAGCTTTGCGCAGGGCCGCGTCGGTGGCGTAGTCCAGTGCGCTGGCGCTGTCGTCGAGGATGAGGATGTCCGGCTTGCCTACGAGGGCGCGGGCGATGGTCAGACGCTGTTTCTGACCGCCGGAGAGGTTGCGTCCGCCCTGCTCCACCGGCTCGTCGAGGCCAAGGGGCTTGGCTTTCACGAACTCCGCAGCCTGTGCCGTTTCCAGCGCAGCCCAGAGGTCGGCGTCGGAGGCATTCTGGCTGCCCCAGAGCAGGTTGGAGCGGATGGTGCCGCCGAAGAGCTGGGCCTTCTGCATGACCACAGCCACCTTGCCGCGCAGGTCGGCGCGGGGGTACTGCCGGACCGGTCGGCCCATGATCTCCACACTGCCCTCAGTGGCGTCGTAGAAGCGGGGGATGAGGCTGATGAGGCTGGATTTTCCGCTGCCGGTGCCGCCGATGACGCCGATGGTCTGGCCGCGCTTGGCGGTGAAATTGATGTCGGAGAGGCTGGGTGCGCCTGCGCCCTTGTAGGTCAGGCTCACATGGTCGAAACGGACGGCGTCGCCGGCCTTTTCCGCCGGAACATTGCCGGTGAGCTCAGCCGGGAACTCCATGCCGGGCTTTGTGTCCAGAACCGCCTGCACACGGCCTGCACAGGCCAGAGCCTTGCTCACCTGAACGATGAGGTTGGCCAGCTTGACCAGCTCGACCAGGATCTGGTTCATGTAGTTGACCAGCGCGATGACGTCGCCGGAGGCCATGCCGCCGATGCTTATCTCGATGCTGCCTACATACAGCAGCGCCACGATGGCAAGGTTGATGATAACGTAGGTCAGCGGGTTCATCAGGGCGGAGATGTGGCCCACGTGGAGCTGCATTTGGGTCAGCAGTTCATTGGCGTCCTCGAAGCGGTCCACCTCGCTCCTTTCCTTGTCGAAGGCGCGGACGACGCGCACGCCGGTCAGGTTTTCGCGGGTGAGGCCCAGAACCCGGTCGAGGCGGGTCTGCACCGACTTATAAAGCGGACGGGTGATGACCATGACGCCGAAGACCACGACGCTCAGCAGCGGGATAGCCACCACGAAGATGAGGGCGGCACGGAAGTTGACCGTAAAGGCCATGATCATGGCGCCAATCACCACGAAGGGGCTGCGCAGGAACAGGCGGAGGAAGAGGTTCAATCCGCTCTGCACCTGATTGACGTCGCTGGTCATCCGGGTGATGAGGGTGCTGGTGCCCATGGTGTCCATCTCGGAAAAGCTCAGCGTCTGGATGTGCTCAAACAGCGCATGACGCAGGCCGGTGGAGTAACCCACGGCGGCTTTGGCCGAGAAGTATTGGGCCGTCAGGCTGCACGCGAGGCCGACGATGGCCAGAAGCAGCAGGATGCCGCACCGCACGAGGATGTAGTGGAAATCGTGGGCCGCGATACCCACGTTGACGATGTCGGCCATCACAAGCGGCACGAACAGGTCAAACGTAGCTTCCAGCATCTTGAAAAGCGGTGCAAGCACGCTCTCGCGCTTGTAGTCGCTGAGATAGCGAAGCATTTTGTTCAAGGCTCGATACTCCCTTTCTTTCATACATTTAGTCGAGACGCTCCTTATTATAACGCACTCCCAACAGGAATGCTATGTTTTTTGCCAAAGAAAACCGGCTCTGGATGCAGATTTCGGCTCCGGAGATTGAGAAAACCGGAAAATCCTGCTATACTGGAAAGGAATCTCAACGGAAAGAATGGTGGATGCAATGGCAAAAGATGGTGCGGCACGGCTGCGGCTGCGCCCGGTGGGCGCGGCAGACCGCAAAAAGCTGCCGGAATACGGGCCGCTGGGTACGGGCTGTCCGGCGATAGAGCGGGCTGTGGCAGCGCTCTATAAGGGCCAGAACGAGGAGAGCTTCTGGGCGCTGATGAACGCCATCAACTATGCCCTCGAGCTGGACACCAGGGTCCTGGTGCCGCTGGAAGCTGCGTCCGACCAGCCGGACGGGGCCGCCCCGTGGGCGGAGCATCCTGTCCCGGCGGAGAAAGCGAAAGACCTGCAGCCCTGGACCCTGCGTACCCAGAAGGGCCGGTGTTACCTGCCGGTGTTCACCTCAGTGAAGATGGCGGAGGCCGATAAAGGCACGGCCAGCCGCCCCATGGCGGAACGGCTTCTGGCTTCCGCCATGCAGATGGCGCTGGACTCGGACAGCATCGACGGCGTGGTCATCGACCCGTGGACCAGCTCTGCCACGCTGGACTGCTCGCTTTTGAACGGTCTGCTCCATGCCAGCCACGACACCGATGAGCCGGGCGAAGCGGAGCTGCGGGCCGGCAACCATGCCATGGCCGAGGAACGCTGGGACGACGCGATGCACTATTATCAGCTCTCTGCCGAAGAGGGCTGCGCCGAGGGCCTTGCCATGATGGGCGAGATGCTCTACGAGGGCCGGGGCTGCCGCAAGAGCCCTGCACAGGCCCGCAAGTTCTGGAAAAAAGCTGCCGACGCCGGCGATGTGGCCGCATGGGTGGCGCTGGGCGACGATGCCATGGTGCAGGGAAAAGGGGCCGGTGCGGCTCTGCGGGCCTACCGCAAGGCTCAGAAACTCTGCGCCTCCACCCCCGACATCGCCTATATGCCGCAGGTCTGCCTGCGGGTGGCCCAGTATGAGACCCAGTATATCTCCCGCAAAAAGGCGCTGGCTCAGCTGGCTGAGGCGAAGCAGGGCTTCCTCGTCCGCAAAGAAGAGGGGGACGAGACGGCCCAGAGCTGGCTGGACGAGACGGAGGCCGTCATCCGCCAGCTGCTCGAGAGAGAATGAGCGGAAACACAAAATCTTTACAAATGCTCTAAGAAATCGTCATACGGAACCGATATGATATTGAAGGAAAAATATGCGCGTCGCAAAAACAGAGAGGACGACCAGAATGAGCAAAGTGATCGGTATTGACCTTGGCACCACGAACAGCTGCGTGGCAGTGGTGGAGGGCGGCAAGCCCGTCGTCATCACCAACGCAGAGGGAGAGCGCACCACCCCCAGCGTGGTGGCGTTCACCAAAGACGGCGAGCGTCTGGTGGGCGGCGCGGCAAAGCGCCAGCTTGCCACCAACTCCGGTCGGACGGTGTCCAGCATCAAGCGGCATATGGGCAGCGACTACCGCGTCCACATCGACGGCAAAGACCTGACTCCGCAGGAGATCAGCGCCATGATACTGACCAAGATACGCCGCGACGCCGAGAGCTACCTGGGAGAGCCGGTGACGGAGGCCGTCATCACCGTCCCCGCTTACTTTGACGACAGCCAGCGCAAGGCCACCCAGGATGCGGGCCGCATCGCAGGCCTGAACGTCCTGCGCATCATCAATGAGCCTACCGCCGCCGCTGTGGCCTACGGCCTTGACAACGAAGCGCCCCAGAAGATCCTGGTCTACGACCTCGGCGGCGGCACCTTCGACGTCTCCATCATCGAGATCGAAGACGGCACCTTTACGGTGCTGGCCACCGGCGGCGATACCCGCCTCGGCGGCGACGACTTCGACCAGCGCATCGTGGAATACGCCGTGGCAGAGTTCAAGAAATCGGACCGCATCGACCTCTCCCGCGACCCCGCCGCCATGGGACGCCTGAAAGAAGAGGCCGAAAAGGCCAAGAAAGAGCTGTCCAGCGCCCTCTCGGCCCAGCTCAATCTGCCCTTCATCGCTGTGGGCAAGGACGGCCCCCACCACCTCGATCTGACCATCTCCCGCCCCCAGTTCGAGATGATGACCGGCGACCTGCTGGCACGGACGGTGGCCCCGGTGCAGAATGCACTGCGGGATGCCGGCATCTCGGCCTCGCAGCTGGGCAAAGTCCTTCTGGTGGGCGGCAGCACCCGGATGCCTGCCGTCGAGCGTCAGGTGAAGGAACTGCTGGGCTGTGAACCGAGCCACAGCCTCAACCCCGACGAATGCGTGGCGATGGGTGCCGCTGTGCAGGGCGGTCTGTTACAGGGCGGCGGCAAGCTGGCTGGCGCTTCTGGTGCAGCGGCGCAGGGCCTTGTGCTGATGGACGTCACCCCGCTGACCCTCTCGATCGAGACACTGGGCGGCGTGGCGACCCCCCTCATCACCCGCAACAGCATGATACCCACCCGCAAGAGCCAGATATTCACCACGGCCCGCCCCATGCAGACCAGTGTGGAGATCAACGTCCTGCAGGGTGAGCGGCATTTCGCCCGCGACAATAAGAGCCTCGGCAAGTTCAAGCTGAACGGCATCCGGGCCAGCTTTTCGTCCAAGCCCCAAATCGAAGTCACCTTTGATATTGACGTCAACGGCGTCGTGAAAGTCTCGGCCAAAGACCTCGGCACCGGCCGGGAGCAGAACATCACCATCACCGGCAGCACGAACCTCTCGGAGAATGAGATCCAGCGCGCCATGGCCGACGCGGCCGCCTACGAGGCCGAGGACAGCCGCCGCAAAGAGCGGCTTGACCTCCACAATCAGGCCGAGGTGCTGGCTTATAAGGTGGACGAGGCCCTCTCCAAGTGCAAGAAGGAGCTGGACAAGGAGGAGAAGAACCGCATCAAGGCCGATGTGGCTAACCTCCGCCGCTGCCTGCGGAAGGATAAACCCGAAAAGATGAACGAGACGGAAGAAGCGAACCTCCGTCAGGCCAAGAGCCAGCTCGAAGCATCCGCAAACCACCTGATGGTGCTCTATGCATCGGAGCAGAGCGAGAACGGCTCGGACGGGACCATTTGATAAACAGTAAGACCCCCGCTGTATTTGCAGCGGGGGTCTTTTGCGTCTGAGGGAAAAGTATCTATGGAAAACAAAGAGGAGAGAGGGAAAAGCTTATCGGCCAACGATGAGATCGCGGCGGCTGCGGAAGCCCACGGTGAGGTGAGCGCTGCTGCCGAGGTGGCGCAGAGTGACCCGGGTGCCGGGCTTCTGATCCTGGCACAGCAGAGTCAGGTTCAGGGTGGTGGAAGTCTTGCCGGTCTTGAGCACCAGCGTGCTTACGCCCTGATTCATCAGGGTCTGCATGTCGAGGATGGTGGTGCGGAAGGTGGCGTTGTCATCGGGGGCGTCCAGCGTCAGCACGCGGCCTTCCTGACGGGCGGTGTAGAGCACCTGCTTGCCCAGCAGGCCCTTGACGGTGTAGCGGGCTTCGCTCTTCTCCACCGGCGTGTCAGAGGGCAGGGGAGTCTCGTCGGAGATCATCATCACGTTGCCCTGAATGGGGTTCTCCACCGGGGAAGCGTAGCCGCCGTAGTTGGGGTCTACCTCCCCCACCGGAACGTCAGAGTGGAGAGCGATGTCACCCTGAACCATGACCTCGGACGACTGAGGGGGCAGATAACCGGCAACAGTCGCGTCCTCGGCGTCGGCAGCAAAGGCACCCACGCTCATGGCGGCGGTCATGGTCAGCAGAGCGGCAGCAGCAGCGGCGCGGCGGGCAGTGTTCTTGTTCAGCAGTCTCATAGTAGTATCCTCCTGTAGATGTAGGGAGTCAACCTCACCGTCAGCGCTGGCGCGCTGCCACCTCCCCTATCGAGGGGAGGCTTTGGCATATCGTAAAGCCTTGCCTCTTCGCCAGAGGCTCCCCTACCAGGGGAGCTGTCTGCGAAGCAGACTGAGAGGTTGTACGAAGACGGGGCGGCCCGTGAGCCGCTAGGTGTGATACCCAATTTTACTTATTTTATTCGCGACACAGCGTATCAGAAAACCGCCGTATCTGTAATGAATACGGATACGGCGGCTGGATTATTGCAGAGATCCTATTTTAATTTTCGCTGGAATCTTTTTCCTCAAGGATAGCCATGAACTCGTCGCCGGTGATGGTCTCCTTTTCATAAAGGTACTTCGCCAGCTCGTCGAGCTTTGCACGGTTGTCGGTGAGGATCTTGATGGCCTTTTCGTGCTGGGCCTTTACCAGCTCCACGACCCGCTGGTCGATCTCGCGCTGGGTCTGGGCCGAGCAGGCCAGCGAGGTGTCGCCGCCCAGATACTGGTTGTTCACCGTCTCCAGGGCCACCATGTCGAACTCTTTGCTCATGCCGTAACGGGTGAGCATGGCGCGGGCAAGCTTGGTGGCCTGCTCGATGTCGTTGGACGCGCCGGTGGTGATAGAGCCGAACACCACTTCCTCGGCAGCACGTCCGCCGGTGAGGGTGGCGATCTTATTTTCCAGCTCTTCCTTGGTCATCAGGTAGTGGTTGCCTTCTTCGACCTGCATGGTGTAGCCCAGTGCGCCCGAGGTGCGGGGGATGATGGTAATCTTCTGCACGGGTGCGGAGTGATTCTGAAGCGCCGCCACCAGTGCGTGGCCGATCTCATGGTAGGCTACGATGCACTTTTCCTTGTCGGTGAGGATGGAGTTCTTCTTCTGGTAGCCGGCAATGACCACCTCGATGCTCTCCTCGAGGTCGGCCTCGGTCACGCTCTTGCGGCCAGCGCGCACGGCCCGCAGGGCGGCTTCGTTGACGATGTTGGCCAGCTCTGCGCCGGAGGCACCGGAGGCCATCCGGGCCACGGTGTTGAAGTCGATGCCGGGGGCAAGAGCGACTTTCTTGGCGTGGACCTTCAGGATCTCTTCGCGGCCCTTGAGGTCGGGCAGTTCCACAGGAACACGGCGGTCAAAGCGGCCGGGACGGGTCAGAGCCGGGTCAAGGGAATCCGGACGGTTGGTGGCCGCGAGGATGATGACGCCGCTGTTGCCCTCGAAGCCGTCCATCTCGGTGAGCAGCTGGTTCAGGGTCTGCTCACGCTCGTCGTTGCCGCCCAGCTGGCCGCTGTTGCGCTTCTGGCCAATGGCGTCTATCTCGTCGATGAACACGATGCAGGGGGCTTTTTCCTTGGCCTGCTTGAACAAATCACGGACTTTGGACGCGCCCATGCCCACGAACATCTCCACGAACTCCGAGCCGGAGATGGAGAAGAACGGCACGTTGGATTCGCCCGCCACGGCCTTTGCCAGCATGGTCTTGCCGGTACCCGGAGGGCCAACGAGCAGGATGCCCTTGGGCATCGAGGCACCGATCTCTTCGTATTTCTTGGGATCGTGCAGATAATCTACGATCTCCTGTAAGTTCTCTTTGGCCTCATCTTCGCCGGCCACATCCGCAAAGCGGATGCCGTGGGTGGACTGGACGTAGACCTTGGCGTTGGACTTACCCACGCCGCCGAACATCATCGAGTTCGCGCCGCCGGCCTTTTCTATGAGCTTTTTGTTCATGAAATTGCCCAGCCAGACGAAGAGGACGATGGGCAGCACAAAGCTCAGCAGAAAGCTCAGCAGCGGCGAAGCCTGCTCGACGATCTCGCTGGAAAACTCGGCCCCTGCGTCGTAGAGGCGCTGGGTCAGGTCAGGGTCGTTCATCAGGCCGGTCTTGTAAATTTGCTTTTCGTCTTTATCGGTAAAGATGATCTGGTTCGATTCCACATCCACCCGACCGATGTCTTTGTCCTCGGTCATGGACATGAAGGTGCCGTAGTCCACTTCTTTTACCTGCCGTTCGCTCATCCACGGCACGAGCACGAAGTTGAGCAGCATCAGCACCAGTAATACAATGGCGTAGTAAATAGCCAATGGCTTTTTGGGGGTCTTGACTTCTTTCATGGGGGTCCCTCCTTACGTTGCAAACAGCATACCACGACGCCATTTCAGAAACCAGCGTTTCGAGGCGAACTTTGCAAAAACTTCGCAGATTCTTAACAAAGCAAAAAATCCACCCGCAAATTTTGAAAATTTATGCTGCTATTTATGTGAAATCGTTTCATTTTCATTGTGAGCCAAACTTCTTGACAGGGGCGGCGGCTTTTGCTAAAATGAAACCACTTTGAACAAAGCGCAAATGCGTTGACGGGGAAAAAACGATTTTCTTCTGCGTGCAGAGAGCCGCCGGATGGTGCAAGGCGGTGCAGAGGGTCTCGGTTACTGGCCCCTGAGCGGCAGGACTGAAGCAGACAGTAGGTCCTGACGGAAGCCCACCGTTATAAGGGCAGCGATTCGCCTCAAAAAGCCGATCGTGCAGAGCGGCTGTGCTTATGGCACAGCAAAGAGAGTGGTACCACGGGTGCCCTGTAACAGAAATTACAGGCTCTCGTCTCTCAGGGGATTTCGTCCTTTGAGAGACGGGAGCCTTTTCGTTTGATAAAAGGAGTCAACCTCTCAGTCAGCGCTGACGCGCTGACGCAACCCGGCCCTGTCGAGCGAATGCGAGACTGAGAGGTTGACACAGCAAAAATGGAGGACAAGAATTATGATGGATGCTACCAAGTACGCACCGGGATATTACCCGGTCCCCGCCGGCTATGACAGCTGGGTCAAGAAAGACCACATCGAGAAAGCTCCCACCTGGTGCAGCGTGGACCTGCGCGACGGCAATCAGGCCCTTATCGTCCCCATGAGCCTCGAGGAAAAGCTGGAATTCTTCCAGATGCTGGTCAAAATTGGCTTCAAGGAAATCGAAGTTGGCTTCCCGGCCGCCAGCGAGACGGAGTACGAGTTCCTCCGTACCCTCATCGAGAAGAACATGATCCCCGACGATGTCACTGTGCAGGTGCTGACCCAGTGCCGCGACCACATCATCCGCCGCACCTTCGAGGCTGTCAAGGGCGCACCTCGTGCGGTCGTCCACTTCTATAACTCCACCTCCGTCGCCCAGCGCGAGCAGGTGTTCCACAAGTCTAAGGAGGAGATCAAGCAGATCGCCGTGGACGGCGCAAAGCTGGTCAAGCAGCTGAGCGAGGAGTATGAGGGCAACTTCCTCTTCGAGTACAGCCCCGAGAGCTTCACCGGCACCGAGGTGGACTACGCCGTTGAGGTCTGCAACGCGGTCCTGGACATCATGCAGCCCACCCCCGACCGCCCCATGATCATCAACCTGCCGGTCACGGTCGAGATGAGTATGCCCCATGTCTATGCAAATCAAATTGAGTATTGCGACAAGCACCTCAAGTACCGCGACAGCGTCATCATCTCCACCCACCCGCATAATGACCGCGGCACCGGCGTCGCCTGTGCAGAGCTGGCCGTTCTGGCAGGCGCTCAGCGGGTGGAGTGCTGCCTCTTCGGCAACGGCGAGCGCACCGGCAACGTGGACGCTGTGACCCTCGCCATGAATATGTACAGCCACGGCGTAGACCCGAAGCTGGACTTCTCCGATATGCCCGCCATCTGCGCCACCTATGAGCGGGTCACCCGGATGCACATCTACGAGCGCACCCCCTACGCCGGCCAGCTGGTGTTCGCCGCCTTCTCGGGCAGCCATCAGGACGCCATTGCAAAGGGCATGGCCTACCGCAAGGAGAAGGGCGACCACCGCTGGACCTGCCCCTATATCCCGGTGGACCCCCACGACATCGGCCGCACCTACGACGCCGACGTCATCCGCATCAACAGCCAGAGCGGCAAGGGCGGCATCGGCTTTGTGCTGGAGCAGAACTACGGCTACAACCTGCCCCCCAAGATGCGCGAAGACCTGGGCTACAAGGTCAAGAACGTCTCCGACCACAGCCACAAGGAGCTGAGCGCTTCCGAAGTGCTCCGCATCTTCGAGGAGAGCTTCCTCAATAAAAACAAGCCGCTCTCGGTCATCGAGGCACACTTCGCTCAGGTGGACGGCATCACCGCGACCGTCACGCTGGAGCTGAACGGCCAGCGCAAGGTCGTCACCTCGGTGGGCAACGGCCGTCTGGACGCCGTGGCCAACGCCATCCAGAGTGCGACCGGGATGGACTTCCACCTCGAAGCCTACTCCGAACACAGCCTGGACGAAGGCTCCACCTCCCGCGCCGCCTCCTATGTCGGCCTGGCCTGGGGCGATGGCAGCATGACCTGGGGTGCCGGCACCGACACCGACATCATCGTCGCCGGCATCAAAGCGCTGGTGAGTGCGATCAATAGTAAGTAAAAGGCCTTGCCCTCTCCGTCTGCTTCGCAGACGGAGAGGGCAAACAGCAGATATCACATAAAAGGAGAGTACCACCATGGGAATGACCCTGACGCAGAAGATTTTAGCCGCACATGCCGGTCTGGCCGAGGTCAAGGCAGGCCAGCTCATCAACGCAAAGCTGGATCTCGTGCTGGGCAACGACATCACCACCCCCGTTGCCATCAACGAGTTCGAGAAGGCGGGCTTTGACGGCGTGTTCGACAAAGAGCACATCGCCATCGTGCTGGACCACTTCGTCCCCAACAAGGATATCAAGAGCGCCACCCAGTCCAAGCAGTGCCGTGAGTTCGCCAACAAATACGACATCCTCAATTTCTACGATGTCGGTCAGATGGGCATTGAACACGCCCTCCTGCCCGAAAAAGGCATCGTGACCGCCGGTGACTGCGTCATCGGTGCCGACAGCCACACCTGCACCTACGGTGCGCTGGGTGCCTTCTCCACCGGCGTCGGCTCCACCGACATGGCCGCGGGCATGGCCACCGGCATGGCATGGTTCAAGGTGCCTGCTGCCATCCAGTTCGTGCTCAAAGGCAAGTTCGGCCCCCGCGTCTCCGGCAAAGACCTCATCCTCCACATCATCGGTCAGATCGGCGTGGACGGTGCGCTGTACAAGTCCATGGAGTTCACCGGCCCCGGCGTGGCTTCCCTGACCATGGACGACCGCCTGTGCGTCTGCAACATGGCCATTGAGGCCGGTGCCAAGAACGGCATCTTCCCCGTGGACGAGACCACCAGAGCCTACCTCAAGGGCCGCAGCCAGCGCGAGCCGGTCTTCTACGAGGCCGACCCGGATGCCGTGTACGAGCAGACCATCGAGATCGACCTTTCCCAGCTCGAACCCACCGTCAGCTACCCCCATCTGCCGGAGAACACCCACCCCGCCGCCGAGGGCAAAACGATCAAAATTGATCAGGTCGTCATCGGCAGCTGCACCAACGGCCGTCTGGAAGACATGGAAGCCGCCTACAACATCCTCAAGGGCCGACACATCGCCAAGGGGGTGCGCGGCATCATCATCCCCGCCACCATGGCCGTTTACAAGGAGTGCATCCTGCGCGGCTGGACCACTGCCTTCATTGATGCGGGCTGCATCGTTTCCACCCCCACCTGCGGCCCCTGCCTGGGCGGCTACATGGGCATTCTGGCCGAGGGCGAACGCTGCGTCTCCACCACCAACCGCAACTTCGTGGGCCGCATGGGCCATGTGAAGAGCGAGGTCTATCTGGCATCCCCGGCCACCGCCGCTGCCAGCGCCCTCACCGGCTATATCACCGACCCCCGCACGGTCTAAGAGAGGAGAAACACCATGAACAACGCAAACGGCTCCGTTTTCAAATACCCGGACAATGTGGACACCGACGTCATCATCCCGGCCCGCTACCTGAACACCCCTGATGCCAAAGAGCTGGCCGCCCACTGCATGGAGGACATCGACAAGGACTTCGTGCACAACGTCCACGCGGGCGACATCATGGTCGGCGGCTGGAACTTCGGCTGCGGCTCCTCCCGTGAGCACGCCCCGCTGGCCATCAAGACCGCCGGCATCTCGGTGGTCATCGCCAAGAGCTTTGCCCGCATCTTCTACCGCAACAGCATCAACATCGGCCTGCCCATCATGGAGTGCCCCGAAGCCGCCGACGCCATCGCCGCAGGCGACGAGGTCCATGTGGACTTCGACACCGGCGTCATCACCGACAAGACCACCGGCCAGACCTTCCAGGCCGAACCCTTCCCGCCCTTTATCCAGAAGATCATCGCCGACGGCGGCCTGATGAAGTCGCTGACGAAGTGACACTCTCAGGCACTTCGTGCCAGCTCCCCCGAAGGGGGAGCCTTTGGCAAAACGATGAAGTTTGTGCAATGCCAAGGCCTCTCCTACCAGGAGAGGTGTCACCGAAGGTGACGGAGAGGTTGTACAAAGGCAAGCCTGACAATAGAAGGAGAACCCAATGGAAAAAAACATTGCTGTCATCTGGGGCGACTGCTCCAGCCCGGAGATCGTGAAGCAGACGCTCCGCGTCCTCGATCAAGTGGCCGAGAAGTATGGCCACACCTTCCACTACACCGATGCTGCCATGGGCGGCGAGGCCATCGACAAATACGGCGACCCGCTCCCCCAGCACGAGCTGGACAAGTGCCTGGCTGCGGACAGTGTCCTTCTGGGTGCCGTGGGCGGCCCCAAGTGGGAGGGCCTGCCCGGTGAGCAGCGCCCCGAAAAGGGCCTGCTCCGCCTGCGCGCCGGGATGGGGCTGTACGCCAACAACCGCCCGGCCAAGATCTGGCCCCAGCTGGCCCCGGCCAGCCCCCTGAAGCCGGAGATCGTGGCCCAGGGCATCGACTTTCTCATCGTGCGGGAGCTCATCGGCGGCGTGTACTTCGGCGCGCATGAGACCCACACCCTTGAAAACGGCGAGAAGCAGGCCATCGACTCCATGCCCTACGCAGAGCACGAGATCGAGCGCATCGGCCGCATCGGCTTCGAGACGGCCCGAAAGCGCCGCAAGAAGCTCTGCTGCGTGGACAAGGCAAACGTGCTGGACACCAGCCGCCTCTGGCGCTCGGTCATGCACCGGCTGCAGGCCGAATATCCGGACGTCGCGTACAGTGAGATGTTCGTGGACAACTGCGCCATGCAGATCGTCAAGAACCCCGCGCAGTTCGATGTCATCGTCACCGAGAACATGTTCGGCGACATCCTTTCCGACGAGGCTTCGATGATCACCGGCTCCATCGGCATGATCCCTTCCTCCTCGTTGGGCGACGGCACCCGTGGCCTGTATGAGCCCATCCACGGCTCCGCCCCCGATATTGCCGGCAAGGACATCGTCAACCCCACCGCCTGTATCCTCTCCGCCGCCATGATGCTGCGCTACTCCTTCGGTCTGGCCGAGGAAGCAGACGCCATCGAGAACGCGGTGAGCAAGGTGCTGGACAAGGGCATCCGCACCGCCGATAACATGAGCGACGGCTGCACCTGTGTCGGCTGCTCCGGCATGGGCGACGCCATTCTGGCCGAGATCTGAACCTCTGCAAAAAGCGACGCCGCACGGCGTCGCTTTTTTGCGGTTCCTGGCGCTTCGTCACCCCAGCCGGTCAAATCGTGAAATCCTTTCATTTGACAAAAGACTTTTGGTATCCTATACTTTATTGCATCACATTTATGGAACAAAGGATAGGAACGAACGATGTTGACTCTGGATAAAGTTTACCATGCCGCTTTCGTGCTCAAGGATGTTGCCCGCAAGACCGACCTCATCGAGGCCCCCAAGCTCTCCAAGGACTGCCAGCTCTACCTGAAGACCGAGAACCTGCAGGCCACCGGCAGCTTCAAGGTGCGCGGTGCCTATTATAAGATCAGCCAGCTCTCCAAAGAGGAGAGCGAAAAGGGCGTCATCGCCTGCTCGGCAGGCAACCACGCCCAGGGCGTGGCGCTGGCCGCGACCCGCCGGGGCATCAAAAGCATCGTCTGTATGCCGGACGGTGCGCCCATCATGAAGGTGGAGAACACCAAGAGCCTGGGCGCGGAAGTCTGCCTCGTGCCCGGCACCTACGACGACGCCCACGACAAGGCCGTCGAGCTGCAGGCCGAGACCGGCATGACCTTCATCCACCCCTACGACGACGAACAGGTCATCGCGGGTCAGGGCACCATCGGTCTGGAAATTTTAGACCAGCTGCCCGATGTGGATGCGGTCATCGTGCCTGTGGGCGGCGGCGGCCTCATCTCCGGCGTGGCCTTTGCCATCAAGAGCCTCAAGCCGGACGTCAAGGTCTACGGCGTTCAGGCCGAGGGTGCCCCCAGCATGTACCGCTCCCTCCACGAGCACAAATACCAGACCCTCTCCGCTGCCTCTACCTTCGCGGACGGCATCCAGGTCAAGACCCCCGGTGAGCTGACTTACCAGCTCTGCGAGGAGTATGTGGACGACATCGTGACCGTGACCGAGGATGAGACCGCAGCCGCCATCCTCTCCCTGATGGAGAACCAGAAGCTCGTCGCTGAGGGAGCCGGTGCAGTGCCCGTGGCGGCCGCCCTCTTCCACAAGCTGCCCATCGAGGGTAAAAAGGTCGTCTGCGTCATCTCCGGCGGCAACATCGACGTGAACATCCTCAACCGCGTCATTACCCGCGGTCTGGTCATGAGCGGCCGCAAAGCCAACCTGACCATCGCGCTGGAGGACAAGCCCGGCCAGCTCAAGAAGGTGGCCGAGATCGTCTCCCGCTGCGGCAGCAACGTCGTCTCCGTCCTGCACGATGGCTCCGACCCCAACATGCCCATCTCCAGCTGCTTCCTCAAACTGGCATTGGAGACCCGCGACCATGCGCAGATCGAGCAGATCCGCACGGAGCTGACCAAGGCCGGTTTCCAGCTCGTCGCCGAGCGCGTTTGATTTTATAGCAAGAAAGGCAGTGCCCGCATGGGCACTGCCTTTCTTGCTTGTATCCTGTCGAATTTTATGCTATTCTAGTGTTGCCGTCTCCCCCGCTCCTCCACTGGGAAGGAGGTGATGAGCTTTGGATACGCTAATATCCTTCGTACTGTCCGTTGCAGCAGGTATCGTTTCTTACTATATCTGCAAGTGGCTTGACGAACAGTTCTTTATGGACGGCAAGCACTGACCTCTAGCAACAAGAAGCCCCTCGGTACTCGCAATACCGGGGGGCTTCTTGTTTGCCTTCATGATGAGCCATGAACACAATATCCTTCGTATCTTCTATTATACGCAGTTTCGTTCAACTGTCAAGATGCCGCGCCTTACTTCTGTACGCCGCTCTCGCACTGCTCGATGAACTGCTTGGCCACGCGGGGGCTGCGGCCACCGGCGCGGATGGCGAACGCCTCGGCCTTGACGAGAAGCTGGTCCATCGGCATCCGGATGTCGTGCTGTCTGGCCAGCTCGGTGAGGATGGCCTCAAAGCGGGCCTTTTCGGGCCGCTGGAAGGTCACGGTGAGGCCGAAGCGGGCCGACAGGCTCATCAGCTCCTGCCGGGTGTCGGCCTCGTGGATATCATCACCAGTGCGGTCGGTCATGGTCTCCTTGATGAGGTGGCGGCGGTTGGAGGTCGCATAGACTGCAATGTTTCTGGCCCGGCCGCCCACACTGCCTTCAAGGATGGCCTTGAGGGCTGCGAAGTTGTCGTCGTTGGCAGTAAAGCTCAGGTCATCGATGAAGAAGATGAACTTGAGCGGGTTCGCCGCCAACTTGTCCATCAGGTCGGGAATCTGATAGAGCTGGTTCTTCTTAACTTCCACCAGACGCAGGCCGTCGGGCGCGAACTCGTTGGCGATGGCCTTGACTGCGCTCGACTTGCCGGTGCCCGCGTCACCGTACAGCAGGACGTTGTTGGCCGGCATCCCGGCCAGCAGGGCTTTGGTGTTGGCGATGACCTTTTCCCGCTCACCCTCGTAACCGGGCAGTTCGGACAGGCGCTGGGGGTCCGGGTACTTGACCGGCACCAGACGCCCGTTCTCCACCGTGAAGACATGGTGTTTGGCAAACATGCCGTAGCCCTTTTTCCCGGCCTCCTGCATCCGCTGGGCATAAGCCGCTGCCAGGTCGATGTCCTTCGTCTCCCACCGGGGCAGGAAGGCCAGTTCCGGCCGCTGGGCCTGTTCGGAATAAGCCGTCTGGAACAGCTCATCCAGCGTCAGTCGGCAAAGCTCCTGCAAAAAGCTCAGTTCACTGTCCAGTGCCTTTTGCATCACCGGCGCGATGCCGCCCGCCGCAGCCTGCCGCACACAGACCGTCTCGGTCTCCAGCACCGCATTGGCAAGATACTCGCCCAGATTGGTGGTCTGCTCGAACAAAGCCGCCTCAAAGGCCGCCACGGCGTCGCACACCGGGCCCATGCTGCGGGTGCCCGCTTCCATCCGGTCGGTCAGGTCCAATAATTTGGCCACCACCGGGTCTTCCAGCAGGGCGCGGAAGATCACAAGCCCGTGCAGCCGGGCGTTCCATTCACGAAGTTTCATAGCCTTTTCCCTCTTACATTTAACGAATGTACCAAAATTATACCGCTGTTGCAGACTCAGTGCAACCCTGTGTTTAATTATCTTCATCTTTCGAGTGATTCACTTTACAAAACATTGTTTGACATCTGACCGATTTATAGTATAATTGACCCAACGTTCCACTGAGGATGCAGGATACGAAATTTGACGTATCTGAGGGAATTTTGAAAGTGTAGAGTTGGAAAAGAGACAGGAAACAGGAGAGACAAGACATGCAGTTGAATGGTTCGCAGATTTTTGTTGAGGTGCTCTGCGAGCAGGGGGTGGATACCATCTTCGGTTACCCCGGCGGCGCAGTGCTGAACCTTTACGATGAGCTGTACAAGAACGCCGACCGCATCACCCATGTGCTGACCGCCCACGAGCAGGGCGCCTCCCATGCGGCAGACGGTTATGCCCGCGCCACCGGCCGTACCGGCGTGGTGCTGGCCACCAGCGGGCCGGGTGCCACCAACCTCGTCACTGGCATTGCCACGGCCTACATGGACTCGGTGCCCATGGTCGCCTTCACCGGCAACGTCGCCACGGCGAGCCTTGGCACGGACAGCTTTCAGGAAGCCTACATCGAGGGCATCACGATGCCCATCACCAAGCACAATTTCACGGTGCGCAGGGTCGAAGACCTGGCCGACACCATGCGGGCCGCGTTCCGCATTGCGCAGAGCGGCCGCAAAGGCCCCGTCCTCGTGGACATTCCCAAGGATGTGACCGCTGCGGTCTGCGAGTTCACCCCCAAGCAGCCGGAAAAGATCCGCACCGTGACCACATACAACGAAGAACAGGTCAAGTGGGCCGCCGACCTCATCAACGCGGCCAAGCGGCCTCTGGTCTACTTTGGCGGCGGTGTGCGGAGCGCAGCCTCCTGCCAGCCCCTGCGGGACCTCATCCACAAAGCGGAGATCCCCGCCACCTACACCCTGATGGCGGCAGGCGTCGTGCCCTACGGCGACCCGATGAACATCGGCATGGTGGGAATGCACGGCTGCTACACCTCCAACCGGGCCGTGGCCGACTGCGATGTCCTCATCGCGCTGGGCACCCGCTTCTCGGACCGTGTGGCCCTGAACCCCAAGACCTTTGCGAAAAATGCCACCATCATCCAGATCGACATCGACCCCAGCGAGCTGGGCAAGAACGTGGATGTGGATCTGGCCATCTCCGGCGATGCCGCCTACGTGCTGGGCGGGATGCTCCCCCTCATCCAGGAGGCAAAGCACCCGGAGTGGATGGCCATGATCCGCGAGTGGCAGGCGCAGGATTATCATCCCGTGTCCGACGCGTCCCGCCTGATGCCCCATCAGGTCATCGGCGAGGTGTGCAGCCAGTGCGGCCCGGAGGCCGTCTACGTCACCGACGTAGGCCAGCATCAGATGTGGGCGGCACAGTACATCCGCCACACCAAGAGCCGCGG
>OHQF01000660.1_pt1 | contig 20910 bp, 20 predicted proteins | sample 1578001 | NCBI WGS metagenome assembly OHQF01 (sample SAMEA3879538, study PRJEB24766) | human gut metagenome | biome: human-associated habitat; feature: feces | place: USA | collected 1985/1987 | reverse complement strand
CCCCCTACATCTACACCGAGCGTAACGGTATCTACATCATCGACCTGCAGAAGACCGTTAAGAAGCTGGAGGAGGCCTACAATTTCGTCCGTGACACCTCCGCTAATGGCGGCAACATCCTGTTTGTCGGCACCAAGAAGCAGGCTCAGGACGCCATCAAGGAAGAGGCTGCCCGCTGCGGCGGTTACTACGTCAACTCCCGCTGGCTGGGCGGTATGCTGACCAACTTCCGCACCATGCGTTCCCGTATCGACCGTCTGGCTCAGCTGAAGAAGATGGAAGAGGACGGCACCTTCGCCATGCTGCCCAAGAAGGAAGTCATCAAGCACCAGGGCGAGATCGCCAAGCTGGAGAAGTACCTGGGCGGCGTGAAGGAAATGAAGAAGATCCCCGCCGCTATGTTCATCGTTGACCCCCGGAAGGAGCGCAACGCCATCGCCGAGGCCAAGAAGCTGAACATTCCCGTGGTCGCCATCGTGGACACCAACTGTGATCCTGACGAGATCGACTACGTCATCCCCGGCAACGACGATGCCATCCGTGCCATCCGTCTGATCGCCGCCGCCATGGCCAATGCCGCCATCGAGGGCCGTCAGGGTGAGGACACCGAGGTTGCCGCTCCCGAGGCTGCCGCCGAGGCCGCTGCCGAATAAGCTGACTTGCGAAACCACTGAATCAATCGTCTGCGGCTGAAGATCGGATCTTTTCCGCCCGTTCTTCAGCATCAAAAGCAGAAAATACATCCAGTATTCCTCTGCTTTTGATGCTTCGACCGGTCAAAAAATCTCTCGCTCTCAGCTCTTGACGATCGAATCAGAGGTTCCCTACCATACAAATAGAGTATCAGGAGGAAGAAAAAATGGCTTTTACCGCTCAGGATGTTAAGAAGCTCCGTGAAATGACCAACGTCGGCATGATGGACTGCAAGAAGGCTCTCCAGGCCACCGACGGCGATATGGACAAGGCCGTGGACTGGCTGCGTGAGAAGGGTCTGGCCAAGGCTGCCAAGAAGGCCGACCGGGTTGCCGCCGAGGGCGTTGCCTACGCTGCCGTGATTGACGGCTGCGGTGTTGTCATCGAGGTCAACTCCGAGACCGACTTTGCCGCCAAGACCGATGCCTTTATGGATCTGGTCAAGAAGCTGGCTCAGATCGTGGCCGAGCAGAACCCCGCCGACGTGGAGGCTCTGAAGGCCTGCAAGTACCCCGGCACCGACCTGACCGTCACCGAGGTCATGCAGGAGAAGGTCATGTCCATCGGCGAGAACATGCAGATTCGCCGCTTCGCCCGTTTCCCCGAGAACACCTCCGTTGCCTACGTTCACGCAGGCGGCACCCACGGCGTTCTGGTGAACCTGGCTGTGGAAGGCGACATCGATGTGACCGAGATCGGCAAGAACGTCGCTATGCAGATTGCCGCTATGAACCCCAAGTACTGGGACAAGTCCCAGGTGCCTCAGGCCGACGTTGACCATGAGCTCCAGGTTCAGGTGGCTCTGATGGACAACGACCCCAAGATGGCCAACAAGCCCGCTGCGGTCAAGGAGAAGATTGCCGCCGGTAAGATGGCTGCCTTCTACAAGGAGTCCTGCCTGCTGCAGCAGGAGTTCGTCCGCTCCGACCTCTACAAGGGCGACGTGGCCGGTTACATTGCCGACGCTGCCAAGAAGCTGGGCGGCAAGGTCACCTTCGTCGATGCCATTCACTATGTCAAGGGTGAGGGCATTGAGAAGAAGGCCGACGACTTCGCCGCTGAGGTCGCCGCGCAGATCGCCGGTGCTTCCAAGTAAGTTGTTTCACCAAAAGCTCCCTGCCGTCAGGCAGGGAGCTTTTCATACTATTTCCTGATTAAAATCTTAATTTTAATCAGGAAAGCATCGCCTGAAGGGCATGGAGTTCAGTATAAGCACACAAATATACAAACCGGGACATAATCGCAAAGCAAGCGAGTATGTCCCGGTTTTTCTTATTTTTTCTTGCAATTTGTCGAATTTCGTGTTACGCTACTTGCGGTGCTACCAGTATCCCGGTAGGCGGTTCCCCCTTTTCGGGGGTAATCTACTTCTTTTGCCCTCAATCGTATTGAGAGGGGGTGACGGTTATGGTTACATGGGAAGAACTTTTTCAGTTCTGCATGGTCATTATCGCTGTCATTGCCTTGGTTTTCCAGGCCAACAATAATAAGAAGAGATAGCCGCCCACTTCCCCAAGTAACGGCTATCTCTTAGCTATTTCGGGGGGAGCCGACCTACTGGTAGCACCCTCTTCATCTATACGATACCACAGCTTTTCCCGTTTGTCAACTACCCTCGATAGGGCTGGACATATCGTTCGTGGCTGAGAGAGGAGGGTCGGGCATAGGCGCCGGACACCAGCCCCAGCATCATGAAGATGGTCACCACAGAGGAGCCGCCGTAGCTGATCAGCGGCAGCGTCAGGCCGATAACGGGCATAACGCCGATGCACATGCCCACGTTGATCATCAGCTGGAACATCAATGCGGAGGCCGCACCGTAGCACACAAGCCGGCGCATATAGTCCTGACACCGGATGCCTACATAAACACATCTGGCAATGATGGCAAGCTCCGCCAGCATGATGCACACGCAGCCGATGAAGCCGATCTCCTCACCCATGGAGGAGAAAATATAGTCCGTATGCTGAGCAAACAGGGCGCCGCTCTGGGTACGGTTGCCGTTGAACAGGCCCTGGCCCGTCAGGCCGCCGCCTGTCAGGGACTGCAAATTGATTTTGGAGTGATACCGTTCGTTGATGCCCTGGGGATCGACCTTGGGATCAAACAGAATGAGAATTCGGTTTCTCTGATACTGGCCCAAAAACTGCCACAGAATGGGGAACATGGCCGCAATGCCGCCGATGGCCAGGGCAAACCACCAAAGGCTCACGCCGCCGGCAAAGGCCATGCCGATGAAGATGAACACGAAAATCAGAGACACGCCTGCGTCCCCGGACAGCACCATGTTCAGGCCGACCAGCAGTCCCAGGTGATAGACCATGTGAATGATGGACACCGGGTGGGAAATTCGGTTCTGATGGGAGGACATGACCGAGGCCATAATGACGATGTAGGTCATTTTGCAGATTTCGGCAGGCTGGATGTTCACCGGGATGCCGGGAAAATGGAGCCAGCTCTTGTTGCCGGTGTTGTTGTCCGTACCGAAGGGAATCAGCAGCAGAAGCAGCAGCACGTTGAAAATCACCAGAGCCGCCCGGTGCTCGGACAGGTAATCCAGATCGATGGAGGAAACCATGGCGTATACCACCACCCCCAGACCGATGGAAACCAGCTGAATGGCCAGATATTTGAAATTACTTTCACCGAACTTATCCGCCGAGGTAGCACTGGCAATCGCCACCACGCCGAACAAAGCCAGGCACACGCACATGCCCAGCAAAAATAGATCACCCTTCTTGGTGAAATCCTTTAATTCTTCAAAATAGCGGCGCATTTATTGCCTCCTTTGGGATACTGGGGCTCATTATACCATTTTTCCTTGGGAAAGTAAATAGTCCAAATGTGAACATTCTTTCCGATGCTCTTTACTAACGCCGGGATGTACGGAAATCAAACCAAAAAGCAGGCTTTTCCCATTGACCCGCCCGGTTTTTCCCGCTATACTGGAAACATCTGCCGTCTGCCTCCGGCGGGCGTGCTTTCGGAAAGGAATTCAGATCATGCGCAGACACAATTTCGGACGGATGTTCCGCTTTCTCCTGGTTTTGCTGGGCAACAGCCTGTACGCCCTGACGGTGAAGCTGTTTCTGCTTCCCGCCGGGCTGATCAGCACCGGCACCACCGACATTGCCCTGACGGTGAACCATCTGACCGGCTTTCCCATGCCGGTGTTTATCCTTCTGTTCAACCTGCTGATGCTGGGGCTGGGCTGGTGGATTCTTGGGCGGCGGTTTGCACTGACCACCGTTTTTTCCTCCCTGTTTTATCCCATTGCTCTGGCCAGCCTGGATCATCTGCTGGGAGCGCCGCGGATTACGGACAACCTTCTTCTGAACACCCTCTTTGCCGGTCTGGGGCTGGGGCTGTCCTTGGGAATCGTCATCCGGGGCGGCGCGTCCACCGGCGGTATGGATATCCCCCCGCTGATACTCCACAAAAAATTCCGGATTCCCGTTTCCGTCAGCCTGTGGTGTTTTGATTTCTGCATTATCCTCAGCCAGATGCTCTATCATACGGCGGAGGATCTGCTCTACGGAATTCTTCTGCTGATTGTCACCTCGGTGGCACTGAACAAAATTCTGCTTTTCGGCACCGCAAAAATCGAAATCAAGGTGATCAGCCCGGAGGCTGTCAGAATCCGGGACGCCATTCTCTCCCAGGCAGATCGGGGCGTGACCCTGCTCCACGGTGAGGGCGGATATCTGCACGTCCCCTCGGAGGTGCTTCTGAGCGTGGTCTCCGCCCATGAGCTGCCGAGGATAGAGCAGCTGATCCGGAACATTGACCCGGAATGCTTCATGGTAATCAGTCAGGTCACCGAGGTCTGGGGTCGGGGCTTCTCCCTGGGTAAGCGGTATGCCGATGGAATTTCCCGGGAAAACATTTGACTTCCTTCGGAAAATCCGGTATAATTTAGGAGATTTCGGTTTGGAGGAAGTAATATGCAACGTGAACATCTGGGAAGCCGCTTAGGCTTTCTTCTATTGAGTGCGGGCTGCGCCATCGGCATCGGCAACGTCTGGAAATTCCCCTGGATGACCGGCCAGTACGGCGGCGGCGCTTTCGTTCTGATTTATCTGCTGTTTCTGCTGGTGCTGGGCGTGCCGGTGCTGACCATGGAATTTGCCATGGGTCGGGCTGCCCAGAAAAGCCCCCTGAAAATGTATCAGGCTCTGAAGCCCGGCAGCAAATGGGGCTGGCACGGCTATGTGTGCCTGCTCGGAAACGTCGTGCTGATGATGTTCTACACCACCGTGGCCGGCTGGATGCTCCAGTACTTTGTGGACACCGCCAGAGGCGTCTTTGTGGGTCTGGATACCGCGGCGGTGGAGGCCAAGTTCGGCGAAATGCTGGCAAGCCCCGGCAAAATGACCGTCTACATGGCAATCGTCGTGGTGCTGGGCTTTTCCATCATTTCCATCGGCATCCAGAAAGGCCTGGAGCGGGTCACGAAGGTCATGATGATGGCTCTGATCGTCCTGATGTTCCTGCTCTCCCTGCACAGCATGACCCTGTCCGGCGGCGGCGCAGGTCTGCGTTTCTACCTGGTGCCGGATTTTGACCGGATGCTGGAAATCGGCGTAGGAAACGTGATCGTCGGTGCCATGAACCAGTCCTTCTTCACCCTGAGCCTGGGCATCGGCGCCATGGCCATTTTCGGCAGCTACATCGGCAAGGAGCGGGCGCTCATGGGCGAAGCCGTCCGGGTAAGCCTGCTGGACACCATGGTGGCTCTGTGCTCCGGTCTCATCATCTTCCCTGCCTGCTTTGCCTACGGCGTGGACGTGAACAGCGGCCCGGCTCTGATTTTCATGACCCTGCCCAATGTGTTCAACCACATTGCCCTGGGTCGGTTCTGGGGGAGCCTGTTCTTCCTGTTCATGACCTTCGCCGCCTTCTCCACGGTGCTGGCGGTGTTTGAGAATATCGTCTGCTGCGTAGGCGAGCTTACGCTCTGGAGCCGGAAGAAAGCCTGCCTGATCTGCTGCGTCGGCATTTTCCTGCTGAGTCTGCCCTGTCTGCTGGGCTACAATCTGTGGAGCGGTGTTCGTCCCATTGCCGGTCATGACATTCTGGACAGCGAGGACTTTATGGTCAGCAATGTGATGCTGCCTCTGGGCTCCGCCCTGTTCGTGCTGTTCTGCACCGTCCGCTACGGCTGGGGCTGGAAGAACTTCATGGCCGAGGCCAACGAGGGCACGGGTCTGAAGGTGGCGCAGTGGATGCGCCCCTACATGACCTATGTTCTGCCGGTGATTGTCCTTGTGATTTTTATCATCGGCCTGGTGGGCTTCTTCGGCTAAGATTATATTAAGAAAGGGCACTGCCGGTATTGGCATCGCCCTTTCCTTAGCATCCAAAAATTTCCCTGAGAATAGCTCATATCTCATATCAGAGATTTTTTGCATCGCCGTCAGCTTCACAGGAGGTTTCGGTGTCAGTCCCTCCGGGGGCAATGTTCTTGTCCCGGCAAGAACATTGAGAAGAAGCCGGCTTAAGGGGCGCTGCCGAAAAGCCGCCCCCTTAAGTATCCCCCGGCCGCACCGCCGGAACTGCGTCAGACTATTTTGGACTGCTGTGAGTGCTTTTCCGGAAGTGCCCGGAGAGACAAAGGGCTCATTCTTCCACCGGGAACCAATAGGAGAAGTAGAATCCGGCGATGGAGCCCCACATGTCGTCCCCGTCGTACTCCCAGGGACGGAAGTAGTAGACTTCCTGGGGCAGAATGTAGGGGCCGTACATGGCGGCGTGGATGGCTCGGTACTGGGTCATGGTGGGCTGGGCGGCGGAATAATTCCGGTTGATGCCCTTCATGCCATAGACGATATCCCGGACGGTGCTGCTGAAGTAGGGGCTGGTCAGCCGGTTCAGAGCCACCTCTGCCACTGCCTGCTGCACCTTTTCCGACTTGCTGCGAGCCTGCGCCCAGACGTAGGCAGCCAGAAGGCGGATGTCCTCCTCGTCCAGCTCATAGCCCTCGTACCGGGTTTCCGGGGTTTCCGGCTTGGAGGCATCGTACAGCTCCGTGTCCCGGGGCATGGCGGATTTGTCAAAGACCCAGGCTCCGGCGTAGCCTTTGGTGACGGCAAAGTCCGTAAAGCCATTCTCCCAGCCGGGCTGCAATTCCTCCTTGTAATAGTTGGGCCGGAAGGGGTCATTGATGAGGATTTTTCCCTTCTCGTTCAGCCCCGTCAGGACGATGAAGTGCTGGCCGGTGGTGAAGTCCGATTTTTCGTTTTCCAGCACAATGACCACCTTCCCCTCCTCCAATGCCTTCCGGGTGAGAGAAAAGTCGAAGTTCTTCTCGTAGGGCAGGTGGAGGGCTTCCGCCGCCAGCTCCAGCTTCTCCACATTGTTCAGTCCCTCTTTGTCAAAGTGGTACACCAGCTGGTCGGGGGTGTAGACCCGGTCGGTCATGTAGGTCGCCACCATGGCAAGGCTTGTCAGGCTGCATCCGGAGGTGGCGATGCCGCCTGAGCTTCCGAATTTCAGGTAGGGGTAGTCCGTCTGATAATATTGGGGCACGGTGTCGATGGCCTGCCGGAGGGGTTCCGTCTCTGCCACGGTGGTCTCCGGGACGGTTTCCGGCTCCGTGACCAGGGTTTCCGGCACGGTTTCCGCCGCCGCCTCCAGGGGGACGGAACGGAAGCCCAGGCTGAAGCCCGTCAGGGCGGAAAGCAGGCACAGCAGCGCCGCGGATAGAATCCATTTTTTGCTCACAAATTGTTGCGCCTTTCTGGGTATTTCTTGTTAGTATACCAGTTTGCCCCGGGCAATGCAAGCTTTTCCCTTTACTTTTCCTTCGAAATCTGCTATTTTATAACCATTGAAAGGCGGTGGAGCCATGAAAACAAAACGAATCACCCGGCTGGCTCTGCTGACGGCCATCGCCTTGACCATTTTCCTGGTGGAGGCCCAGATCCCGGCGCTGGTGCCCATTCCCGGCATCAAGCTGGGGCTTGCCAACATCGTCACGGTGTTCACGGTCTACGCCCTGGGGTCAAAGGAGGGCTGCCTGGTGCTGGCCGCCCGGATTTTCCTGGGGGCGGTGTTCGCCGGGAATTTCAGCACCATTCTCTATTCCGCCGCCGGGGGAGCCCTGGCCATTCTGGTCACCATCGGCCTGCGGAAAATTCTGACAAAACATCAGCTCTGGGTGGCCGGCGCTCTGGGAGCCGTGGCCCACAGCATCGGCCAGATGGCCATGGCGGTGCTGGTGACGGGCACTCCGGGACTTCTGCTGTATCTGCCGGTGATGATCGGCGTGAGCATTCTCACCGGCTGCTTTACCGGGCTTTGCGCCCAATTTCTGGTAAATCGAGGGAAATTATGGAAAACTATTTCCGAATGAATCTGACAAAACAGGAAATCGACGCCATTTCCAATCTGGGTCTTGCCCACATGGGAGACTGCGTCTTTGAAATTCTCTGCCGGGGCTATCTGTGCGCCAAGGGGGAGACCACCGTTGACCGGCTCCACCGGGATACCATCTCCCTGGTGAAGGCCACCTCCCAGGCAAAGTTTGTGGACAAGCTCCTGCCGCTGCTGACCGAGGAGGAGACCGCCTACTACCGTCGGGGGAAAAACGCCCACGTTCACGCGGTGCCCAAGTCGGCCACCCCGGCTCAGTACGCCAAGGCCACGGGGTTGGAAGCGCTGTTCGGGGCATTGTATCTGGCGGGACAGACCGACCGGCTGAACGAGCTGTTCCACCTGGTCATGGAGGACGCGTAATGGCATTTGACGCATTTTTTCTTTCCGCCGTGCTGGAGGAGGTGCGGGGAAAATGCCTGGGGGCACGGATGGACAAAATCCACCAGCCCAGCCGGGATACGGTGATTTTTCACCTCCGGGGTCGGGACAGCCGGGAGAAGCTGCTGTTTGCCGCCAATCCCACCGCGCCCCGGCTCCATCTGACCGCCGCAAGCCCGGAAAATCCCCCGGAGCCGCCCATGTTCTGTATGCTCCTGCGAAAGCATCTTCTGGGAGCCAGATTGGCGGAGATCACCCAGCTGCCCATGGAGCGGGCGGCCTATTTTGCCTTTGAGTGCACCGATGAAATGGGCTTTCCCGTCCGGAAGACCCTGGCCGCGGAGCTCATGGGCAGGACTTGCAACCTGTATCTGCTGGGGCCCGACGGTCGGATTCTGGACTGCCTCCGGCGCATCGGCCTGGACGAGACCAGCCGCCGCCCGGCACTTCCCGGCCTTCACTACCAGCAGCCGGAGCCGGTTGCCAAGGAGAATCCCCTGACGCTGGAAAATTATGTCAACCTATTGACCGCACCCGGGGCGGATTTGCTCTCTGACCGGCTCATGGATACCCTGGGGGGACTGTCGCCCCTGGTCTGCCGGGAGGCGGCACTGTTCGCCGCCGGAAGCACGGATGCCCGGGTCAGTTCCCTGGACACGGACGACACGGCGGAAAAGCTGCTGCTTTTCTTCCGGGAGCATCTGAATCATCCCAAACCCTATGTGTACGTCCAGCCGGACGGCACGCCCAAGCAGTATGCCTTCTGCCCCCTGCGCCAGTACGGAAGCTGCGAAGAAAAGGAATCTTTTGCCGCGCTGCTGGACGGCTTTTATACCCTCCGGGATCGGAAGGATGCCATGCGTCAGAAGAGCCAGGCCGTGCGCAAAACGGTGCAGAATCTGTGCACCCGGCTTACCCGGAAGATGGCGTTGCAGGAAAAGGAGCTGGCGGCTACCTATGACCGGGAGCGTCTGCGCCAGCTGGGGGACATTCTGACCGCCAACATTCATCGGATTACTAAGGGTCAGACCAAGGTCGTCTGCGAGGACTTTTACGATGAGAACATGGCCCCAGTGGAAATCCCCCTGAGTCCCCTGCTCTCTCCCCAGCAGAACGCGGCGAAATTCTACAAGGATTACACCCGGATGAAGAACGCCGAGAAGGAACTGACCCACCAGCTGACCCTGGGCGAAGGGGAGCTGAGCTATCTGCAAAGCGTGCTGGAGGAGCTGAACCGGGCTCAGACCGATGCCGAGCTGGAGGAGATTCGGCAGGAATTGCAGGAGCAGGGCTATCTGCGTCAGGAGCCGGGGCGCAAGCGTCCCAAGCAGAGCAAGCTCTCCCCCATGCGCTTCCAGTCCACCGACGGCTATCCCATTTATGTAGGCCGGAATAACCGGCAGAACGAGGAGCTGACCTTCCGGCTGGCCCGAAAGGACGATATCTGGTGCCACGCCAGCAAGGTTCACGGCTCCCATGTGATCATTTCCTGCGGCGGCACTACCCCGCCGGACGACACCCTGACCCAGGCCGCCCAGCTGGCCGCCTACTATTCCGAAACCGGCGATGGTCAGAATATCCCCGTGGACATGACCCAGGTGCGGCAGGTGAAGAAAATCCCCGGAGGCAAGCCCGGCATGGTCATTTACCACACCTACAAAACCGTCATCGCCAACCCCTACCCGGACATTGTGGTGGACGCGCTGAACGCGGAAAAGAAGGAATAATTGAAAAAGCTCCCCATGGGCAACACCCATGGGGAGACGGAAGCGATTTGACTATGAAAAACATTCTGGCCCGGTGCTGAGGCAGTTGACAAAAGGTCAAATCTGGGGTATAGTATGGGCACAGGGGTGCTACCAGTAGGTCGGCTCCCCGCCGGATTACAGAGAAGTAACCGAGACTGTGGGAGTTAGCGGTTACTTCTCTTTATTATTTGCCTGGATAACCAGGGCAATGACAGTGGCAATGACCATGCAGAACTGAAAAATTCCTTCCCATGTAACCATTATCACCACCCCCTCTCTTTCGATTGGGGGCAAAGAAGCATCACCCCCGAAAGATCAGGGGGAACCGCCTACCGGGGTACTGGTAGCACCGAGAACACAGTAGCACGAAATTCGACAAATTGCAAGAAAAATAAAAATAAAATGGGGCATGACGAGCGAAAAATGCGGTCATGCCCCGTTTTTGTGGTTAGAAAGCGGCTTGGTTTAAGGCTTCCCTGTAATAAAGATCGCCGTTGGCCCGTCGGCACCGCCGATGACGCCTGCCGAGTGACTGGGCTGGCTCCAATAGAAGGTCGCCAGCAGCACCGCCAGCACCCCGGCCAGAAACAGCCAGGTTCTGGGGTTTGCCAGATTCATGGTCCATCCGAAGCCCCAGGCTTTCCGGACGATCCAGTTTCCGTCCTCCGGGTTGCAGTAAACATACAGACCGTGCCGGTCATACCACTGCCGCACCTCTTCCGGCATCCATTTTCGCTTCATGGCAGCACCTTAGAACTTTCCGCTCTTGCCGGAGTAGCCACCGGAGGAATGGGAATAGCTGGAGCCGCCGCCGGAGGAACTGTCCTTGTCGTTGTTGATCTTCACCCGGGTCTCCGTGGTGTGGGTGTAGCGATCGGAGCGGCGGGTAATGTTGACGCTGCCCTTCTTCAGGTAGCCCAGAGCCTGGGTCTGCTCCCGAACCTTCTTTTTCATGACGGCCTGCTGGGTGACGCAGACGATCAGAGCCAGGGACAGGCCGATGATCAGGCTCCAGGTCCACTGGCTTCCGGAGGAAACCTTGTCCCGGTCGTAAATATCCCCGTTCCGAGCCTGGGTCAGCAGGGTGTCTGTAGCGTTCAGGTAGTCGTAAACGCCGTAATACCAGTCGTTTTCACCGAAGTCATCCAGGCAGTACTCGGTAATGTAGTCCTTGCCGGAGTCGGTCAGGGCGGTGTCGCCGAAGCTGTGGGCGATCAGGCTGTAGTCCCGGTCGGCCATGGACAGCACCAGCAGCACTCCGTCCTTATTTTCGCCTGTGCCCAGCCCCCTCTGCTCGAAAAGCCAAACGGCGGTGTCATAGATGGTGTCCTTGCCGTAAACGGTGTAGTCGGGAATACTCAGGAAATAGACTCCGCAGCCGGTTCTTTCGGAAATCTCCCGGGCAGTTTCGTTCAGCTCCGCCCGGCCTTCCTCGTTCAGAAGCCCGGCCTCGTCCCAGATGTAGCTTTCCGCGGCGGAGGCGGGCACTGCCAGAATCATCAGCAACGCAACCGCCAGGAAAACAGAGAAAAATCGTTTCATATTCCGCCCTCCCTTACAAATAGCGAATCCACAGAATCAGCAGCTTCACAAGGCCGGAGAACCGGAAGAAAAGGGTCAGAAGCAGAGTCAGCAGAGCCACATTCCGGCAGAAAAGGACGGGATCCGTGGGCAGCTCTCCCACCATTTTTCCGGTTTGACCGTTCATGGCGAAAAGATAATTCTTGTCCCGCCATTTGGTGGTCAGCATCCACACGGGAAGCAGGGCGTAGTGGGCCTCCTTCTGGTCGATGTGGGCCTGAAAGCTTTTCTGGGTGACGGTGGTGTGATTCACGTCGCTGCGCAGCTTGGAGGACAGTGCGTTTTCGCACCGGGTCTGCATTCTGGGAGCGCAGTCCTCGGCACTTTCGTCGTAGCGATCTGCCAGAAAGCCGGGCAGGTAGGCGGTGGAGAAGGGCGCGAGCTTGTCGTAATCGTAGGGCTCCAGGGAGTCCATGTAGTTATCCGGCATTTTTTTGGAGGCATCCACGGGAACCTTTACAAAGTCCGCCGTGCCCGCGCGCTCCACGTCATAGTGCCGGGTGCGGGTGACCTCATAGTCCCCTTCCCGATGGGTGACGCTGTCCATGCCCTCGTAGCGACCCTCGCCGGAAAGCCGGGCGTCGTAGAGCCAGAAGGGAACGTAAACGCCCTGAACCTTCTGAATGTGGTTTTCCGTCCGGAAGAGCTTGGGCAGGTAGAAGTTGTGCTTTCCGTAGTGCTTGTGCAGCGCCTCCACCACCGATTTGCGCTCCACCTGGAAGGGAATCACAAAGTCGGGCTTCAGTTCCCCGGACAGCTGCCCGGGGACAATATTCACGTTGCCGCAGTAGGGACAGGAGGTGGCGGCGGTGGTTATCTCGCAGATCAGCTCCGCGCCGCAGCTGGGGCAAAGATAGGCGTGCAGATTGGGATCCTCCGTCTGCTGAACCTCCGGGATGTCCGGCTTTTCCGCCTTGGCGGCTGCCGCTTCCTTTTCGGCGTTCAGCGTCTCGGCTTCCTTGACCGTGTAGATGCTGCCGCAGAAGTCGCAGACCAGCTTCCCGGTCTTCTCGTCGAACCGCAAAGGCGCGGTACAGGACGGGCATTTATAGTTGACCAGTTCCATATTCCCCTCCCAGGCGCTGCCTTATTTCACAATGTCTCCGTCGTCAAAGGGATCCCCGCACTCCGGGCAGAATTTGGGGGGCTTGGTACCCTTGGGCGGCTCCCAGCCGCACTTGTCACACCGGTACTGGGGCACTCCGGCGGGCTTTTTCGCGCCGCATTCGCTGCAGAATTTGCCCTTGTTCACCGCGCCGCAGGCGCAGACCCAGCCGTCAGCCTCAGGCTTTTTCGTGCCGCACTCGGTGCAGAACTTTCCGGTGACGGAGGCGCCGCAGCTGGGGCACTTCCAGGTATCCCCTGCCGGGGCTGCCGGTGCGGCGGGGGCAGCCGGGGCGGCGGGAGTCGCGCCCATCTGGAACAGCTGGGCGGCAGTATTCCCCGCCTGCTGGACGGCGTTCATGCCGAACATCCCCACCATGGCACCGCCGGGATTTCCGGCAGCGGCCTTCATGGCCTCGGCCTGCGCCTTGAACAGCTGGGCGGCGGCGTGCTGGGGCGTGGCGTAGGCAGAGGCGGCCTGAAGCTCCTGAATCCGCTTCATGTCCTCCTCTACGGGGGTCAGGCTGGAAATGCCGATGCTGACGATCTCCAGACCCCGCTTCTCCCGCCATTTCTTACTGAGGATGTCGTTCAGGGTGTCCGCCAGCTCCAGGGTGTGCATTTGCAGGGCGCTGTAGCGGATGCCCATTTCGGAGATCTTGCCGAAGGCCATGCCCAGGGCGGAAAGCAGTTCACTGCGCAGCTGGCCGTCCAGCTCCTCCCGGGTATAGTCGGCGGAAACGTTGCCGCAGACATTCTTGTAGAAGAGCATGGGGTCACAGATCCGGTAGGAGAACACGCCGAAGCACCGCAGTCCCACGTCCGTATCCAGGCCGATGTTGGTATCCACCACCCGGAAGGGTACCGGGCTGGGAGTGCCGTACTTGTTGCCGGTAAGCTCCTTGGTGTTGAAGTAGTAGATTCGCTGATCCTTGCTGGGCTCGCCGCCGAAGGTTACCCGGCGGCCGAATTCCACGAAGGATTTCTTGACCCCCTCGCCGAAGTCACCGCAAAAGATGGTGGGCTGGGTGGAAGCGTCGTAGGTGTACTCGCCGGGCTCGGCGGCAAATTCCACGATTTTTCCCTGATCCACGATCATCATGCACTGACCGTCGGCAACCAGAATTACGGAGCCGTTGGTGATGATATTGTCGCTTCCCTTGTTGTTGACGGAGCGGCGGCCGCCGGCCTTCTGCCCCTTCATCGCCAGAACGTCGGCGGGAATGGCCTCACAGCGGAAAAATTCCTTCCATTGATCCCCCAGAACGCCGCCGGCGGCATTCAGACCTGCACGAATAAGACCCATAAATCAATCATCCTTTCCATGTTTTGTGGTTTGTAATTCTGAATTCAGTATAACAAAGTTGGCGGCGTATTGCAAGAGAAAATCAAAAGGGAGAGGATTTCTCCTCTCCTTTTTGAAGACTGTCAAAAAACCATGTCATTGCGAAAAGCCGAAGAAAGTGGTACAATTTTCCGGTTCTTCTGAGAAACATCGATGAACGTACTGGTGCGGGAGCACCCCCGGCTCCCTTGTGTAAAGGGAGTGGTGCTCCGCGCAGCGAATCTAAAATCATAATGACTGCCGGTGGCAGTCATACCACTATGTAAGGCTCGCGCGTCTCACGCAAGCGCGAGACTGAGGGATTGTCAAACCGCGCTTTATTGAGAGTGCCCCCAAAAGTGGAAGTTCTGATCCCCTCAGTCATGGCCTTGCGGGAGACGGCCATGACAGCTCCCCTTGTTCATCAAGGGGAGCCTTTGGGTGCTCCCGCACCAGTGCGTTTTTTTGGCAATAGGATGCCCCCGGTTCGCAGAACCGGGGGCACATTGCGTCTATTGCGTTTTTCAGAAATCAATGGCTTCGCCGTCCAGGGTCAGGGTGTTCTCCGCACCCAGGGTGAGGACATAGACATCCTCCGGCTGACCCTTGGCGATCAGGTCGGCCAGCACCAGCTCGGCGCTGTGGGTGCCGTCGGTGAAGGTGATTTTCTCAATGCCCTGGTTTTGCAGATAGCCCAGCGCCCGGAGCGTACCGGTGAGAATGGCACCGTCGGCCTTGGCCGTCAGAGCCAGAACCCCATCAGCCTTCTGTGCCTGGTGCTTCAGGCTGCTGCCATCCAGGTTGAGCACCCGGTAGAGCGGCTCCCGCTTGTCGGGTTCTTCCTCGGCGGAAGCGGGCTTTGCGGAGGGGTCTACCTTGCCGGTGATGGTTTCCAGAACGGTTCCGTCGCCGCGTATGCGCTCTACCTTGCCGGTGGTATACAGCCCGGAGGTGTCCGGTAGGAATTCCTCTCCAGGCGTGCCATCGTAATTTCCGCCGCAGCCGATGGATGCGCCCCAATCGGAAATACCGTCTCCAGCTCCGCCTGTAGCCTTCACCTGAGAATCCTTGGAGATGGTGATATCACTGCCACTGGAGTTTAGACCACCTCCAATGCCTGCGCCGCATTTTCCGCCGGTGGCGGTGACCTTCCCGCCGGAGATGGTGATATCGCTGCCGTTTCCACTTCCTCCATACATACTGCCATAGCCGCCGCCGATGCCTGCGCCGCTACTCCCACCATTAGCGGTTACTTCTCCGCCGGTGATGATGATATTACTGCCGTCGCCTTCCCGACCGCCGCCGATGCCAGCGGCCTGGCTTCCGCCGTTGGCGGTAATGTTCCCGCCGGTAATGGTGATATCGCTGCCATCGCCGCCATAACTGCCGCCGATGCCTGCGGAGAAACTCCCGCCGTTGGCAGTCAACTCCCCGGTTCCGGATTCGGAGCCGATGGTAAGATTGCCGTCGTTAGTCTTCCACACACCGGCACGAGCATTGTCGCTGGAAGCTGTGTTTTTGCCCTCAACGTTCAGGTTTACGTCGCCTTTTCCCTCGGTTTTGATCGCGGCACTGCCGGAGGGAGCACTGATATTGGCATCCTTAATGGTCACATTGGCGGTGGTACCGGCTCCCGCATTGATGATGACGGTGTTGCCGGTCTGCTGCCCCTTGCTGGTGATGGTGGGATTACTGTCTGGCTTGGTGTTGTCCTTGTGGGTGACGTTCTGCTGGGTGCTGCCGTCAGGCTGCTTGGTTGTGGAGACGGTGACGCTGCCTTCATTCAGGTCATACTCGTCTGCCAGCACGCTCAGGGGCAAAAAGGCCGCGATCAGCAGCGCAGACAACGCGCGGATCATCCATTTCTTCATTGGGATTCCACCTTTCCTTTTCTGTCGAATACATGAGGCTTATGTGCCAGTCCCTTCGAATATTATACTACAACATTTTTCGCGGGATTACAAGAGAGATGGAATCAATTTGTAGGGATTCACAGAAATTGGCTTGCGTACCTGTGCAATTCGCATGAACCGGAACTTGGGTTCCCTATGACCTGTGTTCTCGGAGCGGCGCTTATTTCTGGCCTTCCCAGAAGGGCTCAGGCTTTTTGCAATTCTCGCAGTCGCCTTTGCAATGCTGGGGCTTATACTGAAGCTCCTGGCTCTTTACGCTGACGGTGGTGCAAGCGGGGATGGAATGGGTGATGAATACGTTGGAGCCGATGACGCTGTCCCGGCCGATGACCGTGCCGCCGCCCAGAATGGAAGCACCGGCGTAGATGGTCACGTTGTCCTCAATGGTGGGGTGCCGCTTCTTGCCCCGGAGGCTCTGGCCGCCCCGGGTGGTGAGCGCGCCCAGGGTTACGCCCTGGTAGACCTTCACATGGTCGCCGATGACCGTGGTTTCGCCTACCACAATGCCGGTGCCATGGTCAATGAAGAAGTATTTGCCGATGGTAGCGCCGGGGTTGATGTCAATGCCGGTGACGCTGTGGGCGTGCTCGGTCATGATCCGGGGCAGCAGGGGAACCCCCAGAGCGTACAGCACATGGGCCAGCCGGTACACCGTGACCGCAAAGAGGCCGGGATAGCAGAAAATGATCTCGTCCACGCTGAAAGCGGCAGGGTCTCCGTCAAAGAAAGCTTCCACATCCGTCTGGGCTACGGCGCGAACCTCCGGAATGGCCCGGAAGAAGGCTACACTCAGCTCCTGGGCTTTTTCCGCCGCGGCCTGCTCTCCCAGCTCGGAGGTGTACAGCAGGGTCAGCTGCTTATTCAGGTTGTACATCACATCCTCAATGAGCATGGAAAGATTGTGACGGGCGTTATAGATTCGGTAGGCCTTTTCCCGGGTAGCGCCGGGGTATACGATGCGCATGAGCTTACCGATCATGTCGGTGACGATTTCCTTGTCCGGGTGACGGAAATGGTCGATTTTATCAATGGCCCGGCCATTGCGGTAGTCCTCCAGTATGGTATCAACGATGGCTTCCACTTGGGGTTCAATGGATGACAAGCGCAGTCCCTCCTCCTAAGGAACCTCTGAATAAATCGTCTGCGGCTGGATAGCGGATCTTTTTCTCTATCCGTGCGGGTTCAAAAGCGGGAAATACATCCAGTATTCCTCCGCTTTTGAACCCTTCGGCTAAAGAAAAATCTCTCGCTCCCAGCTCTTGCCGATTTCATCAGAGCTTCCCTGATTTTGCATTCAGTCTAGCACAGAGGCCAAAGACTGTCAATAAAAAAGTGCGGCTCCGGGATTTCCCGGAGCCGCAGGATATTACTCTTCGAAGGTCAGAACGTCCTTGAATTTTTCCTTGAAGATTTCGTAAACCGCGTTCAGGGTTTCCTCATCCTCCACAGCCAGATAGTTTTCGTTGTCTTCGTCTACCGGCTCCACCTCCAGGATGACGATCTCGTCTTCACCCTCGGGCATCAGCACCAGATATTCGGTGTCCTGATATTCGATGCAGTCTAAGTATTCAAAGTTCGCGTCCTGGCCATTTTCGTCGGTCAGGGTCAGAATGCCGGTTTCCTCTTCTTCGGGCAGATTGGTTTCCTGTTCCATGGAAATCCCTCCTGTATTCAAATGATTGTGCCCATAGTATACCTGATTTCCCCGGAAAAAGCAATACGAAAATTCATGCGCAAAAAAGAGGATTGACTTTTGAAAAAGATCGTGTATAATCGTCCATGAAAATTGCATACAAGCCTTATCAAGAGTGGTGGAGGGAACGGCCCTGTGAAACCCGGCAACCTGTCCGAAAGGAAAAGGTGCCAAATCCGTCGGCAAACGAAAGATGAGGGTCTGATATTCTAGCGCACATCAGATCGTCTGATGTGCGATTTTCTTATCTTCTGCGTGCGCGAAAGAAAGGAAAATATTATGGAAAAAAGACTCTTTACCTCGGAATGTGTAACCAACGGCCACCCGGACAAGGTTGCCGACTCCATCTCCGACGCCATCCTGGATGCCTGTCTGGAGCAGGATCCCGGCTCCCGGGTGGCCTGCGAGACCATGGTCACCACGAATTTCTGCATTATCTGCGGCGAGATCACCACCAAGGCCAAGGTGGACTACGCCCAGGTGGCGCGGGATACCATCCGGAAAATCGGCTATGTCTATCCCGGAGACGGTTTTGATGCGGACAGCGTTCAGGTGGAATGCCGGATTCACACCCAGTCCGCGGACATTGCCCTGGGTACCAACGACGAAGTGGGCGGCGCGGGAGATCAGGGCATGATGTTCGGCGGTGCCTGCACCCAGACCCCGGAGCTCATGCCCCTGCCCGCCGCCCTGAGCCGGGCGCTTTGCAGCCGATTGACCCAGTGCGCTCACGCCAATGACCTGCTTCGCCCAGACGGTAAGACCCAGGTCACCGTGGAATTCGACGAAACGGGGAACGTTGTGGGCATCGACACCGTGGTGGTATCGGTCATGCACAGCGCGGATTTTGAGATTTCCCAGCTGCGCCGGTATATCCGGGCGGAGGTCATCGCCCCGGTTCTCCGGGATTACGGCTTTGATATCGAAAGTGTTCCCAATATCTTCATCAATCCCACCGGCAGTTTCGTCATCGGCGGCCCCAACGGAGACACCGGACTTACCGGCCGGAAGATCATCGTGGATACCTACGGCGGCTATTTTTCCCACGGCGGCGGGGCTTTTTCCGGAAAAGACCCCACGAAGGTTGACCGGAGCGGCGCTTACATGGCACGGTATCTGGCAAAGAATCTGGTGGCAGCCGGTCTGGCAACCCAGGTGCAGGTGCAGCTGGCCTATGCCATCGGCGTGGCTCAGCCCGTTTCCGTGCGGGTGGATAGCTACGGCACCGGACGGATTTCCGACGAGAAAATGACGGAGCTTCTTCGGGAAATCTGCGATCTGACCCCGGCCGGCATTATCCGCAAGCTGGATCTGCGCCGTCCCATTTATGCCGACACCGCCGCCAGAGGGCATTTCGGCCTGGAAGGCCGCCCCTGGGAGCAGACCGACCTGGCTCCCAAGCTGAGAGAATTGGCAAATCTCTGATTTAGCGCATCACTGCGAACCAGTGACCGATGTCGCCCGGTTCGCAGTGACGAGCGGTGTCCGATAGTGTTCGAAAATTTGCGGGTAGGCCGTCTTACGCCGCCTTGGGCGTGGTTTCCTTTGTTGTGGTTTCCTTGGGGGCCTTTGTCTCTTCAGTTGCCTTGGTGTCCTCCGCCTTTTCCTCGTCCTTGCCGTAAATGGTCTCCTCGTAGAGCTTTTCGCCGAAGAGGGCGCGAACCTTCTGCATATTTACGGACTCGGCTCCTAAGTATTCCTCCAGACACAGCCCGGAGTCCTTCATGTCCATGGAAACCTCCTTCCCCACATACCGGAAATGCCATGGCTCGTCGGTAATGCCGGTGATGGACTCCTTATCTGCGGTATAGCGCAGAATGAAGCCATACTCCCAGCAGTGCTGGGCAAACCAGGCATCCGCCTCGTCGCCCACCAGATCTACCGACAGTCCTAGCTCATGCTCGCTGGTGCCGGGGACGGCTACGGTTTCCAGTGCCTTGTCCCGGGCCTCCCGGAAGTCCAGATTGTAGGTTTTCATATGTTCCCGGGTTCGGTATTCCAGAATGGCGGTCTGGGACCAGTGGGTTCGGTAGCCGGAGTTGACCTCGTAGGTAATACCGGCGGCGGTGCAGTCGTCCAGCATCTGGCGAAGGGCAGAGTAGCACCGCTTGTCCACGGTGTGGGTGTCATCGATTTTCCACTCGTCCAGGGCAAAGTCCTTTGGCAGAGGATTCAGACCGTTGACCAGAATCACCTCAATGCCCTTGGGGGAGAAATAGTGGGTGCGCCCGTCAATCTTCGTGGGAGACACGGCCATGAGCCCGTCTTCCTTGAAATAATACCGATATTCGCCTTCCTCATGCCAGCCTACGGTGAGATAGCCGGAATCGTCGAAGAGCCGTTTCCCGTCCTCCATGTCCTGCCAGCCGGTGAGCATAGGCCCTTGGGAGCTGAAATACCGCCGCCCCCCTTCTTCCTCCAGCCAGCCGGAATACTGCTTTCCGTCCTCGCCGAAGTACCAAAGCGCACCATCGATTTCCGTCAGGCCGGTGGCAAGAAAGCCGTCCACAAAGAAGTAGTTGTCCGCACCGATCTGGGTAAAGCCGTCTGCCGCCAGACCGTCGGCTCCGAAATAGCACCGCTTGCCATCCAGCTCCTGCCAGCCGGTGAGAAGGGCTCCGTCCTTTAGGTAGTACCGCCCTTCCGGCAGCCAAAGCCAGCCCGTGACCATGGCTCCGTTGCCGCCGAAGTAGCAGGTTTCCCCGTCGACGGTCTGCCAGCCGGTGAGCATGATGCCACTGCCATCAAAGTAGTAGGTAGTGCCGTCGATGGTCTGCCAGCCGAGGCTTGGGGTGCCGTCAGCTTGGAAATAGTACCGCCCCTCGGGCAAGTCCAGCCAGCCGGACACCGGATCCCCGTGGAAATCCTGGTAGTAGCGGATGCCGTCCTTTTCCTGCCAGCCGCTGTGGTCGGTGTTTTGCTCATGCCAAACAAGCCCCCCGATCAGGGAGCCTAATATGATGATCAGAAATACAAGCGGCACCAGCCGCTGCTGCTTGGTTGTCATGTGCTGCCTCCAAAGTGTGTTAAGGTCATTCTAACACGCTTCGACGGCTTTTGCAATAAGGCAACACCGCACAATTGCGCCTTCGAGTCTCA
>OHQF01000654.1_pt1 | contig 21060 bp, 21 predicted proteins | sample 1578001 | NCBI WGS metagenome assembly OHQF01 (sample SAMEA3879538, study PRJEB24766) | human gut metagenome | biome: human-associated habitat; feature: feces | place: USA | collected 1985/1987 | reverse complement strand
TTTATATGCTAGAAAGAATACCCGCCTGAGTCATATAAAAGCAAATGCTAAATTGTATAAATAACGATCGGGACAACCTTTTTATCATAAAAAACGACGATGCAGAGGATTTTTACAAATGTGCAAATTTATTTTAATAAGGCAAATTTAAAATGGCAGACTATTCAAATTTAAAAGTCTGAGGACATCTGCTGTTTCTGATTCTGTTTTTTGCTTTGGTATTTAATGAAAATCTTAAACTGATAGAATGGGTTAGGCAGCGTTATCCGCGGATGAGCATCTGTTTTCTTTATACAGGATAGTTGCAATATTTTGGAATGTTAGTCGCGTTTATCTTGGTTTTGGCCTCTGAAGTAATCAGCGAGGCTTATTTGTACAGTATACCGAATCTGGAAGAAAAAATATACGTTATGGTACAGTGGGGAACGTTTATAATTTTTGGTTTGTTCGCCCTTTCTTCTTTATGCGCTTTATATAAGATTGTGGGTTACAAAAAGAAGCTGTAAAATTTGTTTCAAGGTCTGAAAATCAGATAATAAAACGCCTGATGCTGATAAAACTTTCAGATGACAAGTTGCTGCCGTAATGAGAAAAACAGCGAACATTTGGCACTTAAAACTTGCCAAAATTTTGAGTTTGCGCTATTTTAACTCAGATTTTGGACAGGATAAAGGAAGCGATGACAGATTTATTTGACAGTACGGCAGCAGCACAAACCAGTTATTCGGCACAGGACATTCAGGTTTTGGAAGGTCTGGAAGCGGTTCGGGCACGTCCCGGTATGTATATCGGCGGTACCGATGAGCAGTCTTTGCACCATTTGGTAGCCGAAATTTTGGACAATTCGATGGATGAAGCGGTGGCCGGTTATGCCAACCGGATTGAACTGTCGCTGAATGCCGATTATTCGGTAACTGTCAGTGATAACGGCCGCGGTATTCCGGTCGACACGCACCCCAAATATCCTGATAAGTCGGCGCTTGAAGTCATTATGACGATGCTGCATTCCGGCGGCAAATTTGGCGGCAACGCTTATAAAGTTTCCGGTGGTTTGCACGGGGTTGGTTCTTCGGTCGTCAACGCGTTGTCGGAAAGTCTGGTCATTGAAGTGGCGCGCGATAAAAAACTTTATCGTCAGCACTATGCCAAAGGACGCCCGTTGGACAAGCTCGAGGTTGTCGGCAATGCGCCCAACCGCCGCGGCACCAGTATTACTTTCCGCGCCGATCCTGAAATTTTCGGGGCCAACAGCCGTTTTTCGCCCAACAAGCTTTATCGCATGGCGCGTTCGAAAGCGTTCTTGTTCAAAGGAATTCATATCCTTTGGAAATGCGCGCCCGAATTGCTTGGCGAGGGGGATATTACGCCCGCCGAAGCCGAATTGCATTTTCCGAACGGTCTGCGCGATTTTCTCAATTATCAGATCGGCAGCCGTGCTACCGTCAACCGCGCCGCTTTTGCCGGAGAATCGGCCTTGGCTAACGACGAAGGAAAAGTCGAATGGGCGGTAACCTGGCCCGAAGACGAAAACGGCTTTTGCTATTCCTATTGCAATACGGTTATCACGCCTCAGGGCGGTACCCACGAACTGGGGTTTAAATCGGCTTTGCTGCGCGGCTTGAAAGAGTACGGCGAGATGGCCAACATCAAAAAAGCGGCCGCCGTAACCAACGAAGACTTTTTGAGCGATGCCTGCATCATGCTGTCGGTGTTTATCCGCGATCCCGAATTTCAGGGGCAAACCAAAGATAAACTGACATCTGCTAAAGCAGTGCGGCTGGTTGAACAGGCGGTGAAAGATTCGTTTGACCACTGGCTGTCTTCCGATACTGAAAATGCGGCGGCTTTAATCGACTATGTGATTGCCCGTTCGGAATTTCGGCGTAAAAAGAAAGAAGAAAAAATTCAGAACCGCAAAACACCGACCAAGCGTTTGCGTTTGCCGGGCAAGCTGGCCGATTGTTCCAAAGCGGCCGCTAATGATACCGAAATTTTCATCGTCGAGGGCGACTCGGCGGGTGGATCTGCCAAACAGGGACGCGATCGCATGACCCAGGCGATTTTGCCGTTGCGCGGTAAAATTCTCAACGTGGCTTCCGCTTCGCTGGATAAGATTACGCAAAATCAGGAAATCAAAGACATGATCGAAGCCTTGGGTTGCGGGATCAAGGAAAATTATAAAGAAGAAAATCTTCGATACGAAAAAATCATTATCATGACCGATGCCGATGTGGATGGTGCGCATATTACTTCGTTGCTGATGACTTTCTTTTATCAGCAAATGCCGAAGCTGATTGAAAACGGGCATCTGTATATCGCCACGCCACCGCTTTACAAAATTTCGGCCGGTGCCAAAAACTTTTATGCGCTCGATGATGAAGACAAAGACCGTATTTTGAAAAAAGAAGTTAAAGGCAACCAGAAAGTGGAAATCAGCCGTTTTAAAGGTCTGGGTGAAATGAGCGCGGTTCAACTTAAAGAAACCACCATGGACAAGTCTAAGCGGACTTTGTTGAAAGTTCTGATTCCTTCAACCAACACCGAAGAAGGAAAAGAAGAAGCTTTTGAGACCCGGCGTCAGGTGGAACGTCTGATGGGCAAAAATCCCGAACTGCGTTTTAAATTCATTATCGAGCGGGCCAAATTTGTTGACGATTTGGATATTTAGATGATTCGTTCTTATCATAAAAAAGATGCGAATTTGCTGGTAGATATCTGGCTGCAGGCCAGCTTGCAGTCGCATGATTTTGTCGGAGAGGACTATTGGCGCGGTAAAAGCGATGAAATCCGCAATGTTTGGCTGCCCTGTTCCTAAACCTGGGTATGGGAAGAAAACGGTTGTTGCGCCGGATTTATCAGCTTGATAAATGAAGAATATATCGGTACATTGTTTGTTGATCCGACGTTTCAAAAGAAAGGAATCGGTTCCAAGCTTTTGAATTCGCTGCAGACCGACCGCTGCAAATTGCAACTGAAGGTTTTTGCCCTCTCGTTCGCTAATGTTTTATGGCAAAAGCTGATTGCGGCAAACGGTGTGAATCGGATTTCTCCTTTTGTAATGACGGAGGTTTTCTTCTCGGCGTTGGCGGGATACCTGCTGTTTGGAAATGTGATAACGTTGCGGATGAGCATGGGGATGCTGTTCATCCTGATCGGAATAAGTCTGGCCAGCCGGAAAGTTCCCTTTGCTGTGTTTTTGCAATGTGTCGGGTGCCGCAAATAATTAACAAAGGGAAATTTTGCGGTGTTTATAAAAAAACTCTTGACATTTGCCGATTATTTCGTTAAGTAAATAATCACTTTTAGGGTTATAGCTCAGCTGGGACGGCTAAGTGATAAAGACCCCGGCGGGGTGTTTTCGTCTGCAATGTCTTGGCTGCCTTATCAAGCCAGGGCAGCGTAAGCCACCGCAGCGCGGTTAGGCACCCAAGGCGCTTGAACAAGCGCTCGAATTATTGTTCTTGAATGGGGTTATAGCTCAGCTGGGAGAGCGCTTGAATGGCATTCAAGAGGTCAGCGGTTCGATCCCGCTTAGCTCCACCAATTTTACAAGCCGACTGCAAAGCCGGCTTTTTTCGTATCCGTATTTCCGGACTAACCGCTTGCCTGTCGATAAAAAAGTCGCATAATATAAAAATCCTTTACATTTAAAATAATTGTTGCTATTTATTCACCATAACTTTGGTTATCATGGGGCTGTAGCTCAGTTGGGACGGCTAAGAGAAAAGACCTCGGCGAGGTGTTTTCGTCTGAACGTCTTGGCTGCCTTATCAAGCCAGGGCAGCGTAAGCCACCGTAGCGCGATTAGGCACCCAAGGCGAATGGTTCCATTCGCTCGGGGAAACCGCAAATTATTTTGAAGTAGAATATAAATGGGGCTGTAGCTCAGTTGGGAGAGCGAATGGTTCGCAATCATTAGGTCGGGAGTTCGATCCTCCTCAGCTCCACCATTTCAGCAAAACGCGGCGACAAACCGCGTTTTTTGCGTTAATCAGCAATGTGATATTGCGGAATTATAAGGAGCACGGTGCCATGAAAGGCAGTAACATGAATTTGTCCTTTGGGGCAGAAGTCATTTATGAAGACGCGGCATTTCAACTCGGAGATAAAGACAAAGCCGGTATTGTCGGCGTTAACGGCGCCGGCAAAACGACACTTTTCCGCCTGCTGCTGGGCGACATTGCCTTAGACAGCGGCGTCCTTACGATCGGTAAGGCGCGGGTAGGCTATCTGCCGCAGGAAATTGTGTTGGAAAATGAAGATGAAACCGTTTGGGAATACCTTTCCCGCGGCCGTCCGATTCGTGAGATTAATGCCGAATTGGAAGATATTTATCATCAGTTAGAAACGGTATTACCGGAACAACATCAGCCATTGTTGGAGCGAATGGCTCACTTGCAGGAACTTTTGGATTATTTTGATCAGTACGAAGCCGATGATATTCTGCTTTCCCTGATCGAAGAAATGAAAATAGACGCCGATATGCTGGATATGCCGCTGGCAGCGTTGTCCGGCGGACAAAAATCAAAGCTGGCATTTGCGCGGGTACTTTATTCCAAGCCGGAAATTTTATGTTTGGACGAACCGACTAACCACTTGGATGCGGCGACCAAAGACTATGTAACCGATTGTCTGAAAAATTATAAAGGTTTGGTGCTGATTATCAGTCATGATGTTGATTTTCTGAATCAGATTGTGCGCAAAATCGTTTTTATCAACAAAACCACTCATAAAATTGCGGTTTATGACGGCAATTACAGCGATTTTAAAAAGAAGCGCGCCGACGAACAACGCAACCGCGAACGGCTGATCACCCATCAGGAAAAAGAAATCAAAAAATTATCTGATTTTGTGCAGCGTGCCAAACAGGCATCTCAGACCAACCATGCGCTGAAACGTATGGGGCAGGAACGGTCATTGCGGTTGGAAAAAATGCGTGACCGCTTGCTGATCCGGGAACGGCCTTATCGTCGGGTCAAAATGGATATCCGGCCGAAACGGGAAGGTGCCGAAGTGCCGTTGAGCGTGGATGGTTTGAGTTTTCGCTATCCCGGGCAGCGGCTGCTTTACCGTAAGCTGTCATTTAAGCTGTGCGGCGGCGAACGGTTTTTGGTGGTGGGCGAGAACGGTGTCGGCAAATCGACTCTGTTGAAGCTGATTATGGGATTGTTGACACCGCTTGACGGTCAGATCCGTTTTAACCCGAAAACCGATGCGGCATATTATGCTCAGGAGCTGGAACAGTTGGAACTTGATAAAACCGTTTTTGAAAATGTTGAAACTGACGGCTATAACGAATGGCAACTACGTGGAATTTTGAGTAATTTTCTTTTTTATGAAGATGATATTAACAAAAAAGTATCGGTGTTGTCTCCCGGAGAAAAAGCGCGGGTGGTTTTATGCAAAGTTTTGTTGCAAAGAGCCAACCTGTTGATTCTGGACGAACCGACCAACCATCTCGATCCGGAAACGCAGGCAGTTATCGGCGGCAATTTTCAGCAGTTTGAAGGCACGATTCTGGTGGTCAGCCACAATCCTTCTTTTGTCGAACAAATCGGCATCAACCGGATGTTGGTGCTGCCGTCGGGTGAGATCAAAGACTATTCGCGTGAGCTGCTGGAATATTACTATGAGTTAAATACGGCGGATGAAGAATAGCCGTGTTTTCTGAAAGTTACGGCTGCTTGTCTTTCTTGCGAAAGAAAGCTTTATAAGTCGCGATGCCGAATGCACTGCCGTAAATGACAAGATTAAAGACAAAGCTCAAAACAGTAAATTCATTTTTCCGTGTGACCTGTAACAACTCAAGGTCAAGGGAAAAAATGAAAGTTTTGCCGAGGGTTATAAAAAGAATCATATATTCGGGGATACCCAGATATTGTAAGTAAATTGTCATTTTTGGGTATCGGTTTTGCAGTTTTTTAATATATTCGGGAACCCGATCGAAAAATAGCATTGCCAACGATGCCAAGAAGACGGTTAAAGCAAAATTGTATAGCCATTTATTTCCGATCCAAGTAAAAATATAGGAAATAACACTGAAAAATCCACCGGCGATTAAGGTTTCTCTGGAGCATATTCGACTTTGGTCAATTCTGTTTTCGGCAGATTTTTTTCGTTTCCACGGTATTTTCTCAAATGTTTTGTAGAGAGCAACAACCGATACAAGTATACACAGCAAAGCATAGGCGTTGACTGTAACGGCAGAAAGACTGAATAACGGTAACAACAGAAGTTGCCCATAGGCCAACGGCAAAAAAAGCTAAGACGCGGCAACCGTGTAATGATGAGGCTGATAAAAACCGGTACGGCGTGCAGGAGTGAAATGGCTAACGTCAATAAAAACAAAAAAAGCAGAAGATAGTGCAGCATCAGAGCGGCCGGAAAATAGATACTGCTAACCCAGACAACCATATCCAAAGCAATATAGAAACCTCCGACAAACAGCAGCTTCGGACCGATGATTGCCGCCCTTGTTTTAGTATGGGCACCCACGATTATCAGAGCAAAAGCAATCATCGGCACCGCAAACCGCAGGCAACCGTCAAAGGCGTTAAACAGCAACACAAAATTCAATTCCATGCCGTTATTGATCATATTATAAATCAGCACGCCGTAATACAGTGAAAAGTAAATCAGCAATTCGGGGACAATGAAGTTCAGTTTAAGTGCCTGATGATAGCTGTGTGCTGCATAATTTTTTATCCCGGCGTAAATAATAAAAGGATAAAAATAAAAGCAAAATGTAAAACCGGAAGTGAAACGACAAGGTTGCTTGTTCCATACCCAGTTGAAAAAGCTACCGAAATCTTTTCCTAATCGCCAAATATCCGGGTTGCACCCTTCCAAATGACTGTTATCATTAAATATCCCGATACCAAAGAAACAGGCCAGCAGGATAAAAAGAAGATTAAGAATAAAATAAACGGCCGCTTTTTTCATGAGTTTTTTTGTTGTCGAATTATTGAAATTTTATATGTCGCAGGACTAAAAGGTATCCGCTTATTTCTCCTCAAAATGATGACATGATAACGATGGTCGGTATTCTCTTAATTCTAACGTTATTAATACTATAGTTTATAATTTTTAAAAAAATCAACTTATGGTAGAAACATATCCACAAGTTTTAGTGAAAAACAGTCGCGGCGGTGTGTTTGCCGGCAGTATGGAGATCCGAACCTTTTTTGCAAAATAAAGTGGGAATTTTCAATATACTAAATGAAAATTGTATCTGAAAATAAAAAATTTTTATGCCTTAAGCGTTACTTAAGAACAGCGTGCCATGATAAGAGTAACAACAGCAGAAACAACAACTTTTATAAGGAGAAACAAAATGAATAAATTGCTTACAGTCTCAGTTCTGGCTTTGATGCTTGGTTTGAACGGAGCAGCTTTTGCCGGGTATCAGGGGCCGTCAACGGTTCGCGGCGGATTTACCAGTCCCGGCTTGGAGGTATCGACAGTTGCCGAAGCTGCCAAATTGAGTGACGACACCCCGGTCATTATCGTCGGCAGTATTGAAAAAAGCCTCGGGGATGAAAAATATCTGTTTAAAGATGCTAGCGGTGCTATTACGGTTGAAATCGATGATGACGACTGGAACGGTCTCAACGTCACGCCGCAAGACCTGATTGAGATCCGCGGCGAAGTTGACAAAGATTTATTTAATATTAAAATTGAGGCCGATGTGGTGACGCTGAAAAAATAAAAGGCAAAAACAATGCGGATTTTGTTGGTTGAAGATGACCGCCTGATCGGCGACGGATTAAAAGTCGGGCTGGAAAAGCTCGGCTTTGCCGTTGATTGGTTCAGTGACGGGGCGGAAGGTGAAGAGGCGTTGTATCAGGCGCCTTACGAAGCGGTGGTGCTGGATCTCGGCTTGCCGGGGCTGGACGGAATGGAAGTTCTTTACCGTTGGCGGCAGCGCGGCCGGACTGAACCGGTTTTGATTTTGACCGCGCGCGGCGACGTTGACCAGCGGATTGCCGGCCTTAACGGCGGTGCCGACGATTATCTTGGCAAGCCTTTTGCGCTCAAAGAAGTTCAAGCCCGTCTCAATGCGCTGATCCGTCGCCATAACGGCCGTCCGACACCGCAGTTGGTTTATAAAAACATTACGTTGGATCCGCAAACCCGGCGGGTGACCTCGGACGGAAAGGAAATCATCTTGTCGCCGCGAGAAATTTCGCTGTTGGAATTGTTGCTGCTCAATAAAAACAAAGTTCTTTCCAAACAAATGATCGAAGACAAAATTTATTCGTGGGACGAAGAAGTGCAAAGCAATGCGGTAGAAGTTCATATCCATCATTTGCGCAAAAAATTCGGTCGCGATCTGGTGCGTACGGTCAATAAAATCGGCTATATCATGGAGGAAGCATGAAAAATCTCGGCCTGAGGGTGCGTCTGCTCTTGTTCTTTATTGGAATTTCCTGCATTGTCTGGTTGGTTTCTGGCGCAGTTTCTCTTCGTGAAAGCCGCGAAAAGGTCGATGGTTTTTTTGATCAGTATCAAATGCTGCTGGCACGTCAGCTTGCTTCGGCGGATTGGTCAAAAGCGGTGCCGGGTGCCCAAAAAAGTACCGACCGCATTATTGATAAAGTTCGCGGTGCCGATGAGGAAGACGAAGCAATCGGTTTTGCGGTATTTGATGCTGCCGGGCATCGGATCTTTCATGATAATGAAAACGGCGGCGATTTTATTTACCGGCCGCGTTTGGGAGAGTTTGTCGAGCAGCGTGTCGATGGCAAAAAATGGCGGATTGTATGGATTGCTTCGGCAGACGGAAAATATGCGATTGCCGTTGGGCAGGAGTTGGAATATCGCGAAGAAACGGCGTTGGATATTGCCGAAGAGTTTCTTTATCCGTGGCTGGGCGGTCTGTTGGCGCTGTTGACCGCTTCAATTTGGTTTATCGGCCGCGAGTTCGTGCCGTTGCGCCGTTTGGCCGCCGGTTTGGAACAGCGTTCGCCGAAAGATCTGTCGCCGTTGGATGATGTCTCGCTTCCTCGGGAAATTAAGCCGCTGACTTCCGCCATCAACCGGTTACTTGGCCAGGTAGACAATATGGTGCGGTGGGAAAAAAGTTTTATTGCCGATTCGGCGCATGAGCTTCGTTCGCCGCTGACGGCGCTTAAAGTCCAGCTGGAGGTGTTGCAGTTGTCGCAAAACGATCCCGATGCCCGTCATTCGGCAGTTACTAAAATGGAACAGGGAATTGAGCGTTGTGCTCGCCTGGTTGAACAATTACTGATGCTTTCCAAATTGGAAAAAGCAACAGTGACGGCCGCGGAGGAAAAAATCGACTGGCACCGCCTGACGGAAACAACGATTGAAGAATATCGGCCATTGATGGAAAAAAAGAGACAACTGTTCCAATGCCACATCGGCGAGGGGGCGCCTATTGAACAAGGAAACTTGCTGTTATTATCGGTATTGTTGCGTAATCTGATTGATAATGCGATACGTTACAGTCCGCTGTCGGCACATATAACCTTGACGGTTGCTGCCGGTCAGATCAAAGTTGTCAATACCGGTATTCTGGAAATTGCACAATACTTGCCGCGGTTGGGTGAACGCTTTTTCCGTCCCGCCGGGCAAAATGAGAGCGGTAGTGGGTTGGGGCTGTCAATCGTCGAAAAAATTGCGGCACTGCATGGATGCAAAGTCAAGTTTTCTGCAGATGGCGGTATTTTTTCGGTTATTGTTGTGCCGTTGTAATTTTTTGGACAAAAACGATTGACAAACATTCTTTGTCCGTTTATGATAAACTTTAATAAGAATTATAAAAATACTATTATAAATATGAAAAAGCTAAAGTACAAAAGACTTTGGATATCGGTTATCGGCTGGATCCTGGTCGGGGGTTTTATCAACAACCTCTACGTTCATCCTTTCACCGACATTGAGTTGGTCGATTGGAACGGTCTGATCACTTCTTTGGGCATTCTGCTCGGTATCAGCGGTACCCGTGACTACTTTCTCAGAAAGTCGCTGGCCAAACTTCCGGAAAACGCTTCGGGAAAAGGCTGGCAGAGAATGTGGATTCCGTGGGTTGGCTGGACGCTTGCCGGAGGATACTTCATCAATTGCATTATCGCGCCCTACATTGACCTTCAGGTCAATGACTGGTCGCAGTTGATAACGGCGTTGACGGTGATTCTTGGTATTAGCGGTGCCCGTGATGTCGGGTTACGCAAGAAAAACAAGAAGAACCAAGAAGAAAAAGAGGAAGAATAAAACCTTGCTCTTTAGTCTTTAAAAAAGAAGCGGAATATTCCGCTTCTTTTTTATTTTAAACCTCAGCGTCAAATTAAGCAGGCTTTTCAAAAACCGCAAAGCGGTAAAATTCTGGGAAAAAAGATAAATATCAGAAGTTGTCGCGAAAGATTCTTGATAGTTGTATGGGATGCTTTTATCATACAAAAGTCGATATCAACCGCTTATCAGGATTTTTTGCTGTGACTAAAAGCCATCTGACCGGCCTTTTAACGGCTGCTTTTTTTGTTATTTCCTTTTCCGCCGCTTTGGCGGTGCCGAAGGCACGATCGTTGCCAACACGGTTGATCTGACGGCACAAAAAGGATCCGTCGGTACAACAGACAATTATCTGACAGTTGATTCTTCTTACCACCGTGCCGGCTGGATCAAGGCACTGGCTCAAAAAGGAATTTATATTGACGAAGTCAACGGTCCGATGAATATCCGTCAATTTGTTTCGGGCGGCAATATTGATATGCGGGTAAACAGCTCTATTGTCGGTATTGCCAATGCAGATCCCGCTTTGCCGCATTTTAAGGCCGATAACATCACGCTGCATTCCAAAGGGCAGATCGGTGGTTCGGATAATCCGTTGGTGCTGGCGTTGAATAATAATCGTCGGGGCAAAATCAATTTGCAGGCTGGTCAGGGGATTGTCGTCCGCAAATTAGGAGAGGGTTTGGTTTCGGATTATATTTATAACGATGGGAGAGGCAAAATATGGATTGAACTGCCGTCGGGCCATGCTCATATTGCCGATGTCCGGGCTGCCGACGGATTTAAACTGACAATCCGCGAGGGAATGCCGTTCTACAATATCTGGTTGACCAACCTTGATCTGGAAGCGCGGATGATTAATCCGCCGTATACCGAGTATCCGGAAGAAAATCCGATTCAGATCATGAGTCGCCCGCTGGATGCGCGTTATCGCTTGCAGCTGGACCGGGGATTGTTCCTGAACACCGGGAATGTTGCCGATGAGGAAAAGCTGTCTCTGTTTTAGGAGAACGGCAACTAACCGGTCAAAAAAGCCCCGGTCTGATTGACCGGGGCTTTTTGATAAACTTCAGTTTTGAAATCTTACAAAATGCTCAGATTTTCGGCAGAAATTTTGCCTTTATGTTCAATTGCATCATAAGAAATCTTCTGGTTTTCCTGCAGAGCGCGCAGGCCTGCTTTTTCTACCGCACTGATATGAACAAAGATATCTTTCGAGCCGTCTGCCGGTTCGATGAAGCCGTAACCTTTGCGGGTATTAAACCATTTAACTGTTCCATTAGCCATTTTAATTTTTCCTTTTCTAAAATAAATTTACAGATGCCCACCTCGGGCAGCCTGTGCCGTAAAGATTTTTCCTGACGTGTAGAAAAATCTTTTTGGCATAAAAAAGAAAAATCTAGTTCGGGGTTTTGCCGTTTTTGAAGCGACCGTAAAAATCTAACGCAGATTTAAGGATACACCTATTTTTCTAAATAGCAACCTCTATTTAATTTTTTTAATTTCTTGACAGGGCAGGGATAAAATGTTTTAGTTTTTAAACGCTAAATTTTAGTGAGAATGACTATGACTGCCGATCTTTTGAAAACCAGGCGTTTTCTTCCTTTGCTGATTACCCAGTTTTTGGGCGCCCTCAATGATAATTTGTTCAAAAATGCTCTGTTGACCTTGGTGACGGTCAAGATGACCGCACAGTCGGATATCCTGTCCAACCTGATTGCCGGGCTTTTTATTTTGCCTTTTTTTCTTTTTTCGGCCACGGCCGGACAAATGGCCGACAAATATCCCCGCGACCGTATTGCCCGTATTTTAAAAGTAACGGAACTGGTTTTGATGATCGGCGTTGCCGCGGCATATTATTGGTATAACCTGCCGCTGCTGGTGGTGATTATGACTTTAATGGGGGCACAGTCGGCTTTCTTCGGTCCGGTTAAATACGCCTTGCTGCCGCAGCAACTGCAGCCGCAGGAACTGGTTGCCGGCAATGCCTATATTGAAAGCAGCACCTATATGGCGATTTTGCTGGGACTGATTCTCGGCACTTTGCTGCCGACGACGGCAACCATCGCTGTTTTGATTACGCTGGCTGCCACCGGTTATCTGTCGGCGCGGCAAATTCCCCATGCGCCGGCGCCGCGCCCGCAATTGAAAATTGCTAAAAACGTTTTTGTTTCGACGGTTGAAAACTTTCGTTTTTTGCGCAAACACCGGTTGATTTTCATGAGTATTCTCGGTGCGACCTGGTTTTGGATTATCGGTGCGTTGGTAGCGGTGCAGATTTACCCGCTGTGCGGAAAGATATTGAATACCGGTGAAGGCGTTATTACCTTTTTTCTGGTTTTGTTTTCGGTTGGCGTGGCGGTTGGGTCTTTTTGCTGCAGCCGCATTTTAAAAGGATTTATTCATGCGACTTACGTGCCGCTGAGCGCCGTCGGCATGGGCGTCAGCCTGTTTTTGCTCTATTGGTTTTCGTCCGCTTACCCGACTCCTGCCGAAAAAATTTCTTTTGCTGTTTTCTTTTCGCAGCCGCATGCTTTCGGAATAAGCTTCAATTTGTTTGCACTGGCGTTTTGGGGCGGCATGTATATTATTCCGCTTAATGCCTTTATGCAAAGTCGTGCGCCGAAAGCTTATGTTGCAACGGTGATTGCCGGCAACAATATTTTTAATGCACTGGGGATGGCACTGGCGGCGGTTTTTGCCATTGTCTTTCTTGCATTCGGTTTTTCGCTGCCGCAGTTGTTTTTGACGATGGCATTTTTCAGTGCTCTGGTTTCGCTCTATATATGCGCTTTGTTGCCGGATGCCCTGACGCGTTCGCTGGTGCAGAGTCTGCTCGGCTTTTTGTTTCACGGCAAAGTGAGCGGCATTGCCAACTTTAAGCGTGCCGGTTCGAAAGTCTTAATTGTTTGCAACCATGTGTCGCTGCTGGACGGGGTGTTGCTGGCAGCGTTTATGCCGGAGAGAATCACTTTTGCGATTAATACCGGCTGGACTCAAAAATGGTTTATACCGGTGATCCGGCTGCTGGTTGACTTTTATCCGATTGATCCGGCAAATCCGTTGTCGGTGCGTGCCTTGGCCGAGGAAATCAAAAAGGGCCGTAAAGTCATGATTTTTCCTGAAGGACGGGTAACAACCACCGGTGCAATGATGAAAGTTTATGAAGGGGCGGGCGTGATTGCCGCCAAAGCCGGCGCCAAAATTCTGCCGGTACGTATCAACGGTGCTCAGTATTCCAAGTTTTCCTATTTGAAAGACAAATTCCCCACCCGCTGGTTTCCGCGTATTACTCTCAGCATTATGGAACCCTGCCGGTTCGATTCTCCGGCCGGCGGTCGTGAAGCGCGTCACCGGGTGGCGCAGCGTCTCTATAATCTGATGGCCGAAATGATTTATAAGACTGCCGATTGTAAAAGCAGTTTAAGCGCAGCTTTGCTCTTTGCTGCCCAAACCTGTCGCAACCGTCATGTCGCGGCACAGGAACCGGGCCGACGCCCGCTGACTTTCGGCAGTTTGTTGCGACGGAGTTATGTGTTGGCTGCCGCGCTTCGGCGTTGTTGGCCGCAGATCGGACTGGTACGGTTACGGCTTTGCGGCGGGATTGATCATCTGGTCTTGTTTTTCGCCGTGCAACTGAGCGGCAAAACGGCCGAATTTGTTCCGGAAGGCGAGATGATAACCGAGGAACCGTTGCTGAGTTCGTTAGCCGAAGTCCCGGTCAGTTGGGGGGACAAGATCCGTGGTTTTTGGGCGTGGTTACGGCGCCGTTCTCCGGCAGTGTCGCCTGACGCGCTTGCTTTAATCCTGCCCGACGGCCGAGGCGGAACAGTCGGGCTTTCGCATCGCAATCTTTTGGCAACCTGCAATCAGTTGAATACGGTTTTGCCGTTAAACGTTCGCGACCGGGTGGTCAATGTTTTGCCGCCGTATACGGTGACCGGATTCTGTCTGGCTACTTTATTGCCGCTGTTTTCAGGCAGTCGGATTCTCTTTTATCCGCATCCGGGGCACAGCCGTATTATTGCCGAACTCTGTTATGATAACGAAGCAACGGTTTTGTTCGGCGACGAGGCAGTCTTTGCCGGTTGCGGCGAGGCAGCGCACCCGTACGACTTTTTTTCGTTGCGTTGTGCGCTGGCTGACAATTCGCTTACGGCGGAGACATTTGATTTGTGGGTTAAGAAATTCGGGGTGCGGATTTTGGAAGGATGGGTACCGCAGGCGTGCGGTGCCGCGGTCAGCTTTAACACGCCGCTTTATAATCGCTGGGGCAGTTGCGGTGCTTTGCTGCCGGGCGTGTCCTACCAAAACGGTGTTTTGAAATCCGACAGTTTTGCCGGAGGAAAGTTTGTTCCGCCCTCGGCTTTGCAATTTGACGATGACGGCTACCTGTATCCGCCGGCGGATTGTTAAACTGTCTTTCCCGATTTCCGGAAACAAACTTTTTTGACAAATTCAAACTTTGATAGACAAATATTTTTGTTTGTGTTATACTTCTCAATGAGAAAACTATAAACTTATTATATTATGAGAAAAATTATTTTTTTGGTACTGTGCGTAGCAGCTATGTCAGTATCCCACGTTTCCGCACAGGGTTATTATGGTGAACACCATCTTCCCGCCCGCGGATACGCCGATCCCTATTCCTATTCCTGGAGTTCCGGTCGCAGCGGCGTTAATCGTCACTATGAACCGAGACGCGGAAGAGGATATCGTGAGCCCCGGCCCAGCAAAGTAGCCAAGGCAGCATATGTGGCCAGCGAGATTCTGCGCGGTATTGTTATCGCCGACCGGATCTTCGCCCCCTATTGCACCGAAAGCTATTACAGCTATTTCGACAGCCACGAGCCCAACCGTTGGGTATACGGCCGTCGCGGTATGCCTTTCTGGCCGGTGAGATACATGAACAATTCGCCGTTCTACTGGTATCCCACTTCCTGCGGCAACATCGCGTTCTATACCAGCACCAACTGTATGTTAGGCGTAACGATTGACGATCAGGTGCAGTTGATTCGCGATAACAATCGGCTGTATATCTGGAGCACCAGAGGCAGTCTGATGTCACGACAGGAACTATATGCCGGTTGCCACAGCCATTTTGAGATGAACACGTCTCAGGGGCTTCGACTGGTGGAAATCTTTTATGACGGGGTCTGCCGGGTCAACTATGTTGACATCGGGGGGAACGTGATTGAGAGCTACGAACTGTACTAAGGACTTTTGGGAAGAGGAGTGACGGTTTAAACCGTCGCTCCTTTCCTGTTTTAAACCTGTTTGGTTCGCCATTTAAAATACATTTTTTACCCCCATATTAAAAAAATAGCCAACAAAGAAGGAGAAAAAAATGTTTTATCTGCGTCCGGCCAACCACCGCGGCCATACTTATACCGAGTGGCTGAACAGTTATCATAGTTTTTCGTTCGGTCAATATTACGATTCCCGTTATATGGGATTCAGCGATCTGCGGGTCATCAATGACGATGTGATTGCGCCTGACGGCGGCTTCGACACCCATCCCCATGACAATATGGAAATTGTCAGCATTGTGATATCGGGACGCTTGAAACATAAAGACAGCCTCGGGCATGAATCCGAATTGGGTGCCGGTGATGTTCAAACGATGACAGCCGGCCGCGGAATTGAACATAGTGAATTCAATCCGTCGGAAAAAGAACCGGTTCATTTTCTGCAAATTTGGATTATTCCGCAACAGCGGGGACTTGAGCCGGATTATCAGCAGCGTCGGTTTGCCGATGATAAGATGGATAATAATCTTTGTTTGTTAGTCTCGCCGGATGCGGCGGAAGAATCGCTGCCGATCCGTCAAAATGCCCGAATCTATCGAACCCGTCTGGAAGCGGAGAAAACTGTGGATTATCCGCTGGATACCAAACGGGCGGTGTGGGTTCAGATGATATCCGGCGCAATTGAAGTGAGCGGAAATCTGCTGGTTGGCGGTGACGGCCTGGCCGTTTACAAAGAAGACAAACCTTTGCATATCCGCGGCGTTGATACTTTGTCCGATTTTATATTATGTGATTTGCATGGGTAAACTTCAGCGTTCGCTGTCACGGCAGTTGAACTTCTGAATTGTCTCCGGATTGAGGCGGGTTTTGTTCATCCGCTTCATGGTGCCGTTGTAGGCATAATTCAGAAAACAATACAGGCGCTTGTATGCGGGAAGGTTGTCTTCGCGCAGGTAGCGTTTGAGAGTGTTAACGGCCATATGGATTTTGTTGCCGGAGAGTTGGTTTTGCCGCACCCGATAAAGCATCAATGCGTCATTTAGCCCATGAAATTTGTATCCACGGTGAAACAGACCGACCCAGGTTTTGGCATCTTCACAAAGTTCCCGCTCTTCGGGAAAACGGATGTCCGGAATTTTTTCGCGGTCGATCATGACAGTTGACAAGCCGATCTGAGTGGTTTTCATATATTGAACTAAATCAATTTCCGGATCGACTTCAACTTTTCCTTTGCTCAAAACTTCGCCTTTTTCACTCATAAAAGCAAAACCGGTATGCGAAGCGGCTATATCGTTTTTTTGCATAAATTCAACTTGTTTGCTTAGTTTCTCGCATGACCATAAATCATCAGAATCCAAGAAGGCGACGTATCGGCCTTCGGCAGCTTCAATTCCCCGGTTGCGGCAGGCGCCGACACCGCTGTTTTGCGGTTGGTTTATGACCCTAATTCTTTTGTCGGTAGCGGCATAGGTGGCGGCAACCGTCCCGCTGTTATCGGTGGAAGCGTCGTTGATGATAATCATTTCCCAATCGGTGTAAGTTTGATTCAGAACCGACTGGACGGTGTGTTTGAGAAATTTTTCGCAGTTGTAAACCGGGATAATAACGGAAACTTTGTCCATTGTAAGGTGACCCTTTCAAATAAGTTTGAATAACGCATTATATTCCGAATTGTGCTTAATGTAAAATAAAAATTCCCGGGCGGAACCGAACTGGAGCAAAAAAATTGCCCCGCTAAAACCGTTGGGTTTTGTGCGGGGCAGGGTTTATACTAAGCGCTTATCTTTCTTCATAAAAAGCCATGAAAATGCTTCCGATTGCGCCGGTAAAAAAGCCGATTCCGGCGAATTTCCACAAAGTAGCGCGCATGTCAGGAGCAACGCATTGAATGTCTGCGGCCAGAACCACCAGGTTAAAAACGATTAAAGCAACGCTCAAACCAAGCAGCCAATGAAAAATTCTTGCTATCGTGTTCATAGTATAAGTTTTTTGGTTAATAAATAAAAAATAATCTCTCTTAACCTTTACTATATCTCGTTTTTGTCTTTTTGTCAAGTATATTTTTAATATTGAAACCAAAAGATGCCTAATTGTGTCAAAATATAGAGCAACCATTTGAGATAACAAGCATTCCGATCGTTTGTTGAATTTTCTGTTTGAGCTCTTGTTACCTGATGATTGCTCTTTGACATAAGGATGATTCCGGCCGTTAGCTCATAAATCTATATCAATTGCCAACCTTCCTCATCATTTACAAAAAAACGCCACAAGGACGTTTTTTTGTAAATGGCGGTATATGTAATTTTTAAAGATATTAAGTATACAAAATATTTTATTCCATCATTCTTAATTCCCACCAAGTTTCTTCGCATCAATTCTTTGTTCTTCCTTTCGATATACATTCATTTATATAGTCATATTTTTGATAATATGGATACAAGAAAAAGAACAATAAAGCTAAAATAACAATATAACCGACACCCTTATGAATTAGGTTCACAACTTTATCTGATATTTGCTTTACGCATATTTGGCGTCCTTCGGTCATCAAGCATCTCCCAACAGTTTTTATCCGGATTATAATAACCCAAATTACTGCCATAAAAATTGTTGTGCAAGTCTTTCCTGCTATCCGCAGAAATTTCTGACATCGGCATGGTCCCTTTCTTTTTGTGATAGTCCAATATTTCTTTAGCATAACCCAATCTCAAACCCCAATCACGACTTGCCGGACTAATTTTTGCAAGTTCACACTGCAGAAGAGGATGATAATAGTTATCAATACCATTCCCTTGGCCTGAACCATAAGTATTTACGAGTTTTCGGCCAGTCTGTTTCATCTGTTGCCAATAATCATAAGCTATTTGTGTGTCAGCAGCCAATTCGCCTAAAGATTCTCCTGTTTTCCAAATTTTTTTAGGGCTGGTCTCATTTTATCAACAAAATCATATGCCTGTTTTCTTTTTGCGGTAGTTTCCCGCATTTTAGATTCTATCCAAGGGTATTCTTTCAGGGTATTTTCTCTGATATTTAACGATCCAAAACCGTAATTATCATCATCGGATTTGTCCCAAAATCCAGTTCCGGACGGCGGATAGTTATCAGTTATGTCCAGCTTGTTATAGTTTGGGATGATTTTGTTTTCTCTTTCTTGTCTTTCCATTTGATAAGCCAACTCATCGCGAGTAGAGAAAGTGCTGTGATCAACGCCATAGGTATCAATGTTGTTGCAGCCTATGAAATAGCCTGACGGCGATTTATATTTTGAATACATATCCATTGTTTTTTCCTTTTCTCAAAAGTTATTATTGCAATGGATAACTTAAATATAATTACAAAACAAATCTATCCTCTACAAAATGCGAAGTATCAGCTTCTGCATTCGAAAGCTTTTTAAACTCACGATTATTGATTTAGAATGAATTTTGTCATAGCCAATTGCCAATCAGCCTGTCTCTCCTCATCATTTACAAAAAAAACGCCGCAAGGGCGTTTCTTTCGTAAATGGCGGACAGAAAGGGATTCGAACCCTTGGTACCCTTTAGGGGTACACACGATTTCCAATCGTGCGCCTTCGACCACTCGGCCACCTGTCCAAAACTGTTAAGTTTATTAGCCTGTTTTAACTTATTTTGCAAGATTTATTTTTGCATTTGATGAAAAAATCGACGCCTAATTTCCCCAACCCACCGCTTGTGAAACGATCACGGTTTTGGTGTTGGGCAGCTTTAACGCTTTTTCGACGGCCTGTTTGTCAAAATAGCCGCGGACAACCGAAGCCAGCCCTTTGGAGGCGGCGTACAATTCCACGTTCTGATAGGCGGAGCCGGCGTGCATAACCGGATAATCTTCGTTCTTGCTGCCGGTATAAATCAGAACCAGGGGAACGTTTTTCATATAATCCTGAGTAGAGAAAAGCGGCAGGATGTTGTCGCTGCTTACCGGTATCAGGGCATGTTTATTGGCGTCAAAATGCCAAACACCGTCTGTTTTGGCCACAAAAACATCCAAATCTTTCTGATTCATTGCCGTTGGAATTGTCCGTAAGCCGCCGCTACGGTTGACGCCATATGCTGCCCATAAAATTTCGCTTAATGTCTGATCGTCAACTTGCCGGTTGTCAAACTCCTTAACCGAGCGCCGCTCATTTAGCGCCTGCATCAGCGGCATTCCGCCGTTGCGTTCCGGAGACGGAAGTTTATGTTCGGCTGCGGTGCCGTTATGAATTATTGTCATGGCCGTCAATACTCCTAAAATTAATTTTTTCACATTTTTTCTCCCGTAAAACAGATATAATAAACACAGCCGCCGTTTGTAGGCAGCTGCGGATTTAAATTCAGTCGGTCGGTTTTTCCAAATGAATGTCGGAAGGAGAAGCACCCCTCTTTCTCTTTCCCTGCAGCTGCCGGGTTACCCGGCGCAAAGCCGGCGGATAACTGTTTTCGATAAACTTTATCTGCATTTTTTCCAACAAAAAGTTAATAATCACTTCATCCATCGCGTAAGCATGTACTTCCATCGGCATCAACGCATACAGTTCGTCCTGTTCAAATGCCAAACAGGTAAATTTGCTTTCGAAAAGTTTTTCGATCATCGGAAAAGCAGACCAATCTTCGCCTTGCCGGGCAATATGGAGTGCTTGGTGAAAAATAAGCGCCGGGACTGCCAGATTGTCGCATAAAGCAATTTTTTCCCGGTTAAGATAAACAGTATTTCCTTCGGCATAGGCGGCGGCCATTGTTCTGATATCGGTGTTGAGGCCTTTGGCGGCTTGGCCGGTTTGCCATTCTTCGGCGGTAAAAAATTTGAGAACAATTGCCGTATGATAAACGGCGTTAAAGGTGTCAACAAGGTTGTAACACAACTCACGATGGCCTAAAAATTCAGGATTTTGCCAGCTTTCCAGATCTTCTTTCAAACGGGGCACGCTTTGAAGCCGATTGCAAAACTGGTTGACGCGGGCAGTTTCCTGCTCAAGAAATTCAGGCGGCAAAGTCAGGCCGAACAACAATATTTTGATCTGGTTTTTATAGTCATGAACCGTTTGCCGGTTTTGGTTGAAAGCTGCCATATCGCGATTGATAACGTCGACCAGAAGACCGTCTAAAAGCTCAATTCTTTGTTTGTTGTTAAGGGCTGCCAGTTTGGCATTTGACATTCCGGAAAGCTTACGTACAGCGGCTTCGTAGTGTCGACGGTTGATTTCTTGCAGCCGCGGCCGCAGTTCGCGTGACAATTTGTTCCATTCTTCGATAGAGGGAAAAGTGACACTGCCGAGCAGCCGGTCGAGTTTAGTCTGATATTTGGAAAACTTTGGTTCAATGACCGCATATTGTTTTCCCTTATACTGTCCCAGCATAAGATTACAGTTCAGCAGAATCCAACGATATTCGGATACGTTCAGTTTCATGCTATGCTCCTGTTCATACCCTTATATAATAGCATAGTTGCCGGGCTTTTCCAAGTAAAAACTTGTTGCCCGGCAAACTTATGCAAAAAGGTTACCAGCTGTAGCTGAGGCCGAGACCGACAGTCGACGCTTTGTAATCGTCGCCGA
>OHQF01000647.1_pt1 | contig 21172 bp, 18 predicted proteins | sample 1578001 | NCBI WGS metagenome assembly OHQF01 (sample SAMEA3879538, study PRJEB24766) | human gut metagenome | biome: human-associated habitat; feature: feces | place: USA | collected 1985/1987 | reverse complement strand
TACTACAAGCGAGCATTTTTCATAAAAGCGTTGAAATCTCGGCGTTTTGGCAACGATATCGTTCAATCCGTATCGGTCACATTTTCCACGGCGCGTTTCGATGGTTATTTTTTACAATCAAAAATCATTTGTACGCCGGCGATTACGCCGCTGCCGTTTGCGCCATGAAATCCACACAATCAAAACAAGACCGAACAACCCGCTGCGCTTTCTTCAATGCAAGAACAGTATCCGTCTCTATTTGGCAAACGGTTTAATTTGTGCCGCTCGCAAAACGACGTTCAGAACAAGAAAACGTTTTCACAACAAACAATACACGCCCAAATCAAAAGATCAACCGCTTGAATCGGAACACACTCATTTTTACGTAAGGTTTAACAAAAGCAACGTTACAATGCACCGGCAGACCATAATTTTTCTTCTTTCTCACAAAATCACAACCGTTCAACAAAAAACAATCAACCGGAACAATCAATCAAATCAAACAATCAGAAAAAACAATTCCCGCAACCCCTCAATCAAAAACAGCCACAACAAACAACCCACGCAACCTCTCGATAAAAAACACCCAAAAACAAACACAACAAGCAATTACGAAAAAATGCAATGTTTTTGAATATTAAAATAATCGCCGGCTGATTCGCTGCCGACAAATACTTCGATGAACCCACGTCCAAATATTCGCTTTTAATAAAAACGCGGTGCAACCGCACAAGAAAAAACCACGGGCAACAACATTATGAAATAATATACTACAAACACGAAAAAGAAACTTTTTATATATTCGGATAATATGAAACGCACAAAAAAATATATTGAATTTGGAGTAAATTCAAAACACAAGGAACAAACAACAATTTCAACAATAATATATTATCCGCACAAAAAACAAAAGGATTGCATTGTAATTAGATATTGACAATTCTTACTTTTATTCCGGACACGCATTCCAAATATCAATAAAACGGCACTTTCCATAAAAAACACCTTTTCGGAACACGGCAAAATAATAATAAAAAAGCCCGAAAACTCGGGCAAATAAAAACATTGCTATTTTATTTCTTTGGTTTGTCTTTTCGGCAATTATATACAGCAACAACCGTTTGCCTTGCGAGATCGGAATTATCAATATCCAGTACGTAATGCAGTTTTGCGCCGTCATATGGAAACTCTTGTTCGCAATCTTCACCGAGAAGTTCGGTTGTTTCTTTCAAAATCTTAACAAAAACACAGTCGTCGCAAACAAGTAAAACGGGCACGGCTTTATAATATACCATATATTCGCCAAACATTTTTTTGAAAGAAATATCGGGCAAATCAATTTGTTCGACAACGTATTTAATATAATTCAGATCGGTAGCCATAAAAACCTTTTTTATGTTATTTTTCTCAAAACTATTATATCGATCGGTTGACAATATGTCAATTTACTGGCAAAACAATTAAAAGATATCCACATTTCACGGAAGCGACGTTTCACGTGAAACAACGGGATATTTTGACAGTTTTGATATGTATTGATTTTATATGTTTCACGTGAAACAATTAGTTGTCCACATTTGTTCCACGTGGAACAATAACCGTTGTTTTGGACGGGTTTTAGGCTGTTTTTCCTGAGTTTTTGGGCTATTTTTAATTGTTTTTATCGTTTTGTTTCGTGAATTTCCGTTCTTTCTCCGTGTAAATTTCAGGGTACTATTTTGTGGATAACTTTCGGCTTTTTCGGACATGGTATATATCGCGTTTTTTTGGAAATAATTTCAATAAATAATATTAGGAAAAGGCGGTAATTATTATGAAATGTACGTCGTGTAATAAGTCGTTTTCACCCGACAAAATGTACGTTTGCAAGTCATGCGGCTCTTGCTTTTGTGAAGATTGCGTGAAAAACAACCAAAACTCATGCCTGAAATGCGGCACAACTCTTGATCGTTTGAATTAAAAAGTGCCGTTTTTCTTGGCAAAAACGGGCGTTTCACGTAAAACATTGTCGTTTTTGACACGGTGTTTTATTGTCTTTTTATATTGGTATTAGACGGATTTTTTGTTTATTTTTCGTCGTGTTTTAGTATAAAATCAGGAAAAAGTCTTTTGTATTCCGGATATGATTATTCTTATCTTTTCGATGTAGCAGCAAGGAACGTGAATGATAATGTCTGTTATGATTGTTTTATAATCGTTTTGTCTTGAATAATTTGCCGTTAAGACTTTTGTTTTTATTATTTTTTTCGGTATAACAAAAAACCGCCGTTTCGGGCGGTTTATTATAAATGCGTTATCGTCTTACAAAACGTTATAATTATTGAAAAGGCGTATTGCTTGACGCCGTTCCGATGTTTTTATGTTTTTTCTGCGAGTTGTTCCGAGATGGTTTGCGCCGGGCTCAGACTTTGTCACGTAAAGGTTTTTTACCTTTAATTTATAAGTCTGCGCCGATTAAAGCGTTCTTTATGCCGATTAAATAATATGGGGCAAAAACGCTCTGATTTCTTCCTTTGCGCCTTCGAGATCGTGGTCGAGATAATTCCCGCATTCCTGCCGCTTGGAGCCCGGGATTTCCGTCATTTCCAGACACTTTTCAAAGCATTCTTTCACAATAGGCTTTACTTCGTCAAGCGTGGTGTCGAGCATAAGCAGATAAAAGCCCGTGCGGCAGCCCATCGGTCCGAAATAAACAACCTTGTCTTTGACCGCGCTGTTTCTTATCACGGTTGCGAAAAGGTGCTCAACGGTATGCGCCGCGGCAGTCGTAAGGAAATCGCCCGCGTTCGGCTTTTTGAAACGAAGGTCGTAAGTATAGATATTGTGCTCCGCATGAGAAAGGTAAACCCCCTCAGGGTGGGCGTCGTGATTTATAAGAAAAGATTTGATGGTTTCCATAGTTTTTGAATTTTATATATTATTATATAATATATAAAATTTTGTCCTTTGTTTTTTTCGTGATTTTTCGGCTTTTTGCCTTTTTATTTTTCGCGCGCAATCGCGTCGATAACGTCGACGATTATTTTCGCGCAATCGCTTGTCCCTTGGTCTGCGATTTCGTTGAAGTCGGCGGGGCTTGTTTCGTCGGCGTTGTCGCTGACGATTTTAAGGCTCAGCGCAGGCACTCCGTTTTTGTTTGCGATAATGCAAATTCCCGCGCCTTCCATATCGCAGATTTCGGCGTCGAAATCCGCAATAAGTTTATCTTTAACTTCGCTTGACGAAATGAACTTGTCCCCGGAAGCAAGCCTTGCCGTCTTAATTTTTGGAAAATCCTTTTTCACCGCGGAAATAAGGGTTTTGTCGAAATAAAAGTACGGGTCGGGATTTTCGTCGTAATGGCCCGCTTTCACGTTGTCGATTGCCGACGTGTCGATTTCGTAATGCACGACTTTTTCGACAACCGCGACGTCCTTGCAGCCGAAGCGTTTCGTAAGCGTCCCGACGAAACCGAAGTTGAATATCGCCCGTACGTCGTATTTCGCAATTAAAAACTCGGTTGCTCCCGCAGCCGATATTTCGCCCATGCCGGACACTGCGACGTAAATCAGGGCGTTTTCGCGGCTGACAAGGTACGTGTCGTACGGCTTATTTTCGATTTTTTCGACTTTCCCGAAGGCTTCGAGCACGCCTTTGACTTCGCGTCCGATTGCGATAACCATTCCGAATTTTTTCATAACAGTCCTTTTTTGTCGATATATTTTACATAAGTATACCATATCTTCCCGAAATTTCAAACAAATGATTTGTTAAATCGTCGCGGCGTATGGTATAATTTCGGATTGAAGAGGTATTTATGAAATTCGATAAGAGAAACGTTGCGCTCGCATCACTTGTATTCGGCTGGATTTCGATTTTCTGGAACGTATACGATCAGCTTATTCAATCAATAAACACATATTCTTTCGCGCTCGAACCGTACGAAAGCGGGTGGATTCTTGCAATCGACAACATTGTGGGGCTTTTTATTCTGCCTCTTTTCGGCCACTTTTCGGACAGATGCAAAAGCCGTTTCGGCAAGCGCACGCCGTATATTTACGTCGGCACGGCGATATCGCTTATCGGGTTGTGCCTTGTTGGCGTATTCGCGTCTAAAAGGCAACTTGCCCCGTATATCGTGTCGCTGACGGTGACGCTTGTCGCGATGGCGGCGTACAGAAGCGCGGGGCTTTCGCTCGTGCCCGATTTCGTATACGAGCCCGACCGAGGCAGGGCAAACTCGATTGCAAACCTTGTGTCCGTCGCGTTCACCGCCGTGGGTATCGTGCTGGCGATGGCGTTCATGCCCCTTAAAGCCGCGAAAAACGCGCAATTTTTGCCGATTTGTCTTGCGGTTGTCGGCAGCAGTCTTATAACGGTTGCCGCATACTCTTTCACTTTCAGCGAAAAACGGGTGACGGACGACTTCAATCGTCGTTTGGAAGAATATAAACGCGACTACCCCGAAAAATACAAAAGTGAAACCGTCGTTGTGGAAGAACTTGACAAGCAGCAGATGAAGGGCAATCTTTTCAATAAGATTTTCATTCTTGCAAGCGTGTTCTTCTTTTATATCGCGTACAACGCGCTCGTGTCGAATTTCACCGTGTACAGCGACGTAATGCTCGGCTTCAAAATGCCGCAACTGCCGCTGGTATTCGTCATAATCGGCGCGCTGCCCGGGTTTATATTCGCTTCTCACGTCGCAAAGAAAATCGGCCGTAAGTACACGATAACGATTGGACTTGCGCTTATGATGGTCGCGCTGCTTGCCGCGATGCCGTTTTCCAAAAAAGACTCGGGACTTGAACTGAAAATCCCGCTTGTTTTCTTCTTTATGGTCGCGGGCGTCGGCTACGGTTTTGCGATGGCTAATCTGTATCCGTTTTATCTGGAACTCAGCAAAACCAAAAACATCGGGCAAAACACGGGTATATTTGCGGGCTCTACAACCGCCGCAATGGTCGTCACTCCCATACTCGCCGGCTACGTAATCAAGGAAGTCGGCAAGAAAACGGGCAAGACTTACGTCATCGAACAAATCGTAAACGGCGTCAATACCGAGGTCGTGAAAGTCGGCGATTACAGCGTGCTGTTCCCGTACTGCGCCGTCGCGATACTAATTGCGCTTGTCTGCATTCTTATCGTGAAATCCGACTACGCAACCGGCGGATTGCGCGACCATATGAAAAAATATTTCACAAAAAGGAAAGCGAAAAAGAATGACTGAGTCCTTTTTTACAACGCTTAAAACCGCGGCGGAATCCGTCGGCGTAAGCGTTACCGACAATCAATGCGAAAAACTTTACAAATTTTACGAAACGGTGGTTGAATACAACAAAAACGTCAATTTAACTGCCATTACCGACGAAAAAGAGTTTATCGTAAAACATATTGTCGACAGTATTTCCGCCGCAAAATTCATAAAAGAAAACGCCGCCGTCGTCGATATCGGGGCAGGTGCGGGATTCCCGTCGATACCACTTAAAATAATCCGTGACGATATTGTACTTATTATGCTTGATGCGCTTTCAAAACGCGTGGATTTTCTAAACTTTGCCGTAAGCGAACTTTCCCTTAAAAACGCAAAAGCCAAACATTTAAGGGCGGAAGAAGCGGGCGAAAAACTTTTAAGGGGGAGTGCCGACGTCGTCGTCGCAAGGGCGGTAGGTCAGACGAATATCCTTCTGGAACTTTCAATCCCGCTCCTTAAAAAGCACGGCGTTTTTATAAATTATAAAGGCAAGGATTTGTCCGACGTGGAAACCGCAAAGACGGCGGAAACGATATTACACGCGAAAAAAACCGAAGTTTTTAATTTCTGTCTTCCTTTTGACGCCGGCGAAAGAAACATCGTCGTTTACGAAAAGATTGAAGACACTCCGAAAATTTATCCGAGAAAATTCGGCACAATCAAGAAAAATCCGCTGTGAAAACAGCGTTTTTTTTATCCGCTTTTTATTTTCTTATGTTTCACAAAAATAATGTTTCACAAATTTTTGTAAATAATTGATTATTCGCCTTTTTAATGTTATACTGAAAAAAAAATACTTTTACATACGAGGTGTTTTATGTCAAACAAAGGTATCGGAAAAGGTCTTGCTGCCTTGCTCGGCAATATGAAGGAAGAAGAAACGATTGCGGAAAAAAGCGAATCCGCCGTATCCCGCGAAATAATGAACGTCGATATTTCCCTTATCGACACCAACCCTTATCAGCCGCGTAAAGTTTTTGACAAAGCCGCTCTGGAAGAACTTGCGGCGTCGATTAAGACTTTCGGCATTATCCAGCCTCTGATAGTTTTGAGAAGCGGCAACAGATACGTCATAATCGCGGGCGAAAGGCGTTTCCGCGCGGCGCGACTTGCCGGTCTTACCTCGGTGCCGTGCGTCGTAAGGGAACTTACCCCGCGCGAAATGAGGGAAATCGCCCTTATCGAAAACCTTCAACGTGAGGACCTGAACCCCGTCGAAGCGGCGGAAGGTATCGCGGAACTTATCAAATCGTGCGACCTGACGCAGGAAGAAGCGGCGGAACGTATCGGTATGAGCCGCCCCGTCGTAACCAACCTTTTAAGGCTCTTGTCGCTTGATAAAGAAGTTTTGGAACTCGTAAGGTCGGGCAGACTTTCGGGAAGCCACGCAAGATGTCTCGTCGTCGTTACCGACCCCGAAGTACAGGTATATTACGCCAACAAAGCGTGCGACAACAAAATGTCGGTAAGGGATCTGGAACAGCAAATCCAGCTTTATCTCGGCAGGAAACTTATCCCGACCGGCGCAAGAAAGGAAAAGCAATCGAAGGAACTCAAAGGGTTTGTCAACGATATGAAACGAATCTTCAATACGAAGGTCACTATCCTTGGCGGCGAAGAAAAAGGACAAATCCGCATTAACTATTATTCCAACGACGATTTACAACGCATTTACGACTTAATCGACAGTTTAAGACGTTAATTTTTAAGATAAAGTATGGAAACCACCAGAATAACCTTACCGAAAATTACATTAGTCGGGAAGTGCGGTTCGTCGAAAGACGGCAAAGATTTCGTCAGAGATTTATGGACGGAATTAAACAAAAACTTTTCGGAAATATCTTATCTTGCAAAGTGGGACGAGTCGGGCGCGCTTAAAGGCTTGTGGGGCGCTATGAGCGACGAATCGCTGTCTTTTAAGCCGTGGGAAGGCGGATATGAAAACGGGCTTTATCTTGCTGGTGTCGAAGCCGTCGACGACGCCGTCGCGCCAAGCGGCTGGACAAAATGGGTGATTCCGTCTTTTGAATATATAAAGGCAAAGGTGGAGTCGACCGAAACTTTCAAGGAACTTATCGGATACCTTATCGCAAACAAGATAAACATTGTCGGAAGCGTGCAAAATTTCACCAATCCGAAAACCAACGAAAACTTCCTTATGTTTCCGATAAGAAAAGTCGAAGAAGAAAAGTAACAAAAAGGTTAAAACAAAACACACTGCAATTTTTCGCAGTGTGTTTTGTTTGTTTTGGAATAAGTTTATATCAGTTGATAATACGCACGGGCAGAATAAGGTAAAGATATTCGTCTTCCTTCTTTTCCGTAGGTACGATGACGCCGGGCGCGGTCGAAGTCGTGAAGCAAAGTTTCACAAAATCGTCGCTTATCGCGCGCAGGCTGTCCGAAAGATATCTTGCGTTGAACCCGATGTTAAGGTCGTGTCCCAGAAGGTCGATATTGACGATTTCGTTGATGCCGCTGATTTCGCTTTCCGCAGATATCGACATTCTCTTTTCGCGGATTTCAAGTTTTACGACGCTTTTCTTTTCGGTGCGGGTTGCAAGCGACGCGCGGTCGATTGCGGTGTCCAACGCCTTTTTATCGACAAACACGGTGGTTGTAAAGTCGGAAGGAATAATCTTATTGTAGTTGATATATTCGCCTTCGATAAGTCGCGTTACGATTTTAGTGTTTTCGAGATCGACCATGAAATAGTTTTTCTCGATGCTCACCTTTACGTTTTCGTCGCTGTCGTCAAGAAGTTTTGAAATTTCACTCATACTTCTTGCGGGGACGATTATTTTAATATCCGCTCCGCCGTATTCGATTTCTTTTTTGCAATAAGCAAGGCGGTATCCGTCTGACGCGACGCCGATGATTTTATTGTCGGAAATTTCAATACTGCAACCTTTAAGCGTTGGGCGGTTATCTTCGCTTGCGGTGCAGAATATAATTTTTTCGATAAGGTTTTTCAACTCTTTCTTTACAATATAAAAAGAGTTTTCGTCGTTGACGTTTTTGAAAGCGGGATATTCGTCGGCTTCCATCGTCTGTATATAGCCGTTATTTTCGCCGTAGGTAAGTTTAAGGGTGTTTTCCCCGGACGTATCGATAATAACGTCTTCCTTATCGATTTTTCTGACGTATTCCGTAAAATATTTTCCAAGGATAACAGTTTCTCCTTCGGTGAAAATATCCGCCTTTATTTTCTTTTCGATTGAAAGTTCGAGATCCGTTGCGGTAAGCGTCAAAGTATCTCCTTCCGCTTTCAGTTTAATACCGTTCAATATCGGCATTACTTTCTTTAAGGGAAGGGCTTTTCCCACCTGTGTTAAAGCGTCTGATAAGTCAAAGCTGTCGCAAGAAAGTTTCATCGTTTTCTCCTTAATTATTTATTGTTATTTTATACTTGATGATGATTTTGTTAATAAGGGTTGTGGAAAAGTTGAAGGTGAACGTTTCGCACAAGATATTGACAAAATCGGATTGCTTTCAACAACAAGTTGTGGATTTTGATGTTAACAACTTTGTTGAAAACTTTTGGTTGTTGTGAACATATCTACAATCAGCGTTTATAGAGCATATCTTTTATGTCGTTGATTTGTATTTTTAGTTTTTGTGATGCGCCGTTATTCGACGAAATAAGGTCCGAAATTTTGTCGCGCGCGTGGATTATCGTCGCGTGGTCGCGGCCGCCGAAAATACCGCCGATCGACACAAGGGGAACGGAAAGCATATCGCAGATAAGATAAATTGCGATCATTCTCGGTTCTACAAATTCCTTGTTTTTCTTTTTACCGATGACGTCGTTTTCGGAAACGCCGAAATATTTGCAGGTTGTCGAAAGCACGTCGTATGCGTCAAAGTGTTCCTTTTTCGTTTCGATATACCCGGAAAGAGCCTCTTTCGCAATCGAAAGCGATGCAGGCTGTCCCGAAAGTTGGGAATAAAACATAACCTTGTTCAGCAGCCCTTCAAGGTCGCGAATGTTGTTTTCCATATTGCTGGCGATAAACGACGCGACGTCGTCCGAAAGATAAAAGTTTTCGGCGTCGGCTTTCTTTTTGAGAATTGCGATTCTCGTTTCGATATCTGGCGGCTGAATGTCCGCAAGAAGTCCCCACTGGAAACGGGTGCGAAGCCTTTCTTCAAGTGGCGCGATTTCCTTTGGCGGACGATCCGACGAAATGATGATATGTTTATCGTTCTGATATAAATCGTTGAAGGTGTGGAACAACGCCTCCTGCGTGCCTTGTTTCGACGCGATAAACTGAATATCGTCAATCATAAGCACGTCGACGGAACGATATTTTTCACGGAAAGCGACGCTTGTTTTGGAATCTCTTATCGACTCCACATAGTCGGCGATATACTTGTCCGTCGTGATGTACATTATGCGTTTTTGAGGAAATTTTGCGTTTATGTAATTTCCGATTGCGTGCATAAGGTGGGTTTTTCCAAGCCCGACTCCGCCGTATATGAACAGGGGGTTGAAACGACCGCCGGGATGCTCGGACACGGCTTGCGCCGCGGCGAAGGCGATCTCGTTGGATTTACCGACGACAAAGTTTGAAAAGGTATATTTTTTATTGAACGAAAAACCCGCGTCATCGGATTTTTCAACCTTTTTCACGACAAGTTCGTCCCCCAGGGTATAGTCCTGCTGTTTCAGGCAATCGGCTTTTTCGGACTCGATAATAATCTTAACGTCCGAGATAATGGGGTTGACTTCTTTCACCGCTTCGAGGATTGTTTCGCGGTAATTTTTCACGATTGTGTTTTTACTGCTCTGACTTCCAGTTTGCAGCACGAGAGTATGACCGATAAAACAAATCGGTTCCAGTTTTTCAATCCATACTTCGTAACTTATTGCTTGAAGTCTTGCGGATAATTTGATTTTGGTGTCGTTCCAAAGGGTATTGATATCGATCATAATAAATATATGATAACATTATTGACCGAAAAATACAAACAAAATCGGTATATATTATAAAAATAAAGTATATTTATTTAAGAAAGTTTTTTGCGCTTATTTTATCTTTTTTTCGGCGACGGTGCCGTTCTTTACGACGTACAGTTTTGACAAATTAAGGGGTTTAACGTCAAATTCAGTACACGTAATCACCGTTTGCGTGCGGTTTGCAAGTTCGATAAGTTTTTCGCGGCGCGCCACGTCAAGCTCGCTCAGCACGTCGTCCAGAAGTAAAATCGGGGCTTCGCCCGTTTCGTTTTTGAAAAGAGTGAGTTCCGCGATTTTGACCGAAAGCGACACGCTTCGCTGCTGTCCCTGCGACGCGAATTTTCTTGCGTCCACGTCGTTTAATATTATTTTAATATCGTCGCGGTGCGGACCTTGCGACGTGTACATAAGGGCGCGGTCGCGCTCCACCGACGTCGAAAATGCGGAAAGTAAATTATTGTAAATTTCGTCGTAAGTGTCGCCTTTTATCGCGCACTCGTATTGCAGCGACAGTGTTTCTTTTCCGTCCGACAATTCAAAGTGGGAATCTTTTGCAAGGGTTGAAAGTTTCTTTACGTAATTTTTCCTTGCAAGGATCAGATTCGCGCCGACTTCCGCCATACCCTCGTCCCATATCGACAAAAGGGTTTTCAGGTTTTCGTTGCGGTTTTCGTTTTTGAGCAGGGTGTTTCTTTGTTGCAGAATTTTATTGTATTTTGCAAGCGACTTAAAGTAAGTTTTCGATTGTTGCGAAAGGGAAATGTCCAAAAATCTCCGTCGTTCGTCGGGGCCTGCTTTCACGAAACGCATTTCGTCGGGGGAGAAGTAAACGACGTTGACGATACCGATAAGTTCGGACAGTCTTTTCACGGGAAGATTGTCGATTTTTATTTTTTTCGCGCCTTTGTTTTCAATTACGATTTCGATGACGTGCGTGCGATATTTTTTTGCGATTTCCGCCTTGATATACGCGCGCTCGGCATTGAACGAAATAAGCTCCTTTTCGCGGCTCGTACGGGGGGATTTGCCAAGCCCCAACAGATAAATCGCTTCCAGCAGATTCGTCTTTCCGCTTGCGTTTTCGCCGGAAAGCACGTTGATGCCTTGTCCGAAAGTAACGGACGCCGCGTCGTAGTTTCTGAAATTTTTCAGTTGAAGCGATTTGATAAACATACGGTTATTATATCATATCGGAAAAGAAAGTAAAAGAATTTTTAGGAAATATCGGCAAAACGGGCGGTTTCTTATCCGCGACCGAACCGTAAAAAAAGACGCCCGCGCCGCAGGGGTTATCAGAACCGAAATAAGAAAAACGGATATATTCCCCCACGACAAATTGAATTTTGCCCTTAAAAGCCCCGAAAATCCCGTAAAAAAGGATAATTTATTAAAAAGACGCGAAAAACGTTTTGTAATTTATTGATAATATGTTATAATTATTATACTTATTACTTTATGCGTGCGCACGCATTGCGTACGCGGGAGAGCGTATGCGCGTGTTTTACACGGACGTCGTCGCGATATTCGACGAAGGCGTCGGAAATTCGACCTTGTCCCAGGCTCTTGACGAAATCATTTCGAAAGGCACGGTAAAGGTACAAAAAACAGGCGAACCCAGAAGCGTCGTTTTTTACGACGGCGAAGACGGAAAACAACATGCTTACATAAGCAATCTGTCGGGGCGCGCGCTTTTTTCACATTTTGAAAAACACGGTTTTATTTTCATATAAACGGAGGTATTATGGAAAAACAAAATTTATCTTACGACCAGGGCGCGATACAGGTCCTCGAAGGGCTGGATCCCGTCCGTAAAAGACCGGGTATGTACATCGGCTCGACCGACGAAAGGGGCTTGCATCACCTTGTTACGGAAGTCGTTGACAACAGTATCGACGAGGCTCTTGCCGGATACTGCGACAAAATCATCGTTTCGATTGAAAAGGACGGCAGCTGCAAAGTCGTCGATAACGGCCGCGGAATCCCCACGGGTATTATCCCGAAAGAGGGCAAATCCGCCGTTGAAGTCGTTCTGACGAAGTTGCACGCCGGCGGAAAATTCGGCGGCAGCGGCTATAAAATCTCGGGCGGACTGCACGGCGTCGGCGTATCCTGCGTGAACGCTTTGTCCGAATGGCTGGAAGCCACCGTTTACCAGAACGGCAAAATATACAAACAAATTTTCAACAGGGGCATCGCGCAACGTCCGTTGCAGGAAGTCGGCACGACCGACCGCACCGGCACGACGATTCAGTTTTATCCCGATCCCGAAATTTTCGAGACGCTCGATTTCAATTACGACACGATGAAAATCCGCCTGCGCGAACTTGCGTATCTCAACCGCGGGTTGACCATTCAGCTTATCGACCGCCGCGAAGAGCCCGCACGCGACGAATCTTTCCATTACGAAGGCGGTATCGTCCAGTTTGTCGAAAGTCTGAATAAAAACAAAGAGACCGTTTTCCCGGAGGTCATTTATTTTGACGAAAGTTACGAAAACGGCGAGGTCGAAATCGCGATGCAGTACAACGACAGTTATTCGGAAACCATTTTCGCGTTCGCCAACAACATCAACACCGAAGAAGGCGGCACGCACCTGGAAGGTTTCAGAAACTCGCTCACCAAAATCATCAACGATTACGGCAAAAACAACAATATTTTGAAAGGCGACGAAAAACTTTCGGGCGACGACGTCAGGGAAGGCTTGACGGCGGTTATTTCCGTGAAACTCACCAACCCGCAGTTCGAAGGTCAGACCAAGACGAAACTCGGCAACAGCGAAATGCGTACGGTCGTCGCAAAGGCTATGACCGAAGGGTTGGGCTCGTATCTCGAAGAACACCCCAAAGAAGCCAAAGATTTGATTATGAAAGGCGTTCTCGCCCAGAAGGCACGAGAAGCCGCAAGGAACGCGCGCGACCTTGCAAGGCGCAAATCCGCCCTTGAAAGCACCACGCTCCCCGGCAAACTTGCCGACTGTTCGGACAAAGATCCTTCTCTTTGCGAAATTTACCTTGTCGAGGGCGACTCCGCAGGCGGCAGCGCAAAGATGGGGCGCGACAGACGTTTTCAGGCAATACTGCCCCTCCGCGGTAAAATCCTGAACGTTGAAAAGGCAAGGCTCCATAAGGTCCTTGAAAACGAAGAAATAAAGACGATGATCACCGCGTTCGGCGCGGGCATCAAGGAAGATTTTGACGAAAGCAAGCTTCGTTACAACCGCATCATCTGTATGACGGATGCCGACGTTGACGGCAGCCATATCCGCATACTTATGCTCACGTTCTTCTTCCGTTTCATGCGCCCGCTCATCGAAAACGGCCACGTTTATATCGCGCAACCCCCGCTTTACAAAGTCACGAAGGGCAAAACCGTCAAATATTGTTATTCCGACGACGAACTTAACGAATATCTCGATTCCGTCGGAAGAAAGGGCAACGAAATTCAGCGTTACAAAGGTCTTGGCGAAATGGACCCCGAACAACTTTGGGAAACCACGATGGATCCGAAATCACGCACGCTGCTGCGCGTAAATATGGACGACGCGATCGCCGCGGACGAAATATTCACCGTTCTTATGGGCGAACAGCCCGAACTGCGCCGTCAGTTTATCGAAGACAACGCGACGCTCGTAACAGAACTTGACATTTAAGGAGAGATGAAAAATGATAATCAAAAATAACGATTCTCAGAAAGATAAAGATTTCGTCGAACATCTCGGGATGTCGAAAATCGTCAAAATCGACCTTGACCAGGAAATGAAAAAATCGTTCATCGCCTACGCAATGGCGGTCAACGTATCCCGTGCGATTCCCGACGTCAGGGACGGTCTGAAACCCGTACACCGCCGTATCCTTTACAGCATGAGCGAACTTAATCTGACCTGCGACAAGCCGTTCAGAAAGTGCGCGCTTATCGTCGGCGACGTTCTCGGCAAATATCACCCCCACGGCGACAGCTCGGTTTACGACGCTCTCGTAAGGCTTGCTCAGGACTTCTCGATCCGCTGCCCGCTTATCGACGGACACGGCAACTTCGGCTCGGTCGACGGCGACCCTGCGGCGGCTTATCGTTACACAGAAGCAAGGCTTTCCAAAATCGCCAACGAAATGATCCGCGACCTTGACAAACGCGTCGTGGACTTTTGCCCGAACTTCGACGACACGCGTGAACAGCCCGTCGTGCTTCCTTCGCGTTACCCCAACCTTCTCGTGAACGGTTCGGACGGTATCGCCGTCGGTATGGCGACGTCCATTCCCCCGCACAATCTCGGCGAAGTTATCGACGCCACCGTCGCTCTTATGGAAAATCCCGAACTGGAAGTCGAAGACCTTATGAAATTCGTTCCCGCGCCCGATTTTCCGTCGGCAGGCATCGTTCTCGGCCGTGCGTCCATTCGTCAGGCATACAAAACCGGTCGCGGCGGCTGCATAATCCGCGCCCGCACCGAAATCGAAGAAATGGCAAACGGCAGGACGAGAATCGTCGTTACCGAACTTCCGTATCAGGTCAATAAGGCGCGCCTTATCGAAAATATCGCCGACCAGGTCAAAGACAAGCGCATCGAAGGAATTTCGGACATTAAGGACGAATCCGACCGCCACGGTCTCCGCGTCGTAATCGACATCAAAAAGGACGCGAACGCGCAGGTCGTTCTGAACACGCTTTTCAAACAAACCCAGATGCAAATCAGTTTCAGTATGATTATGCTTGTCCTTGCCGACAAAAAACCGCGCATTCTCAATCTGAAAGAAATCCTGACTTATTACATCAAACACCAGGAAGACGTCATCACCCGCCGTACGAGGTTCGACCTTGAAAAGGCGGAAGAAAGGGAACATATCTTAAAAGGTCTTGCAATCGCGCTTGCGAACATCGACGAGGTCATTAAGGTCATCAAAGAAAGCGCAGACAACGATTCCGCCGCGAAAGCCCTTATGGAAAGGTTCCTTCTCAGCGACAAGCAGGCGGCGGCAATCCTTGAAATGAGACTTCGCAGACTTACTTCTCTGGAAGTCGAAAAAATCAACGACGAACTTGCACAGAAAGAAGTCGAAATCGCCAACTACAAGGAAATTCTTGCCGACATCAACAAAGTCAACGACATCGTCAAGAAAGAACTTTTGGAGGTCAAGGAAACGTACAATACGCCGCGTCGCAGCGAAGTTTCCTACGATTATTCCGAAATCAATATCGAAGACCTTATCGAAAAGGAAGACATCGTCGTTTCGATGACTCACGGCGGATACGTCAAACGTCAGCCCGTTGCGGAATACAAGAGCCAGCACAGGGGCGGCGTGGGCATCACCGCGCACAAGACGAAAGACGAAGACTTTGTGGAAAGCATCTTCACGACGTCCACCCACGACGACCTTATGTTCTTCACCAACTTCGGCAAGGTTTACGTCATCAAAGGGTATGAAATTCCCGAGGCGTCCAGGAACTCCCGCGGACGCGCGGTCATCAATATTTTGCAGCTCGATCCCGGCGAAAAGGTCGCGACGCTCCTTCCCGTGCCCGAACGCGGCGAAGGCTATCTGATGCTCGCAACCAAACAAGGGCTTATCAAGAAAACGGCATTATCCGAGTTTGAAAGCATCAGAAAGACCGGTAAAAAGGCGATTCGGTTGGTTGACGGGGATGAACTCATCGCGGCAATGATCACGAAAGGCGATGAAGAACTTATCATCGCGTCGCACGAAGGCAAGTGTATCCGCTTCCGCGAGGCAGACGTCCGCGCAATGGGCAGAGACTGCCAGGGCGTACGCAGTATGAAGCTGAACCCCGGCGACTACGCCGTCGATATGGCAATGGTCGAAGAAGACAAGGAAGTTCTGACAATCTCCGAAAACGGCTTCGGAAAACGCTCCTCGCCCGACGAATACCGCGTGCAAGGACGTGCGGGTATGGGCGTCAAAGCGGGCGTGTTCAACGATGAAACCGGAAAACTCGTGTGCCTGAAAATGATCAACGCCGACAACGATATTATGATTATCGCCGACAACGGCATCATTATCAGAGTCGCGGCGGACGAAATCCGCAAGATCGGCAGGGATACCAAGGGCGTCAAAGTCATGAATCTCAGGGAAGGCAGCAAGATTATGTCGATTGCGGTCGTCCCGCACGAAGAACCCGAAGAAGAAGTCGTGCTTGACGAAAACGGCAATCCCGTGACAACGACCGAAGACGTGACGGAAGTAACGTCCGCGACGGATTCCGAATTCCCCGTCGATAACGAAAGCTCGGAAGAAGCGGCGGAAGTCAACGCCGAAATCAACGCCGTAAACGAAACCGTTTCCGACGAAGAATAAGGCAACACAAACAAAAAAGAAAGCATCGCGAAAGCGGTGCTTTTTTATTTGGTATTTACAAATTATATAAGGATATAGCGTTATCGACACGGCGAAAACCTTGTCGCGAACACGAAATTGCTGAAATTTTAAGTATCTTTTATGAAAAATTTTTAATAAAATTAAGGCTTATGCTTAAAAATGAAAGAAAAAGGAGCAGGGACATGAAAAAGAGGATTTTGAAAGTTTTGGCAGTAACGGTTATTGCGATATGTTCGTTTTTGCTTGTCGCCTGCAACGGTGAAAACTATAAAAGCGGCGGACTGAAAAAAACGACCGCCGTTGCGCCGATAGTTTACGACGTGAGCGAAAAAGAAAGCGCGGTGGAAAAGGCGGCAACCGTCGATTTGTCGGCACTTTCAAAAGACGTGAACGCGGACGGAGCAACCGTGCTTTCAAACGACGTAACGACGATTACGACCGCGGGCAGTTATATATTGACGGGCGCGTACGCGGGAATAACCGTGAGCGTCGGCAACGGCGAAACGGCGCATCTGTTTCTGAACGACGCGACGATATCGGGCGGCGCGGGAATCGCGATTTCAAACGCGAATAAAAAATCGACGCTTATAATCACCGCGTGCGAAAACACCGAAAACGAAGTGGCAAGTAAGGGTGACGACGCGAACGCGATCCACGTCAAAGGCACGCTGAAAATCAACGGCACGGGCACTATAAAAGTAAGCGCGAAAAAGAACGGAATAAAGGTTTCAAAAGGGCTTTCGATTGCGGATTCTACGATAAATTTGACCGCCGGAAACCACGCTTTATCCGCAAGGTTTATTGAGGCGGAAAACGCCAAAATTAACGTTTTATCCGCTGGAAAAGACGCGTTAAATGCGGAATGTGACGATGAAACGCAAGAGTTTACTTTGGACGAAGGATACGTTTCCCTTAAAAGCAGCAAGGTTTTCGCAAGCGTTTCGGGCGACGGAATTCAGGCGGACACGTTCGTATATATCACGGGCGGAAGCGTGGATATAAAAACCGCCGCAACGTTTGTGAGATACGGCGCAGAAAGCATGGCGACATACGACCTTTCCGAGGACGATTTCAGATATATCAAAAGCGGCGATACCTATAAAAAGATCGACGACGTAGCAAGCAAGGGCGCGCGATACGCGATGATTCAAAGCGCGAAAGGCATCAAGTGCGGCGAAATCAAATATGAAATCGACGGCACGGAATACACCGTCACAAATAATTCAAATTACTTTATCGTCATTGACGGCGCACGCGTGAAAATCAATTCGTCCGACGACGCGATCCATACGAACTCGGGAAACGTGCTTATAAAAGGCGGCACACTTGACCTTACGACTCTCGACGACGGAATCCACGCCGACGAACTCGTGAAAATCGACGGCGGCGAAATCACCGTGAACGGCGCATACGAAGGAATCGAGGGCGCATACGTTGAAATAGGCGGCGGAACAATTCACATCACCGCAAGCGACGACGGCATAAACGCCGCAAGCGATGACGAAAGCGTGAACGAACATATCATTATCTCGGGCGGAACGATAACGGTCGACGCGTCGGGCGACGGCTTGGACAGCAACGGCACGATTTACGTTTCGGGCGGCACGCTTATCGTATACGGTCCCACGACGGGCGCGGACACAGGGCTTGACGCAGACGGCGGAATCCTTATCGACGGCGGCAACGTATTCGTCGCGTCGTCCAAAGAAATGTTGGAAATCCCCGCGTCGAACTCAAAATCCAACGTGCTTGTGTACGGCGCAAACACTGTCCCGGCGGGCTCGGAAATCATTTTGACAAACGCGGACGGCGGCGAAATGGTCCGCATAACGCTCAAAAAACAGGCGCAAGCGATAATCCTGTCAACGCCTGAACTCGCAACCAACGGCACGTATAGTCTGTATGCGGACGAAAACCTTCTTGCAAGCTTTTCGGTGACCGAAACGATAACGGCAATCGGCGTGCGGTCGAACGGCAGACAGGGCGGAAATCCCCCCGCGCCCCGAAAATAACACAGATCACAATCCATAATTCCTTAATCCTAAAACACATCAAAAGACAATACCACCGCATTTGCGGTGGTATTGTCTATTCCCCACAAGTACACAGTATCTTGTGGGGACCCCGAAAAAACCCACGCAGAACAAAGTATCTTGCGTGGGATAAATTTGTATATTAAATCGTCTTAAAAATTCTTTCTTCCGATAATGTAGTCGACGGAAACGTCGAAAAAATCCGCAAGTTTCCACAGCGACGTAATGCAAGGCTCTTTTTTGCCGGACAGCCACGCGCTTATTGTGTTTTGTTTCACGCCGATTTTCTCGGCAAGGCGGACTTGGTTTAGGTTTTCTTCTTTCATCAATTCCTTGATTCGTTCGGCAACGATGACTTGCATTTGAAACACCTCGGCGCATTTAGTATTGACATATTAGCACCTTGGTGATACTATTTGTAAAAGTAGCCCCTTGGGGATATTTGAGAGGAAGTATGGTTATTTCGTTTTTCGGACACAGGGATTATTATTACGATGACGCCGTAAAAGCGGCGGCGTATTCTTTTGTCCGAAAGGTTGCGAAAGGGCAGGTGTCGTTTTTTGTAGGTTGTTATGGCGGATTCGACAAAATGTCGTACGATTTGGCAGTGCGATTCAAAAAAGAAGTCGACAGCACGGCGAAAATCGTATTCGTAACACCGTATTTAGACGAAAAATACCTTTTATACAAGACCGAAGTCGTTCCCTTTGACGAAGTTTTGTATCCCCCGCTCGAAAGCGTGCCGAAAAGACTGTCAATACTAAAACGCAACGAATACGTTGTGGAAAAATCGGATTTTATTGTGTTTTTTGTCGACCACGATTTCGGCGGCGCGGCGCAGGCGATGAACATTGCAAAAAGAAAAGGCAAGTCTTTCATAAACCTTGCCGAAAAATAAAGAGCAGCGCATTGTGCGGAACATAAACGAAAAATTTTTTTCGGGCAAAAAGGACTTTGTGCGCGAAAAATATTGAAATAAACCTTTTCACTGTGCTATAATTACTTTATCTTTTAATAACGTTGGAGGAAATTATGGCAGATTTTGACTTCAAAGCCGCTTCCGAAAGTATGATGGACTTTATTAAGAAAGTCGAAACGGAAATCGGTCCGCGTCTCCCGGGTTCCGACGAAGAACGCGCCGGCGCCAAACTCATCAAAGAAGAATACGAAAAGAATATCGGAATCAAGCCCGTGTCCGAGCCGTTCAAGGTTGCACCCGAAAGCGGAATCGGCTCGATCCCGTACATCGGTATCGGCGGACTTATCGCGCTTATCGCGTTCTTTATTTACCCGATAGCGGGCGCGGTAATCGCTGCGCTTTGCTTCATATACTTCGCGCTTATGGGCGGTTTCTACACGCAGATTTTCGACTTCCTTTGGAAAAAGAAAGACACCGAAAACTTCTATACCGTGCAGGAGCCTTTGTCAGGCAAGACAGACTATACCATCGTGTTGTCCGCGCACTATGACAGCAGCTGGAACTGGAACCTTGCAAAGAAAAACCCCAAAACGTTCATTCCGAAAATCGTTTACGGCGTCGTAGGGCTGCTTTCGATTCTTGTGTTCGGATTCGTGTTGCAGTTTGCCGCGGGCGGGGCGTACGCTCATCCCTTGTGGACAAACGCCGCAACCATCACCGCCTGGAAATGGTACGCATACGTCGGATATATCCTTCCCATCGTCTGCATTCCGGGGCTTTACTTCATCACGCAATTCCTGTCGCACGACAAAACCATCGCGTCTCCCGGTTGTATGGATAACCTTACGGGCATCGGCTTGAATCAGGAAATCGCAAAACATTTCAGCGCGCATCCCGAAGATTTGCCCGAAAACTGCCGTCTTATCTGCGCCGCTATGGCTTGCGAAGAATCCGGTCTCCGCGGCTCGCGCGCATTCGTGAAACACCATAAAGACGACGGTATGCTCAAAAATTGCTATCAGATCAACGTCGACAGCATCTCCGACGAAGACTACTTCGAGGTCATTCAGGGCGACGCCGCGCAAATGTGCAAATTCGATATGGAACTCGGCGATATGCTTTACGAATCCTTGCAGGAACTCGGTCTTGTCAAAAAGACGGGCAGAATATGGAATCCCGTCGGCGGTTGCGACAGCACCCCGTTCTGCCGTGCAGGCGTGAAAACCATTACCTTCGCCGCACAAAACCCCATCGCCACCAATTATTACCACACTTCCAACGATAAGTCGGATCGCTTAAAGACCAGCGTTTTCGAGGGCGGTATCGAAGCGGTGTATAGGACCATCAAGAAAATCGGCGCAAAAGAAGACCAAAAACGAAAATAAATCGCACTGTCGCTCTCAAAACGGCAAATGAAGAGATTGCCGTTTTGGGGCGGGGCACACAACAGTCAAAAGCATCTCGGACGAGGTGCTTTTTTTGTGTTGTTTTCCCCATTCAGGGAACCCGCGCGCCGCTAACCCTGAATTCCCCTTTCACGGGTTTTGAAAAGCGTGGTTTCCAAAAACCGAACAGCGGAGGATTTTCAGAACCTTAAAAGAAACGTCAAAAATCTATCGATTTCTTTTCGTTTTAACAAAAATATTAAAGCACCCCAAGTGGGTGCTTTTGTTTTTGAAAAGCGTGGTTTCCAAAAACCCGAGCAAGGGTGGATTT
>OHQF01000598.1_pt1 | contig 22367 bp, 17 predicted proteins | sample 1578001 | NCBI WGS metagenome assembly OHQF01 (sample SAMEA3879538, study PRJEB24766) | human gut metagenome | biome: human-associated habitat; feature: feces | place: USA | collected 1985/1987 | reverse complement strand
ACTACAACCCAAAAACGAGAAAGCTTGAGGGAGTGCCTATGCCGACAAAATATGTTGTAGAGATGTTTTGCGACAGGGTTGCGGCAAGCAAAATATACAACGGAAATAAATATACTGATTCTACTCCGTATGAATATTTTGACAAGGGACGTGTAAAAAGGCTTATCAACAAAAGAACAAGTGATATGATTGAATATCTTCTTTTAATGCTTAGTGAAAAGGGTGAAGATTTTACTTTTGCGTACATAAGAAAGCTTGATAAGAATTTGCCGCCTGAAAAATTCGGGTTTATGTCGGATTTTATTGACAAATTACATTCAAAGTGTTAAAATAAAAAAACAATCATTCCTATGCGCTTTTGCAATGCATAGCGTTTTTGAGTGATACAAATGATTAATAAAGTAAATAAAAATAAAATTTGCCGATAAGAAGGGCTTTCTGACTTAAAGGGAATTAAGATAATCGCAGGACAATTGCCTTGCGTGTTTATTTTGCGTATCGAAAATCCCCTTAAGTTTTAAGTGGGATTTTATTTTTTGGAGGGAAAACCATGTATACCAGAGTAGCCGTAATTGCGATAATAGTTGAAGATCTTTCTCAGATAGACAAGCTTAATAAAGTTTTGCATGATTACGGAAAATACATAATAGGAAGAATGGGAATACCGTATCACAAAAAGAACATCAATGTTATATCCGTTGTCGTTGATGCTACATCGGATACAATAGGAGCGCTTTCAGGAAAGCTCGGAATGCTCAGCGGAGTCAGCGCTAAAACTGTTTATTCAAAAATTTAATAGGCTTTTAAAAAAGGAGAGAAAAATATGAAGTATGATCCAAAATCGCTCAAAGCGGAAGAATTCATCAACAATGAGGAAATTTTAGACACAATCGAATACGCAAAAGCAAATAAAGATAATTATGAGCTTTGTATGTCGCTTGCTAAAAGAACCATGGACTGTAAGGGCTTAACGCACAGAGAGGCAGCTGTATTGCTTGAATGTGAAATACCTGAGGTAGTGGAGCAGATTAAAAAAAGTGCCATTGCTATCAAGGAACGTCTTTACGGAGATAGAATAGTAATGTTTGCGCCGCTCTATCTTTCAAACTATTGCGTAAATGGCTGCACATACTGTCCTTATCATCACTGCAACAAGCATATTGCAAGAAAAAAGCTTACCCAGGAGGAAATAAAAGCTGAGGTTATTGCTTTGCAGGATATGGGGCATAAGCGTCTTGCAATTGAATCCGGTGAAGATCCGGTGAATAATCCGATAGAGTATATCTTGGAAAGCATTAAAACAATATACGGCATTAAGCATAAAAACGGGGCAATAAGACGTGTAAACGTAAATATTGCGGCGACAACCGTTGAAAACTACAAAAAGCTCAAGGATGCAGGCATCGGAACATATATCCTTTTCCAAGAAACATATCATAAGGAGGACTACGAGAAGCTCCATCCAACAGGACCTAAGCATAATTATGCATATCATACCGAAGCCATGGACAGAGCTATGGAGGGCGGAATTGACGATGTCGGAATCGGAGTTCTATTTGGACTTGAGAGATACAGATACGACTTTGTCGGACTTTTGATGCACGCAGAACACCTTGAAGCTGCGCACGGAGTCGGACCGCACACAATATCCGTTCCGAGAATTTGTCCTGCGGACGATATTAAAAAAGAGGATTTTGAAAACGCTATAAGTGATGATGTGTTTGAAAAAATCGTTGCAGTAATAAGAATTGCTGTTCCGTACACAGGTATGATAATATCAACAAGAGAGTCTAAAAAGACAAGGGAAAAAGTTTTGAAAATAGGTATTTCTCAAATCTCCGGCGGTTCAAGAACGAGCGTCGGCGGATATGTTGAAGAAGAGAAGGAAGAGGAAAACTCGGCTCAGTTTGACGTATCTGACAGAAGAACGCTTGACGAAGTTGTAAACTGGCTTGTCAGACTGGGATACATTCCGAGCTTCTGCACGGCGTGTTACAGAGAAGGCAGAACAGGCGACAGATTCATGTCACTTTGTAAAAGCGGACAGATCGCAAACTGCTGTCAGCCGAACGCTCTTATGACATTAAAGGAATACCTCATGGATTATGCAAGCGAGGATACCAAAAAAGTTGGTGAAGCTCTCATAAAAGAACAGCTTGAAAAAATCCCGAACCCTAAAACAAGAGAAATTGCAAGAGCTAATATTGAAAAAATTGAATCGGGAGAACGAGATTTCAGATTCTAAATTTGATCGGAGGCGGAATATATGTCAGGACTTAACGAAACGCCGAGAGCAAACAGACTTCACATAGGATTTTTCGGCAAAAGAAACAGCGGAAAATCAAGTTTAATAAACGCATTTACTTCTCAAGAGATTTCTATTGTTTCCGATACGCCCGGAACAACAACCGATCCTGTGTATAAATCTATGGAGATTCTCCCTCTCGGAGCTTGTGTTTTAATTGATACCGCAGGCTTTGATGACATCGGAGAGCTTGGAGAAATAAGAGTTGAAAAAACCAGGCTTGCTGCTGAAAAAACCGATATAGCGGTAGTGCTTGTGTCGGGAGAGGATCTCTCAAAGGAGAAGGACTGGTTTAAATACTTTAGGGAACGAAAAACACCCGTTTTGCTTTGCGTTTCAAAATCCGATACGCTAATCGGTAAAGACGAGTACATAAAAAAAGTCGAGAATGAATTTAAGGTATCGCCTATTCTTATAAGCTCATACACAAAAGAAGGCATAGAAAAGTTTAAAGAAGCGCTTATGAGATCAATACCCGAAGACTTTGAAGCGGCGTCAATAACAGGAGAGCTTTGCGGCGAGAATGATTTAGTGATGCTTGTTATGCCGCAGGATATTCAAGCGCCTAAAGGAAGGCTTATCCTGCCGCAGGTTCAAACTACAAGAGAGCTTTTGGATAAGAAATGTGTTGTGGTAAGCTGTACTACAGATAAAATAGATCAAACGCTTAACACTCTTTCAAAGCCGCCCAAACTCATAATTACAGATTCTCAGGTGTTTAAAACAGTTTATGAAAAAAAGCCTGAGGAAAGTATGCTGACTTCGTTTTCAACCCTTTTCGCAGGTTACAAGGGAGATATGAGTTATTATATCGAGGGCGCAAAATATATTTCAAGTCTTACCGAGGATTCAAGGGTGCTTATTGCTGAATGTTGTACTCATGCACCGTTGTCGGAGGATATTGGAAGAGAAAAGCTTCCGAGACTTTTAAGAAAAAAGATTGGTAAAAATCTTAAAATTGATTGTGTAAGCGGAAGCGATTTTCCGGAGGATTTGAGCTGTTATGATCTTGTTATTCAATGCGGGGCTTGTATGTTTAACAGAAAATATGTAATGAGCAGAATTGAGCGTGCAAAAAAACAGGGCGTAAAGATGTCAAATTACGGCGTTGCAATAGCCGGACTTAACGGAATTTTAGATAAGATTAGTTATTGAGTATATGTATAAAGTGGCTTTGATTACAAGCCACTTTTTTAGTTTGTCGAAAAAGTACGCTTTTAAAATATTGTCGCATAGGCGGACTTTGTCGACACGCTCAAAGCTACTTTTTGTTTCTTAACGAACGATATCATCAACTGCGTCTCTTACTCCGTCAACGCCGTCTTCAACACCGTCGGCAATGTCGTTTCCGATATTAGCGGCATCAGAGGAAAGCTCTTCCATTCCATTTTCTACTGCGTTATCGTCATCGGTATTGTCAGTGTTGTTATCGTTGTCGTTGTCTGTTCGAGTTGTAGTAGTCGTTGTTGAGGTCGTAGTAGTTGTGGTGGTTGACGAATTGTCTCGGTCGTTGTTGTCGTTGTTGCTTCTGCATCCTGCAAAAACAAATGCGGCAGTAAGCGCTGACAGCATGACAGCAAGTAATTTTTTCATGTTTAATCACCTTTCTTAAAAAAAGTTTATAATGAGTTTTATCTCAAGGTTATATTTCTCATAATCGGGATAAATATACATAAAAAGATTACCATGGAAATTTTTGACTTTTAAGGTGGTAAAGTATTGAAAAAATATCGGTTGTATGTTAATATTCAATTAGGTTTAATGCATTGCTTTTTGATCTTATAATTACGGGATCTTAAGGGTAAGTCCTTTGATGAAAAACGGCAAAACGAATAACAGGGAGAGTAACTATGGAAAGAATAAAAATCAGCGAAAACGGAATTAATCTTGTTTTTGAAGTAACAGATGAGAAACAGTTCAGACTATTACATTTTTCAAGTCTTGAATTTGATGAAAAAACGCTTGGAAAGCCGGAGCATATGAAGGGCTTTCAGTTTCTTGAATTTAATGTTTCCGGACTTGACCGTCCGTATGAGCGCCACGGAAACAAATATATTGTAACAGCACCGGGTTACAGAATGAAGTTTAAAGGGATCAAGGATTACAGAAATGATCAAGGCAGAGTGCTTGAAATAAGCTTAGCGGACGAAGAAACGGGACTCAACACAGTTACCAAAATTCAGTTTTACGACGGAGTTTCTGTTGCAAGATTTATAACAGAGGTTATAAACAAAGGTGATAAAGCATACGGAATTGATTATATTTCTTCATTTAATCTTTCGGGAATTGAAAAAGAGGGAATAACCTCCCAAGAGGATAAAATGGAAATTTACATTCCTCACAATTCATGGTATAGGGAAATGCAATGGAGAAAATATTCACTTCACGAGCTTGGAATGGACGAGTGTATGGAAACGCTTGAGCAGCATTCCTCAAAGCCTGTAAGAGTGTCGAATGTGGGAAACTGGTCAACTAAAGAATTCCTCCCTATGGCACTTATAAGAAATAATGAAACGGATTCAAACCTGTTTTTCCAAATTGAAAACAACGGCTCGTGGCATTGGGAAATCTCCGATACGGAAGGTCATCTTTATCTTTCCGTTTCAGGGCCTAACGAAATTTATTCTCATTGGTATAAAAGCTTAAAGCCGGGTGAGAAGTTTGTAAGTGTTCCGGTTGCGGTAGGTGTTTCAAAAGGTTCGTATGAAACATCATTTGCAGAGCTTACAAAATACAGAAGAATGATAAGACGTGAGAACGATGACAATAAGTCGCTTGCTGTAATTTTTAACGATTACATGAATTGCCTTTGGGCATGGCCTACTGAGGAGGCGGAGTATCCTCTTATTGATGCGGCGGCAGAGGTCGATGCCCGCGTCGCGTTTCTCGCTCTCGGGCGGGTCGTTGCGGTGCAACACGAACCCTACGTCGGAGATCACGCCCAGAATGTTCTTCTTGTAACGGTCGTAGAGTTCCACGGCCTCCTCGTAATTGGTGGCCAGCAGGATTTTCGGCCGGGCACGCTTGCGCAGAATCTGCTGTTGCTCGTTGAAGGCGTCCTTGAGGAATTCGGTGTTCTGCAGTAGGATCAGCTTGTAGAGCTCGGGCAGGTAGGTCGAGTAGAAGCGTATCGAGTCCTCGACGAGCAGGATGGCCTGCACGCCGCCGTCGGTGATGTCCTCCTCGGCGTTCATTTTATCCTCGACCAGCTTGATGATGGCCATGATCAGGTCGGTATTGCCGTGCCAGCCGAAGATGTAGTCGAGCCCCGAGCGATCCTGCTCCTCCAAACGGCGGTAGATGTCCTTCGAGAAGGAGGTGAGCAGCGCGACCGGGATCTGGGCGTGGCGTTCCTTGACGATCTTGGCAAACGAGAATACGTCCAGCTCCCCGACGTTGTACATCGTCAGGATGAAGTCGAACGAGTCGTCGCGGCCGAGCAGCTCCAACGCTTCGCGTGTGGAGCTCACGCGCGTGAACGACGGCGGGTTCGACATGTTCAGGTCGAGGTATTCCTGGTTGATCTGCGATTCGATGTGTCCGTCCTCCTCGAGGATATACCCGTCGTAGCTGCAGCAGACCAGCAGGATCTTGTGGATTCGGTATTTCATGAACCGGTACTGGGCCTTGTTCCCGTCCGGCAGGTATTCTTCGAGATTCTTGTTCATCGCGACTTCGTTTATTTCAACAAAAATAGGAAAAAATCGCCAACTGGGAAAAAGAAACTTTCCGCCGGCAGGTATTGCCGGCGGACGAGGGTTGTTGCCGGGGGCGTCCGGGTTCAGACCCTGGCGCTAAAAACCATGTGGCGCCAGAGGTAGGGTATGCGTCCGGCGCCCGTGAAGGCCAGTTGGCGGTATCCCGCCTCCCTGAGCAGGATGGCGAGTGTCCGGCGCGACCAGAACTTGATGTGGCCGCCTTCCCACAGGGCGCTCAGGTGGTGATCCATCTTGTTGGCCGCTGCGATGGTGAGGTTTTTCAGGTAGCCGTGGTAGGGTGTCGTGACGATGAACTGGCCGCCGCCGCTGGCTTCGAGGATGCTGCGGATGAACAATACGAATGCCCGCGGTTGGTAGAGGTGTTCGATGACCTCCATCGAAATCACTGTTTTGAAGGGAATGCCGCGCAGTTCGGACGGGAGTTCGCCCGAGGTTACATCACAGACGAAAAACCGCTCCGGATTTCCCCCCCCCTCATTCGGTTGGCGATCGCTATGCCCTGTTCGGATGCGTCGATGCCGTAGACGCAATAGCCTTTCTCCGCCAGGTAATTGGCGAAATAACCGTTCCCGCAGCCTACATCCAGAATCGGAGAACCGTCCGTAGGCAGTAACCGCTCGATGTATTTACCGAGCAGTTTGTGGTAGAACATCGGCTGGGCGTCGCGCCATCCGAATTCGTTGTAGCTGGATGCCGTCATGGTGTCGTGGGATTTGAATACGCAATAACGGACAAATGTAGGTATATTTTTTATCGCACGCAAGCGGAACGGGGTTTATTTACAGGGGCTTTCTTTTGCCTGTCAGCGACTTTCCGGAAGGGCCTGCGCGATTTTCGTTTTTTATTTCTATCTTTGTTCTGATAAAAAAACGATTCGCAATGAATACGGACAAATATATCCTTCAGGAAGTCACTACCTCCGCACAGGAGCGCGAATGGCTCGATTTCCCCAAAAAGATTTACAAGGGCAACCGCAACTGGGTCTGTCCGCTGGACCAAGACATAACCGAGGTTTTCGACCCGGCGCGGAACGAACTCTTCGCCGAAGGCGAAGCCGTCCGGTGGGTGGTGCGCAACAGGGCCGGCGAGGTCGTGGGGCGTATCGCGGCGTTTTACAACCGCGAAAAGGCGGCCATCGAGGAACAGCCCACGGGCGGCTGCGGTTTCTTCGAGGCGATCGACGACCAGCAGGTCGCCGACATGATGTTCGATGCTTCGCGCATGTGGCTCGCCAGCCGCGGCATGGAGGCGATGGACGGGCCGATCAACTTCGGGCAGCGGCGCGACTGGTGGGGACTGCTGGTCGAAGGCTACGAATTCCAGCCGCTCTACAAGAATCCCTACAACCCTCCATATTATAAGGAGTTGTTCGAGAATTACGGCTTCAAAAACTATTTCAACCAGCACAGCTTTATCTGGCGTGCCAATGTCTCGGAGGCCAGCGAACGGATTTTCGACCGCGCCGAACGACTCCTCTCTACGCCGGGGTATCATGTCGAGAATATCGACATGAACAATCTGGAGGACGCCGCCGAGAATTTCCGGCTGGTTTACAACAAGGCGTGGGCGCTCTTTTCGGGTGTCAGGCCCATGACACAGGAGGAGGCGATGCAGATGATGAAGGCCATGAAGCCGATTATCGACCCCGACATCATCTTTTTCGCCTATTTCAACGACGAACCGATCGGGTTCTTCATCACCGTGCCCGACCTGAACCGCATCATCGGGAAGTTCAACGGCAAATTCGGGCTGATCCAGAAGCTCCGCCTGATGTGGGAGCTGAAAGTCCGTAAATCCTGCGATCGCATCTTCGGCATCATCTTCGGCATTGCCCCCGAGTTCCACGGCAAGGGCGTGGAGTCGGCCATCATGGCACGTTACTGGCATTTCATGATGGGGCAGCAGAGCCGTTACAAGACGCTCGAGCTGGCATGGATCGGCGATTTCAATCCCGTGATGAACCGCATGATCGAGACTTATGTCTGCGCCACGCGCCATAAGATACACACCACCTACCGTTACCTCTTCGACCGGACGAAGGAGTTCCACCGCTGTCCGCGCCTGGGGGTGAAACGCCGCGAGTAAAACCTAAAACCGTACCTATATGAAAACCACAGCATTTACCAAGTACCACATTGCCGCGGGGGCCAAGATGGCCGAATTCGCGGGATATAATATGCCGATCGAGTTTACGGGGATCAACGACGAGCACATGGCCGTGCGCAACGGCGCCGGCGTATTCGACGTGAGCCACATGGGCGAAATCTGGGTCAAGGGACCCAAGGCGCTCGACCTGCTGCAACGCATCACCACCAACGACGTGTCGAAACTCTTCGACGGCAAGGTGCAGTATTCGTGTATGCCCAACGGGCACGGCGGCATCGTGGACGACATCCTCGTCTACCGTGTCGATGCAGAAACTTATATGCTCTGTGTCAACGCCGCCAATATCGAAAAGGACTGGAACCACATCTGCGAACAAGGCCGGGCGTTGGGCATGGAAGCCGGCCACGGCAAGGAGCTTTACAACGCTTCGGACGAGATCTGCCAGCTGGCCGTACAGGGGCCCCTGGCGATGAAGGTCGTGCAGAAAATGTGCGCGGAGTCGGTCGAGGATATGGAATACTATACCTTTAAAAAGATGAAGGTCGCCGGCTGCGATGCCATCCTTTCGATTACGGGTTATACCGGATCGGGCGGCTGCGAGATCTATGCGGCCAACGAAGACGGCGACAAACTCTGGAAGGCGCTCTGGGAGGCCGGCGGGGAGTACGGGCTGAAGAACATCGGCCTCGGGGCCCGCGATACGCTGCGTCTGGAAAAGGGCTTCTGCCTCTACGGTAACGACATCGACGACACCACATCGCCCATCGAAGGCGGCCTGGGCTGGATCACCAAATTCGCCGAAGGAAAGGATTTCATCGATCGGGCGCTGATGGAAAAACAGAAGGCCGAGGGGGTTACGCGCAAGCTCGTCGGGTTCCGGATGATCGACCGCGGAATCCCGCGCCACGGTTACAAGATCGCCGCGGCCGATGGCGAGGAGATCGGCCATGTTACGTCGGGTACGATGTCGCCCTGCCTGAAGGTCGGCTTCGGTTTGGGCTACGTGAAGCCCGAATATGCCAAACCGGGCACGGAGGTCGCCGTCGTTATCCGCGAGAAACCCCTGCGCGCCGAGGTGGTGAAGATCCCGTTCGTTTAACCTGCCCGGCCGGCTTGCACTCCGGCCCGCCCGGTTCGGGAATGTTTTGAAAATTAATGTAATTCTGTGATATGAAAGCAAAATACCTCGGACTCGACCTTTCGAGTCCCGTTGTGGTCAGCAGTTCGCCCTATACGGCGACTATGGCCAATATCGGACAGTGCGTCGCGAACGGCGCGGGCGCTGTCGTCCTGAAATCCATCTTCGAGGAGCAGATCATCCGTCATGCCGCCGCGCTGGATTACTCGTCGCAGGGCATGGGCGATTCGGGTGAATACCTCGAACGCTACATCGGCGATGCGTATAAGGGTGAATTCCTGAAGCTTGTCTCCGATGCCCGTACGACAGGGGTACCCGTCATCGCCAGCATCAACTGCATCGCGGCGGACGACGGGTGGACGGACTACGCCGTGGCCATGGAGGCTGCGGGGGCCGCAGCCCTGGAACTGAACATCTTTCTGCAACCGACCGACCGCCACCGTACGGCGCAGGAGTTGGAACAGGAGTACGCCGATGTCGTGCGCCGCGTGGCGGCTGCCGTGAAGATCCCGGTGTCGGTGAAGCTGCCGATGCGCCTGACCAATGTGCTTGCCGTCGCCGATTCGCTGCTGGCGCGCGGGGCGCGGGGCGTGGTGATGTTCAACCGCTTCTTCGAACCTGATATCGACGTGGAGCGTATGGCGTTCGTCAACGGCAACCCGTTCAGCGAACCTGCGGAATTGCGCAACGTCCTGCGCAGCGTGGCGCTTTGCTCTACGGCCCTCCCGCAGCTCGATGTCGCCGTATCGACGGGTGTGCACGACGGCGAGGCGGCCGTGAAAGCGCTGTTATGCGGTGCCAATGCGGTGCAGGTCTGCTCGGCAATCCATGAGAAAGGTTTCGGGGTCATTGCCGACATCAACCGGTTCATCGACCAGTGGGCTGAGCGCCACGGTTTCGAATCCCTGGGCGAGTTCCGCGGCAGGATGAATTACGGCAATGCCGAAAGCGATGTTTACCAGCGCGTGCAGTATATGAAATATTTTCCGCACGACGCCGAATAGGCGCCGGCGCCTATTGGAGCGATACCCCGCAGGCCATCGGCCTGCGGGGTATCGCTTTTTCGGGTTGCCTCGGCCGGTATCCTGTCTTTGCAGCCGGGTACCTCCGGGCGGGGCGTTGTCCCGGGGTGCGTACGGCTGACCCCGATCCGGTTGTCAGTCCCGACAAACCTCTCCCCAAATCCGCCCGAAGGTCTCGTGCAGCCGTGCCGTGTCGCGGATCAGCTCACGCAGTTCCGCCAATTTGCGGGCGTTGTCCGATTCCGGTATCCAGAGCCTCAGGTAGCCGCCTTCGGCATATTTTCGTTGCAGGTGTTCCACGCAACGGTCGAACTGCCCTTTGCGGCTGAGCGCAGGGTAGTGCGCCCTGCCGTATTGTATCGTGCGGCGGATTACGGTTTCAGGGTCGATGCAGCGGTCTGCCTCGGCTACGATCCGTCCGTAAATCGTGCGCGGTGCGTGGCCGGACGAGGCCCGGTGGTCTTCGATGGCGTCGCGCATCACGGCCATCTGTTCCTCTGTGAACCGCTGCCGTATGAAAGAGTCCCCGAGCAGGATTTCTCCCGAGCGGATATGGTGCGACTCCCGTCCGTATGCCAGCCCCGTGTCGTGGTAGGCTGCGATCGCGTAGACCATGTCGGCATCCACCCCGTAATGCCCGGCGAGCACGAGGCTCTGCGCAATGACCGTGCGCACATGGTCGGTGCGGTGTGCCGCATCGAACGCCCCGTAGCGGGGAATGATCTCGGCCTCGATGTAGGCCTTCAGTTCTTCGGATGGTTTCATAGGTGCAAAAGTAATATATTTATCCGGATAGCTCGTTTGACCGGGGGATACTGTAAAAAGAAACGGCCGACTGTTTCTGTCGACCGTTTCTTTTCTGTATAAGGATGCTATCCTTATCGGTTTGTGCTGTTATTTGAACGAACGCGTGTGCTTGTAGTCTGCAGCGTACGTATTGTTCATGTAGATATGGAACGTCGCCTTTTTGCCTACGCCTTCCGAGTCGTTCAGCGTTTTCCATGAATCATCCCATTCTTCCAACTTCGAGTGGTCGAAGCGGTAGATATTGTAGAAATTCGGATAATTTCCGGGGTTGCTGTTCTGGGGCCCCCGGCAGTCATCGCTGTAATATCCCCAACGCTCCTTGAAGCCGTCGACATAGGTGCAGATGAAATAGTAGCGGGTGTCCTTTCTTCCGTCTTCATGCGAAACGACCCATGCATAATCGGAAATACTCCATTCGCCCTGCCCCTGATAGGTCATCTCTGCCGTATCGGGTACATCATGTCCGAACCAGGGCTTGTTCCAAAGTTCCACTTTCTCGATTTCGCGCATCTTGTAGGTCATGGCGTTGAAATCCAGGGCGACCCAGTAGATACCGGCTTTCGAAACGGTGTTCGTTGCCGGGTTTTCAGCGATGGCGAAGGTCATGTTGCTTGCGTCGAGCTTGTAGTAGCGGCCTTTGTCGTCGGTAATGCTGAAATCACCCGAAGACAATTGCGTGAAGCATTCGAAAATGCTCGCTTCACGGCCGACATTCAGATCGTCACTTCCCTTCGCAACCAAAACGGGCAGGGCTTTGTTCAGGGCGATGGCTTCCTGGTTCTCGGTGGCGGAACCCTGCATGTTGACTGCGAGGGGTACTCCGAGCGAACGCTCCAGCAGGAAGAGGTCGTCATCCGTATTGTTCATATGAACCCAGAACGAAACTTTCTTTCCGTAGCCTTCCCTTTCCTTTTCATTCACTTTCCAAGTGTTATCCCACTGGTTGCTGAATGTATGGCGGAAAATGTTGTAGAACAGCGGATTCTTTTCAGCCTCGGACTTCTCCGAGTCACGGCAGTCGTCTTCGAAATGTCCCCAGAACTCGGACGAGCCGTCGGCATAGGTACAGATGAACTTGTGGCGGGAGTCCGTGTTGCCGCCCTCTTTGACGTTCCATGCGTAGTCCATAATGCCCCATACGCCGTTGCCTTCGTACGTGAGTTCGGCCTTGTTGCCCGGACTGGAAATGAAGAGCTCGACTTTCGAGATTTCCTTGAACTTATAGGTCATATTGGAGAAGTTCACGTAGAGCCAGTAAATGCCGTCGTGTTCGACAGTTACGGCAGTCGTCGCTTCGTTGTCCTTGACGAGTTCCATCCTGTTCTTCTCGGCCAGCCTGAAGTTGCGGTTGAGGTCGTCGGTGATAATCAGTTCGCCTGCAGTCAGCTTCGTAAAGATTTCGTAAGCCCCGGCCTCGCGCTGATCCGTGTACTTGCCTTTCGCCGTGTGGATGACGCTGGCAGCGAACAGGGTGAGCTCCTTCTGTCCCTCGGTGATTCCTCCGGAAATCTTGATCTCCGAAGGCATCGGGTCTACGGAATTGATGCGGGTGAGGGATACCGTGCGTACTCCGGCTTCGCTGCCGTAAATCTCCGAGTTGAGGCCGCACCATGCGCGTACCGTCCATTTGACGGTGGCGGTTTCGCCCAGGTCTGCACCTGCCAGTGTGGCGACCGTATTTAAAGTAGAACTTGCGACCTTGGCCGAGGGTTCGTACCCGTTGTTGTCGCTGGTGAGGACATAGAGCGGCTGGCTGAAATCCCCGTCTACTTTATCGAACAGCAGTTCGTAGGTGATATAGCCGTTCTTGCTCGCTTTGGAAACCGCCCATTCGAAGTGGGTGGTGTTGCCGGTCTCCAGCATGATCGTCGCATTATTGCGCGGCAGGTAAAGCTGATCCGCGGGGGTGATATTGCCCGAAGGCGTCGTATCGTCGTCGCTGCAGGCGGCCAGGCCACATGCCATGGCGGCTCCGGCGACCAGCATCATGATAATCTTCTTCATAAATCGGTTGGTTTTGACGGGTTAGAACTTGACATCCTTGATCATCCACATGGATTCGATCGCCTGCGCAGCACTGGTATATGCACCCAGCGAACCGCCTACGTCGCCGTTCATCGACGAACGGGGCTGGTAGCACTTCACACCGAAATAAGCCTCGGGCCAACCTTCCGGCGTCTTGTCGATCGTCGCCCAGTAGTAGGAGGCATGACGGTAGAGATAATCGTAGAGCTCCTTGCGGATTTTGCCGTCGAACGAGTCGACTTCCGTGTCGAGGATCATGCGCGTGAACCAGTGGAACATCACGGCGTGGAAGATCGAGTTGTTCTCGTCCGTACCCTCGTCGCGCGATACCATTTCATAGTTGTAAACTTCGTTCATGCGGGTCGAGGTCATCTGGCCGCGGCCTGCCTGGATCGCCTTGCGCAGGTAACCCGTGTCGCCGGTCAGTTTCCAGATCAGACGGCCGGCTTCCATGCAGGTGCCCTGCGTGTAGCTCAGCGGGGTGGAGCCCAGCGTGCCGTCGGATGCCATCACGTCGATGTTCTGATCGAAGCAGGTGCAGGCCTGGTCGAGGTATTCCTGGGCAGCCTCTTCGTTGCCTGCTGCGCGGCTGTACTGTGCCAGTGTCGCAGCTGCGATGGCTGCAGGGCCGTTCGTGCACTCGTTGGGCCCCAGATCCGACCATTTCCAAGGCAGCCAGCCGGACTGCGTCAACTCGTGACGGGGCCATACGCACTCGTCCCAGGTCTGTTTGGCGGCATTATAGTAGGTCTGATTGCCGGTCGCATCGTACATTTGGAGCAGGGCGATGATGATCCAGCAGGTGTCGTCGGTGAAATCGTTGCCAAAACCCGTCGAACCGCGCCAGCTCTGGTTGCCTTCGTAGTTGTTACCGCGCTTGTCGTACCATTTCTGGAAATAGCCTTCGATACGGGCTTTCTCCTCGGCGTCGGTCGCCTTGATACGGTTGTAGTATTCTACCATGGCAGCCATGGCGTGTGCCTGCTGCCAGTAGTTGTTGAAATTGGCACTGCCTGTCGCATTGTATTCCCTGTACGAGAAGACGCCTTCGTAGCCATTGCGGTTTTCGCTGCAATAGAAACGCTCGATGAAAGCCGTGGAGCAGGAGTCCGCCGCTTCGGCCCAGTCGATCGTGTAGGGGGCGTACTGGGTGTTCCCCGTTACTTTTTCCGGCCTGGTAAGATCCTCGTATTCTTGTTCCGAGCAGGCGCCCGAGACGGCTGCTGCGGAAAGGGTCAGCATGGCAACAGTCCGTCTGAATAGAGATTTTCTCATAATTTATAGGTTGATTTTAATTTTTATTCAATACTGTTTTATTTCCGGTTCTGTGTCCGGATCCGTTCTCCGAATAACTTTCCGCGCGCCGCATTCCGGTTTGCGCGGCTGAAGTTTCCGGCCGGCACCTCCCCGGAGGGAGGAACCGTCCGGTAACTTGCTGTTATTTGAAGATGTATTCGTGCCAGAATCCGCCTGCCTTGTTGTCTCCGTTCAGGTATAGGTAGCAGTCGAAAGCACGGCCGCAATCCGAAACGAGGAAATTATAGGTCTTGTTCCAGTCCTTGTCACCATCGTTGTAAGTATAGATGTATACTCTCAGATAGTCGGTCGTGTAGGACGATCCCAGCGAGGACGTCGTTCCGAGGAACCACTGTTTACCGTCGGCAGTCGTCATGTCGAAGCGGTGACGGGTATCGTTGGAAGAGTTGACGGATACGTGGTTGTCGTAGTCGAGCAGTTCCCATACGCCTTTTCCTTTGTAGGACAGCGTTTTCCGATCCGTAGTCATCGAGTTGTCAGCCCACGATGCGGCATAGTATTCGATCTTGCTGACCTGAACTGCGGTATAAGTCATCGCACTGAAGTCGATCTTGATCCAGTAGATGCCGGCCTTCAGCGTGTTGGCAGTCGAAGAGCCGTCGACGATATGCTTGATGCGGCCGTTGCTCTTGAGCGAGTAGTAGCGATCCAGTTCGTCGACTACGGTGAATTCGCCCTCCGAGATTTTCGTGAAGCATTCGTATACACCCGAACCGACTGCTTTGCCGTCGAGGTACGCCGGGATCAGCTTGATGCCTGCGGCATCCTCCACGGCTTCACCCTTCAGCGTGACGGCCGTCGGCAGCGGGTCGACCAGGTTGATACGTGAAACGGTGAGCACATTGGCCTGTGTGTAGGTTTGGGCGAACAAACCCTTGCCTGCACGTACCGTCCATTTGATTTGCCCGGTCTTGGCATTCTCGATGCCCGCCAGGGCGGCCACTTCGTTCAGCTCTTTGGCCGAGATGCTCAGCGAAGCTTTGGAGCCGGTCATCTGGCTGGTCTTGATGGCAAGCGGTGCCGAGAAATCGCCGTCCGCTTTGTCGAACAGCACTTCGTAAGTGATGTATCCGCCGTCTTCGGCAACGGAGGGGGCCCATTCGAAACTGGTATTCAAACCCTGATCCAGATTGACCGATGCGTTGTCCGCGGGTGCGTAGAGCTCGTTGCCGGGCTGAATATTGAAATTCAGATCCTGGCCATCCTCCTCACAGGCGGTAAACCCGAGGGTGAGGGCTCCTGCGGCGAACAACATGATATTTTTCAATATGGTTTTCATGTGTTTTTCTTGATTGGTTAGTTAATCTCCTTTACAACTTGGCTGTTACCATCCCGGATTCTGCGGCAGGTTGGCGTTGATGTCACGCTCCTTCTGCGGAATGGGGAACCAGTATTTCATGCCGTAAGCATTCTGGCACTGGATGTTGCTGCCATCGTCAAGGAAGGGGGCACCCGTAGCGCGGGTCGTGAGATATGTGGCTCCCGTGCTCTTGAGCGACGGATTGTCGAGCAGGGCCCAGCGGCGCAGGTCGAATGCACGGCGGCCTTCGAGGGCCAGCTCCACGCGGCGCTCGTCGCGGATAACCTGGCGCAGGTCGCTGCTGCCCGGATAGGAGCAGTATGCGGCGTCGAACCCGGCGCGTTCGCGCAGCGGTTTGATCGTCTTGTCCCAGATGTCGGATGTCATTTTGCTCTGCTCGTTCATCGATTCGGCATACATCAGCAGTACGTCGGCGTAGCGGATCTCCATGAGCGATTTGTAGGTGTTGCCCTTGCTGTCGACCATGTCGGCGTTGTAGTTTTTCAGGGTGTAATACCCTGTGGCCGTACGATCCTGCGTGCCGTTGTACGAGTCGAAAAGTTCGTTGTCATTTTGGTTCTTTTCGTCCTCGGCTCTCGTATAGCAGGTGTAGGTGCCTTTGCCTTTGCCTTCGGAGCCGATGAGTCCCAGCCCCTTTGCGTCGGGAATATCCACGGTGCAGCCGTTGAAGGCGATGGTGGCTTCGAAACGCTTGTCGCGATTCTCATAGTCCGTGTCATCGGCGACGCTGCCGTCGAGTTTGCGGTAGGCATCGACCAGTTCCTGCGTCGGCGACTGGGAGGTCACACCCTTGTTACCGATGGACTGGGGAACGAAAGCATTGAAATTGTTCCAGGATTTGACGATGTTGTCAATGCCGCCGAGCGTGGCGAACTCGATCGTCATGATCGACTCGGGGCCGTAGCAGCACGACTGGTCGTGGAAAAGTTTCTTATAATCCGATTCGAGGGCGTAGGTACCGTACTGCGTCGAGTTGATCAGCTTGTCGCACCAGATGGCGCAGTTCTCGAAATCGTTGTCATAAAGGTACGCACGTGCATTGAGCGCCACGGCTGTGCCGCGCGTGTAACGTCCGTTTTCAGATTCCGGAATATCCGTGTTTTTCGGCAGGATCTCGGCCACCTCGGCAAGTTCCGAGTGGATGAACTCCTTGATCGTGGCGGCGGGCGTTACCTTGACGACGCGCGATTCGGGGAGCGTCGGGTTGGTCGTGAAGAACGGCACGTCGCCGAACCACGTTACCAGGCGCAGGTAGGTGAAGGCGCGCATCAGACGGAGTTCTGCAAGCATGCGCGTCTTGAACGTCTCGTCGATATTCATGCGATCCTGGGCGTCGAGCGCCGTGTGGATCGTACGCAGTTCCTGGTAGCACTTGTCCCATTCGTCCGAGAAGCGGCCGTTCGAGGTATTGGCCATACCCGTTACGATGCTGGTTTCGTTCGTCGAGTGGCGGCTGCCGTAGACGTCGTCCGACAGGAGGTTATTGGCGAAATAGTAGTCTTGATGCCAGCACTGGTTGTACCCCAGGTACAGGGCCGTGCGGACATTGTCCTCGATCGTCCAGAAGGTCTCGTCGGTATAGGAGGTCGTCGGGTATTGCTCAAGGCCTACGCAGCTGACCATACCGAGGGAGAGGACGGCTAATATATTTTTGATTTTCATATTCTTTCCGATTGTTTAATTGTTAGAAAGTCAAGTCGATACCTCCACCGAAGTAACGCAGGGTCGGGTAGTTGCGCACCGAGTTGTCCGCTCCGCCGCTCATGTTGTTGCCGAACGAGGTGGTCTCGGGGTCTACGAACCCGTTTTTGGTCCAGGTCAACGGGTTCTGCGTGTCGAAATAGATGCGCAGTGCCTCGCAGCCGAATTTCTTCGTCCACTTCTTGGGAAGGGTGTAGCCCAGCTGGATGTTCTTGACACGCATGTATGCGCCCTCGAGCAACATCAAATCCGAGCCCGTGTGACCCCAGTTGTTCGTGTCGCTCACCGAGCCCGATACTCCCAGGCGCGGCCAGCGTGCGTCGCGGTTCTGCGGCGACCAGTAGTCGAGCTGGTGGTCGAACATGGTCATCGAGTAGTCGGCGTGGAACGGCTGCACGAGCTCGCCGCGAACCGGGTTCTCACGCTTCAGCACGCCCTGGAGCATGATGCTGAAGTCGATGCCTTTCCACTTGACATTGTAGGTGAAACCGTAGGTATAGCGCGGGAAGGCATAACCCAGGTAGGTGCGGTCGTTTTCGTCGATCTTGCCGTCGCTGTTCAGGTCGACATAGCGCACGTCGCCCGGACGGAGCTGCGAACGGTCGATGCCGGTCGGCAGGGCTGCATCCTGAATTTCATCGTAGTTCTGGAAGAAACCATTCGTTTTCCAGCCGTAGAGGGCATTGATCGGCAGGCCCTCCATGATGATGGTGCCGGCACTGTCGGCAGTTCTGATAGCCGGGGTTCCGTAGCGGACTACCTCGTTCTGCGAGTCGGCGAGGTTGAGCGAGAAGTTGTGCTTCCAGTTGCCGCGCGAGAGGTTATAGTTGATGGTAAGCTCCCAGCCCTGGTTGTCGAGGATACCGCGGTTCTCCTTGGCGATCGAGGCGCCGAAGGTTCCGGGGACGATCGGGGAGAGGAGGATATCTTCCGTACGTTTGTAGAAGTAGTCGAAGTTGACGCTCAGGGTATTCTTGAAGAACGTCGCATCCACACCGATGTTGAAGGTCTTGGCGGTCTCCCACGTCAGCAGTTCATTACCCATGGTGAACATCAGGCCCTGAACCGGGACGCCGTTGAAACCGTAAGCGTTGGCCCAAGTGCCGTAGGTGGTCATGAAATCGTAGTCGCCCACATCCTGCTGGTTACCGTTCAGACCGTACGAAGCACGGAGTTTCAGGTCGCCGACACGGTCGCGGTAAGTCTGCATGAAATTCTCCTGCGACATGCGCCAGCCCAGCGATACCGAAGGGAAGAAGGCGCCGTTGCGCTCCTTGAGGAACTTCGAAGACATATCGTAACGGGCGGTGAATTCGAAATAGTAGCGGTCGTCGTAGGAGTATCCGGCGCGGCCGAAGAACGATTGCAACGCACGGCGGTATTTGCTCTGGGACGAGAGCTTGGTGCTTTCCGTGGCAATCGAACCGTCGCCCGGCTGGTCGATGCTGTTCATGCCCTGGCGGGCGGCCGTGATGTCATAGCCGATCTCCGATTCGTCCGACCAACCGAACAGTCCGGTTACGTTGTGCTTCTCCTTGAACGTGCGGTTGTAATCCAGCATCAGCTGTGCGGTGACGAAAGTGACTTTCTTCGTCCAGTCGTCTGCTTCGCGCTTGGTGTTGCCGCCGGTCGTAGCGGTCGAGATATCCGAATGGGCTGCGCCGTTGTCCACGACATACTGGTAAGTCTTGTGGGAGGTGAAACGGTGCTCGTGGCGGACTTCACCGCCCAGAACGGCACGAGCCTTCAGGCCTTTGATGATCTCGAAATCGGCCGTAAAGGTACCGGTGAGGTATTCGTGGTCGTTTTTGTTGGTACCACCGCCCATAAGGCCGGCCAGCGGCGATACGGAATAGCCGCCGTACTTATAGTTGTTGCCGAAGAAGATTCCGTTCTCCTCGTGGCGGTTGAAGTAGTAGTTCGGGAAACGGACGAGGTCGGCGAAAAGGAAGCCTTCGTTGGCATCCGACGGGGAGTTGATCTCCGAACGGGCGAAACCGACGTTTGCGCCCAGTTTCAGCCGGCCGAATTCGGTCGTCAGGTTCGAACGCAGGTTATAGCGTTTTACGCCGTAATCGGGGCCCACGTAGTTGGATTCCTGGTCGAAATAGCTGGCCGAAAGCATGTAGGTGGTGGTTTTCGTACCGCCCGTAACGCTTACGTTGTAGTTCTGCTGGAGTGCGTTCTGCATGGCCTGCTCTACGGCAGCCTCGCAGTCCCCGTGGTTGTAGAAATCCTGGATTTCGGCAGCCGTGAAGAGCGGCTCGCGGCCGACGTTGCTCAGGGCCTCGTTACGCAGGATCGCGTTGCGGTAGGTCGGAACGGCCTTGTAGAGGATGTCGGGGTTCTCGATACCGACTTTGGCGCTGAACCGGATCTGCGGAGCCATCTCCTTGCGGCCGTTCTTGGTCGTGATCAGGATGACACCGTTCGAGGAACGTGCACCGTAGATGGCGGCCGAACCGGCATCCTTCAGGATGTTGATCGACTCGATATCGTTCGGGTTGAGATCGTTCATACGGCCTGCGTCCGGCTGGGGTACACCGTCGATGACTACCAGCGGGGTGTTGTTACCCATGGTGTTCACACCGCGGATCGAGATGTTCATCTGGTTGTCCGTCGGGTTGAAATTTTTGGTCTGGATGATCAGGTTGGCTGCCGCACCCTGCAGTGCCTGCTGGATGTTGGCCACCGGGCGGTTCTCGATTGCCTCCGACTTCACGGTCGAAACGGCCGAGATGATGTGGCGCCGCGTCGTCGTGCCGTAACCTACGACTACGACTTCATCCAGGTAGCCCGAATCTTCTTCGAGCGTTGCTGCGATGGAGGTGCGCGTGCCTACCTGCATCGCTACGGTCTTGTAGCCGAGGAACGAAATCTGCAGTTCGTCGTTGTCGGTTACGCCCGAAAGGCTGAACTGGCCGTTGGAATCGGTCGCAGTGCCGTTCGACGTGTTCGAAACCATGACTGTGGCTCCCGCGACGGGCAGGTTGTTCTGGTCGACGACCGTACCCGTGATCGTTCTTTTGGTGTCTTGGGGTGCCGCCTGGACAGCTTCGAGGGCAGCAACGCACAAAAACAACGCAAGCGCCCGCTGCAACCAGCTTCCGGCTGTCATAAAAATGGATAAATTTTTCTTCATAAAGATTGGTTGGTTTTGTCCATAGTAGATGAATGATGATTGAAAATGAAATTCCCCCATATGCACGATTCGTACATATATATAATAGAAACCTCAGGGGAAAGGAGTCATTTTGGCATAGGCTTATACGATTTTAGGTTGTTTTTAGGTTTATGATTTGTTAAAAGTATATTTCAACACGTTCAAATTGCAATTCAAATATAGAGGATTTCCCCCCCCCGTCAGGTACGAATTTGAGCATTTGTAGTACGTTATTGTGTCCCGAATATAAAACCCGGGGCATTTTTAAGAATCGCCCGCGCAGAAAGTCCGATTCTTGTCATTTTTTAATATTTCGGTGTCAGATTTCATAATTATCCCCTCGTAAGCCGTTTCATATGGCTGCCGAGGGGCTTTTTTTGAAGTATGCATGGGTATTTCCGATGTATACAGGACGGTATGTACGGCCCTGCCGGAGGCTGTCGTGGGAATACAGATTTATGCCGTGCGGTATTGGCCGGAACGATGCGGAAGGTGGCTGGAGCGGCTTGTAACGGGGCGAATTGCGGGGTGAATGGAATTGCTGCCGCCGCATGTGGGGAAGGGTGTGCGGGTGAAACTGGTTTCGGTGGGCGGATCTTGTTGCGGAATGAAAAAATCGCTCCCGGAAAATCTTATTGTGTTAAAATCTGCATATTACGTGGAAAAAAGTTATATTTGCTTATGAAAAATGATTTTCAACCTATCAAATCTGATATGCAGCAGGAGCGAGACAAGTTATGTTACCTGACGATCGGGGATAAGGACGAGAAATGGGGCGTTGTCGTCACGACGATCGGGTACCAGTTTATTCCGCCGGGGACGAAGTACCCGCTCTCGGCACATCCGGACAAGTACTCTTTCATGCCCCGCGGCGGACGGATACTGAACGAATACCAGTTGGTGTATATCACCAAGGGCTCCGGGTATTTCGCTTCGCAGTCCTGTCCCGAGGCGCCTGTGAAAGCCGGGACGGTGATGCTGTTGTTTCCCGGGGAGTGGCATAGCTACCATCCCGACGACGCGACCGGCTGGGACGAATACTGGGTCGGGTTCAAGGGTTCCTATATCGACGACAGGGTGGCGAACCGGTTTCTCGCGCGCGAGCAGCCGTTACATAATATCGGGATAAGTTCGGGGATCGTGAGCCTGTATGAGGAGATACTGCAACTGGCGTCGGCCGAAAAGGCGGGGTGCCAGCAGATGATGTCGAGTATCGTGCTGCACATCCTGGGTTCCATCTATTACAAGGAGCGGAATAACTCCTATGCCAATACGTTCATCCTTGAGAAAGTCAATGCCGCGCGGGAGCTGATGAAGGATGTGGATAACCCGCGTGACGTCGAGGCGATCGCCCGGGAACTCGGGGTCAGCTATTCGTGGTTCCGCAAGACGTTCAAGGAATACACCGGGATATCCCCCGCGCAGTACCAGTTGCAGCAGCGGCTCCTGAAGGCCAAAGAGATGCTGACGGGGACGGATATAAATATATCGGATATCGCCTATGCCTTGAAGTTCGTGAATACCGGGCAGTTTTCCACCTTTTTCAAGCATAAGGAGGGTGTCACTCCGTCCGATTTCAGGAAACGGAACAGCTGGAAATAATCCGGAGGAACGGCTGCCGCTGCCCGCTGCGTGGAAATGCCGGCGGGTGGGCGGCCTTTGGTAAGAAGGGTGCTGTCCGGCGAAGGGGAGGGCCGGCCTTGCGCCTCCTTGTGGCGGGTCGACTGTCTGGTTCCTCTCTTT
>OHQF01000594.1_pt1 | contig 22560 bp, 20 predicted proteins | sample 1578001 | NCBI WGS metagenome assembly OHQF01 (sample SAMEA3879538, study PRJEB24766) | human gut metagenome | biome: human-associated habitat; feature: feces | place: USA | collected 1985/1987 | reverse complement strand
GCGTGATCTTCACGGTCTCCAGAATCTCGTCCACGCGCTTCTTGATCTCGTTTTTGGGCAGATGGCGGTTTTCAAGGCCGAAAGCGACGTTCTCGCGCACGGTCATATGCGGGAAAACGGCGTAATTCTGGAAAACCATGCCCATATTTCTTTTATCCGTCGCCACATCGTTGATGACATTCCCGTCGACGGAAATCGTACCGCCTTCGATGGAATTGAATCCGATAATCATACGGAGCAGTGTCGTTTTACCGCAGCCCGACGGCCCTAAAAGGGTGAAAAATTCGCCCGGCATAATATCCACGGACAGGCCGTTCACCACCACCGTATCCCCGTACTTCTTCACCACTTTGTCTATATTGATAGAAACACTCATAATAACCTCATAACCTCGCGCTTCAAGCGTCATCTATAAAAAAGAACGTCAGGCGAAATGCCCGACGCCCTCTGATGACCTGATTACTACTACTGCCTGGAATTTTCCAGATGTTTATTCCATTCCGCCACGACTTCTTTCTTATGGGCAGCTACCCAGCCTTCGTCATAATTCTTGAACAAAGCGATTGTGTCCTGGGGTGTCATGTAGTCAGCAAGCTTCACACCCTTGCGGAGCGGACGGACGGTGAGCGTCTTTCCTGCCGCTTCCTGGATCTTCTGGGAAAGCATGAAATCGACAAATTTCTTCGCATTTTCCATATGTTTTGCGCCTTTGATGATCTGTACGGATTCGCCCGGGAAAATGGCTCCCTCTTTCGGGAATACGACTTCTACGTCAGCGCCGTTCTTCACATAGGTAGCCGCCGGATCTTCCCAGGTAAGCCCCACGGTATATTCGCCGTCGGCAGCGCCTTTATGGACAGCACCGGAACTGTTCAGGAATTTCCCGTCCACATTCTTAATGAAGTTATCCACGTACGCCCAAGCCTCGGGGGACATGGGATCTCCATCCTTGCCCTTGGCGTAAAGCATCGCCATGAGCACCTGGAACGCAGAGCTGGAATTGGCGGGGTCGCCGCAGGCAATCTTGCCTTTCAGCGCCGGATTGAGAAGATCGTCAAATCCGGCAATCTTCATATCGCCCGCCAGTTTTTTATTAACGATGAAAACGGTGGGATCGGCAAACGCGGGAGAGAAATATCCTGTCTTATTTTTGGCGGCATCAATCATATTCGCATCTTCCGGGGATACATATTTCTCAAAAAGTTCCTTCTGGGAATCCAGCATCGTCTGATCAGCCGCCCAGAGAATATCGCCCTGGGGATGGTCCTGTCCCCGCCACAATAACATTGACTTTAATCCCCGTTTCTTTTTCAAAAGCGGGAATGACAAGATTGTTTAAGCTTTCGCTGCGCGCCGTATAAACGGTCAGCACCTTTTCCTCTGCGGGAGCGGCCTTGGCGGTATCCTTTTTATCTCCGCCGCAGCCGGAAAATACGGAACAGAGCACAGCAGCACATGCCACCGCCAAAGCTGCTTTCTTCAATCTTTTCATGACAATCCTCCTTGCCTTTCATCATAAGTAAACTTCCTATTTAAATAATACCATGTATATTGTATCATTATTCATTCCTGTGTCTATACCTTATAAGCACAATGTATAGCTTGCCTGCAACTGTATAGGAAATACTCATAGAGTGACCAACAGGCATACCGATGTGTGCGGAAACGGGTACGCAGAAAGCAGGAGAAACCGTCCGCCGATGCCGCATTTCCCATGTAAAAACGCTCCCCGTATAAAGGAAGCGTTTTTATCTATACCGTACGGATATTTCCCCTATGTTTTAAATCTGTCCGATGCTCTTCAGGATCACCTGGGCAATAATGGCGGAGCCGATGTAGGTACCGATGAAGACGACTACACTCACCAGAACGATGCGCCAGCTGCTCTTGGCGAAGACATCGAGATCCTTGCAGATGGCAATGCCCGCATAAGCCAGGATCGGGGTGCAGAGCTGGAGGAACCCTACATTCTTAACGGACGCATTGATAAAATCGGATCCCGGGAAGCCCGGATAGGTCAGAATACATCCGAGGGTGACCACATAGGCTACGCCGGGGATCTTTCCCGGAAGGACGCGGCCCATCCACATGCCGATGAAAGCGATGGCGATGAGGATACCCATACCCGGAATCGCCTGCATAAGATCATTCTTGGTGCCTACGGTATTTGCCACGAGGGACATCACGCCTGTAATAATAAGAACTTGAAATATTTCTGTCAGTTTCATTTTGTCCCCTCCTCTTCTTTCGCTTCTGCCACATCGCACTCTTCCCGCTTCGGCGGAGCTTCACCGTACTTAATCCGATAACAGATTTTATAGAGCCATTCCGACTCATATAAATACCGTCCAAACCTGAAAGCATATTACTTGCCGCACCGAAAGCTGCCAGTTGGTCGGCCATCTGCGGATACATGGCGGAAAGAGAACCTACCGCCGCCGTCATCATGCTTGCTGACCCCACGCCTGCCGCCATGGCGAGCGCCAGAGGGTGGAAAGGCAGGTAAGAAGCTGCCACGCTGGCCATAAGGCCAAAGAAAATGGTACCGATGACAGTCCCGCAGATGTAGACGCCCATGACGCCCCGTCCTTCCGCTGCATCAAGACCGTATCTTTCGCCGATGAGAGCGACATTCGGTTCACGGGCCACAGAATGCGCCGCGCCTATGGCTTCCCGCTTAAGACCGATCAGGACGGCCAACGGGATACCGATAAGGACAGTTCCCAGATTACCGAACTCCTGCAGAATCAAGGCGGGAGACGCGGCAAGGATTTTCGGCAGTGTCGGTCCGACAAGCGTGCCGTAGCGCGCCATAAGAAGCACAAGAGTGACGCCCAAAAGTCCGCTGGCAGCATGAATTTCCTTTTCTCCCGAAATCTTCGTGAACTTTGGCGCCGTCAAAACCCCCATAATCAGAGCGTACATCATGGGCAGAAGCACGATTTTCCCTATTCCTACGTTGATGACGATGTTTCCGATCAGTTCGGCGATGACGATAATCACCAGAACGATCAGGTGCAGTTTGATGCTTTTCATAGCAGTCCCCTTTCCTTTTCTTACATACTCTTCTTAATTAACTCTGGAAATAGCTTTCCAGTTTCGCCAGGTACTCTTCCTTGGTAAGAATGGGTTTTTCTTTTTCCAATATTTCTTTTGCCATCGCCGCTTCGTCATAGAGCAGATCAATGATATTCATGGCAAAAACCTTTCCCGGAAGGATAGCCGCCGCATCGAAATCGGTGACACAAAAATCCTTTGTATGAAGTCCGCCGTCCACGCCGCCGATAAACGGGTGGATACTTGGCATGAGATGAGAAATATCACCCATGTCAGTAGATGCCGTAAAATGTCCCGCCTCTTCAATTTTCGTTTCCGGAAAGTATTCTTTGATATTTTCCACAAACAGGTCATTCAATCGGGGACTGCATGCCAGGGGAAACATCCCGGGCAGCGTTTCAATAACGGTCTTTGCTCCGACAGCCGCGCCGCCCGCTTTGAGTGCCTCGTCAACACGGTGGTGCTGGCAGTCGATGGCCTCCATGGTTTTCGCACGGACGTAGAGTTCCATGCGCACATCGGAGGGGACATTATTAACCAGGTCGCCCCCCTTGGTAATGATGGGATGGACACGGACCATATCGTCTTCTTTGAACGTTTCACGAAGGGCATTAATCCCCATAATCCCCAAGCATGCCGCATTCAGCGCATTGATGCCTTCATGGGGGGCATTGGCCGCATGAGCGGTTTTTCCTACATACTGCACTGTTTTTCCTACAAAGCCGTTGCTTGATTTCCCGATGTACACCGCCTTTTCAGGAGCGTTTCCCTGGGAATGCATCATCATCGCCATGTCGATATCGTCAAAATGTCCTTCGTAGACAAGTTCACTCTTGCCGCCGAGAAAATGGATCTTCCCCTCTTTCACCAGACGCTTGCGGTAATCAATTTCCACATATTCTTCCGCCGGTACGGCAAAAAACACGGCGCTCCCCGCCAGATCCTTCATCACGCCCGATCTGACGATTCCTGTACATGCCGCCAGCATGGACGCCATCTGGAGGAAATGGCCACACGTATGGGCGGCTCCCGTGAGAGGATCCGCTTTCGGACTGTCCGGTGTTCCCACCGCGTCCAGTTCTGCAAGAACGGCTACGGCAGGGCCTTTCTTCCCGCCATCGACGCGGGCCTTCACACCGGTAAGGGCAAGTCCCGTCTGCGTCGTAAGTCCCAATTCTTTCATATAACTTTCCACTTTTGACGCCGTTTTCGTTTCTTTGTACCCCAGTTCCGGTTCGCTTTCAATCCGGAGAACAGTTTCATGAATCGTTTCCGCCGCTTCGTCAATCGCCCGGCAGACAGCTTTCTTCATTTCGTCTTTTGTCATAAATCACCCCTCCATCTTATAAGTCAAACTTATTTTAGCATACGCAAATTAGCTGTTACAACAGAAAATATGTGCTTCTGCCATTTCCACAAAATAAAAACGCCGACGGTCAGTCAGCGCCTGTATTTCATTTGGCAGCTTCCGCCGCCGCTTTTTCTTCTTCTCCTTTGGGAAATATAAGATTCAGAAGAACTGCCACGATGAAAACCACCGCCACGCAATTTTCCGCGAATACGCTCCGCAGCAATTCGGGAAATATACGGAAAATTTGCGGTGTCTGCGTAAATCCCAGTCCGATGGAAAGAGACAGGGCGGCAATACTCATATTTCTCTGGGAATATCCACAGCGGCTGATCATCTGCACACCGGATACCACGATGGAGCCGAACATCATAAGCGTACAGCCGCCAAGGACGGCTTCAGGCAGTGACGCCAAAATGACCCCCAGCGCGGGAATGAGTCCTGCCAGAACCATGATGACGGCGCCGCTGGCGATGGCTTTCCTGTTTACCACACGGGTCATGGCGATAAGCCCCACATTCTGGCTGAAAGATGTAATCGGCATACACCCGAAAAGAGAAGACGCGGCAGAAACAAACCCATCCACGGCAATGGAGCCGGATATTTCCCTGTCTTTCGCCTCCCGATTGAACCCCATGGCGGCAAGCGCCGAGGTGTCGCCCAGCGTTTCTGTGGCAGACACCAGGAAAATAAGGAATACGGAGAAAATGGCGTCATAATGAAATTCCAGAGAATAAGGCATGAAAACCGGCAGAGACACAAAGGATACTTCCGTCAGGCGGCTCAAATCAACCATACCGTAGAAGTATGCCGTAACGTACCCCACAAAAAGCCCGAAAAGAACAGATAACTGCTTGTAGAAAGATTTCGCCCGGATATTGAAAATAAGGCAGGAAACCAGGGTAACCGTTCCGACAATGAGGAACCGGGCATCACCGAACTCAGGATGGCCGAAACCGCCGCCGAAAGAATTCGCTCCGATGGGAAGCAGTGAAAACCCGATAGCTGTCACGACAGTCGCCGAAACGATGGGCGGTACCAGTTTCCGCCACCATGACGCGCCGAGGCCGAGGATCCCCTCCAGAACACCGCCTATAAGGACAGCGCCGAGAATAGCCCCGTAGCCGTATTTCAATCCGATTACACAAAAAACAGAAACAAAGGTAAAGCTGATTCCCATGATAACAGGAAGTCCGCTGCCCAGACGGAAAAAAGGATACATCTGGAGCAGGGAGCCGATGCCTGCAATGATCATGGCCGCCTGCACAATAGTGCCCGCTTCTGAGGCAGGCACCTTTATCACGCCCGTTACGATAAGGATCGGCGCGATATTTGCCACAAACATGGCAAGAACGTGCTGGAGACCGAAAGGCACTGCTTTGCGGACAGATATTTTCCCATCCGCTTCATAAATCGGATCTGTATTCATTCCGGCCTCCTCAGCGAAACGTAATGACGCCTGTTTCGGCATCCATTTTTTCAATAACTGCCAGAGAGCGGACATCATATCCCGCTTCACGGAGCGCGTCGCCGCCGCCCTGGAAGCCTTTTTCGATGCAGATGCCGATGCCTTCCACGATACCGCCCGCCTGTTTTACCAGATCAAGAAGCCCTCTTACGGCGCAGCCGTTGGCAAGAAAATCGTCCATGATGAGGATATGTTCGCCGGGCTTCAGATATTTCTTTGCCACCACCACATGGTTTTTCCGATTATGGGTAAATGACATGACCTCCGTAGCAAACATTTCCTTATCCATATTGCTTCCCGCAGATTTCTTCGCAAAAACCACAGGCACGCCGAAGTACACTGCTGTAAGACAGGCGATACCAATTCCCGACGCTTCGATCGTCAGAATCTTGTCCACTTTCCGATCCCCGAAAAGCTTTTTAAATTCCTTCCCCAGTTCACTGATAAAAGGCACATCGATTTGATGATTCAGAAAACTGTCCACCTTGAGCACATTCCCCGGACGGATCACCCCGTCGCTCAAAATTTTCTCCTGCAGTAAATTCAGCTCTGCCACCCTGATACCCCCTCCAAAGACAATACACACCCTATAATTTATTCATTATAACATAGCTTGTAGCTGACAGCTCACAGCTGATAGCATTTATCTTCTTACGACTTTCCTCACCACGGTAGCAGATCCTTCACATCCGTTCAGGATGACGATTAACGTTTCCCTCACTACAACAGCAAATCCCTTGCTGTTGTTTCGTATGACACCTAACGGAAATCATATGCTCCGGCTTTTAACTCACAGCTCACAGCTGATAGCTTTTATCTTCTTACTGTCTTCCTCACCACGGTAATAGATCCTTCGCTATCGCTCAGGATGACGCCTGACGTTTTCCTCATTATGACGCCTTACCGTCTTATACAAGGATCATGGAGTCAACCGTCAGAAAGAGCTGCTGGCGCACGTAGTGCGATTGAGGATACTCGCTTGTCGTAATGATTTAAATCGTAAAAGAACTATTAGCTTATAGCTATTAGCCAACAGCCAACAGCTGACAGCTAACAGCTAATGACCTTTGGAAATGAATCAGCTTTCATTACTCTACCATGGAGAACTTGACAGAAAAAATCTGCCGCTCTTTACCTGCGGCAGATTTTTTCTGCGTTTACCTCTTAATTTCCACACGATACTTTTTCAGCCTGCCTCCATAGACAGGAAAGAAACAGAATTCGCCGTAATCCTTTACCGGCTCCGCATTCTTCAGCAGCTCCATATCGGCATCAGAAATCACAAAATCAATATCCCCATTTGCTTTCATATGCTCCGGATCCGCCGTTTTTGGCAGCACCACCGTGCCCAACTGCCAATCATAACGGATGCAGAGCTGAGGAATCGTGACCCCGTATTTCTCCGCCATTTCCGCAAGGTGTCCGTCTTTCAGCGCTTCGCCATGGGCCACGGGAGAGTAGGCTTCCACTATGATATCCCTCTTCCGGCAGTAATCAATCAAATCCAATGGACTGTTTCCTACATGGCAGAGAATCTGGTTCACCATGGGTTTCACACGGCAGCCGGCAAAAATATTTTCAAGATCTCCCTCCAGGAAATTGGAAACGCCGATTGCCCGCAGTTTCCCGGCTTCCAAAGCATCTTCAAGTGCACGCCATACTTCCCTGTTTTCTTTATAGTATCGGTCCTCCGACTGATTCACCTCCACCCAGGGCTGGGGCGAATGAATAATCATCATGTCCAGATAAGCAAGTCCCATCGTTTCCAGTGTCTTGTCGATGGATTCCATGGCGGCCGCATAACTTTTATTTTCAGCCGCCACTTTGGATGTGACAAAGATATCTTTCCTGTCAATGCCGCAGGTGCGGATTCCTTCTCCGACACCGCGTTCATTGCCGTACGCCTGTGCCGTATCGACATGGCGGTATCCGATATCCACCGCCGCCCGCACAGCCTCCGCCGCCTTGTCGTCATCAATAAACCAGGTACCCAGTGCCAGTTTCGGAATGGCTACGCCGTTATGCAACGTATAACTTTCCTCAAAAATCATAATTGCCTCCTCTATAAACTGTTGCCTGTACAGAATAACAAGTATCAGAATAAATCACTTTGCGATGAAACAGCCGATTTGATTAATATAGCATGCCCTCATGCTTTTATACCCTTTTGCAGTTCAGAAACATCATCAAAAGTCCCATACAGGTCTTCCTCTTTTTCTGCCGCTTCCATGTCCGCATAGGAATCGGATTCGGTTCACTGTGCCATATTCCCTTTCGCCATGACAATTCTTTTTTCCATGCTTACGCTTCAGAATCATTATATCCAAGCGCCAATCAAGCTACAAGTACATTGCACATATTTTTCTCCTAAAAACGGTTCCCCAAGGAAACTTCATCGGCGTACTTCATCGTCTCATCTTTGCATATTTCCCTATATAAAGATAAAATATAAAATCATAACGCAAAGAAAGGACGGACTCGTGAAAAGGATTTTATTTCTGGTTCCCCGCATGAACATCGGCGGCGCGGAAACCTATGTATATACCGCAGCAAAAGAACTCCGTGCCCGGGGCTATGAAGTTTTTCTCGCTTCCGGCGGCGGACGTCTGGCGGATGAACTGAAAACGGCAGGCATCAGGACATTTTTTGTCCCGATCCGGCAGAGCAGGTTCTTATCCGTCTGGCGCGTTTCATCCATCGTGAAGAAATACCATATAGACATCATTCATGCCAACTCGGGAGCTGCGGGCATCATCGCGGCAAGAGTAAAAAGGAATACGTCTGTCCCCGTGGTATACACGGCACACGGCATTTTGGGAAACATGAAAAAAGAATATGTCATTGACCAATTGGATCAAATCATCTGCGTCAGTGAATACGTCAGGCAGGACTCTCTGGCACGCGGCCTCCATGAAAATCATCTCCTTGTCCGTTACAGCGGCATCGACACGGAACGTTTCACCGCAAATGAAGAAGAGCGCATCCGGCTGCGAAAAGAGTTCGGTTTCGATGAGGATACCCTCGTTCTTGCCATCGTATCCCGCATAAAGAATTTGGAAAACAAAGGCCACGGACATCTTCTCTCCTTACTGGACAAATATGGCCGTAAAGAAAATTGGAAGCTCCTTGTCATCGGAAAAGGGAACGGGCTCCCCCTGCTGAAAACGAAAATACGCGCCATGCACTTATCCGATAAAGTTCTCTGCCTCGGACACCGGACCGATGTGGAACACCTGCTGAACGCCGCAGACCTGACCGTCCTTCCTTCCCGCTTTGAAACGTTCGGTCTTGTCCTGGCGGAGGGCATGGCGATGGGAAAACCGGCCATCGCTTTTTCCGTAGGCGGCACGCCGGAAATCGTGAAAGACGGGGAAACAGGATTTCTCGTGGAAAAAGACAATGAAAAAGAGCTGTATGAACGAATCAAACAGCTCGACAGAGACCGATCTCTTCTTAGACAATTTTCAGAAAACGGCTCCCAATGGATACGCTCCCAGTTCACTAACCGCCGGATGGTCGATGAACTGGAAGTCATCTATCACAAGTTGTCACCTTAATTATTTCCTGAAGGTCTTTTTGAAACGCCGTTCCAACTGGCGGAGCCAGATAAAAATCAAATGGATACGGCTCACCTTTAATTTAAATTCCCACATCGGCTGCCTGGCAGGAATCGGAATGCGGGGCAGGGCAAGCAGATCCTGTGTCCACAACGGGACATCATAGAAAATCGCCAGCCCCAGTTTATACCCGCACTTCTCCGCCTCCTGCATGACCTTTCTGTCAAAATCTCCGTAAGGATAGCAAAGACATTCCACCGGCTTCCCATTAAGTTTTTCAAAAAAACGTTTGCTTCCTGACAGCTCATCATGAAGACGATCCGTACCGCAGCGGCTCAGAAACGGGTGATCCATGGTATGGGAACCGACATAATGCCCTTCATCCCGCCACAGGGCCAATTCACTTTCATCCATGGTCCGCGTCGGCGCTTTCCCAAAATTTTCCCATTTGTTCTCCCTGCCGATCCAATTGGCAATAGGAAACACATTTCCCACATGGCGGTATTTTTTCAAAATCGGTAAGGCTGCGGAAAAATTATCTTCATAACCATCATCAAAAGTAAGGACCACCGGTTTCTTCGGCAGCCGTTTTCCATGAAGAAAATGCGCCTGCAGCTCCTCCACCGTGATACTGTGAAATCCGTTTTCTTCCAAGTATCTCATCTGTTCTTCAAACTTCTCCTCCGGCAGCGCGTTCCGATCCCCCGGGACAGAAGCAATGCGGTGGTACATTAAAATAGGTACCCGATCACGGAAATGGTAATATGTGTACAATAAAGCAGAAAAGATTATAATAGAAACGTATAACATAAATAAACTCCTTAATTTATTCTAATCATTGTATCACATATATTTTTCCTGATCAGAGGATTTCATGAAAACATTTTTAGTTTATAATACCTCTTATTTCGGAGACACTATCCTGACAGACGCACTGTGCAGGAATCTGAAACGGCTGTATCCGGAAAGCCGTCTGGTTTTCGTATCGAATAAACCGTTTACCGACATTTCCCGATACATGGACGGTGTCGATGAAGTCTGGACCTATGACAAATGGGGCATCCATAAGGGACTTGCCGGATGGTATAAATTTTATAAAGAACATAAAAACCAACATGTTTTTGATGCCGCTTTTGTCATTTACGGCAATGAGCGGGGCATTTTATTATCCAAATTTTTAGGCGCAAAAAAAATATACGCAGACAATCGGCATGCGATCGTCCGCCTGCTCCTCTCCAATGGAAAAATTAATTACGGAAAATGGATCCATGTGCAGGACCGGCACGCCTATCTGGCGGAACTGTATGCGGGAAAACCCATGGAAAGCATGAAAATCAGGTACCATGTCCCTGATGAAGCTTTTGCATATATCAATGAACAGCTTTTAAAAGGAATCAGCAAACCGATCATTGCACTGAATCCGGTCACCAAGCGAAAAGAAAAAGATTTGAAACCGGACACACTCCTTACACTGGCAAAAAAAATAAAAGACGCAGGGATGATTCCCACCATGATCGGTGCAGGAAAAGATTGTGAATCATTTTATGAAAATCTTCCGCCTGCTGGCAGACAGGTGCTGCTGAATCTGGTAAACAAAACCACCATTCCCCAACTGGGCGCCCTGCTGAAAAGCTGTGCCGTCCTCATCAGCGCCGACACCGGCACAGCCCACTTTGCTCTCGCCTTAGACGTTCCCGTGGTAGATGTTTTTTATCTGAATGATGAATCCAATCTCGCCGCCTGGGGACCGAAGACATTCTACCGCCACCGCCTGATTGCCCGCGGCGGAGATTTCAGCGCCGAAAATATTTGGAAAAATGCACAGGATCTGATAGAAGAAAACTCTTCCCTGTAACTTTGTATATTTCCGGCTTGTATCAGGAAAGGATATTGATATGTTCTCACGGTATTTCACGGATAGCCATTCTATAAAAACGCTCCCGTCTTATCTTTTGTCTTCTTTTATTTTCATAAGCGTCATCTTTTTACTTTTCCATATTTCCGGATTTGAACGTGTTTTCGAATGGAATAAGAGTCTGCGTGATGCGGCCACAGGTTTTGCCGTCTTCAGCCTCATTACATATGCACTGAGAGAAAAATTGTATTCCCCCTTGTGGTGTTTATCCCTGTTTCCTTATCTAACGCAGCTTGTAATTTACGCCTATGTACTCATTCATGCCAATATGTCCTGGACGATTGATTACGACTTGATCCACCCCTATTTCCTGCTTTTCGTTTACGAATCAGCCCTCACGGCATGCTTCTTTGCCTTTTCACAAAACCGTCCAAGGAAATGGCGCTTTTCCATTTCTGTCCTTTATGGAATTATCGTCGCGGCAAGCCTTCTGTTTGCTGCTGTATACCTGGGATACTACCTCCTATACAATGACACGATACGCGCGGAAAATATGCTGCCCATCCTGCAGACCAACAAAAAAGAAGCGTTTGAATTTATTTCAGACCGCATCGGACTGCCCGTCCTATTTTCTTCCCTTATCTTTTTTGTGCTGCTCTTACCGGCCTCTTTCTTCTGCTGCCATAAAGCCATTTCCGTCGACCGGGATCGTTACAGTAAAATGCGTATCCTATGGATAGGCATGATTTGCATTCTGTCCATCATCAGCATCCATAAATATATCCCGTCTCTTTTTCCTATTTCACAAACTTATGGCGCTTTCCACTATATACATGAAATGCGGCGGATCAGCCAAAAGCATGAACAAAATATAAGCCGGTTCCGTATATATACCCCCGTCAGCGAAGCCATGCCGCAAAAATTACCGGGTACCGTCATTGTCATCATCGGAGAAAGCGCCACCCGTGACCGGATGAAAGCCTTTACCCCGTCTTATCCGTCTGAAACAACCCCATGGCTCTCAGAAATGAAAGAAACACCTTATTTTTACCTCATGGATAAAACATATTCCTGCTTTCCCGTCACTGTTCCCGCGCTTTCCATGTTCCTTTACGGGCGAAACCAATATGACCACCGGAATATAGATGACGTAGCCAATATCATAGATGTGGCACACCTTTCCGGCTATAAAACATGGTGGATGAGCAACCAGGGCAAAATGAGCGGTGAAGACAGTCCCATCGATTTCGTCGCGCAAAACTGCGATACAGAACAACGGACGCCGTTTCCGCTGGGCGACGATTATCAGCTGCTTGATTTTGTAAAGCAGCTTCCCAAAAATGAAAATAACTTTGTCATTATCCATCTTATGGGCAGCCATATCAGGTACAGCGACCGCACCCCACCGGATTTTAAAGGAATCGACAACCCGCAGCACGACAAGCGGACCAACCAGTATGACACCACGCTGCTCTATACGGATCATCTCCTCCGAGATATCTATACGTATGCCAAAGATCATTTGAATCTGCAAGTCATGATGTACTGCTCCGACCATGGGGAAAACATGGAACGAAGCCATGTCGCCAGCAAAAATATGACTTATGATATGGTTCGGATTCCTTTTTTCATTTATCTTTCCCCTGCTTACACACGGCTCTACCCGGATACGGCACAAGCCCTGCGTCAAAATGAACACAAAGTATTCACCAATGACCTGATGTATGACACCATCAGCGGAGTCCTGCACCTGCCAAACACAGACTATGAACCGAATTTTGATTTAAGCAGCAGTGCATATGATCTGAAACCGGCAGACGCAAGAACGAAGTATGGAGAATGGACCATCCTTGATGATCCGGATTACAAGTAAGTAATCCAGGCATGACAAAAACCGTTACAGTTTCTCCAAAAGGAGCTGTAACGGTTTTTTACAACAAATTCACACTCTTTTCTCCTCCGAGTGCAGCGTATCCCATCTTTCAAAAAGCAGTGTAATGCCAAATGCAAGATAATACAATCTGCCAAACGATGTGGAAGAAAATGTTTCATCCAAAAGCCCGTTAAGAACAAAAGCAAGAAAAACTGCCAGCATGCACCAGCTGAATGGATTCAAAGCATATATACGTATCCTTTTCCAGAAATACATCCCCATAAGAATCAGATATGCATTATAACCCAGAAAAGCAAGAATCCCTCCGGTTGATAAAAAAATCAGCCACGTATTATGGGCATGCACATTTTTTTTAAACTCCCTGCTTCCCTCCAGTTGATATTTATGGTCATAAGCATTCTTCCATCCATTCAGTCCCACTCCGGCCAATTTATGGTCCTCCCACATATGGTAACTACTCTTCCATATAAACGGTCGGTCTGCCCCTTGCATCCGATATGGATCATGTATCCCAAACCGGAGGGAACACAGCAAAGCAAGTACGACCAGCAGACCTGCCCCCATCCCTAAGAGCCGCCGCCTGGTTTTCCCCATTGCAATTTGATTTCTAAACAGGAAAATCAGCACAGTAATAAAAATCGCTATGGATAAAGCTCCCATGGCACCTCTTGTTTGCGTCAGGACCAATGTAACTGCCTCCAGCACTAAAAGTACCGACATTACAGCCAGATGAAAAATATTATCACGATAATAGCAGATAAAAGCAATAGTGAGTGGAATAAAGACATCCATCATAATACCCACGTGGGGCGGTGATGTATAAAAGCTGTCCAGGCGCTCCATGTGTTTGGCAGCATACTCATATATCCCATATCCGCATATTGCATACCCAATCGTAACAAATGTATAGCATACAGTTTTTCTGATATCACGCTCCCAGCCGATGTATAAAATCATAAATAAAGGCAGCGGAATCATAACATAAGACAGAAAACTATATGATCCGCCATACATATTTCCAGTATTGTCCAAATGAAACAGCGTGGAAATAAACAGGCAGGCATAAAATACAGCGAACGCCCATAGAATATTTTTATGAAGTGTAACCTTGGGAATCGCATGATTTTTCAGTGCATAAGCAATTACAAACAGAGTAAATGCGATCATACTGATAGACATTCCCGTATTAATATAATGGTAAGCCGTAGCCCCCCATACGACAACAGCCGCTGCCAACCGACTGCCCCAATTTATATTTAAAAATTTCATGAATCCCGCTCCTAATAGTTTTTATCGGGCAGCCATAAATTTCCACTGCCGCATTTTATATTGTAATGAAACTGCCATTTTACGGACATATCCGCAAAGCTGCAACAAAATCGTACATTCACTTAAAATCAGATACCGCTGAAAAGAAAAAAGAAACGGCAACGATACATCTCTATGCATAAAGATATATGATTCCAACTCCCTGTAATCCAAATCCGGCAATTCCCGCGTATTGAAATCCGCCACAAAAGTCTTTACAGCGCACTTCAGTGCCTGAATGCAGCAAATCTTCTTCTCCGACAATGCATGTAAATCCGCAATCCGTTCATGTTCACGCCACGCCAGAAACCTTCCATATTTCAATTGTATAAAATCCTTTATATTTTTCCCCCTCATAAGACTGTTTTCATTTTCATAACTGTAACGATATAAAGATACCGGAGTCAGATAAGCACTTCCCGCCTTAAAAAAAACGGTAGCACTCACATACATATCTTCCACCAGCCGCCCTGCCGGAAATATCAGATCATTCCATAGATAACGCTTATATAATTTCCCATGGGCAAAATTCGGCAATTCATCAAGAAGGATCCCTCTCCGGATTTTCGATAAATTATCCGTCTCTTTCCATCCGGAAGACCTGCAATCCTCGCTTCCATCAGCATAGATAATACTGAAACCCGCCATGATGATATCATAAGTCCCTGATTTTGAAAAAAATATCATTTTCTCTAAAGCATCTTCCACGATAAAATCATCAGAATCAAGAAAATATATCCACTCACCTTTACAGATTTTTATACCTGCATTTCGGGCAGCGCTAAGTCCCTGATTTTCCTGATGGATGACATGAATCCTGCCATCTTTTTCCGCATAGGAGTCACATATCTGCCCGCATGCATCAGGCGAGCCGTCATCAACCAGGATCATTTCCCAATTGGAATATGTCTGGTTCAGCACGCTGTCAATACATCTATGTATAAATTTTTCAGTTTTATATACCGGCACGATGACCGACACCAACGGAGCATATCCCATAGGTTTTATCCCCTTATTCCGCCTTTTAAGCGTTTCAGCACATTGCCGCCGATTTCCATATTCAGGTACGCATAGCAGTATGCATTTAAAATGAAGACAATTCCAAGCATCACCATGCCTGATGTGGTAAGCATCGCTTTACCCGGATCCGGATCAAACCCGAAGACCGATGACAAGGGTGTCCATATCCAGCGAAGGAATGTGGTGAAGCGGTCAATCGCTCCGGTAAGGGCATCAGCAATGCCGAGAACATAAATGGAAAATATGATTTTATAAGACATTTCAAATATATATGCGAGAATCGTAAGGCAAAGCGTTTTCCCGTAGGACAGTTTATGAAGAAATCCATAGCCCATGGCCATGCCGAGGGCACCCGCATAAAAAGCTGTCGTCAGTCCGATTTCAGGCCCTCCGATCATGGTAACGAGAATAACCACACCCGCCGATGTGCCGAAGCCCCACTTCATCCCGTGGAAATCGCAAATGACGGCAATCGGAATAGGGGACGCGGTCATAGTGACGAACACGAGAAACGGTGCTAAAAGTTTCAGCAGCACCAGAAGGGACGCGATGGCCGCCGCTGCCGCCGCTTCTGTCAGATATTTTGTTTTTCTCACTGATTCGTTCAATCTGTATCCTTTCCAAAAGAAGCCGCTAATGCTTCTTTCTCCTGTTTCGTTTTCCGTTTCAAATAGAATTCACAGGACCGGGCATCATGACCGTTGTTCCATTCCCTGTACCACACAAGACGGACAGGCAGCCGGCCTTTCGTATACTTCGCGCCCTTCCCCGCGTTATGGACAGCCACTCGTTTTTCCAGATCATCCACGGTAAATCCCGTATAGAGTGTGCCGTCTTGGCAGCGTACCATGTAAGTAAAATATTTCTTTTCCATCTCTTTCTCTTAGCCGCAGACGGCAAAAGGGCACAGAACTGTTTACATTTAGGTGTATGGTCTCCGCATGGTCACGCATGCCACTGTCCCCGTCTCCAGACTGCTGTTTTATTACCCCTCTATTGTATACAAACAATAAAAGAAATGCCAGCTGCATTGACAGCAGCTCAGAAAGCATTTTCTTTTATTTCCACATTTTTTCATGTCATTCGGATAACAGATTATTCACTGCCATGGTGAGAAAAACGGTAAGAAGATAAAAGCTATCAGCTATCAGCTGTGAGCTGTGAGCCGTCAGCTAAAAGTGCTGAATGACGGCGGATGGCAAGACGTCATTCTGAGCGTCAGCGAAGGATCCGCACCCATGGTGAGAAAAACCATAAGGCGTCATCCTGAACGAATGTGAAGGATCTGCTGCTGTGGTGAGGAAAACGATAAGCTGTCACCAGCGTAATAGATTCTTCACTCTATGTCACTGCTCTGTTTCCCATCTTTCCCACAAGACATGCTTATCCCCGTTCTGAATGACGGGATACAGTAAGGCATCATAATGACAGAGAACATTAAACGTCATTCTAAGCGCCAGCGAAGGATCTGCTGCCGTGGTGAGAAAATTGGTAAACTGTCACCAGCGTAACAGATTCTTCACCTTGTGTCCTATTGCTGTTTCCCTTTAATAAAAAGTGCAGCAGGGGAAATGTTGCATTTCTCTTTGCTGCACTTATATGGTACTAATGAAATGAACCGGCATTTAGAACAGAGACAAGCTGGCAACTGCTGGCCGGAGGCTCAGTACCATTCATTGATCCAGTTTTTTTCAGAGGGAAGCATGTTTTCCGCCGTTTCAAGAACTTTTTCACGCTCCGCACCTTCCAGCCATTCGATGCGCCCCAGATCCGACAACTCTCTCAAAGACAGGGCCCCGAAAAAAAGCTGGGCAAGGGCACCTGCGGTCATGGTAAAATCCGGTTCGGGAATTTTATTTCCCAATTTCACGCCGGAAATATCTTCGATATGAAGCTTCAGTGTGTAAAATACATCATATTTCACAGCGTAAATTCTTCCTTCCTTGGCGGAAAGGACGTAAATTCCGCTGTTTTCGGGAAGGAATTCGTCCACCAGCTGGAAAGACAGGAAGCCTTTCATCTCTCGGCAGGGAAGTCCGTCAAATGCCATGACCGGATCTGTGACGCGTCCCATCATGGTCGGAAAAGAGGCATTATGTATATAGGTATGCTCCGCGCCATTCTGCCAGTAGAAAAATGCCCTGTCATCAAAAGGTTCATACCACACGCATTCGTCCACGGAACCGCGGTGGCCCGCCATGTAAGCATAGAGCCCTTTCCGTCCCGCATCGGAAGCATACGCCATTTCCGATACCATGAATTTCCTTTCGTCCAGATGGTAGAAAATATATCCGGCTGCGCCGTTCCGGTCATTGACGACAGCGATATAACCGCCGTCACAGAACTGGGCGTCGATGTGTTTTTTCCATGACGCTTCATCCCGAAAAGCCCATCCGTTCCGCCCTTTCACATACCTGTCATAGACAGAGGCGAGAATTTTCCATTCATCCGCCGAGGTAATAAGCCCTGCGGAATGCGCCCGCTTTCCTAAAAAGCCTACCTGCTCAGGTGCGGCGCTTCGTTTCCACTGGTGCGCATAAAATGAAAATCCCATAGGATAGTAATACGATGCCGCCGAGGGCATAAGAATGACAGCGCCCTTATTTTCCAACCGCGCCATATGGAACGCGCCGCGGATCAGTTCAGTCGCAAGCCCCTTCCCTCTTGCAGCAGGATGGGTGGCTACCCCGACAAGGTAATCCACCGGCATCTTTGCGCCGCGGACATATATTTCATAAGGGCGGCGGTGAAGACTGCACGCTATTTTTCCTGCTTCTTCTCCCGCCAGTACATCTTCCGGGCGGTAGAGTTCCCTGAAATACCAGCGGAACCACGGGTCGTCCTCCCTTTCAAAACAGTACGACCAAAGCGCGCGTATATCCTTTTCATCCGTCCGACTGCATTTACGTATTTTCATAACCGCCTCAGAAACAACTGCCGTCTTTTACGACGACATCATACTTTTCCGCGAAATGATCAGGATTGTATTCCATTTTTGCCTGACGCAGGCCAGGCAACCCCATGTCTTCTTCACGATTTACAAATTCTGTTTCCGCAAATTCATGCATCAGGAAATCGCGGTTGATCGCCTGATACAGCCCGCGGATATTCGGATTTGCCTTTTCAAAGAAAATATGCGCCACCCGGGGATTGACCAAATCTCCGTTCGTAAAGGCCTCTACCTTTCCATAAATGCGGATAATAGCGCCTTTCAATTTCAAAGCGTCCCAATTGGCAAAACACCGCTGCAGCGCTTCTTTTTCCTCCGCAATGTCTCCATGCCGTTCAAACCAGTCTTCAATCCCCTGCCATGCGTCTTCCCTGTTTTCCGACGTGATGGACTCATATGTATAATCACCGTACTGGCGGAGAAAAGCGTTCAGATGATTTTTCTTCATCCGGAGTTTCTTTCCCGATAAATTGATCATGTCTGCCGTACGGTATACATATTCCCAATTATCCCGATCCGCAGTGAATTCATACCGGTTCGGGCAATGGGCTTTGATCTGTTCCAGCACCCAGGGTGAAGCAGCCTTAATGATAAACGGTTTTCCCTCGCGCTCCAGGCATTCATGGATAATCTCCATGCCGCGGCCGAAAGACGCCCCTTCACCGGCAAAAGGGGGCATAAAGAACGTATTCTCCCCTTCCCCCGCACGGACGAATAAGATATTCTCCTCTACCGCCCACTGCGTATGGTACGCTTCCTGCCATAAAAAAAGTGTATTGAATGAACAGTCGATCCCCTCATAATGATGGACATGGAAAAAGCTGTCGATATACTCTCTTTTTTCAATTGTAAACGGTTTGAAGTCTATGATGAACATCTCCTTAAAAAATAACAATTATATTGTAAATATTCTATCCTTTTTTATTCCTTTTGGCAAAAACCGGAACGGACTTTATAAGCCACAACATGGCATGCCGCTGAAATCAGAAGACAGATAAACACCGGCTCCGTCAATTTTCCGGTGCAGGAAAATAAATCTGCCGCAAAAGCAGTAAACAAACTTTTTACAAAATAAAGAAATTCTTTCCCCCTCTCATTTAAGTCTCTTTCTTGATAATGAGAAAACCGATATTATCAGAAACAGCAGGCCGTTTTTTCCGATTTCCCATAAAATCACGCTTCACCGCGGCGAACATGATTTCCCCGAAACTTCATTCGCTGCGTTTTTCTTTCGATAAAAATTGCACTTATTCACATTATTCACAAACTTATTCACAACTATTCACATCATGTGGATAAAAACAATCTGTTTTTTCTCTTTTCGCGATAAATCAAAGCTTTTTTCCGCCTGTCCATCCCAGACAGACACACGAACTGTGCATAACTGTGCATAACCTTTTTACTACTCCGTAAATGAGAATGGGAAATATTCCGTATTTATCGTATATCTTTCTCACTTTCACTCTCACCGGATACCCCTGATATGCATGTGAATAACTTTCTCTCCATCTGTCCCCCTTTCCTCCAATCATCCAGTTTTCTTCCCCTCTTGACAACGAATACGTGCAAAATAGAAAGAAAAAAAGCGAATAAAAGAATTCATTTCAAATCACCCCTTTATTTGTCCGCCTGCTGTGTACATAAAAAATAAAAACTTTCTAAAAGAAAAAATGATTTCCTTCCGTTCCGACATCGGCAGAAATGAAAATCATTTTCCCGTTTTGTCTCTTTCATTCCATTTTATTTGCAAACTCCCATTTCTGCCTTTTTTGTGCTAAAATATGACATGTACACGCGTCCATAGCTCAGCTGGATAGAGCAGCGGTTTCCTAAACCGTGTGTCGGGGGTTCAAATCCCTTTGGGCGCACCAGAAATGCACAGCTGCCAAAAGGCGGCTTTTTTTATTTGCCTTCAAAATGTATTTCCTATCGGGGTAAAATCCTCTTTTCCGCCCCATGTCGCCGCCGGTGGAGTCTTTCAGAGAAAAAATGATATAATATATATGGTAAATACTTTATAAATACTTTTTTACAGGGAGACAAATCATGGATACGGTACATATCAATTTAGGGAATGATTCTTATGATGTGATAATCGACTCAGGCATCATCGGCCGCCTGGGAAAAGAAACCGCCCCCCTGTCGGATCACGGGCGCGCAGTCATTATCACGGAAGAAGGAATTGACGAACTGTATGGCCAGGATTTGAAACGCCAGCTGGAAAAAGAGAACCTGAACGTACAGCAGATCGTTCTTTCTTCAAGCGAAAAGAGCCGAAGCCTTTCTGTCGTGAGCCGTGTATGCGAGGCGCTGGCAGACTTCGGGTTCTGTGCAGGAGATCTGCTTATCGGCCTTGGCGGACGTGTCGTCGGCGATGTGACAGGCTTTGTTGCAGCAACTTACCGGAGAGGGACTCCCTACGTGCAGGTGCCCACTTCTCTCCTGGCACAGATCGGCAGCGCCATCGGAGGGAAAATCTCCATCGATATCAATGGAAGAAAAAATCTCATCGGTACATTCTACCAGCCCAAAGCCGTGTATGTAGATCCTGCCATGGTCCGCACGCTGCCTGCCCGTTTCTTCCATAACGGCCTCGGCGAAGCGATTAAGATCGGCTGCGTGGCAGACAAGGACCTCTTTGAAATATTTGAAAAAGCCGCCTCTGACCAGGATATCCTTCGTGTTCTTCCGGAAATCATCCGCCGCTGCATTACCATCAAGGCACACTATGTGGAAATCGATCCCGAAGACAAAGGTGAGCGCCGTATCCTTGATTTCGGCCATACACTGGGCGGCGCGGCAGAGAGATACTACCGTTTCAATGATCTCCGCCTGACCCACGGTGAAGCGACGGCGGCCGGCATGTACATGATCACGAGCGCTTCTGAAATTCTGGGACTCACCAAGCGGGGTACAGCGGAACGGATCAAGTACGTCCTCCAGTCTATCGGCCTTCCCACCAATCTTGACGTCCCCCGTGATATTCTTGTCTCCCTTCTGGAACATGGAAAAAATGTAAAAGATGAAAAAATAGAAACACCCCTCGTTCTGGAAATCGGAAAAGGATATATTTATACGGGAGAAATTGAAACCTTAAAAAAATATATACAAATGGAATAATTGCAAACCTTCGAAAGAAATACCGGGAGTAAAAATAAACTTCCGGTATTTTTTTCGCCCTGTTTCTCATAACCTGTAAAACCTGTTCCCCATGGAACGCTATGCTATAATGCAGATAATAAAACGATCTGCCTGAAAGGTATACTATTTCAAACCGGAAACAGGAGTATAAAAATGGATTTCAGCAAAATAACAGCGGCCGTTATCGGCCTGGGTCTGATGGGCGGTTCCTTTGCCATGAGACTGAAGGAACTCGGAGCGGCAGTAATCGGTATCAATCGGACATTATCGACGGCAGAGGCCGCCCTTCGGCAGGGCATAGTGGATTCCATCGATATCAGTGACCTGAAACACGCGGACATTGTTATATTCTGCACACCTGCCAAAGCGACACTCGCCTTTGTGAAAGATCACCTGCCGGACTTCCGCTCCGACGCGATCATGACCGATATCGCCGGCGTAAAAGGAAACCTCGCCGATGATATCCGGCAAATACTGCCGCCCGGCATGGATTTCATTTCATCCCACCCTATGTGCGGACATGAAGGCCAAGGACTTTCCCGGGCGGATCCGGACATTTTCCGCGGAGCAAATTATATCCTTCTTCCCGATAAAACGAACCGCCCAGAGAGTGTGGAACTGCTCCGAAACATGGCGCTGGCTCTCGGCTGCCGCCATGTACCGTCAATCACACCGGAAGAACACGACCGCCACATCGCCTACACCAGCGACCTGACCCACGTCCTTGCGGCGGCGCTGATAAACAGCCCTTCCCTGAAAGAAGACACAAAGTACTTTACAGGCGGATCATTCCGTGATGAAACAAGAGTAGCGGATATCAACAGCCCCCTTTGGACAGATTTATTCCTTGCCAACCGTGAAAACCTGCTTCTTGAAATCGACCGTTTTACAGAAAGCCTTTCTGCAATAAAAACAGCACTGGACAGGGCAGATAAAAATACCCTTCATGAACTTCTTGAAAA
>OHQF01000579.1_pt1 | contig 22885 bp, 19 predicted proteins | sample 1578001 | NCBI WGS metagenome assembly OHQF01 (sample SAMEA3879538, study PRJEB24766) | human gut metagenome | biome: human-associated habitat; feature: feces | place: USA | collected 1985/1987 | reverse complement strand
CTGCTCCGATAACTATTATAGCGAGGTGTTTCGAAAAATACAATGGTTTTGCACCCCTGAAAATGCAAATGTCGAAATATTTACAAATATCGTTAACAGATTGGCCATATTTTCTTAATAGTTCGGCCGCAATTCGGTATACGCTGTCGTTCGACAGAAAAAATGAACAGCACCGCCCGCGGAAAATTCCGGCGGTCGGTGCTGCTCGGTAAAGTTAACTATAGAATGACATGTTGGGAATGCTAAGTATCAGTAGTTTATGCAAAAAATCACCATTCAAAACCCGCCATGATTTTTTCAAGCGCATCGACAGCGGCAGCGCCGCCCGAGACAACGCCGTAACCGACGTTTGCAAGGTTTCCGACAAGCTCCGCAAGCTTTGCCGATGAGTATTTTTTTGCGGCTGTGCAAGCCTTTGTGTTGGCGTAGCGGTTTCCCTCAAGCTTTGCGGCAGCAGTCTGCGCGCTGAGTCCCCCGTCCATAAGCTTCCTGCCCTCAAGCATCAGCTTAAAACGTGACTCAAGGAACGAGGCAATGCCGAGCGCAGCATCCCTGTCCTCCAACAATCCGTGCAGCGCGCGCATTCCGTCCCTGACCTTGCCTGCCGTAAAGCAATCTATCATCGCAAAAACCTGAAATTCAATGCTGCCGACCGTGCAGCGGGAAATTGTATCCCGTGTAATCGTCCCGCCCGGTCCGACGGTATCGATGAGCTTTTGCAGTTCGTTGCTTATTGCGGTCATATCAGTGCCGACAAGCCCGGCAAAGGTTCTTGCCGTGTCCGAATCGAGCACAGCACCCTGTTTGTTTGCCGTTTTCATGCACCATTTGATAATATCCGACAGCGGCAGCTCATCAAACTCCACCTCGCGCCCTGCGGAACGGAGACGCTTTACCAAACTGTTTTTCGAATCCGCCGCACCTTTTATATTGATGAGCAGGATCGAACTCTCGGGCATTTTTTGAATATAGTCCGCAAGTTTCGGGTAATCGAGTCCCGATGCCAATCCGTTGCAGACAACAAGCCGCCTGTCGCCGAACAGCGGCAGCGTTTCGCAGGCCTCCGTAAGCGCATCCGCATCAGGTTCATACAGAACGCTCATGTTAAAAGCGCGGAAATCCTCGGGAATCAGCTTTTCGGCAGCTTTCAGTGCGCTTGCCTTAACAAACTCCTCTTCCCCCTGCAAAAGGTATGCGCCGCGAAGGCCGTCCGCAGCAATCAGTTTAAAAAAATCATTGTGGTTCATAATGTTATTATACTAAAAACCAAAGAGCATGTAAACAGCAGCAGGCAGAATACGGCAAGTCCCGCTCTTTTTCGAAACGGACGCAGCACATACGGGGAAAGCACAAACAGCATTGCAAGGAAGAGAGCACAGCTTGTGAGCGGAATCGTCGGAAGATCCAACGCAGCATACGGCAATGCGGAAAGAAAACCGAGGCAGCGTTCAACAACAAAGAGCACCGCACGCGGCGCAACGGCAAGCACTGCCGCAAAACCGGGGAACGGTATGCCGATTATCAGAATTGCAATGCAAAGCACCATCACGATCGAAAAGAGAGGCACGGCAATAAGGTTGCCCGCAACGAAATACAGCGGCAGGCAGCCGAAATATGCAGCTTGAAACGGAGCAGTGGCAATGCTTGCACCGAGACAGGCCGAAACAGAACCTGCAAGCGGGATATGCGCCGAAGCGAGTGCTGTTTCAAATTGTTTTGAAAACAGTATCAGCCCAAAACACGCCGCGAACGAAAGTTGAAAGCCGACAGAATAGAGCTGAAACGGCTCAAACGCAAGTATCAGCACCGCAGCGGCGGCAAGTCCGTTCAGCGAATCCGCACGGCGGTTCAATGCACGGCAAAGCAGCGCGCATATGACCATTATTGAGGCGCGGACGATTCCCGCTGCATATACCGCAATGCAGCAATACATGATGAGCCCGATTCCGACGAATGCTGTGCGCAGCCACCGCTTGCGCTTCGGAACAAAAAGGCCGAGAATTGCGGCAATGATGCCCGTGTGAAATCCCGAAATCGCCAAAAGATGAGCCGTGCCCGTTGCTCTGTATGCCTCGGTTCTGTCGGATTGCAATGCCGTTTTGTCTCCCACGATGAGTGCGGAAACAATGCCGGCATCCGTGCCGAAAATGCGGCCGATATGCCGAACGATTGAGCTGCGCACCGATGTCAAAGCCTCCCGAACTGGCAGGTTATGTTTCGATACAACGCTGATTTCATCGACTGATGTTGAACCGTCATCGTTCAAACCGCCGCCGTATAACCTTCCCGATGCCGTTATACCCTCCGAAAGCTGTTTCAGGAATCTGCTCCGTTCCGACGAATCTGCCTTTGCCGCTCCGCGAAGATAGACTTTCGGAATGTAAACGCCGTCTCCGACATCTATGTTTAAATAGCCTTCCGTTATGATTTTCGCCCTGCCTTCTCTGCGGAAAATCCCCGCGGATGCAGATGAATGCAGCTCGCTTTTTGTGAGAATGAGTTCCGTTTCCCCGTCCGAGTATTCCGCTGAAAGTACGATTCCCGAAACGGTATAGCTGCCGTTCGGAAGCTCAGTCGGAAGACGCAAAGCGGCAAAAAGTATTCCGACGAGTACCGAAGCCGCAAACAGTGCGGAGCGCGTATGCCGAAGCAGCGCGAACACAACCCCTGCCGCGCCGCACGCTGTCATAATACATAAAACGGCAGCGCCGCCTGCGGGCATGATCCCGCAAACGGCGATACCGAGCATCAGCCCGACCGCAATCTCCGCAATCGGACGATAGTTTATAAGTTTATTTGAAGTTGGTGCATTTTGCAGCGTGTCCATTCGTTTTCCGAATGATTCTCAGTCGTGCGCACCAAAAAACTCAGCAAAGCCGCTTTCGTATTTGGGATGATGAAAGACGGAAAGACCGTCAACGCACGATATTCGAATCAATCAGTCTGCTCAGCCGTTGAGCAATGCCATTGCCTCGATTTCAACAAGTGCACCGGCGGGCAGCGCGGCAACTTCAACGCAGCTTCTTGCCGGGAAGGGTGCGGGAATCATCATTCCGTAAAGCTTGTTGACCTTTGCAAAATCGTTCATATCCTTAACAAATACCGTTGTTTTTACGATATTTTCCATGCTTGAACCGGCAGCTTCGAGAACGGCTTTAAGGTTCGTGAGAGCCTGAATCGTTTGAGCCTCAACACCTTCAACAAGTCCGCCGACGGCGGGATCAATGCCGATCTGACCGGAAGTGAAAACCATTTTGCCGACCTTTACGCAGTGGCTGTAAGGTCCGATTGCGGCGGGCGCGTTCTGTGCATTAACAACCTGTTTCATTTTGTTTCCTCCATGCAATATGTTAATTTAAATTGTTACTATAAAAACAATAGGTTATGCTCCGTACAAACAGCGAAGCCCTATTGAATTCGGCGTTTTTCGGATGAAATCATAAACTTTCCGAACAGCTTCCGTCTGCATGAGCGCGGAGCGTATTATCGATGGAATCGTTCCAAAGTATCAGTGCATTTTCACCCGTGTCACTGTAGTATTTTCGCCTTGTTCCCGCGTACCTGAACCCAAGCGCGGAATATACGCGCTGCGCTTTGTGGTTAAATTCGCGGACTTCAAGCGTCATTCGCTTTCCGCCGTTCGCTTTTGCTGTTCGCATAAGGCAAAGTATCAAATTGGTTGCAATGCCGCGGCAGCGATATTCGGCAGCAACGGCAATGTTAGTCATGTGTGCCTCGTCAAACATCTGCCACATGCCGGCATAACCGACAATTTTCCCGTTGTCCTCTGCAACAACATAACTTGCAGCATCATTGCGGATAACCTCACCAATGAGGGATTCAACGCTCCACGGCTGCGAAAAGCAGCTGCATTCGATTTCATAGACCTGTTCGATATCCGGCAGCGTCATGCTGCGGTAAACAAGTTCACTCATATTTCCGTTCCTTATATAGCTTTAAAAGTTAAAGTATCAGTTTGATTCCGGCGGAGTGCAGCACGCAGTCAATGCATAGACTCTTGCTGCTCCGTGTTTTTTAAGCTCCGATGCACATTCTTTTAGCGTTGCGCCCGTTGTTCGGACATCGTCCACAAGCAGAACCGACAGCCCCGCACATTCGGGCGACGCTTCAAATGCGCCGTTCAGGTTTTTTGCACGCAGTTTTGCATTCATGCCGACCTGCGGGCTTGTGTCCCGCACACGTTTAAGCAATTCCGCACGGATATCGATATTATACCTTTTCGCCACGGATTTTGCAAGGATGAAACTTTGATTGAAGCCACGTTCCTTTTCGCGTCGCGGATGCAGCGGAACGGGAACGACGCAGTCAATCGGCCAATCGGCGGGGATACACATAAAGTGCGTCAAAAATTCCCGAACATAAACGGCCCCGTTATACTTCAGCGCATAAACTGCGCGTTTCGAGACATCGTTATAAAACAATCCTGCGGCGTATTCATCAACGAACTCGATTCTTTCGGCCAACGGGTTCACGGCAAGACCCGCTTCACACTCCGAGCAGATTCCGTATTCATTCACAGCCGCTTCCTTTGAGCAGGAGTGGCATTTCAGGTGCTGCGGAAAAACGAAGTCGAGTGCTGAATTTATCCATTGTTTAAATCTTTTGTTCATATCGGTTTGCCGCTCCGGCAATATCACTTATTCAATGACAATTTGTGTAAAACCGTACATTGTTCCTTACACGTCGGGCAGGGTTTCGTTTCTCTCGCGCAAAAAAGTTTCCAGTGCACTGTATCGCCTGCGGACGTTTGTGTTTGACACCATATACTTAATGCATCCGACCGAACCGAGAATGTAAACCTTGCTGCGCGCCCTTGTCACGGCAGTGTACAGGATGTTGCGATTAAAAAGCATGTTCGGACCGTTCACAAGCGGAAGAACTACGCAGGGGAACTCGCTGCCCTGGCTTTTGTGAACAGATATGCAGTACGCAAGGTCAATTTCTTCAAGCTGATTGAAATTGTAATCCGCAACCCGTTCATCATCAAACAGCACCGTAATGAATTTTGAGGCATTATCCACACGAAGAATCGTGCCTATATCGCCGTTGAAAACCCCTTCTCCCTCGCTGTTGTCCGCACCGAGTTTTGTTTTTCTCCACTGAATATCATAATTGTTCTTTATCTGCATCACCCTGTCACCCTCTCTGAAGGTGATTTCACCGAATTTAAATTCGGCCTTGTCACCCGCCGCCGGATTCAGCTCCGCCTGAAGCAAAGTGTTGAGGTTCACGACTCCGAGCATGTTTCCCTTCATCGGCGAAAGCACCTGCAGTTCGTTTATTTTGCCGAGATAAGCGTAATCGCCGCAAAGATTCAGCACGGATGAAAGCGCGATATCTGCCGTGGGGCATTCATAAAACAAAAAGTCGTTTTCTTCATCAATATTATCCAAAACAGGCATTTCCCCGCGGTTGATAAGATGCGCATTTGTAACGATTCGACTGCGCCCTGCCTGTCTGAAGATTTCATTCAGCCTTATGACCGGAATTACATCGGAATTCACAAGATCACGAAGCACATTGCCCGGGCCGACCGACGGCAGCTGGTCCACATCGCCCACCATTACAAGGCGTGTGCCTTTGGCCACCGCTTTCAGCAGGGAGTGAAACAACATGACATCAACCATTGACATTTCGTCAATTATAATAACATCCGCTTCAACAGGATAATCCGCGTTTCGGTTGAAAGAATTATTGTTAAAATTGTATTCAAGCAGACGGTGAAGCGTTCTTGCCTCACGCCCTGTCGTGTCGCTGATGCGTTTTGAGGCCCTGCCTGTCGGTGCCGCAAGCTCGATTTGCAGCCCGAGATGTTCCATAATCTCAATAACGAATTTCAAAATGGTGGTTTTTCCGGTTCCGGGGCCGCCGGTAACGATCAGAACGCCGTCCGTCACGGCGCGTTTCACCGCCTCGTTCTGTGCAGCTGCAAGAGTGACGCCGAATTGTTTTTCGAGTCGTTTTATTTCACCGTCGATATCAAACAGGGACAGAATATCAACATTAGTGACGATATTTGAAAACAATGCAGCACAATCCGATTCGACATAATGCATGTATTTCAAGAAAATGTAATCGCGTTCATCGATTCGCTTTTCAACGAGAGAACTCGATTCAAGCATTTTTTCAAGCACCGCTTCCACCCGTTCCGGCACAACGCCGAGGACGTTGTTCGCTGCAAACATCGCTAATATATCCCGCGGCAGGCATGTATTGCCTTCCTGCCTTGCAATCGAAAGCGCGTATTTTATGCCCGCACGAACACGAAATTCCGATTCACGCTCATATCCGGCCTCAAATGCAATTTTATCCGCCGTCTTAAATCCGACGTTTTCAAAATCATCAATCAAACTGTACGGATTTTCCTTCACCATGCTGACGCAGTTTTCACCGTAGAGCTTGTATATTTTCATTGTCATTGCAATTGAAAGTCCAAGCTCCTGCATACCCATGATTATGTCCTGCATCGCTGCCTTTTCAATGTAGGATTCATGAATCATTTTCGCTTTTTTCGGCCCGATACCGCTGATTTTTGTGAGCTTCATCGGTTCGGTCTTAATAATTTCGAGAGTTTCCGCGCCGAACTTATCCACAAGCATCCTTGCAGTCGCCTCGCCGATACCCTTAATAAAGCCGCTCGCAAGATAAGCGCGAACAGCTTCGGCCGAAGTCGGTATATCATTTTTATATGAAGTCACACGGATCTGCTCGCCGTACATCGGATGCGCCGTCATGTTGCCCGTCACGGTCACCCGTTCGCCGTCGTTCACGGACGGCATCACGCCGACAGCAGTCAACTCTTCTCCGTCATCGCCCTTTATCCTGAGAACGGTCCACCCGTTCTCCTCGTTTCGAAACTTTATGCCGGTTACTGTGCCCGTGAATTCCATGCCGCCTCGCAGTTTTAACGTCCGAACCCTGATGCGCCCAAACGATTTATAAATTAATTGTATCATATTTTGCGACGATTCGCAACGGGGAAGTTGACGGCAACGGTCGTACATTTTTTAATTAACTTTATTGTAGGAACTAATCTGCACCATACCATCAGTGTAATTGACCCTCAATATATTTATGTTGTATATGTCGATGCAACGTAAACATCCCACGCTTCTATCCACCTCCGGTGATTCTCTTCAATCATCTTTTTAGACCTTGCTCTGGCTTCGCCATTGTTGAATAATTTAATTTGTCCGTTAAAGAAATTATAGTTGTCAACATTATCCCGCTCAAAAATCAACATACTCCTTCTTTCTTTTGTTGTGTCAATACCGCAGGAGTATAGATCTATTTTAATATGATTATATTCTTCGAATCCTCTCTTGTACACTACTTGAAACATTGCGTACGGCAATGCACAATCGGTTACCAGGAAACTGAATCTCCTCCCCCGAAGTGCCGTTTTATACGGTTCTGCACAGCTCAATTGCGCTATACTGGCGTATGAGTTCAAAAAAATCTGTTCTTCATCATCAGCAGCAAAAGCACTGTTGCCCAGCTTTGAATATCTTATTGTGTCAGCCGTTGCGCTCGAAAGAGGGGCATTTATAACCAATCTGAGTGAAAACTCTTGATCTTTCAGCAAACATGAAAAAATCTTAAACAAAAACCCGTGATCATATGCCAGACGATCTATATATTGTCTGTTGTTGCAAAGAACCGCTGTGGCGGCATAGCAAACAAGGTTGATTTCTTTTACGCGATTCATGCCAACACTTTCAGCGTTATTCATTATTGCTGTAATATAATCAGTTCCGAAGATCATATTATATGTCCCAAATCTTTCTTCAATTTCTTTTCGTGAAGATATAAGGACATTTGCTTTTGATTTGTTTAGTCCTCTCCAGCTGACCACATCTTTTAAGATCTCATAGTCGATATCTCTTGAATGCAGCTCTTCCATAACGTTATAAAAGAGACGATTTTCCTCCGGAATTTTATAATGGTTGATGTATCTAATCCCGCTGATGCTTTCCGGAAGTTTTTTTAACACATCATAGTCGATGTTCCCGTATGTGAGGACGAGGATTCTTCTTTTACTTTCACATGCGGTTTTAATTTCCTGAAAATAAATGTTCTCTTCATTATCGCTGCTGTCGTTCAGTGTGCAGAGTTCTTCTACGGCATCCTCCGTCAGCAAACATAGGAAATAGGGCGCATTCCGGACCTCACGAAGAAGTCTTTCACGATAGTCCCGATCCTGATTCATTGCATAATCATCCATGAACGGACCGGCTCCTTTCGTAACGAAAAAATCATATATGCGTCCTGCGAGATGCTTATGAGTGTGTTTGTAATTTATAAATACTCCGTATGTCATTTGTTTCCTTTCCAACCCTTGGTTCAGTACTTGCGCTGCGAAGCATGTATTTACCTCATGTCAGTATTCATGTTAATTCTTGTGTTTGTCAATCTTCGACAAGTCGTCCCATGCACAAAGCTTATTGTGTACCTTTGCTCTGTCTGCACGATATGAACCGCGCACATAACCGAGAGTCATTGTGTATGCATTCCATCGCATGTGCTCGCTGCGCTTCCTTTTCATGCAGCTTTTGCATTCGCAAGTGCTTCTCTCTTCTTTTTCCGAGCATTTCGTAATTACCCGAAGGATCTCTTGATTGTCAAGCTCTCTTTTGTAAAGCTCCTTGGCCATTGACGAGATACGGTAGTACTCATATTTTTCGAATTTCGCTCTCGAACTGCGCTGCGCTTCCGGAGTCAATTCGTACTCAAATCCCCAGTCATACCGTTTGACTTCTGTAATTTTATCGCTATCACCCGATTCCAACCATTCATTATGTACTTTCTGTTCAATATCAACCCAGCTGTTGTGCTGTTTATATGCACTGTCTTCAAGCTTTGCATCATATATGCATGAATAATCAAACTGAGAAGACAGTCCGCCCACGAAGTGAATATGATACGGTGTATCGTTATGATTTTTCAAACCGCAGGAATTACCCGCAGAGCATTTTTCATCCCGAATGATTCCCGACTTGCGCTCATCATAAACAATTGAAAAAATCTCAACGGGTTCTTTCCTCCATTCCATCTGTTTAGCCTGTTTATTATTGATTTCGTTCAGTCTGTCAAACAGCATGCGAAGATGTATCGACATTTCAATATTTTCATCGTCATCGCCAAGAGCAACAAAAGCAAGATTTATTCGGCGAATTCTTTCAAGAACAGCTTTATCCGCATCATTATTCGACTCGTGTTCAATGCTTGTCCCTCCGCGAAGAATCAAGTTATCGAAATCCGCTGAGTCAACATCAACGCCCGAGAATGTTACAATATCGTATTTTGCTTCCCCCTCGGTTTTACAGCGGTTGAATTTGAGTACATCCGGGAAATCACGATTGATTTTTTTGCTGATGTAATCGTTTTCGTTTGTGCCTTTGTTGTCAATAATTGTTATCTCAAGGGTATAGCCCTCAAACTGGAAATACCACAGCAGAGTTTTAAAAAACTCTATACCGTATTGACCAAAGCCAACGATCAGAACGGATAGCCTGTCCTCTTTGCTTCTATGAGCAATGTCATATAACTTCATTTTGGGAATAATATCCCAAATCAAATGCTGAACTTCGTCCACTCGGCGCAGCTTGAAGCAATTATCGTCGCAGTTATGCTCAACAGCATGCTCCAACAGTTTTTCATACTCAACTGAGTCAATAGTGTATGCAGCACTTGGCTTTGTTGAAAAAACGAATATCTTCACATTATGCTTCTTGTTCTTTTCATTTAGCTCTGTGGTAAGCTGCACTGCCTGGCTGACGTTTTCCGATTCGTTTTCACCAATCAGAAATATTTCAACATCCCCCTTTTTTTTGATTATATTCAGGTGCGTAACATCCCTTTTAAGGCATATCGCATTAATGTCCCTCGCCGCATTCATCAATTCATAGTTTTCTTCATCATCATGCTCAAAAACATCGGCAAACACAATAACAGCTTTCTCATCCGTTTTGCGAATGCTGTTCGCCAGTGCAATGGATTTCTAGTTAAGTTCAGACATTATATAATGTTTTTTGAAAAATCGGAATCGGTAGCGCACCTCTCCCATAACGTTTTTAAACAACATCAAAACATTGCTGAATGTCATCAATGGGGCAAGTACGTACAAAAAAGCTGCATATGACGTGAAAATTATATACAGTTCCGCGTTTTGTCCTGCAACAGCATTCGTAACGGTGTCAAAATCTCCATCCAAAATAAAGACTCTGAACGAATTGTGAACCGCAAGCAAAAAGGGCCGAATGTATCTGTGGCTGTCCGTCAATGCATTATTGGTATAGCATATTGGAATAAAAATCAACAGAACCGAAAAAAACACACCTATAGTGAAAATCTGTATCGAAGAAAGAACTCTTTTCGCCCGCTTTCCGGTTTTAAACAGGTACAGCGCGCGAACGAGACAACCAACCCCGACAAGGAAGGACAACGCCGCAAATGCTGAAAAAAAAACATGTCCGTTCATTTTGATAATTCCTTTCTGTGTATATCAATCGGCGAAATGACCGGCGCCACCGTCAGTCATTTCTGCCGTAAAAAGTGCCGCCATGTAGATTATTCAAAGATAGTCTCACTTTGTCAAAAGGTAATGATCGGTGTACTTCGCTACTTCCAGACCAAGCTCTTTTGCAATTCGTTTAATCTGCAATGAAGTCCAAAAGTTTTTTGAAACTTCCAGATATCGCACTCGCTTCAAATTGCGCAGCGGACGTATGTCTTTTATATTGTCGGCACGAAGTTCAAGATGCTTGAGGTTTACAAGCAGCGTCAGTGAATCAATATTTGCAATGTATCCCGCTTGCACTCTTAAACGCTGCATGCTGTTTGTGAGATTCTCCAACGCTTCCAAGTCAATATAAGCTGCCCCGTATATTTCAAGTGCTTTTAATCTGTTTAATTCTCCCAGCACTGAAATATCCGAAAGCACGTCGCTGAATATCGTCAGCTCTTCAAGATTCTCAAGCCGCGCAATCGGACTCAACTCGCGCAGAGTCCCGCCTATCACGAGCGTCCTAAGATTTTTTAAATTGCCTAAAGGACTTATATCCCGAATTTCACTCCGGCTACCGTTTCCAAGGTCGAGATGCCGCAAGCTTGTAACGTTTGAAATTGAGCGAATTACGTCCTCGTTAATGGGACAACGCAAAACCAGTTTTCTTAATTTTTTTCCACAATATTCGAAGCATGAAAAATTCACGGGAGCAGTTCCTTTGATTTTCAATGTTCTCAGATTGGGCAGATTTTTTATCTGTTCAATGTCGAATGCACCGTATCTGGCAAAATCTATGCATAGTTCATCTATTTTTTTTCCAATATCGGAGTAATCCTGCAAAGCACCGATATCAATACTTATGTAAGAATCACCGTCAACATTTCCGTATCTCTCGAAACGTGATATTAGTTTGCGATACAACGATATGCTTACCCCAATACTTGATGCTGAAATCATTTCGTCGTAATGTTCGTGAACGTAGTTCCGTATTGAGTCCGCATCTTCGTAAAGAATTGAAATCTCAAGGTGTTCATTCTGCGCTTCATCCGAAGTATTTCCGCAGCAACTTTTCAGTTGCTCGGCAGCCTGCGCTTCATTTGAGTTATGCTTTGCTGCAATTTCAACGCTATTGTTCTGTTCCGCAGCTGCGGGGTGAAGCTCCACTGCTGTATTGCTGTTTGCCTGTGCGGCTGTTGAAGCATTTATTGTTTTGACGTTGTTTTCCGATTCTCGGCAATCGTTCAATCCGGGCGCAGTCAGAAGCTTTTTAAAGAAAGCATTCTCGCTTTCGTATTTATACCAATGTATCGACTGGCGTGACGAAAGCTGCATCTTAAGACCGCCTTCCAGTTGAACATCTTCCAGGTAGACAACGAGAATTCTCTTATGCTCATTAAATGCTGTATACAGCTCACATGTGCAATTCTGTGAGGCGAGCGAATTTGCCGAAATGAATCCGATGAAATAGCTGCTGCGTTCAAGATATTTTTCGATCGTATCCGGCCACTCCGAGCCGGGGTCAATGCCCTCATCATACCAAACACGAAATCCGCTTTGCTGAAGCAACGCAATAGCCCGCATAACAACTTCGGAATCTTTATGTGCATAGCTAACGAAAATATACGGTTTTTCTCCGATATACGGAATGGGCATTTCTTTTTGATTCATATTTTTCTCCCATTAAAGCATTTCATACCTTTTTGCTCAGCGGCATGTTAAACACAAGCTGTCTCTCGAAATATGCACTAACCATGTTCTTAAATGCAAACCGCCTTTTGTTTGGCCACAGAACATCTTAAAAGCCGCCCGGCATCTTAATACGAATTATATCGCAAAACGGCAAAAAAAGCAATATCATGCGTCAAAAATTGCAATATTGAGTACATTTGCAAATTGAAGTGTTTGTTATGGTTATTTGATTATAAATGTTAATTCAGTGATATGCGTCATGCTGATTGTGCCCCGCGCATTCATGTCAACCTCTTCATTTCCGCATTTCAAACGCAATCAGCAGCTCTGCGACATCGTTATAGCTGTTGACGCCGGCGGTTTGGCCGTTATGTTTTAGGTAGGCGTCATTAATTTTGTTATTTGCGCTGCCGAGGGGATCGTTTTTGTACTGCTCGGTCCAACGGGAATAATCGGCGAGATCGCGAATCATTGCGGGGGTGAAGAAGCGTTCACGGACGCTGTAGAAACGTTTTTCGTCAACGGAGGCAAGCCGATTCATGCACTGCATCAGGGCAAGCATTTCGCAGGAATAGCGCAGGGCGGGGTCATTCGAAAAGCCGGAGACATAATAAGCAATAAAATTTGCCTCGTCCTCCCTTGCAAAGCCGAAATAGTGTGCGGTCTCATGCGCAGCGGAAGCAAACAGCAGAAGCGCGGGCTGCTCGGTGTTCACATTCGCTTCGGCGGTGTACGGAATATAGATTCCGGAAATATCAAGGCGCGAGAGCAGGTTTGAAAAATGCACCGATTTTGCGGAAAAGACGGGATTGCCGAACAATTCGTTTTGACTGCCGAGCGCGGCATATGCCGTTTGAACGCTTTTGAACGCAGCAGATAAATCTGAATCTCCTGCATTTTTATTTTCCACAATAAACACACCGTTTTCGTTCTCACGAAGGCGGCTTCTGTTCTCCGCAGCCGCAGCCGCAATTCTTTCGCAGGTTGATGCAAGCATTTCCGCATAAATATCGGATGAAGCCGAATTGTCACCCGTTTCGGCAGCGGCAATGAATTCGGATTTCGCCGAGTTGACGCGCGCAAGTTCATCCGAAAATCCCAAAAGCGAAGCAGCGGGCATTCTGTAATGATTTATTCCCCAGAATGCATAGAAAAGATTCAGCATCGCGCCCGCAAACATTCCGAGCGAAATCAGGCAGCTGTAAAAGCGCATTCGATTGTGTTTCCGTTTCAGGAGTTTTGAAAACACGAGTTTGAACAGCCGCACAACGAGTGTGACCGCAAGAAGCGTGCCGACTGAAATTATCAGCACCTCCGCCACAGAAAACGGGAATATGCTGCTTGCTGCACCCAAAACCCGCGAAATCACGGGATAGATCGCGCGGCTGTATATGCGCTCCGTTTGCTGCGGACAGGAGGACAGGAGTTTCGGCGCAAACATACCCGCTGCCGCAAGCAGAACAAGAATCGGCAGGCGCAAAAGCTGATGTCGTGCCGTATACTTATTTTCATGTTTTTTGCGGCGGCGATCGCGGCGCATTTTTTGCCGTTCCTGCCGTTCAACTGACTTTTCGTATGTTTCTTCGCTGTTCCGATGTTTTTTATCCATGCTGCACCCTGCTGCCTGTTGCTGCCTTTTATTTTTGCGGACACTTCGCTTCATGCCGCACGAAATCATTATAGCACAGGCGATGCAAAAAGTATACGCATTGCGCGGCATCTTACGCACACAGTCCTTCCGAATGTATCGCTTTGAGCCAAACTGCAAATACTTTTTTCGATGAAAGGCTGGTAAAGAAATATGTTAACACTTTTTATACGAACGCTGCTTGTGTACATTTTTATGTTTGTTGTTCTCAGGCTCATGGGCAAGCGTCAGCTGAGCGATATGCAGCCGTTTGACCTTGCAATAACGCTGCTTATTGCAAACCTTGCGGCGCTTCCGATGTCCGATCCCGCGATTCCGCTGCTGTACGGAGTTGTTCCGATCATTGCAATGTTTGCGCTGCACCGCCTGATTTCGTTCATGTCGCTGAAAAGCGAAAAGCTGCGCAAACTCGTCTGCGGAAGTCCGCTTGTTATGATTTCCGGAGGGGTTGTGCGCGAGGATGCCATGCGTGCAGCTAATTACAGTTTATTTGACCTTGCCGAACAGCTGCGGATGAAGGATGTGTTTTCAATCTCGCAGGTCGAGTATGCCATCCTTGAAACGGACGGCGGACTCAGCGTGCTTTTGAAAGGACCGTTTCAAACCCCGACCAACGAAGGACTGAAGCTTGAATCCGAAAAAGCCATGCCCGCGTTGCTGCTTATCTGCGACGGACAGGTTCATCCGGAGGCGGTTCGGGCGGCAGGGTTGGACGAAAAAGGGTTTTATGCATTGCTGAACAGGTTCGGGATCGACCGAGCCGAGGACTGCCTTTTTATGTCCGTTGATTCAGGCGGAATCGTTCATGTTCAGCAAAAGCAAAAAAACTGCGCAAAGGTTCGCGCACGCTTTACGAATCTGCACGAAAAAAAATGATGCCGTCTTTGTCCGCGCGAAATGCACGGCAAAACAAAACGCATTGCCCGTCACGGAGGAACCGTATGATGAATCAGGAAAAAAAGAACAGAGAAGCGCTTAAAAATCTTGAGCCGAACGCAATGAAAAAAGAAGCAAACGCAAATATACGCAATCAGTCCGCGGTTTCTGTTGCGGCACTGGCTTTCGGAATGCTTCTGCTCGTTTTTGTCTTTATTTTTTCTAACATTTATATAAAAAAACTTGAGCGGAAAATCCTTCCGATGATTGACGCCGGCTGTCATGCTGCCGAAACGGAGGACTTTTCCGCCGCTCATTCTGCCGGAGAGAGCATTTATCAGCTTCTTATGGATTCGGAACCGACGCTGAAACTGCTGTTCAGTCACCGTGATATTCTTGAAATTCAGCTTTATGCCGCCGCAATTGCCGACCTTGGTGCGGACGGCGGACGGGATGAATACATTGAAAACTTTTCCGCAATCAAGAGATGGTTCTCGTTTTTTACGGAAACAAACGACTTTTCCCTGGAAGGCATTTTTTAAGCCGAATCGGCACCTGTTCCGTACATTGAAATGCGCTCGCAGGATGCAATTATGCCGCAATACTGTTCGTGTTTTGCCTTATTCCACGCCCAACAGGTATCTGTCTGAAAATATATTTTTAATTTCGGGGCTTGTTTCAAATTTTTTTGCAGGAATTTTACGTTTCATGTCGTAATGTATAAATGTAAAGGGGAGAAGAGGGTTCGATTTCGGCCGCCTTTCCGCTTTTGAAACTGTATCGGCGAGGACATAATGGCATTTCCGGAGACGTGGCTCAATGAATTGATGAACAGAAACGACATCGTTTCCGTCGTTTCCGAATACACGCGCCTTTCCCCGAAAGGCGGGCGTCTTTGGGGACTCTGTCCTTTTCATCCCGAGCGCGATGCATCGTTCACCGTCAGCCCCGACAAGCAGGTTTTTCATTGCTTCAGCTGTAAAGCCGGCGGGAGCGTGATTCAGTTTATCATGCAGGCCGAAAGCCTCGGTTACGCTGATGCGGTGCGTTTTCTTGCACAGCGGGCGGGCATGGACATGCCGAACGAAATCAACGATGCCAAACTGCGCGAAGAGAAGGCCCTGCGCGACAGGCTGTATGCAGCAAATCGTGAGGCGGCAATGTTCTATCACCAAGTGCTGCTTTCCGATGCGGGACTTCCGGCGCGGCAGTATCTGCTTAACCGCGGTATAGACGGCAGCACGGCTGTCCGTTTCGGACTCGGTTACTCACCCAATGATTGGGATGAACTTTTTAAACATATGACCTCCGCGGGTTACACGCGCGATGAGCTTATTTCTGCCGGACTTTGCGTCAAAGGACGCAAGGATGAAACAAAAACCTTTGACTTTTTTCACGACAGGCTGATGTTTCCCGTCATTTCCGCAAGCGGACGCGTTCTTGCGTTCGGCGGACGCATCATCGGCAAGGGCGAAGGTGCAAAGTATATGAACACCGGAGACACGCTCATCTATAACAAGCGTCACAATATCTATGCCATCAACCTTATGAAAGGGCGAAAGCTTGATGAGCTTATCATGGTCGAAGGTTATATGGATGTTATCAGCCTTCATCAAGCCGGAATCGACAACGCCGTTGCTTCCCTCGGCACCGCGCTTACAAGCCAGCAGGTGCGCCTCATGGGACGGTTTGCAAAGCGGGTCTGTTATGCCTATGACGGAGATTCGGCGGGACAGAAAGCAATGCTGCGCGGAGTTGATATTATTGCCCGCGGGGAACTTGAACCGCGTGTCATAGTCATTCCCGGAGGGCTGGATCCGGATGAATTCGTTCGTGCGAACGGAGCCGAAGCGTTCCTCAAGCTTAAGGATGCTTCTCTTACGGCCGTTATGTTTAAACTTGAAACAATGGCCAATGCGGTTGACCTTAACACCGCAGACGGACGGCAAAAATACGCCTCCGATGCATGTCGGCTTCTTGCTTCACTTGAGCCGGTGGAGCGCGATCGCTATATCAAAGTTGTTTCCGAAAAAAGCGGCATAGCACGGGAGGTTATCCAAAGCCAATGCGGTGTTGATGCCGAGCGTTCCGAAGACGGCATTGCCCCCGCGACAGCGAAACCCGCATTCGACTCCGTCGGATACAAAAAACCGCAGATGCTGAAAAAACGCGAAAAGGCGGAGCAGCTTCTGCTTGCCTGTATGCTTGTTTCAAGGCAGGATGCCGCCGCGATCGAACAGCTTGAGAATTTTTCAACAGAACTTTTTTCAACGCCGGGGACGGCAAAGTTTGCCGCCATGCTCACGGAGGCATATAAAACCGCCGAAAAGCCCGATATTCGGCTTCTTCTTGCGGAGTTGAACGGCGATGAAAGCGAGATCGCGGGCGCCGCGGCTGCACTTGCAGAGGACATAACCTCTCCGCTTGAATCCGCCGCCGACTGCATTAGCTCTATTTTGTATGATAAATACAGTGAGCGCATACGTCAGCTTGCAGTACTTTCCGAAGCGGAAGCCGACAAAGCCAAGCGAGCGGAGCTTTTGCGCGAACAGATGAATCTTATGCTGAAGCTCCGGAAAACCTGATTTAGGGTTCTGCCGAAAATCCGACTGATTCGTTTTCTGCCGAAAATCCTTTTCGGAGTTTGATGCGTGTTCGGCGGATTCGGCGTTGCTTAATTAAACGTATTTAAACAGAAAATATCACAAATCAACCAAGGAGGTTAAAATACATGACAGATGAAACCAAGCTGACTCCCATGCAAAAAGTGGACGAGCTGATTGAACGCGGCAAAAGCAAGGGTGAACTGACCTATAAAGAGGTTATTGACACATTGGGCAACGACGCATTGGATGTTGATCAGATGGAAGTCGTCTATGATCGATTTGAAGATGCGGATATCAACGTTGTTGAAGAAATCGACCCCGTTGAAATCGCCGGCGAGGATGTTACGGAAATCGATCCCAAGCTTGCCGTAACCGAAGGAATCGCAATCGATGACCCCGTGCGCATGTATCTTAAAGAAATCGGCAGAGTGCCGCTTCTGACCTCCGACCAGGAAATTGATATTGCAAAGCGCATGGCGGACGGCGACGAAGAGGCCAAACAGCAGCTTGCGGAAGCGAACCTCAGGCTTGTTGTCAGCGTTGCAAAACGTTATGTCGGCAGAGGGATGCAGTTCCTTGACCTGATTCAGGAGGGCAATCTCGGCCTTATCAAGGCGGTTGATAAATTTGATTATCATAAGGGATACAAGTTTTCAACATATGCAACATGGTGGATCCGCCAGGCGATAACACGCGCAATTGCGGACCAGGCGCGCACAATCAGAATTCCCGTGCACATGGTTGAAACCATCAACAAGCTTGTTCGCGTTAACAGGCAGCTGCTTCAGGAACTCGGCAGAGAGCCCCGTCCCGATGAAATTGCGGAAGAAATGGGCATCAGCGAAGAAAAGGTTCGTGAAATTATAAAAATCGCTCAGGAACCCGTTTCTCTCGAAACGCCAATCGGCGAAGAGGAGGACAGTCATCTCGGAGATTTCATTCCCGATGATGATGCCCCCGCACCCGACAGCATGGCCACATATGCAATGCTTAAAAAGCAGCTCACGGAAGTGCTTGACACGCTCACCCCGCGGGAGGAGAAAGTCGTTCGCCTGCGTTTCGGGCTTGACGACGGCAAAACCCGCACGCTTGAGGATGTCGGCAAGGAATTCAATGTCACCCGTGAGCGTATCCGCCAAATTGAAGCCAAGGCTCTTCGCAAGCTGCGTCATCCCAGCCGCAGCAAGCGCCTTAAAGATTATCTCGACTGATTTCCGATTTCGGTTTTATTCAATCCGCAACGCCGCTGTATGCCCAATTCCGCGGCGCTGCTTTTTCGTTTTCATTATGTGACTTAAGCTGCCGAGAATCGGATGTGTGAATTATGGCCAATTTGTGAATTTTTTATTTTCGGCATTTTCGCCTATTGAAATTTTGTCGATTATCCGTTAAAATACACACTGCCGATGCACGGTTGAAGGCACGGTGCGCAGCCGCCGAAATATTATTGCAGTTTTTTCGGCGTATTTTATTCAAAAAGCGACACGCTGGAGGTGTTTCTTTTATGAAACGTATCATTGGTATCATTCTTTCTTTTGCCACAATCTTCTGTTTGGCAGCCTGTTCCTGTACCGGCGGCGGCAACGCGCCCACGCCCGAGCCCCTCATCGGCAGCATTTCGCCGACCCTTGAGCCGACTGAAACGCCGGATGATAATACCGAGGATCCCGGCTCCACAGAAACGCCCGTTCCGACAACGGACGCTGTTACCGATGTGCCCGAAACACCGGCGCCTACGCCTACCCCTGTGCCGACAGCTGTTCCGTCGCCCTCGCGCAATCCGTATCCTTCCGATGACCCGGTTGAAGCAAAATATGCCGACGCAGGAAAAAAATTCATGCGCAAACTTAAAAAAACCGAGGGCTATGAGGATCTTGACATCAAGGGCAAATACGGTTATCCTTATCTTATCTGCATCAATCGCGCGGGAAACACCGTTACCGTTTATTGCATTGACGAAGAGGGCAACTACACCCGTCCCTATCTTTCCATGGTTTGCTCCGCAGGTTATGCAACACCGCGCGGCATCTTCAAAACCAAGGAACGCTACAGTTGGCACACCCTTATGGGTCCCTGCTACGGGCAGTATGTAACCCGCATTGTTGGCGGCATCCTTTTCCATTCCGTACCGTATTACACGATTCATAAATACGATTTGGAGTATAAGCAATACAACAAATTGGGCAACCTTGCATCCGCCGGCTGTATCAGGCTTGCCTGCAACGATGCAAAGTGGATTTTTGATAATGTTCCGCACGGCACAACAGTTGTTATATACGATAACTGGAGCAGTGTCGGTCCGCTCGGCAAGCCCACACCCTACAAAGTTAACATCGGTGACATCTTCACCCGCGGTTGGGATCCCACCGATCCCGACAAGGCAAACCCTTGGGGCGATGAATACAAAGCGGGTTCAACCATTCGTTCCGCACTTGCGCAGCGAGATTACGAATACGCCATTGCACACGGGCTTTGGAACGGCACCATCAATCGTCCCGAAAAACCCACACCGATCCCGGCCATAACGCCGTCGCCGACCCCGACAGTTGAACCGAGTCTGACACCCGAACCCTCAGGTTCTCCCGAGCCGTCGACTTCGCCCGAACCGTCGGATTCACCAACCCCGACTGCAACGCCCAAACCGACTCCGTCGGCCGAAACACCCCCTCCTTCGACCAATCCCTGAGCGGGCTGCTTGCCCGCCGCGCATTCGGATGCGGTATCGATCAACACAAACTACGACCAAAAAGAGATCGCGCAAAGCGGTCTCTTTTTTATTGTATGGAATATGTCGGCTGCTGCCCTTGCAAACATATTCTTTCGGTGGTATAATTGCATTGTGAGTTCGAAACCATCCTCACAGAGGCATATGCCAAAAAAACAAAACTAAGGAGAAAAAAATGAAAAAAATATCTGCCCGGCAGCTTACGACGGCTGCCGCAATTGCTGCGCTGTACACGGTATTGTCTCTTGCATCGAGCTTTATTCCTACCGTGGGCGGCGTATTTCAGTTTCGTGTATCCGAAGCATTGACAATTCTGCCGTATTTTACCCCGGCCGCGATTCCCGGGCTGTTTATCGGCTGCCTGCTGTCCAATTTGATAACAGGCGCATTGCCGTATGATCTTGTTTTCGGCAGCCTTGCAACGCTTATCGGCGCAATCGGAACTTTTGCTCTTCGGAAACTCGGGAAAAACACCTCCCGTACTCTGCCGGGCGGCATGCCCCTTGGTGCATGGCTTGCTCCGCTGCCGCCGATTGCAGCAAACACGATCATCATGCCGTTTGTTATCGCAAAAATATCGGAAACGCCGGAGTCGATTCCGTTGTTCGCGTTCTCCGTCTTCGTCGGCGAAATTGTGTGCTGCGGCGGACTCGGGCTGCTGCTGCTTGCCGCATTGAAGAAACACCCGCAGCTGTTCGGGCGCGAATGAACATTCAATGAACATTCTCCGACGCATACGAACCATGCGGCCTCGCTTAAATATATTTTGCATTATCTGCAAAAAAAGCTTGCAAACAATGCATATTCGGGTGTATAATGATTCAGCATCGGGGATGCTGTTACATCGCCGAGAGTTTGTTGTGGAAATCATTTCCACAGATATTTCAGGAGAAAATTATGAAAAAGGACATCCATCCTTCCTACGGCGAAAGCATCGTCCGTTGCGCATGCGGTGAAACCTTCAAGAGCGGTTCCGTAAAGGGCGAGCTCAAGGTTGAAATCTGCTCCAAGTGCCACCCCTTCTACACCGGCCGTCAGAAACTCGTTGACAGCGGCGGACGTGTTGATAAGTTCAAGAAGCGTTACGGCATGAAATAATCGACACTGTTCTTTCCTTTCTACTAATATTTAATATTAAAACAGCCACCCGTCATTGCGCCGGGCGGCTGTTTTTTGTTTGTTTTCGTTTTGCCCCGAGGGACTTAAATAACCTTAATGGTGAACTGCGGACAGGCTCTTGCGCAATAACCGCAGAGTGCACATTTTGATTGATCGACAACAGCGCGGCCGTTTTCAATTCTCAAAGCATGGTTATGACATGCAGCAACACAGGTTCCGCAGCCTTCGCACCATTCCTGAATCAGCAGCGTGCGGCGCACCTTTGCAAGCTCGGCCGAGAGTTTTTCATCCGGTTTTTCGCCGCTGAACCGACGGCAGTTATATTCAACTTCATTCACGCTCTGCATTCCGATCGCAATTGTGTCAATGCAGTCGTCAAGGTTAAGAATATAATCCAATGCCGCCTCACGTTCGGCAATAAGATGTCCGCCGCCGAGAGGTTTCATTGCAATGATGCCCTGTCCCTGTGCATGTGCGGCGCGAATTTTTGCGAGCATTTCATCGGCCGTGCCGTCTGCAATGCCAAAACCGCGTTTGTTTATAAGCGGAAACAAAACCTGAAGCTCCGGATGCCTCAATGCGCCGTCCATACACGCAATATAATGTGTGGACAATCCGACAGCGCGAATGTAGCCCTTGTTGCGCATTTCAATATAGTATTCCAATGCTTCTCTGTGCCCGCGTATTGTATGTATGCTCTCCTGTTCGTGCATCAGAAAAACATCGATATAATCCCTGCCGATTCCCTCAAGTGCCTTTCGGAGGCTTGCCTCCGCACCCGCTCTGTCGTAGGCATAGCTTTTTGAGCAAACAACAAGATCCGGCTTCAGCCGCACTGCCTCACGCAGGTGCGGATACGTGCCGTAAATCTCCGCCGTGTCAACAAAATTAACGCCGTGTGAAAAGGCGCATTCAAAAAGCGCCGCTCCCTGTGCCGGCGTTAAATTCCGCTGAAACGGCCCCATTGTGAGCGAACCGAAACAAAGTTTTGAAACATTGATTCCTGTTCTGCCGAGTTCATGATAAATCACAGCGTGTCGTCCCCGTTGTATTGTTCAACATAGGTGCGCACAAGCTCTTCAATCAGCTCGTCGCGCTCAAACATGCGGATGAGATACCGCGCATTGTTATAGCTCGTGATATATGTCGGGTCGCCGGAAATGAGGTAGCCGACAATTTGGCTCACCGGGTCATAGCCCTTCTCGCGCATTGAATAATAAACTTTCATCAATACTTCATGCGGAGTTTCCTTTTCGCCCACACGGCTGAATGTAATCGTGTTGCCCGAATCGGCAACGATCTTGTTCTTTTCGTTCATTCTGCATTGCCTCCATTGCCTGTGTGATGATATATGACTATTCTATCACATTTGCAGCAGATTCACAACCCCATTAAGAAAAGAAATCATAAGCGCCCTGTTGATTCCTTCATTGCAAATAAGGATACAAATTTGACGTTCTTCTCTGTGGACAATTGTCATCAGCATTCAGTTAACCGTTTTTTATGAATGCCTTCATCAGTTTTTGCAAGCCCTTACTTGTATCAAGGTTATATATACCAAATTGCGGCCGAACTATTAAGAAAATATGGCCAATCCGTTAACGATATTTGTAAATATTTCGACATTTGCATTTTCGGAGGTGCAAAACCATTGTATTTTTCGAAACACCTCGCTATAATAGTTATCGGAGCAG
>OHQF01000542.1_pt1 | contig 23887 bp, 20 predicted proteins | sample 1578001 | NCBI WGS metagenome assembly OHQF01 (sample SAMEA3879538, study PRJEB24766) | human gut metagenome | biome: human-associated habitat; feature: feces | place: USA | collected 1985/1987 | reverse complement strand
ACACCGCGTACAGCGGCCCGACGTCGCACAGCATCGCATAGCGCACGTCGCCGCCGCCGCGCAGCACGCTCACTCCTATCTCGTTTTCCCGTCTCTGTCCGCGTCCTCTCCTGTCGAAAACCGCCTCTTTGCCGCCTCCGCCTACTCCCTTCAAAATCTCCAAGAGCGCGAGCGCGGTGCCGCTCGGCGCGTCAGTCTTGCGTCTGTGGTGCGTTTCGCACAGCTCCGTGTCGAAGCCGTCTCCGAGCAATGCCGCAGCCTGCCCCGCAAGACTCAGCAAGACGTTTAAGCCGTAAGAAAAGTTTGCCGACATGACGACGCCGCAGCTTTCCGCAAGCTTTCTTATCCTTTCCTTTTGCTCCGCGCTGTGCCCCGTGCAGCCTATAACCGCCTTGACTCCACGTTCCGCGCAAAATCCGCAAAGCGCGTCGGTGTTGTCGGGATGCGAAAAATCGATAACAACGTGCGGCTTTTGTCCGAGATTTTCAAGCCTGTCGCCTTCAAGCGGCTCCACCACGCCCGCGACGCCAATCCCCGACTCGGCCGCAACCCGTTCCGTCAGCCGCCCCATGACGCCCGCGCCCAGCACGGCAATATTCATACGGGTTCCCTCCCGTCCAGCAAAGAGAAAAGACGGCTTGCGTTTTCGCTCCGCATGCTTTTGAGCGGCAGGCGACAACCGCCCGCGTCAAGCCCCGCATATTTAAGCGCCGCTTTGATTGGCAGAGGATTGGTGTCGGCAAACAGCGCGTCCGTCAGTTTAAGACGGGAAAGTTGGATTTTGCGCGCGGTAACGCAGTCTCCGTCCCAGAACGCTTGCGCAAGCCGCGTCACAACGGCAGGTTCGAGATTGCTCCATACGCTCACCGCGCCCGACGCTCCCAATGCCAAGGCGGGCAGAATCATATCGTCGTTGCCGCACAGCACGGTGAAATCGTCGTCGGCAAGCGCGCATACGTGAGACAAAAAGCTTATGCTTCCGCCGGCTTCCTTTATGCCCGCGACGTTTCCGTGCGCTTTCAGCCGTCCGAGCACAGGCAGCGAAATACAGCTTCCCGTGCGGGACGGCACGTTGTAAAGCAGTACGGGCGCCGCAGCCGCGTCTGCAACGGCGGCAAAATGGGAATACATTCCCTCGTCGTCGGGCTTGTTGTAATAGGGCGCGACGGACAACAGAAAATCCGCGCCCATGTCGCCGTATCTTTTGGCGAGCGAAACAGCCTGCCGCGTGTCAAAGGAGCCGCAGCCGACAATTATCGTCGTCCTGCCCTTGAACTTTTTTACGGCGCGCTCGACTATCATGTCTTTTTCCTCCCGAGAGAGCGTGGGCGCTTCGCCCGTCGTACCGACGAGAACGACGCCCTTGACGCCTTCCTTTATCTGACGTTCGATAAAAAATTCCGTTTTTTCCGCGTCAACCTCGCCGCTGCTTTTAAACGGCGTGACCAAAGCCGTGTAAATTCCCTTTTCCATAAATTCTCCTTTTCAACAAAAATCGTCGGCGCAGAAATTTCCGTCGTAAACGAAACGCGCTTCGCCCGCAATCCAGATGTTTCCGTTTTCCTCGTACACTTCCGTGTCTCCGCCCTCCGCGCTTACCTTGGCGGTTAAGTCCGAAAACCCCAAAACCCGCCTCGAAGCGGCAAAAGCGGCAGCCGCGCCCGTACCGCACGCCGCCGTGCGCCCCACGCCGCGCTCGAATGTCACTATTTTCAAAACGCCGTCCTTGTTTATTTGCACCCAGTCCACGTTGAAGCTGTCCTTGTTGCGCCGCCACAAGCTCTCGGCACAGGCAAGCCCGCAGTCGGCGACCACGATATGGGGCGCGCCCGTATTCAGGGCAACCGTGCGACAGCCCTCCCCGCCCGCTCCGTCGGGCAGGTCGGAAAAAATCGGACGTCCGAGGTTGAGCGCGCACACAAAAGGGCTGCGGCAAATCAGCCGAGTTTCAATGCTCCCCGCCGCCGTAACCAAAGCGTCGGGAAATTTTCCCGTCGTCCTCAAAGCGTGCAGGGCGCAGCACCTCAATCCGTTGCCGCACATATCCGCCTCGCTGCCGTCCGCATTGAAAATTCTCACGCTTTTTTTGTCCCGCGCGTAAATCAGCAGACCGTCCGCGCCCGCTCCCTTTTTGCGCTCGCACAAAATACGCGCCAAGGATGAAAATCCCATTTTGCAAGCATCCTCGTCCGCTATTGCAAAGTCGTTTGACAACGCCTGATATTTAAAAAACTTCATGTCCGCCCACCCGTTTTTTTCAATATAATATTTTATTCCGCACCTATGAGAAAGAGACCTCTCCGTTTTTAGGCAAAATAAAAACGCGCCCGAAAGGCGCGTTTGGGTTCGGTTCCAAACACTAAACCGCTTTTTTTACAACGTTTTTCTCGAAAAAATCCGTGAGAGCTTCTATACTCCTGCCGCTTAGCGCGCCCACAGCCTTCAACGCCTCGTGGTAGGCGACGTTTCGGGGCAGCTTGCATATCTGCATAAGCGCGTCCCGCAAAACGTAAACCTCGCGCATATATGTGCGCAGACTGTCAACGCCCTTTTTGGTAAGCACGATTTTCTTTTTGCTTTCGCGCGACAGGTATCCGTCCGTTTCCAGCCTGTCCACCGCGCGATAGGCGCTGACCTTTGTCACTCCCGCCTTCAACGCCAGCGCAGTCAGACTGACTCCGTTTTCGCCGTCGCACAGACTGTCTGCCGCAATGAGATATTTCAACATGGATGCGGACATAAATTTACCTCCCGTTACCAATTTGAGTTCGCATTTGCGAACTTGACGTTTGAATCAAGGAGCCGCTTTACGACTCCTGTTGAATGATAGCATATAAAAACGGTTGTGTCAAGCGAAAAAAGCGTTTCAGTCGCACGCGGCGAATTTTTTAATCAATTCAAACATATCGTCCGAAACGACGTGTTCGATTCTGCACGCGTTGGCTTCGGCAAGGGCTGCGTCGGCGCCGATTTTTATCAGCGCGCGCGTAATATAATAGTGCCTTTCAAACACGGAGGAGGCTTTTTCTTCGCCGCTTGCGGTAAGCGTCAAGTCTCCGTTTCTGTCCATGTTTACGTAGCCCTTTTGGATAAGCAGGTTTACCGCGCGGGATACGCTTGACTTGGCGTAACCCAGCTCCTCGACCACGTCCACGGAACGGACATTGCCCTTTTTTTTCTTTAAAAGCAAAATGGTTTCGAGGTACATTTCCTCAGATTCTCTCGTCCTCATAGGTTTTGTTCCTTTTTAATATTATAACGTCAAGCGCCGCGGATGTAAAGTGATTGCGTCCCTTCAAACACAAACCGCCCCTGACGGGGCGGCTCGTGCAAAATTTTTACAAGGAAAAACAAAATCTTTTGTCGTTGATTACTTTGATTTGCGCTTGTCGGGCTTTTTGCCGCACCCCGCGCAGCCGCCGCAGCAATCGGCGCAGTCACAGCCTGTTTTGCCTTTGACTCGGCGGATAATCGCGGAGATTAGCACTCCGAGAACTATAACCGCGCATACTACGATGGCGACGATTTCGATTGGTTCCATTTAAAGCCTCCTTTTAAGCTCTTCTTCTTTTAAACCTGCCTTGGTTGAAAAGCACTATTCCGACAACCGTGACGGCAATTGCGGCGGCGAAGATAAAGGACGTCCACCACCACGAGCCGATGAGGTACACCGCAGCGGAAACTATGTAAGACGTGACCAGCCAAAAAAGCAGCGTATAATTGAAACGCTTTTTGTCGGGCAGCTCCGCCTTGGCGGTAGCGACGGCGGCAAAGCAAGGAATGGTGGTCATGTTGAATGCGATAAAGGACAGCAGCGCCGGCACCGTTATGCCTGTCGCCTGCATCATTACCAGCACCTCCTCGACGCCCTCCTCGGTCCCCTCAAAGCCGGCTACGATGCAGGCGGCGAGCACGCTGAAGGTCGAAATGACGTTTTCCTTGGCAATCAGTCCCGTGATTGCCGCGACAACGAACACCCAGCCCCACGAGCCGAGCTGACTGCCGAAGCCCAGCGGAGTGAATAACGGCTGAACCAGCTGTCCCAATCCCGCAAGTATGCTTTGGTTGATTTGCTCGTCCGGCAGGAACTGCCACGAGAAGCTGAAATGACTGATAAACCAGATGACAATTGTGGAGGCGAGTATTATCGTAAACGCCTTTTTGACAAAATGCTTGGTTTTGTCCCACAGGTGCAGCATCAGGTTTTTGAACTGCGGAGCGTGGTAACTCGGCAGCTCCATGATAAAGGGAGGAACCTCCCCTCTCATCGTCGTGTTGCGCATCAAAAGCACGCTGATAATTGCAACGACTACTCCCAGCAGATACATGGAGTAAGTTATCAAATCGGCGTTTCCTATGCCCGCAGAAGCAACTATCGCGCCGGCGACAGCCGTGAGTATGGGCAGCTTGGCGCCGCAGCTGAAAAACGGAATAACTCTTACCGTTGCGGTGCGCTCGTTTTCGTCCGCGAGCGTCCGCGTGTTTATCATGGCGGGTATGGAGCAGCCGAAGCCCATAATCATGGGCATGAACGCCCTGCCCGACAAACCGAATCTGCGGAATATTCTGTCAAGAATAAACGCTACGCGCGCCATATAACCCGAATCCTCGAGAATCGAGAAAAACAGGAAAAGCAGCAGAATCTGCGGCAAAAAGGACAGAATGGAGAACAAGCCGCCGAGAATACCGTCGCATACGAGTCCCGCCACCCAATCGGGAGAGCCGGACAGCCAGCCCTCGGCAAGCGCCGTCAGACTGTCGGTGCCAAGCCCCAGCAGATTGGCTAAAATCACGCCGGGCGAATTTATGCCGCCTTTGCCGAAAACGCCCTCGAAAGCGGTGCCCTCGAGCGATACCCAGCCCTCGGGGAACAGTCCGCCCAGATACAGAAAGTTTTCCGAAAAGGTAAGATGGAAGATTGCGAACAAAATAACAAGGAAAATAGGTATGCCCCATATTTTGTGCGTCAAAACCTTGTCCGCTCTGTCCGACCTGTTGAGTCCGCCCTTCATCGCCTTTTCCCCTTTTCTGAACGCGGAGGAAAAGTGCTTTGTTATGTATTTGTAGCGGCTGTCCGCCACCAACGCCTCGAAATCGTCTCCGAACACGTTGTCCCTGAAAGTATCCTTGAAGGCTCTGACCGTTTTGACAGCGTCGGGGTGCGCCTTTGTTTCCAGCTCGTCCTCCTCCGCCAGCTTGACCGCGTGGAAAAGAGGATTTTCAACCTTCTGTCCTTCCAACGCGATTTTTACGTCGCCGATAAGATGACCTAACGCGCAGTCCTCCAGCACGGTCACTCCGCTGCGTTTGCTCTTGCTCGCAGCATAAGTCTTTTCCATAAGGCGGGAAATTCCCTCTCCTCTCAAAGCGGAAATTTCCACCACGGGCAGACCGATTTTCTTTTCGAGTGTAGCTCCGTCCACCGAATCGCCGTTTTTCCTCACGGCGTCCATCATGTTGAGCGCCACCACAATCGGCACGTCTATTTCCATAAGCTGAGTGGTCAGATAAAGGTTTCTTTCCAGATTTGTCGCGTCTACGATGTTTATTATGCAATCGGGCTTTTCGTCCAGAATGAAGTTTCGGGAAATCACCTCCTCCGGCGTGTACGGAGACAAAGAGTATATTCCGGGCAAGTCCACAATCTGCAACGCTTCGGCGCATTTTTTGTAAACGCCCTCCCTCTTGTCCACGGTGACGCCGGGCCAGTTGCCCACGTGCGCCGTAGCTCCGGTGAGAGAGTTGAACAAAGTGGTTTTTCCGCTGTTGGGGTTGCCTGCCAACGCTATTCTTTTCATCGCACTCCCTCCGTGTCAACGCAGCGGGCCTCAGCCCCCCTCAGAGTCAACTCGTAGCCTCTGACAGTCACTTCGATAGGGTCTCCGAGCGGCGCTTTTTTTCTCAGACACACAACCGCTCCGGGAGTTACGCCCATATCGAACAAACGGCGTCGGATTTTGCCTTCGCCGCCGACAGAGCGGACCACTCCCTTTTCTCCTATGGAAAAATCGCTCAATTTTTTCATAAAAAATCTCCTTTCACCTAACTGACGAAAATTTTCGTTACCAGCCCGCTGTCGAGAGCAAGCCGCCCCTCTTTTACCAGACAAATCACGCTGCCGCCGCTTTTGGACAGCACCGTTATATCCGAGTTGACGGTAAGCCCCAGATTTTCGAGATGCTTTTTGGTCTTTTCATCGGTGAGAATTTTCAAAATCTTCATTTTTTGCCCCGAGGGCGCAATCGCAATAGGCATTTCAAGCCTCCTTGTTCGCAGCTGCGAACTTGCTTTCCGAAATAAAGTTCGCAATTGCGAACATGCTCGAAAAAATTTCGGGAGCCTTGCTCCCTGTTTCAATATATGCTTGCCCTAAAAAGATATGACACTCTTTTCGAGCATGGCAATTTTATCACCGTTTGAAAAAAAAAGCACGGAGTTAGCCTATGCTAACTCCGTATGTATCCGAAAAAATTTTTATTTTCCGCTTGCCGACCTTTTCAGCATTCCGTCAATGATGTTCTCCACCACCTTCGCCATAAGCATATGTCCCTGCTCGTTGGGGTGTATGCCGTCGGGGCAAAGCAAATCCATATATTTTCTGTCCAGCAAAAGAGGCGTTCTCAGGTCGATAAGACGACAGTTGTTTTCAAGCGCGCATTTGACGATTGCAAGATTGTAGCACTCGTGATAGCGGCTGATGTTCGTAAGGTCTCCGTTCAAAAACTCCATCACCTTGGAGCCGTCGGCGACCGTGCAAATGACGTTTGAAAAATATTTCTGCGGATTGATGGGCGGCGTCGTGCACACCACGGGCATCGCGCCTCTTTTTTTGATTTTTTCTATGGAGTCCACGAGCATTTTCTCAAACGCGTCGAGCGACGTTTTGGGAATATGCTTGACGGACGGCGCGCGCGCCACGGCAGCCCAGTCGAAATCGCAGTCGTTGCCGCCGATTACCAGCACCACGTAGGTCAAGGCGGCGTCCTCGTCGCTCATTTCCTTTAAGTGCTTGTCGATAATCCGCCTGTCGTACAGACGTTTAAGCGTCTGACCGTAAACCGAGATGTTTTTGAATTCTACACGGTAATGGTCGGTAACCTCCTTGACCACGCCGTTGTCGAGCACGGAAAGCTCTCTTCCGTCGTATACGACTCCTTTGGATACCGAGTCGCCGAAAACCATAACCTTGTTGTTGCTAAGTTCTTTCATTTTTCGCTCCATTCGGAAAATTAAGCGGGAAGCGCGGTTTCCTTCAAAATGAACGCGCTTCTCAACGCGTTTGCCTTGTCCTTGAAAAACTCCGCCACCTGCTTTGCCGTTTTGCCCGATTTAAGCAAGGCGTTGCAATACTCGGGCTTGTCGATGACCATCGTGTTGGCTTTTTTGTCCCAATAAACGGTGTAAACGGGCAAATCCACGCCGCTGTGCTTGAAATAGGTCTTTGCAAGCAGCACGAAGCCCGCAAAAAACTCCTCAAGCACGGGCTTTGTAGCCGTCGGAGGAATTTTCGGGAAAAATCAGGATTCCGCGCCCCTCGTCAAGCAGTCTGTGGGTGTAGCGCAGCGTGGAAAGCATACGGTTGTCGGGATAGGTAGCCACCAATTGCAGCCCCTTGTAAAACATGCCGGTAAAACACGCCGCCACCGTCGCAGCGATAAAGGCGAAAAAGGCGGGAACCTTTTTTTTCTGCCTCAGATAGACGTGATAAAGATATTTCCATCTGTCGCGGTAGCCTCCGCACATCTCATAGGTGCCCCAGGGGACGAAATATTTGGGAAAAAACATTTCGAGGGTGAAGGGCCCGCTGCTGCCGCTGTGATTGGACAGATATATTGCCCTGTCTTCTATTTTGTCGTTGAGATTTATTATTTTGGGCTTGCGGGTAAATATCCGCAGAAAGCCCTTGAAAAAGGTGAAAAATTTTCCGCGTTTTTTGGGCGTGCCCAATATTCTCTCTTTCTTTTTCTTCATTGTCCGTCCTTATTTTATTTCACCTTTTCGCGTCAAACCGCAAAAATGCGGGAGTCTTGTTTCAGTCCTCCTCCTCTGCCGCGCCGTGCTTGGAGAATTGGCTGTTGTAAAGCTCGCTGTAAAAACCGCCCTGCGCCATAAGCTGTTCGTGATTGCCCTGCTCGATTATATTGCCGTTTTTCATGACGAGAATCAAGTCCGCGTTCTTTATGGTTGAAAGACGGTGCGCGATGACAAAGCTCGTGCGCCCCTTCATCAGGCGGTCCATTGCCTCCTGAATATTCTGCTCCGTGCGTGTGTCGACAGAGCTTGTCGCCTCGTCAAGGATAAGCATGGGAGCGTTGTCCACCATGGCCCGCGCAATGGTAAGCAGCTGACGCTGTCCCTGACTTATGTTTGCCTCCTCGTTGAGCACCATATTGTAGCCGCCGGGCAGGCTCATGATAAAGTGGTGCACGTTTGCCGCCTTGCACGCCTCGATCATTGCCTCCTCGCTCGTGCCCTCGTTGCCGTAGCAGATGTTTTCCCTTATCGTGCCCTCGAACAGCCAGCTGTCCTGAAGCACCATGCCGAACAGTCCGCGCACGTACTCGCGCGTCATGTCTTTGGTAGAAACGCCGTCAATGAGAATTTCGCCGCTGTCCGTTTCGTAAAAACGCATAAGCAGGTTGACGAGCGTGGTCTTGCCCGCGCCCGTAGGTCCGACAATGGCGATTTTCTGTCCCGCTTCGACCTTGCAGTTGAAGTCGAAAATAATCTGCTTTTCGGGAGTGTAGCCGAAATTGACGTGACGGAACTCGACGTTGCCCTTGAAGTCGGGTATGCTCTTGTTTCCCGTGTCGGGAGCCTGCTCGGGCTGTTCCAGAAAATCGAAAACTCTTTCGCTCGCCGCCGCAGTCGACTGCAAGGTGTTGGTCACCGTGGCAAGCTGCTCTATGGGCTGATTGAACGACCTTACGTAAGATATGAAAGCCACTATGCTCGTGATAAACAGCACATCGTTGTTTTTGATTGCCATCATGCCGCCCACAAGACATACGAGAACGTAGCTTATGTTTGCCACCGTGTTCATGACGGGCATCATCATGCCGGACAAAAACTGACCTTTGAGAGCGCTTGACGCCATGACCTTGTTGATTTCCTCGAATTCGCGCTCGGCTTTTTCCTGTCCGTTGAAAACCTTGACCACGTTGTGGGAGGAATAAATTTCCTCTACGATGCCGTTGATGTCACCCAGAGCGTTCTGCTGCCGTCTGAAATGCTTTTGGCTTATTTTGACGATAATCATGACCAGAAGAAAGCTCACGGGAACGCTAACCAGCTCCACGAGAGTGAGCTGCCAGCTGATTGTGAACATCATTATTATTATACCAACAATCAAAGTAAAAGAGCTGACAAGCTGACTCAAGCTTTGATTCAAGGTCTGACCTATCAGGTCGACGTCGTTGGTAACGCGGCTCAAAATGTCGCCGAAACTCTGTCTGTCAAAGTAAGACAAGGGCAGCCTGTTTATTTTGTCGCTCAGGTCGTTGCGCATACGCCGCGAGATATTGACCGAAATGACGGACATGACGATTGACTGTATAAAGTTGAACAGCGCGCTTGCGACGTAGAGCACAATCATCCAGACCGCAATGGCGCCCACTCTTGCCATATCTATGGGAACATTGGCTCCGAGCGCCTCTACAATTTCATTGCCGATAAGCTGCAAAATTTTGGGAGCAAATATGGACAGCACCGTGCCGAGCACTGCGAACACCAAGGCGACAATTATGCCTATCCAGTAAGCCTTTAAATATTTTCCCAGCTTTGCTATGGATTTTTTAAATTCCTTGGGCTTGGAGTCGGACATTGCCGCTCCCGCTCCGCGCATTGGCCCGCGCGCGGGCATTCCTCTGTTTTCAGCCATTTTCAAGCTCCTCCGCCGACAATTGGCTGAAAGCGATTTCGCGGTAAAGCGGACAGTTTTGCATAAGCTCCCTGTGCGTTCCCTTGCCGGCGATTCTGCCTTCCTCCAACACTATTATTTGGTCAGCGTCCATTATCGTACCTATTCTCTGCGCGACAATTATGCTTGTCGCGTCCTTTGTGTATTCCTTCAACGCGGCGCGCAGCGCGGAGTCCGTCTTGTAGTCCAATGCGGAAAAGCTGTCGTCGAAAATATAAATTTCCGGATTCTTTGCTATTGCGCGGGCTATGGACAGACGCTGACGCTGACCGCCCGACACGTTTTTGCCGCCCTGCGCTATGTGGTAATCCGTCTTTTCGGGCAGACCGAACACAAAATCCGCCTGCGCCACCTTCAACGCCTCCTCCACCTTTTCGTCGCTGATTTTGCCCTCGCTGCCGTAAACTATGTTGTCCTTGACGGAGCCGAAAAACAGCAGGCTTTTCTGCGGAACATAGCCCAGCTTGTCGTTGAGACTTTTTTCCCTGTATTCCTTTACGTCCACGCCGTCGACAAGCACCTGTCCCTCGCTCGCGTCGTAAAACCTCGGGAGCAGGTTGACTATCGTGCTCTTGCCGCTGCCGGTGGGACCGATAAAAGCCACGGTCTGACCGCGTTCGGCTTTGAAGCTGATGTCGTGGAGCACGTATTCCTCCGCGTCGGGATACCTGAAACTGACGTTTTTAAACTCCACCACGCCCTTTTCGTTCTCCTCGCCCTGCGTGCGCTCGCCCTCTACAATTTTGGACTTGGTGTCGATGACCTCGATGATACGCTTTGCCGATACGTTGGCTCTCGGCATGACCACCAAAAGCATGCACAGCACGAGAAAGCTCATGAGCACCTGCATGGAATACTGCGAAAACACCGCCATTGTCGAATAGTCCAGATTTCCCGCGTTTATCAGAGAAGCGCCCAGCCAATAAATGGTGAGCATAAGCCCGCTCATGACCAAATTCATGCCGGGGAACATTATGCACATCACTTTGTTGACAAACATATTGACGCGCGTAAGGTCTTCGTTTGCGTCGCGGAATTTCTCGGTCTGATAATCCTCGGCGTTGTAGGCGCGCACCACTCTCAAGCCGGTGAGATTTTCACGCGTTACGCCGTTCAAGCGGTCGACTTTTTTCTGCATGACGGAAAACTTGGGGCTTGCCACGAGAAAAACAGTCATAATAATCAGCAGCAGCGCCACCACCGCCACGCCGGTAGCCAGCGACAGCTCCAGACTGCTGTTGACGACGCGCACGACCGCCGAAATTGCCATGACAGGCGCGATAATGCCGAATTTCAACAGCATCATCATTGTCTGCTGTATTTGCATGACGTCGTTTGTGGTACGGGTAATCAGACTCGCGGTGCTGAACTTTTCCATTTCCTCCATGCTGAACGAATTTACGTTTTTGAAAATTTTCGAGCGGAGGGTGCGAGCAAGCTTGCTGGTGATGTGGCTTGCAATCAGATTGCTGAACAGCTTGCACACAAAGCCGCCCGCCACAACCAGCAGCATAAGTCCGCCCGTGCGCAGAATCTCGCGCAGCGGCTCCTCGTAAAGAGCGTTGTACTGAATGAAGCCTACTATGTCGCCCATAAGGTCGGGCAGCATGAGGTCGAGATTGACCTGCAACGCCACAATGACTATCAATAGCGCCGTAAACAGCCAATCCGACTTTTTGAAATACTTGAATAATTTAAACACTTTTTTCCGTCTCTCTCCTTCCCTCTATATTTTCCTTTGCCAAAAGAATAAATTCCGCAAACTGCTTTTTCTGCGCCTCCGTCATGCCCTCGGTAAGCAGCTTTTCCGCTTCCGTAACCTGTCTAATCGCGTTTTTGTTGAGCGCTTCCGCCTTGGGCGTGAAGCTGATTACGTTGGCGCGGGCGTCTCTTTCCGAGCTGCGGCGCTCTATGTAACCCTTTTCCTCTATGGCGTTGAGTATGCTGCAAACAGACGACCTGTTGATGCAAAGCCTCTCCTCGACGTCCCGTTGCAGAACAAACCCCTTTTCCTCGCGCAGGCGGTTCATCACGCCCATGGCGCGCAGTTGGTGTCCCGTCAGACCGTCAAGGCTCTGCCGCTCCAAAAAACTCATTATGGCGCGTTGAAGCTGCCGCAATAAATTAATTATCACTCCCTGTTACCCCGAAAGAATTTTCTCTTTTCCTACGCGCGGTTTTTTGCAAGTCCGCACCGTAAATTGTTTGAAAACGAACAAATACCCGTTTGTTTTGCAAAATATTCTATAAAATATATTGTTAGATGTCAAACAATTTTTCCTGCGGAAAATTCGATTTCACACAAGTTTCAGCCGCTTGCGCCAAGCTGTCAAATTGCTTTTCAAAACGTCAAAATCACGCTCTAAAACAACAGATTCACGCCCGAAATATTCACCGAAAACGCCGTCCGCGCTGTCGCGGACGGCGTTTTTGCCGTTTGAAAAGCATAAAGCCTTTTCTTTTAAAAAATCGGTTTCGGCTCAGTAAGCCCTTGCGAAAATTACGAGTTTCTTTGCGGGCGAGCCGTCCGCTATGCACTTGTCGTCAATAGGAGTCTGGTCAAAGGGCATGATTCGGATAGTCGCCTGCATAAGCTCCTTGACTTTAAGCTCGCACTCCTGACTGCCGCACCACATTGCCTTGACGAAATTGCCCTCGTCGAGATATTTTTTCAGCTCGTCGAGAGTGTGGGCCTCCTTGATTCGGCTGTCGCGGAACGCCTCCGCCTTGCGGTACATCGACTCGTGCACGTCGCTCAACAGGCGTTTGATTACGCCCTCAAGCTCCTCGTTTTTCACAACGCTCTTTTCTCCGTTGTCCCGCCGCACGACCGTCACAACGCCGTTTTCAATGTCGCGGGGACCTATTTCCAATCTGAGCGGCACGCCTTTCATTTCCCATTCGTTGAACTTCCAGCCCGGAGTCTGGTCGGAAAAATCCCCTTCGCACCTGACTCCCGCGGCGACAAGTCTGTCAATCACGCTTCGGGCTGCTTCCTCCACGCCCGCCTTGTGAATTGCTATCGGGAGAACAATCGCCTGCACGGGAGCGACCGCGGGAGGCAGAATAAGACCGCGCGCGTCGCCGTGCGCCATGATTAAGGCTCCGATAAGCCTCGTGGACACTCCCCAGCTCGTCTGCCATGCGTATTTATGCGTCCCGTCCCTGTCAAGGAACTGTATGTCGTAAGCGCGGGCGAATTTGTCGCCGAAGTGGTGGGTTGTGCCTGCCTGCAAGCTCTTGCCGTCCTGCATCATCGCCTCCATGCCGTAGGTTTCCTCCGCGCCGGCAAATTTTTCCTTTTCGGTCTTTTGACCTATAAGGACGGGCATGGCGAGACAGTCGCGCGCAAAATCGGCGTACAGGTGAAGAATGTCGAGAGTTTCCTTTTCCGCCTCCTCCCGCGTCGCGTGCACGGTGTGCCCCTCCTGCCAGAGAAACTCGGAGGTGCGGAGGAAGGGGCGGGTTGTCTTTTCCCAACGCACGACGTTTGCCCATTGATTTATTTTAAGGGGCAAATCCCTGTAAGACTGAATCCACCTTGAATACATATCGCAAATGATTGTTTCGCTTGTAGGGCGCACGACCAGCGGCTCGGAAAGCTCGTTGGAGCCTGCGCGCGTCACCGTTGCGACCTCGGGCGCAAAGCCCTCCACGTGCTCCGCCTCTTTTTGCAGCAAACTCATAGGTATAAGAAGCGGGAAATAAGCGTTTTTGTGTCCCGTCGCCTTGAAACGGGCGTCCAGCTCGCGCTGAATGTTTTCCCAAATCGCGTAGCCGTAAGGACGTATGACCATGCTGCCCTTGGTGGGACCGTAGTCCGCAAGGCCCGTTTTGATGACCACGTCGGTATACCATTGCGGAAAATCCGCGTTTATATCGGCTATTTCTTTGACGAATTCTTTTTTCATATTATCTCCGTGTCCGTTGAAAACGGAAACGCCGGTTGAAGCCGGCGTTTTACAAGAATTTTTAACTATTCCTCGTCTGCCAGAGCAAGCACGTAGGTTTCTATTTCCTTGTCCTTGGCAGCCTCGCCTATTTCGCTGAAATGCAGATAGACGTCGTCGTCCGTATACATATAAAAGACTTTGCCGTCAAGTATGTCATAGTTGAGCCAGCTCGTAGCGTTTACCTTGTCTGTAAGCTTGTTTGCCAAAAGGGTATCCGCATCGGTTTCGCCGCTCAGCGGAATGCTCCACAGCGCCGAATCCATTTCAAAATACAGCGTTTCTTCCTCGATAAACTTGAACGTGGGCGACGTTTCGGTGTAATAAAGATTTTTCGCCGCCTGCCCCTCTTTTACAAACTGAATATATTTGCTCGTGCTGTTGTAGTACACGAATCCGTCCTGATAAGCCGAGGCTCCCGAAAGCACGTTTCTGTAAAGCAGCGTCGCGTCGGCAAGCCTTTTGTCCGTCACGCTCTGCGAAATGCGGTACATACCGTCCCTGCCGTGCGCGTCGGAGGATATGTTGAAATATACAAATCCGTTGGCTGCCGAAGCAATGCTTACGTCGAAGTCGTAGGAAACGTCCTGACCGTCCGCGTGCTGTCCCGTCATGATTTTGGACGGGGCGGTCTGTCCCGCCTTCAAAACGTAAAGCTCGTTGTAGTCGGCGGTTGTTTCGGTACCCTGATTTTCCTTTTCCGTCACCACGTCCTTTGTGTAGACTATGGACGCGTTTTCGACGTCCAGCGCGCTTGACGTAACCTTTTCGTCCGCCTTCGTTTCTACGCCGCTTTCAAGGTTGAGGGAAACAAGATTGGCGTCGCCGTCCACAAACAGCGCGAAAACGCCGCCGTCCGTCTCGAACATACCTACCGACAGGGAATTGCTGCCGAGAGTGTAAACCCTTTTGGTGTCCGTGCCGTCAAGCTTGACGCTCATAATGTCCAGCATGGTATTGCGCACGCTGCCGTCGCTTGCCAGCGTGTCGGAGGGCGTCGTGTAGTAAAGACGGTCGTTGAAAATATAAATGCCGTTGAGTCTCGCGTCCGTCGTGTTGGAGGAAAAAACCGCCTTGGGGGCAAGCACCTCCGCTCCCAGCGCTTGGGCGTATTCGTCCGTGCCGAAATCGTTTTCCTTGACCGAATCGAGCTTTGACGCGGCGATTCTGCAAACAGAGCCGTACACAACCTCGCCGAAAACGTTTTCCGCTTCATAGGTGGAGGTTGTCCCGTTTATGAAATAAATATATCCCTTGTACGCGACGACGGAGCCGCCGTTGGACACGAGAGGCGAGTTGTCCGCCGCGCCCGTGTCGAGCGGTCCCCATTTGTAATCGGGCGAGCACGCCGCAAGCGCCATGACAAGCGCGACAAGAAGTACGAAAATCAAAAGTCTTTTTTTGTTCATTACAAGCTCCTTTTAACCGAGCGCCAAGTATTTTGGTACACGCCTTAAAAGTATATACCGAAAAAGCGGATTTGGCAAGTATTTGATATTATTTTCTCCGTCTTAGCCGCCAAATCCCGCAGCAAAACCTTCCATAATTTACCTCGCGCGGGGGAGCTTCAAATATTTGACAATTTTCCCGCATAGGATTAAAATACAAATGCAAGCCGTGTTCACTTATCATTTTGCACGGCGCGCAAAAAATCCGACACACGAGAAACTAATTATGAAAAAGGTATTTTTATTGATATTGCTAACCGCAGTCGCTTTGAGCTGCTGCCTGAGTCTGACTGCCTGCGGTCCCATCGAGCAGCCCGAAATCCCCGACGACGCAGACCTTTCGAGCAAGTCCCTCGCTCCCGACGGGAGAAGCGTCATGCAGTGCACGCCGGAAGAAAACCTCTTTATGGCGACGCACGTCATGGGTTCATTGGGCTTTAAAGCCGTCAACAACGGCACGAGCAAGGCGGTGGGCATAACTCAGAAGGTTTATTCCCAAAGAACCGTTTTGAACGGCGCTGTGTTCTCGCAAACCGCTTCGCTCGGCTTTGTCAAGCTCGGCAAGCAGTTTTACTACGAAAACGGCAGCTACGTGGTCAGAGACGCGTCAAAGGTTAAGGACGTGGACGACGTGGAATGGGAAAGCGGCGCAAAAAGGCTGAGCAAGGCGCGTTTTCAGTCGCTGTACGGACTGCCCTCCGTGTCTCTCACCGCTTTCGTCACCAACGACGACTCGGTAAAGGAAGGCGTCCTTGTCGAGGAAAATGACGGCGTCTATACCTTCCGCTACAAGCTTGACAACGTGGTAAGCGTCTACTACCTGAAATATCAGATGCGCACCTACTCCGGCTCCAAGGGCTTCCCCGTTTTCGACGAAAACGACGGAATAGTCATGACGGTAAAAATGGACGGGGACAGAAAAGTATCCTCAATATCCACCGTTTGCAGCTACAAGGTAGATATGCTGGGCGGAGTCAAGTGCGAAGAAAGGCTGGAAGAGGTCTTTTACGACGTGGGAAACGTCCCGTCAATCCCCGAAAGAAGCTTTTTCGAGCCTTACCTCACGGCAAGCATAACCGACACACCCGACGCGGAAACCGTTTCCGGAGTGCTTATGGACACCTTTATGCCGCTGATTAAGGACAACAGCCTGTGCGCGGACGTGGAAATTTCGGGGGCGCTCAACCTCAACGCAAAGCTCAAAGCAGTCGTCGACACGCAGAATCTGGAAAATCTCACCCTCGACCTGATTGCGCCCGCACTTGACCTCAGTGTCTCTTACAGAAAGGGCAAGCTTGCGCTGAAAACGGGAGATTTGAACGCCTATCTTAATATAAGCGACCTCACGGGCGGGGAAGAAAGCGCTTCGGACGGACAGGAGGAAAGTCTTTTCGAAAAAGCCTCTCTGATAACAAACGGAAACGACTACACCGTTCTTCTGCCTCTCGGTCCCATTACCGCGGAAATAAACGCGGTCAAAAACAAGGACGGCGGCTTTGACTTTGCCGACGCGGTGCTTGGACCTCTGGTCGTAAAAATCACTCAAACGCAGGACTTCGACGCGCCCTATACCGACGCGGAAAACGGCGTAAATCTTTTGCCGCTTTTAAAACAGTTCGTTTCCGACGACAACACGATAAACATCGACGCGAACGTAGCGGGACTTTTTAACGCAAGCCTCGGCATTTCCGTCGACGGCGGCGGTTTAAACGCCATGGTTTGCGCGGGAGAGCAGAACATTTACGCAAAAATCGACGGCAAAAGTCTTGCGCTGCGTTACGGCGAGCTTAAAATGAAGTTCGGCTTCAAGGACGCGCTCAACGCGCTGTTCAACCGTTTTTACGAGCTGAACTATGTTAAGGAACTGTTCGGCGCCATAGGCGGACTGACCGACTCGATACAATTTGGTTGGAACGGCGTTTCAAAGCACGGAAGCCTTTACGTAATTTCCCTTAATGTCGGCGAAGCGACGTGCGACGTTCTGCTTGAAGAAAAGGACGGAGCGGTTTCTCTGCACTCGGCTGAAATTCCCGTCGGAGAAAAGAAGATTGTTTTGAGCCTTGCGGAAAAGCGTGATTTTTCGCCCGTTGCAGACACGGAAGGCTATCCCGACGGAACGGGGCTTTTGGACGTGATTAACGAGCGTCTCGAAATAGACCTCTTTGCAAGCGTCGGCGACTTTGAAGCGCGTCTGCTTTTCGACCTCAAAAGTCTGGAAGCAAAGCTCGCGCTCCGTCCCGTCGGCAACTCCGAACTGAAAATGTCCGTCATGTCCGACGGCGGCGAAAAGGCGCTGTTCGTAGACTGCGGCGATTTCCGCGCCAAATTCGGCGGAAAAGAGCTGCTCGGTCAGGGAACCTTGCTTGTCAGGCTTTTGGAGCGGCACTCCGCACAACTTAAAAACCTGCTGCAAGCCGTTTTCGACGGAACCGACATGACGGTTTCGGCAGACACGGCAAGGAACGAAAACGGCGTTTCGCTCGTGCTGGGTGCGGCGGGGCTGAAAATCGAAATAAACTTCTCGGAAGCAAACGGCAGACTTGTTTTTGAAAGCGCCCGCGCCTGCGGCGGCGCGTCGGCAAGCCTTGCCCCCTTCAAAGGCGACGAGAACGAGTTTTCCTTTATCGAAAACACCGAAAATTTCAAGGACGGCTCGTCGCTGCTTCCGCTTGACGAAGCTTACATTCTCAATGCCGCGGTAAACGCGGGAGGCACCGTCGCGTATGTTTCCGTCAACCTTTGGGACGCGTCGGTAAAAGCCGTTGTGCCCGACCTTTACGAGCACGCGGCTTACGTATCCCTCAACCTCTACTCCTCGGAAATAAAATTCAAGTACGGCGGTCTGCAACTGAAAACGGACGCGGCGGGCATAGGCAAGCTGATTTCCTTTGCGGTTCCGCTCATCGGCGACGAAAACCTCGAAGCCCTGCTCGGCGCGCTCGGCTCAATCGATTTTGACATAAAAGCCGTTTTCGACAGCTTCAAAGCAACAGCCTTTGACGAAAACGGCGCGCGGGGCGTAGATTTCGGCTTGAATTTGGGCGGTATTGCCTTGAACGCACGCGTGTCGGAGACGGAAAGCGCCTACGCTCCGGAAAGCGCGGCAATAAGACTGAACGGCACGGAAATAAAGCTCGTTCCGTCAAAACAGCCCGACTTTTCCGAATTGGAGCAGGCGAGCGTTTTCCCCGAAGTCACCTCCCTGCTGGATATGTTTGCGGATTACAAGCTGGCTTTTGAAGCGGACATAAACGGCGTAAAAGCCAAAATCGGTCTGGACGTCTTGAACGGCGAGGTGCATGCCCGAGCCGCAGGCTTGTCCGTACTGTACTTTACCGACGTGCGCGAAACTGCGGCGGGACAGGAAAAATACGGCAAAGCCCTGATAAAATACGGCGCGCTGGAAGCTCAGGCGGACGTTGCGAGGCTGGCGGAGCTTTTGCCGACAATCGTCGAAAGGCTGGGCACAGAGCTGCCCAAGGCGCAAATCGTCTTCAATCCGACAGAACTTGCGGGAGGCTTTTTTACCGCAGAGAACTCCTTAACCTTGGATTTCAATATTTATGCGGACGGCAAGCCAATCAATATAAAGGTTTTGTTCAAAATTACCGAAAAGGGACTGACGCTTGACAACGCTGCCGCACGGTACGAAAACCTGTCGGTAAAACTTGTCCCCTGCCATTTCGACGGTTTTTGGGAATTCGACAGAGAAGGCGATTACCTAGACCTCAACGCGCTTGCCGACGATTACGCGGAAATCATCCTCGACCTTGTCACGGCGCGCGGCTGGCAAATAGACGCAAGCGGCAGCGTGACGACGCAAACCGCCTCCGTCGGGCAGGAGCAGACGGAAACAGAGACTGTCTCAACGCAAACGGATTTTGCGCTGACTCTCTGCGTCGGACTCTCCGAAGAAAGCGCGCAAGGCTTGCCCGACATCTTGCTTTCGCTTGTTTTGACAGATGGCGCGACGCAAACGCAAAAGACGGCGCTCACCGTCGTTTACGGCAACGGCAGTATCGGTCAGGCGCCCGCAGGCACTCTGTTTGTGGATTACAACGGTCTGAAAGCAAGGGTGGCGACGGATTCGCTCAAAATGCTTTCTCCCCTGCTCGACCGCGCGACCTTGCTTGTCCCGGCGCTCGGAGATATGTTGAAGCAGGCTACGGAAAGTCTGTCGGGCGCAGGCGAAGCGTTTAAAAACATCGACCTGCAAACGCTTCTCGAAAGCATTTGCTACAAAGACGGAGTTTTGTCGTTGGAAGTCGCGGAAAACGCGCTGTTTGACGACCACAAGAAATTTTCTCTGTCACTGTCGCAAACCGACGGCTCGCTGTCCCTTGCGGCAAACGGAGTTTCTCTGACTGCAAGCGACGGCAAAAACATAACGGCCTGCGCCGATGTTGCCGCCCGCAGTCTGGGCGACGGACTGAGCGACGGGCAAATAGAGCAGGCCGCGGGCGACGTTAAAGCGTACACATCCTTCGACTCCCTGCCCGACCTGCTGGAAGTCGTTCTGAACACTGCGGAAACGCGTCACATCGAGATGACGGGCGTCGCAAAGGTGCAAATCACCGTGCTGAGCAAGGAGGTTCCCCTGACGATAAGGGCGGATATGCACGAGGACGGCAGAATCACAGCCGTAGTGTCGCTGAGCATTTCGGGCAAAATAATAGGACTGTTCAAAAATGTTTCTTTGCTCGGCGGCTCGCACGAAGCGTATATGTACATAGACAGCGCAAGCGACTGTATTCTCATGAAGCGCATCGACACCTTGAACAAAGCCTTTGGCAAAAAGGAAGTAATCACCTCCTATTGCAAAATCGCGTATTCGGAGCTTGGAGAAAAAGGACTTGACATACTTTACTTCATGACGGATTTGTCCGACGCCATTTGCGCAGAAATAAGCACCGCCGTCGCCGAAGCGCCCGACAATCCGTTCAGAATAGAAAACGTCTTTGAAAGCTACGTTTACGAACAAAATGCGTTTAAGCTTAAAATGAATCTGAGCGACTACAACCCTACGCTCGGCGAAGTGAGTTTAACCCTCTGCCATGACGAAAATAAGCTGCTCACTAAGTTAAATGCGTCAATGGAACTCCAACTTACGGAAAATCTTAGCGGAACGGTAGAGCTAATCGACATGACTGTTTCGACGCAGGAAACCGACCTCGGTACCAAGACGGAGGTCGAAGCGGAACAGAACGGCAGCAACTACTGACTCCCAAAACCCAATAAAAAAACGGGAAGAACTTTCTTCCCGTTTTTTAATGTCAATTTATTTCGTTCAGTCCAATCAGATTGCTGTTTTTGCTTTCCATTTTTTGCAACTGATGAAAAAATATCCGAATACATCCTGCAAAAGCAAAAACGCGTTTTTACGGTTTCTCTTGCATCGACATATTCGGAAAAAAACTTTTGTCAACGGAGTCAAACTCCCTTCCTTTAAAAGCCGCAAGGCGGAATGCCCGCGGCAATGCGGAGCGGACGACTATCTTGCAAAAAAGGCGGCGTCAAGTCCCGCTTCGGCAAGCTCGTTCAAAAAACGCTCCTTGTCAAAGTGCATGGCGTAGGCGGCGTTTGCCGCCGCAAGTCCCGCTCGGCTGCCCACGTCGAAGCGCATCGCCTTGATTTCTCTCGCGCACACCGCGCGGGCGCGGCACAGCAAGGCTATGGCGTCCGACAGTCTAAGCTCGCGACCGAAACGCTGCGTTTTGTCCAACGCCTCGAAAACGGTCGGATTGAATACGTATCTGCCTGCGGCGATAAGCTGCGACGGAGGATTGTCGCGCGGCTTTTCCACTATTTCCAAAAGTTCTTTTTCTCCGTCGTCGCGCGGCTTTAAACGCAACACCCCGTAGGCGTCAAGCCCCGAATTTCTTTTAATCGCGCCCACCGTGCTCATTCCCGTCACCGCATAGCTTTCGGACAGCTGGGCGCAGGCGGGAAGCTCCCCGCCTAAAAAGAGGTCGTCGCAGTTGAGCAGGAAAAAGGGCTTGTCCCCGACGAAATCGCGCGCGCAAAGCAACGCCTCTCCGCTGCCGCCCGCGTTTTGCTGCACGGCAAACTCGACGTTGAGACGCGCAATCGCGCTTACCGCCGCAAGCTCGTTGAGTCTGTTCTGCACGGCAAGAGTGCGTTCAAGCGCTTCGTCCTTGGAAAAATGCTTTTGAACCGCGCCGTCGGGCGAAACCACAAGCAGAATTTCCCTCGCGCCGCTCCGGGCGGCTTCCTCGCACACCCACTGCACGGCGGGCTTGTCCAAAACGGCAAGCATTGCCTTGGGCACCGCCTTGGTTGCGGGAAGCGAGCGCAGCCCCATGCCCGCCGTCAGCACGACGGCTTTTTTTACCACACCGTTCATATCCTCAATGCCTCCTTTTCGTGTAATATTTTAACGATATTTTAACACAATTTTTTGATTTTTGCAATTCAAACGTCCGCAGTTGACGAAACACACTGCGTTTATTTGTCTATTTTCTTTTTCTGCTCTTTGAGCGCGGCGACAAGCCTCGACGCGCGTCCGTGCTTGACCGAGGCGTCGCTTCTGCCTATGACGAAATCGTCGGGCATTGTGTCCTTTGTCACGGTTGTGGAGCAAGCAACGTAAGTGCCGTCCGCAAGCGTCAGGGGCGCAATAAGGTTGCAGTTGCTGCCGATAAACACGTTGTCCCCGACGACGGTTCTGTGCTTGCTCACGCCGTCAAAATTGACGAACACCGCGCCGCAGCCAACGTTGCAGTTTTTGCCCACCACCGCGTCGCCTATGTAAGCCAAATGACTTGCCTTGCTTCCGTCGCCGAGCACGCTGTTTTTCAGCTCGACGAAATTTCCCACGCGGCAGCCGTCTCCCACCACGCTGTTTTGTCTAAGATGCGCGTCGGGTCCCACGGTGGTGCGGCAGCCCACCTCGCTGTCGGTCAGACGGCTTGCTCTGATTTCGGAAAAATCCCCCACCGTGCTTGACACCAGATAGCTGAAACTTCCGATTATGCAGTTTTCTCCGATACGGCAATTTTTGCCGACGACGCAGAACGGCTCGATAATCGTGTTTTTTCCTATGCGGGCGTCGGCGTCTATGACTGTGTTTTTGGGGTCAATCACTGTGTAATCCATTTTTCCGCTCCGATTCAATCTAATATATGAGTCGCGCGGCGGAAAAATACGCACGGTCGAGGCTGATATTCTGTTTGAACCGCTTTGCAGAAAAGAAAAGCAATACGCCGACAGCGCGGCGGAAAAATACGCGCGGGCGCCGCGCCTTGTTTGCCTTTTCGCAAACAAAATGGTATAATAATGCGCAAAGGAAAGATTTTCCCCGCCGCAATAGACAAGAGCTTTTCATGCGACAGGGCGGGGCAAAAGGAAAGAAATCCGCACAATATGGAAATTTGGGAAATTTTACTTTTGATTGTAGGAGTTTGGGCGGCGTTTGAAATTGTTTTTTCCGCAATCGTCTTTTTTGCGGCGTTCAGACGCGGCAAAAAGCGCGGCGTGGAGGGCACGGGCGAGGCTTACATGCTGTTTGAACCGCTTTACAGAGAAGAAAAGCAATACGCCGACGGATTGGAGAAAAGGGAGGTAAGCGTCACGGCTCGGGACGGAACGACGCTAAAAGGCGATTTTTATCCCGCACCGAACGCGCGCGCCACCTTGCTCTATTTTCACGGCTACCGCGGCACGTCTGCGGACTTTTGCTTTTGCATAAGATTTTTCCACTCGCGCGGCTTCAACGTCCTGCTGCCCGACCAACGCGCGCACGGCAGAAGCGGGGGAAAATACATTTGCTTCGGCGTCAAGGAGCGTTTCGACTGTCTGGACTGGATAAAATTTGCGGGCGAAACTCTTGCGCAAGGGCTGCCCGTAGTGCTGGACGGCATTTCCATGGGCTGCACGACGGTTTTGCTTGCGACGGAGCTTGACCTGCCCGACCAAGTAAAGGCAGTGGTCGCCGACTGCGGCTTTACCTCCGCGTGGGAGCAAATAAAGCATACAATCAAGACAAATATGCGGCTGCCCGCTTTCCCCAGCCTTTATCTCGTGAGCCTTTTCGCGCGGATTTTCGCGGGAATAAGGCTGCGCGGCTGCGACACGCGCAAGGCTATGGAAAAAAACACGACGGTGCCAATCTTTTTTGCAACGGGGACGCGCGACCGCGTGGTGCCGCCCGAAATGACCAAGCAAAACTACGAAGCGTGCCGCGCGCCCAAAATGCTGCTTTTGACGGAGGCCGCCCACGGTATGAGTTACCTTGCGGCAAAGGCGGAATACGAAAAACAGCTGGAGGATTTTCTCGAAGGCTGCCTTAAACAAATAGATTGAACCCTGTCGATATGAAAATAATAACGGAAAAACAAAAAGATTTTGTGCAAACGCTCCAAGCTATGGCGCAGGGGGAGCTTTTTGACGCGTACGCCGAGTTTCTCGCGCAGGAAAACGAGAAATACAATCTCACCGCGCTGGACGCTCGACAGACGCGGCTCAAACACTTTGCGGACAGTTTAAGCGCCGCTGCGGCGGGCATACTGCCGCAAAACGCGCGGGTGTGCGACATAGGCAGCGGCGCGGGC
>OHQF01000536.1_pt1 | contig 24030 bp, 22 predicted proteins | sample 1578001 | NCBI WGS metagenome assembly OHQF01 (sample SAMEA3879538, study PRJEB24766) | human gut metagenome | biome: human-associated habitat; feature: feces | place: USA | collected 1985/1987 | reverse complement strand
AGAGGGCACCAGCACCTCGTCCCCGGTGCCGACGAGAGCCGTCATCAGCATGGACACCGCCTCGCTGACACCGTTGCAGATATAAATGTCTTCCAGCGTAACGCCTTGCAGACCCCGGCTAACGTGATAGTTCAGAATTGCCTGCCGGGCTTCCGCCATGCCCCGGACGTCACAGTAGGGCACAGCCTTGTCCACCTGCTCCAGGAGAGCGTTGCGGACGCTATCCGGCAGCTGGAAGCCAAAGTTGCCGGGGTTTCCGGTGTTCAGCTTCAGCACCGGCGTTCCGGCGGCCTGCATCCGCAGGGCTTCTACATACAGCGGCCCCCGAATGTCCGAATGGACATAGGTCAGCCGATCGGATTGTGCAATCATGATACTCCCTCTCTTTATCCAACGTTTAGGGGTTATTATAACACGACTTTTCTCAGAAAACAACCATAAAGCACCGAAAAAACCGGTGCGTAACGAATACGCACCGGTTTTTTACCGAAAGCAGCCGCGCTCCAGCTCCAAAGGGGCAAGCAGTTTTCCCGTCCTCCGCTGAAAAAACTGATTCCGTCTTTTCTCAGACCTTGGCAATGTCCCGGGCCACATGGATGCCGCTGGCGGAGGCATGGGACAAAGAGTGGGTGATGCCGCTGCCGTCGCCGATGATGTAAAGGCCGGGATAGCGGCTCTGGAGCTTCTCGTCCACCTCAACCTCCATGTTGTAGAACTTGACTTCCACGCCGTACAGGAGGGTGTCGTCATTGGCGGTGCCGGGAGCCACCTTGTCCAGGGCATAGATCATTTCGATAATGCCGTCCAGGATTCGCTTGGGCAGCACCAGGCTCAGATCACCGGGGGTGGCGTTCAGAGTGGGGGTGACGAAGGATTCCTCGATCCGGTTGGGGGTAGACCGGCGACCCCGGATCAGGTCGCCGAACCGCTGGACAATGACGCCGCCGCCCAGCATATTGCTGAGTCTGGCGATGGACTCGCCGTAGCCGTTGGAATCCTTGAAGGGCTCGGAGAAGTGCTTGGCAACCAGAAGGGCAAAGTTGGTGTTCTCCGTCTGCTTGGCCGGGTCTTCATAGCTGTGGCCGTTGACGGTAATGATGCCGTTGGTGTTCTCGTTGACCACCGCGCCCTTGGGGTTCATGCAGAAGGTGCGCACCTTGTCCCCATACTGCCGGGTGCGGTAGACGATCTTGCTCTCGTACAGCTCGTCCGTCAGGTGGGAGAAGACCTCCGCGGGCAGCTCCACCCGAACACCGATGTCCACCCGGTTGGACTTGGTGGGGATGTCCAGCTCCCGGCAGACCTGCTCCATCCACTTGCTGCCGCTGCGGCCTACGGAAATGATGCACTTTTCGCAGGTGAAGGTTTCCTTGACAGTGACCACCTCATAGCCCCCGTCTACGATTTCCACCTTTTCCACCGGGGTATCGAAGAAGAAATCCACCTTATCCTTCAGGTAGTTATACAGGTTTTCCAGCACCACATAGTTGATGTCCGTGCCCAGATGGCGAACGGAGGCATCCAGCAGATGCAGGTCGTGCTGGATGCAGGCCTTCTTGAACTGGGTTCCGGCGGTGGTGTAGAGCTTGGTGCCCGCACCGCCGTAGCGCATGTTGATTTCGTCCACATAGCGCATCAGCTCCAAGGCCTGACGCTTGCCGATATACTCAAAGAGCGTGCCGCCAAAGTCGTTGGTAATGTTGTATTTTCCGTCGGAGAAGGCACCGGCGCCGCCGAAACCGCTCATAATGGAGCAGGTTTTGCAGCCGATGCAGGTCTTGACCTTTTCTCCGTCAATGGGGCAGTGACGGTGGGCAAGGGCGTGGCCAGCCTCAATAACCGCCACCTTCTTCTCCGGGCACCGCTGGGTCAGCTCATAAGCGGAATAGATGCCGCCGGGGCCGGCACCGATAATCAGAACGTCGTAATTCATGGGTTTCCTCCAAAATATTCTATGCGTTTTTCTGGGTTCGCATAATCTCTTACGTTATCAGTATAGCGTATCTACCGGGAAATAGCAAGACGAAAAAACGCGCCGTTTCCCGGCGCGTTGGGTTATTGTCTTCTTTCTATGGGCAGTCTTATTGAAAGCGTTCCGCCAAAGTCTCGAAGAAGTCAGCTCCGGCCTTCAGAATCTCCTCGTCAAAGTCGAAGGTATCCGTATGCAGGGCGGGCACGTCCCCAAGACCCAGGAAGAAGAACATGCCGGGCAGAGTCTTCTGATACCAGGAAAAATCCTCGGCGGTCATACTGGGGCTCTCCAGTACCCGGAAGGGGCATATCTTTCCTACCCGCTCAACCAGTCCCTCCGGGTTCATCACCGCAGGGTAGCCGTCGCTGAAATGGATATCCACAGTGCAGCCGTATTTGGCTTCCAATTCCGCCCCAATATCCCGGAGGCCCTGGGCAAGACCCTCAAAAATTTCATCCTGGAAGGCTCGGAGTGACCCCTCCATCCGGGTATGGGCGGACAGGGCATTGCGCACGGTGCCGCTTTCGAATTTTCCGAATTTCAGCAGACGATAGACCCTATCCGGCAGCTTCCGCTCCATTTCCATGGCCTTCCGGTAAAACTCCGTCCCGGCCATCAGGGCATCGATGCCCTCAGCCGCCTTGGCGATGTGGGCGGATTTTCCGTAGATATCCACATTTACCTCGCTGGAGCGAGCCATCAGTTCCCGGGGACGGCTGGCAATGACCCCGGCTTCCAGCCCCGGCCACAGGTGCAGGCCGAAAATGGCCTGTACCCGGTATTCCCGGAACACACCGGTTTCGCAGATATCCCGGGCGCCGCCGGTGGTCTCCTCCCCGCTCTGGAACACCAGCAGTACATTGTGGGGCATCTCCCGCTTTTCGCTGAGCCGCCGGGCAAGCTCCAACACAATTGCCATATGCCCATCGTGACCGCAGGCGTGCATCCGCCCCGGATGCCGGGAGGCGTAAGCCGCCCCAGTTTTTTCGGTGATGGGCAGGCCGTCGCAGTCCGCCCGGAAGGCGATGGCCTCCGCGTTTCCAAAATCAAACCAGGCGCACAGGCTCCCCGCCGCCGGGGAGAACACCCGGCAATGCAATCCCGCCAGGGCATTTCGCAGATAGGCGAAGGTCTCCGGCAGACACCTGTCCAGTTCCGGAATCTCATGCAGAGCCCGGCGATCCTCACGCAGTTTCATTGGCGCTCCCTCCTTTGGAAATCATTATAGGTGACGAACCGGCTCCTGTCAATTTTTCTCCTTGTTATTTTCGGTGGGGAATGATAAAATACCCCCAAAAGCGAAAGGAGCAAACCTATGAACGCACAGGAAATCATCGAATATATCCGCACCTCGGAGAAAAAGACCCCGGTGAAGGTCTACGTCTGGGAGAAAACCCCGGTGGCATTCCCCAATTGCCGGGAGTTCCCCGCCGGAGAAGGCTGTAAAATCGTCTTCGGCGACTGGAAGGACGTTAAGCCCGTGCTGGAAAACAACGAATTTTCCCACCTGGAAATCGAAAACGACTGCCGCAATTCCGCCATTCCCCTGCTTGACATGAAGGACATTCCCGCCCGGATTGAGCCCGGCGCCATCATCCGGGAGCAGGTGGAAATCGGCAAGAACGCCGTCATCATGATGGGAGCCGTCATCAACATCGGTGCCATCGTCGGCGAGGGCACCATGATCGACATGGGTGCCGTCCTGGGCGGCCGGGCCACCGTGGGTAAGAACTGCCATGTGGGTGCCGGGGCGGTACTGGCCGGGGTGGTGGAGCCCGCCTCCGCAACCCCCGTCATCGTGGAGGACAATGTACTCATCGGGGCAAACGCCGTGGTCATCGAGGGCTGTCGGATCGGCCATGACGCGGTAGTGGCCGCCGGAGCCGTGGTGGTTGGGGACGTGGCTCCCAACACCGTAGTAGCCGGCTGCCCCGCCCGGGTCATCAAAATCAAGGACGAGAAAACCGCCGGAAAAACCGCCCTGGTGGATGCTCTGCGGGCTCTCTGACCCGTCACAAAAAAGTACCTCCGGAATAACATGGAATGAGCGGTGAAGCTCAGAATTTCCAAAATATCCGGAGGTATTTCTATGTGCGGTAATAACAACGGTCTGTGTGGCTGCCTGAACAACAACTGGTGGTGGATCGTCATTCTGATCCTGCTGTGCTGCAACAGCGGCCTGACCATCGGCTGGAACAACGGCTGCGGGTGCGGCTGCGACAACAACAATAACTGCGGCTGCGGCTGCTGATACACAAAAAGGGCACTCCCACACGGGAGTGCCCATCCATTTTGCATTTTTCTACGTTGCTTGAATGTAGGGGCGGCCATTGGCCGCCCGCGGGCGACGAATCGTCGCCCCTACAGATTCTATCGCAGATTTCCCCGTTTTTCAGTGGGAAAAGCTTTACTTTTCGGAAGGAACCTCGGTCTCCTTCTTGGCCAGATGCTTCTGGAGCCAGTCCTTGCCGTCCACATACCGGCAGACAATGAAGCTGACTACATAGTCGCCGGCGGCGTTGACCATGGTTGCGGGAGGGTCTACCATGTAGCCAAGTGCCAGGGCGATGGGATAGGCCACCGCCAGCTGCTCCGGGAAGAACACGGTGCACAAAGCCAGCTCACCGGTACCGCCGCCGCCGGGAATGCCGGACATGGCAACGGAGGAGAACACAGCCACAATAATGGCCAGAATGGCCCGGCCGGTGGAGAAGTCCTGGCCGAACATTCCGAAGAGGAAGGCCACCTTCAGAATGGCGCTCATAGCGCTGCCGTCCATGTGCATGGTAGCGCCCAGGGGCAGGACGATGTTGCTGACCTCCCGGTTGATGCCGGACTCCTCGGCGGCTTCCATGTTGGTGGGGATGGTGGCAACGGAGGAGCAGGTGCCGAAGGACACGGCAGCAGGCTTAAACAGGTGCTTCCACATAACCTTGGCTCCGCCCTTGCCGCCGCCGAAGCGGGCATAGATGGGGAAGAAAATAAACATGTACGCAAAGCACAGGCCGTAGTAGACGATCAGGGTCTTGCTGTAATCGCCGATGAGATCCGGGCCGTAGGTGGCAACCAGATTGGCGAAGAAACCCAGAAAGCCGATGGGAGCATAGTAAGTAATGATCTGCACCGCTTTCAGAATGCAGCCGGTCATGTCCTCCAGAAGCTTGGCGGTCATGGTATTTGCGCCGCCCTGCATCTGCACGCCGAAGCCCACAATCACCGCAAACACGATCAGCGGCAGGATGGCACGGCGGCTGAGCAGCTCCACAAAGTCGGGCTTGGTAAAGAAATTGACGATCATATCACCGATGCCCAGAACGGTGCCGGTGTCCGCTTCCGCTACATTATAGTTGCCGGTGACCACAGGAAATACCCGCATAATCACATACATGATAACGGCGGCAATGCCCGCGGTAACCATGAAGGTAGCCAGGGTCACACCCATAATCTTACCGGCTCGCTTGGCACTGGACATATTGGCAATGGCGGAGGCGATGGAGGTGAACACCATGGGAACCACCGCGCAGAACATCAGGTTCGTGAAAATGGTGCCCAGAGGTTCCAGGGCAGGAGCCGCCTGGGGGAACAGCAGGCCGATGACGCAGCCGGCGACGATGCCGACCAGCATACAAATCAGAAATCCGTAGTTCTTGAGGAATTGTTTCATGATACATACTCCCTTTCCAAAAAATCCGCGGCACCGGTCAATCACCCGGGGCGAAAGCCGTTTCTCCGGTCGGTATCTGGGTGCTGCTTAAGGAGCCTCTGATTCAATCGACAAGAGCTGGGAGCGAGAGATTTTCTGGCTGGTCAAAGCATCCAAAGCAGAGACATACTGTATGCACCCGCAAGGGGTATGCCACATCCGTAAGCCAGCTTGTGCTGGCAACGGCTGTGCAATATTTCCTGCTTTGGATGCTGAAGAGCAGGCAAAAAAGATCCGCTCTCCAGCCGCAGTTGATTGATTCAGTGGTTCCTTTAGGTCTCAAGATAGCAAAATTCCGCACAAATGTCAATGAGGCATTGCAAACCCAGGCAAAATTTGATAAAATGACTTCTGAGCGGTCGGATAATTCCTACCAATTCGGTATTATTATACAATGTGCACAAACAGAGAACAGGTGAAACCATGAATCAAGCCCATGATTATATTGCTGTGTTTGACTCCGGCGTAGGCGGCATCAGCGTACTGCGGCATCTGCGGCGGATGCTGCCCGGGGAGCGGTTCGTCTATTACGGCGACTCCGCCAACGCTCCCTATGGCACCCGGCCCACAGAGGAGGTACGCTCCCTGACCTTCGCGGCGGTGGAATATCTGCAAACCCACTACCCGCTGAAGGCTCTGGTCATTGCCTGCAACACCGCCACGGCGGCAGCGGTAAACGAAATCCGGGCGGCCTGCCCCGGCTTTATTGTAGTCGGCATTGAGCCTGCCCTAAAGGTGGCCGCCGACCACTTCCCCGGCGGGCGAATCGGCGTTCTGGCTACGGAAGTGACCCTCCGGGAGGAAAAAATTCGATACCCTTCTCCACCGCTTTGACGAAAACGTCACCATTTACAAAATCCCCGTGCCGGGGCTGGTGGAGCTGGTGGAGGCCGGGAAGGTGGACACGCCGGAAACCGAGGCGGTTCTGCGCCGGGCGCTGAATCCCTATATCGGCAAGCTGGACGCTGCCGTGTTGGGCTGCACCCACTACCCCTTCGCAAGAGCCGCCATTTCCCGGATTCTGGGCAAAAACGTGGTTCTGCTGGACGGCGGCGAGGGTACGGCACGGGAGACCCGTCGGCGGCTGGAGGCAGCCGGGCTTCTGGAAAACGGAAGCGGAGAAACGATTATTTGCAGCAGCTCCCCGGATCCGGACATGCTCCGGCTGTCCTGGGAGCGGCTGAATCAGGAGGACTACACATGAAAGACAGCATTCTGGTCATCGGCATTGCCGGCGGCACCGGCAGCGGAAAAACCACCCTGATGGACAACCTGATCGGTCAGTTTCCCGATCAGGTGACCATTCTCAGCCACGACAACTACTATCGCCGCCACGATAATCTGACCTACGAGCAGCGGTGTAAGCTTAACTACGACGAGCCGGCTTCTCTGGAAACCGATCTGATGGCCCGGCACCTGGAGGCTCTGCGCCGGGGACAGGCTGTCGAGTGCCCGGTGTATGACTTCACCATTCACAACCGTTCGGACAAAACCATCCACATCGTGCCGAAAAAGGTCATCATTGTGGAAGGAATTCTGATTTTTGAGGACGAGGCTCTGCGGAATCTGATGGACATCCGGATTTTCGTGGACACCGACGCGGATATCCGGCTGTGCCGCCGGATCGCCCGGGATGTAAACGAGCGGGGCAGAACTCTGGAAAGCGTGCTGACCCAGTACCAGCAGACCGTCAAGCCCATGCACGAGCGGTATGTGGAGCCCAGCAAAAAATACGCCCACATCATCGTCCCCGAGGGGGGCAGGAATCTAGTGGCTCTGGATATGATTACCCGGAGAATCGCCCATCATCTGGAGGCTTCATGCGCTACGAAAGCTTGATTTTTGACATTGACGGCACCCTGTGGGATTCCCGGCAGCTGGTAGCCGAGGGCTACAACATTCAGCTTGCCAAGGAGGGGCTTTCCCACCTGGCGGTAAACGCCGAGCTGTTCCGGTCTCTGTTCGGCAAAGTCATGACGGAAATTGCCGACGTGATTTTCTCCTCCGTTCCCGCCCCGGAACGGTATGAACTGATGAAGCGGTGCATGGATGAGGAAAACCGGTACATGCACAACAATGAATGCAACATCGGCTATCCCGGCGTCCGGGAAACCCTGGAAAAGCTTTCCGAAAAGCATCGGCTTTTCATCGTCAGCAACAGTCAGCAGGGTTACCCGGAGCTGTGTATGGAAAAGCTGGGAATAAGCCCCTACATTCAGGGGCATCTGTGCTTCGGGGACACCGGCACCACCAAGGGACAGACCATCCGCACCCTGATGGAGAAATACAACATCACGGACTGCGCCTACATCGGCGACACCCAGGGAGACTATGAGGCCACCCTGGAAGCGGGAGTGCCCTTCCTCTGGGCTGCCTACGGCTTCGGCACGCCTGTCGGGTACGATGCCAGAATCGATCAGTTTTCCGATCTTCTCAACCTATAAGGTTATAAGGAGCCTTTTCATGAGTATTTCCATGGACGCCGCCTGCCTGCAATGCGGCCTCCGGCGCAACATCGCCACCGTGACGCCCCTGGGCACCGACCAGCAGACCATGGACTTTGCCCGGGAGCTGATGAAGCTGTACCTGGACGGGCCCGCAGACGTGCCCTCCACCTGGTTCACCCCCGAAATCACCCGGCTGCTCCATGAGCGGTACGGCCTGGGTCTGGATCGGTTCCGGCAGGAAAAGCTGGATTCCAACGCCCTGGTGCTGAGCCACATGGCCCCCATCCGCCAGCGGGTGGAGCAGGCCGCCGACCCGCTGCTTGCCGGGCTCCAATTTTCCATTCTGGGCAATTATCTGGACTTTTCCGCCCTTCAGGGGCAAATCAGCTTTGAGAAATTTACCGAAATGCTGGATACCGCCCAGGATATGGAGCTGGACGAAGCCGTCCTTTCCCAGTTCCGGGTAGATCTGGAAGCCGGGAAAAAGCTTCTCTACCTGACGGACAACGCAGGAGAAATCGGCTTCGACCGGATTTTCGCCGAGACCATCTGCCGGCTGTATCCCGATCTTGACATCTGCTTCTGCGTCCGGGGCGGCCCCGCTCTGAACGATGCCACCCGTGAAGATGCCAAGGCCGTCGGGATTCCCTTCCGGGTCATCGACAACGGAAATCTGATTCCCGGCACCTGGCTGCCGCAGCTGGGGCAGGAAGCCAGGCAGGCCATGGAGGAGGCAGATGTGATTTTCGCCAAGGGCATGGCCAACGTGGAGACTCTGCTGGGCTGTGGAAAGAATGTCTACTATGCTTTTCTCGTCAAATGCCAGCGGTTTGTGAACCTGTTCCACCGAGAGCTGATGACCCCCATGCTGGTGCGGGAGCGGAAAGTCTTAAGAAAAAAATAAGGGATTTTTCTTTCAAATCCGTTGCAAACCGAATTTGTCTGTGTTACAATGGCCAAAACCATTTTTGGAGAATCCTATGTTTTTGAAATATCTTTCCGTTTTTTTGATATCCATGGTGCCCCTTGTGGAACTGCGGGGGGCTATTCCCTTCGCCACGGTAAGCCTGGGGCTTGCGTACTGGCCGTCTTTGGCTGTGTGCGTGCTGGGAAATCTTTTCCCCGTGCCGCTGATCTACTTCTTCGCCAGAAAGGTTCTGGAATGGGGGCAGGACAAGCGGTATATCGGGAAATTTTTCACCAGGTGCCTGAAAAAGGGAGAATCCGCCGGACAGAAGCTGTCCCACCGGGCGGGCAAGCGGGGAATGTTCCTGGCTCTGCTGCTTTTCGTGGGCATTCCCCTGCCCGGCACCGGTGCCTGGACTGGCACCCTTGCCGCCAGCTTCCTGGATTTCGGCATCAAGGGCACTTCCGTGGCCGTGTCCTTAGGCGTGGTGCTGGCCGGAATCATCATGGGCGTCATCAGCATGACTGGAATTCATGTATTCGGATTATAAGGGAACCTCTGATTAAAGCGGCAAGGACTGGCAGCGAGAGATTTTTCTCTAGCCGAAAGGTTCAAAAGTGGCGGAATACTGTATGTATTTCCCACTTTTGAAGCTGCACGGATAGAGGAAAAGATCCGCTGTCCAGCCGCCGACGCTTTATTCAGAGGTTTCCTAAGTTATAAGGAGCGAATAAAAATGACTGACTGTTTATTCTGTAAAATCATTGCCGGGGATATCCCCTCCACCAAGGTCTATGAGGACGAAACCGTCTTCGCCTTCCGGGACATCAACCCCCAGGCGCCTACCCACATTCTGGTGATTCCCAAAACCCACATTTCCGGCTGCAACGGCGTTACCGCTGACAACAGCGCGGTGGTGGCTCACATTTTTGAGGTGATTCCCCAGATCGCCAAGGCCGAAGGTCTGGTAAACGGCTACCGGGTGGTGAGCAACTGCGGCGCCGATGCCGGTCAGACCGTGCCCCACCTGCACTTCCACATTCTGGGCGGCAAGGCTCTGAATCTGGAAATGGCATAAATTACAGAGCCCGGACGGCTGTCCGGGCTTTCTTTTTGCCGGGGGTATACGCCCGGTAAGCGGTTTTGTCAATACTGCCGAAATTGCCCGGTTGTCCTTGACTTATTTCAGATTAGGACGCATAATGAGAATATATGCCATATAACCAGGGAGGAAAGAAATTTATGAAGCGGAAAGGCCTTGTGGCTCTGATCCTGATTTTGCTTCTGCTGCTGGCCATCTGCGGAGCCGGCTTTGTGATGATGAATTACGCCGTGGTGAATTTCCACCTGTACCCCAAAAGTGCCCGGAGCCTTGACCTACGAGCAGAGGATCTGAGTCTTTCCCAGTACCGGTCTTTGCAAAGAAGTATGCCCGGCTGTGATATCCTGTGGAACGTGCCCTTTCAGAGTCGGCTCATCAACAGCAATGCCCGGGAAATCACGCTGACAGAATTGTCGGAAGACGATATCCTGACCCTGGCCTGCTTTCCGAACCTGACCGCCGTCCACGCCGAGGGCTGCACGGACTATGAAAACCTGGCCCATCTGCGCCAGTCCCTTCCCAACGTGGAACTGACCTATTTCATCACTCTGGGCGGGCTGAACTACGCCCAGGACGCGGATCTCGTGGAGCTGACGGACTTTACCGGGGAGGATGTGGCAAGGCTTGCCTACCTGCCGAAGCTTTCCACCGTCATTGTCAGCGGCGGGACACCCGAGAGCCTTTCTCAGGCTCAGAGCTACTGCCGGCAGGCAGGCATTGCCTTCCTGATCCGGCTGGGCAACAAGCTTGTGGAGACCTCCGCTACCAATCTGACGGTGGAGGATGTGACCGATGCCCAGCTCCATCTGCTTGGCTGTCTGCCCGATCTCAAGCAGCTGCACCTGGTGAACCCTCAGGCAGAAGCGGAGACGGTTTTCGCCTTGGACACCACCTATCCCAATGTGCGGACCACCTGGGAAATCCGCATCGGCGACGCCTCCTTCCAAAGCACGGACACGGAAATTGACCTGTCCCAGGTGGTGGTCACCGATCTTGCGGACGTGGAGCGGAAAATGAAGTATCTGCCCAACGCCCAGACGGTGATTTTTGGCCTGTGCGGCATCGACAACCCCAGCTGGGGCAACAGCAAGACCAAGAATCTGGCGGTCTGCGAAATCGAAAACGAGGCACTTTCCGAATACCGGGATCGGGTGCGTGACAAGTATAAGGTGGTCTGGACGGTGCGGCTGGGCCCCAGCATCGCCCTGCGGACGGACAAGGACAACTTCATGCCCAACCACTTCGGCGTGGGCCAGTTCTTTGACGACTACACCGTGAACCTCAAGTACTGCGAGGACATGGTCTGCCTGGACTTAGGCCACATGACCATGCACACCATCGATTTTGTCACCTATATGCCCAAGCTCAAGTACCTGATTCTCGCCTGGACGGAGGTGCAGTACATCGAGCCCATCCGCACCTGCAAGAATCTGATCTGGCTGGAGCTGGACAACAGCTGCATCCGGGACTACTCCCCTCTGGTTGACTGCACCGCTCTGGAGGACCTGAACATCGGCAAGACCTTCTGCGACATCACGCCTATCCTGCAAATGACGTGGCTGAAAAATCTGTACATGATCTTCGGCAACAGCGGCGATGCCTGGAAGGCCTCCCAGGCTCTGCCCAACACCCATGTGGTGGCCTCCGGCGATGCCACCGTAGGCGGCGGCTGGCGCAGACTGCCCAACTACTACGCCATGCGGGACGCCCTGCATATGTACTATATGAACTGACGAAAAACCAGATTTTTACAAAAATGAAAGAATTTCTTAAGGTTCCCCCGGCTTGACGGTAGACGGAATCTATACTATAATGTTTTTGAGAAAATTACGGAGGGATTGCCCATGAAAAAAATACTCTTTACCCTTACGGTCCTCCTGTTGGTGGTTGCCTTCGGCGTCAGTGCCTTTATGGTCGGCAATTATCTGCTGGAGGGCAAGCGCCAGGAAGACCAGATGAAGGATCTGGCCGATCAGATCAGTCAGGCTCAGAGCGAGGCAGCCGATGAGGTGCTGGTGACGGCCCCTGTCCGGGTCACCGAGCCCAAGGAAACCAAGGATCCCAACGCCATGCTCCCCGGCTACGACGTGCTCTATCGGCAGAATTCTGACGCGGTGGGCTGGATCAAGATCGAGGGCACCAAGCTCAACGAGGCGGTTTTCCAGACCCCCAACGATCCCAATTTCTACCTGTACGCGGATATCAACAAGCAGAAAAGTGACCACGGCAGCATTTACGCCTGGGGCACTGCGGATGTGAACAAGCCCAGCGACAACATCACCATGTTCGGCCACAACATGAAGGACGGCAGTAAGTTCGCCTGCCTGGGTGCTTACACCAGCAAGGCCGCCTGGGAGAAGAACAATCTGATCTTCTTCGACACGCTGACGGAGTACCACACCTATAAAATCTTCGCCGTGTTCAAGACCTCCGCCAACGAGGGCGAGGGCTTTAAGTACCACCAGTTCGTGGACGCGGCCAACGAAAAGGAATTCAACGACTTCGTTTCCACCTGCAAGAAGCTGTCTTTCTACGACACCGGCATTACCCCGGTGTACGGCGACAAGCTGATTTGCCTGTCCACCTGTGAGTACACCCTGGAAAACGGCCGACTGGTGGTCGCCGCCGTCCGGATTACCTGATGTTCCATACCGAGTCAAAAGGCCTGCCCATTCCGGGCAGGCTTTTTTGTTTGTCCGGCGTTCCGGAACTTGTAGGGGACGATGCCCACATCGTCCCGGGAATAAGGTCAGCCAACGAAAAAACGGGTCGATGAGGGCATCGACCCCTACGGCCTTCTGCGGGGATTCCTGAAATATTCTCTCTTGCCCCGGGGGGCAGAATGACGTATAATGAAAGAAAACGCTCGGAGGCGAGAAATATGCTGAGTTTATGCAACGATTGGGAGTTTACGCCGGAATGGTTCGACGGCTTTGCCCTGGGTGAGGGAAAGGGAGTTCCCGTGCGCCTGCCCCACACCGTGAAGGAGGTTCCCCTTCACTACGCCGATTCTCAGACCTATCAGGGCTTCTGCGGCTATCGGAAAGTCCTGACCCTGGGGCGAGAGCTGGCGGGAAAGCACATTTTTCTCCAGTTTGACGGGGCCGCCCACATCGCTTCCGTCTTTCTCAACGGTCGGGAGCTGGTGGAGCACCGGTGCGGCTACACCGGTTTCCGGGTAGAGATTACCGAGGCCGCCGTCCTGGGTGAGGACAACCTGCTGGCCGTCCGGCTGGATACCACCGAAAACCCGGAGATTCCTCCCTTCGGCCACGTCATCGACTATCTGACCTACGGCGGCCTGTACCGGGAGGTCTGGCTGGATATCCGGGAGAAAAGTTACATCGAAGATCTGTTCATCACCACTCCCACCCTGACCACCCTGAAAATCCGTCCCAAGCTCCACCACGCCAAGGGCTGTCTGCTGCTGGTGGAGCTGCTGCGGGGCGAGCGGAGCCTGGTGCGCAAGGCCTTCACTTCCGACGGTGTCATTACCATCCAGTGCCCCGGAGTCCGGCCTTGGGATACGAAGCACCCGGTGCTCTATACCTGCCGGGTGTCCCTGCTGAAAATCGGCCAGGTCATGGATGTGCGGGAGCAGAAGGTGGGCTTCCGGGTGGTGGAATTCCAGGCCGACGGCTTTTACCTGAACGGCAGGCGCACCTTCCTGCGGGGGCTGAACCGGCACCAGTGCTGGCCCTACATGGGCTACGCCGCTCCGGAGAGCCTTCAGCGGGAGGATGCCCGGATTCTGAAGCGGGAGCTGTCCTGCAACGCCGTGCGCACCTCCCACTACCCCCAGAGCCACTACTTCCTGGACGAGTGCGACCGGCTGGGTCTGCTGGTGTTCACGGAAATTCCCGGTTGGCAGCACATCGGCGGCAGCAACTGGAAGGCTCAGGCGGTGCAGAACACCCGGGAAATGATTCTCCAATACCGGAACCATCCCTCCATCGTTCTGTGGGGGGTGCGGATCAACGAAAGCCCGGACGACGACACCCTCTACCGGATGACCAACGCCGTGGCCCACGAGCTGGATCCCAGCCGTCCCACCTCCGGCGTCCGGAATCTGGAAAAAAGCAGTCTGCTGGAGGACGTGTACGCCTTCAACGACTTCTCCCACACCGGCGTCAACCCAGGGTGCAGGCCGAAAAAGGCAGTCACTCCGGATGAGAGCAAGGCTCTGCTGATCTCCGAGCACGACGGTCATATGTTCCCCACCAAGTCCTTCGATTCCTGGCAGCGGCGGCAGGAGCAGGCCCAGCGGCACATGCGGGTGCTGAACGATGCCATGGCGGACGGGGAGCACGCCGGATGCTTCGGCTGGTGCATGTTTGACTACCCCACCCACCGGGACTTTGGCTCCGGGGATCGGGTATGCTATCACGGCGTTATGGATGCCTTCCGGAATCCCAAGCTGGCAGCCTATGCCTATGCCAGCCAGGGCGAGGGCAGCCCCGTGCTGGCGGTAGGCTCCACCATGGACATCGGCGACTATCCCGGCGGGCAGATCGGGGACATTCTGGTGTTCACCAATGCGGATTATGTAAACCTATATAAAAACGGCAGCTTTGTCACCCGGCTGGATCGCACCCGCTGGGAGGCTCTGCCCCACGGCCCCCTGGTGCTGGATGACACCATCGGTTCTTTGCTGGAAACCCAGGAGGGCTTCGACGCCAAAAAGGCCGAGCAGATTCGCGCCTGTCTGCTGGCGGCGCGCAAGTACGGCCCCGGCAGTCTACCCCCAACGGAAATGGCCCGGATGGGCTACGTCATGGTCAAGTACGGCCTGAAATATTCCGACGCGATGCGGCTCTACGAAAAGTACGTCGGCAACTGGGGCGGTCAGGCCACCACCTGGCGGCTCATGGCTGTGGTGGAGGGCGAGGTGGTATCCAGCTGTACCCTAAGCCCCAGCTGCCGACTCCATCTGGACGTGACACCCAGTTCCGTGGTGCTGAGCGAAAGGGAAACCTACGACATGGCTGCCGTCCGGATCCGGATTCTGGACGAAAACGGCAACAACGCCCCCTACGCCCAGCTGCCTCTGCGCTTTACCCTGGAGGGGGCGGCAGAGCTGGTAGGCCCGGAGACTGTCACCGCCGAGGGCGGCATGGCGGGCACCTATCTGCGTACGGTGGGCGCCGCCGGACAGGCAAAGCTCACCATCTCCTGCGATCAGACAGAGCCTGTGACGATTTTGTTTCAAGTCAACAAAAGGTAAGGGAACAGGCCGGCGGCCTTTGTATCCAATTTACAGTTTCTTCTCAAAAAATTTTACCAAAAATAACCGTTGCTTATTGACATTATAAGCTGCGCGTGATATTCTTATTTCGGTACTTGAGTACCGAATGCAAGCGTGCGGGGAGCTATTCCGACAGCGAGCCGCATAAGTCCTGTATGCACCTGGGCCACACTAACGGCAGGGTGCCGATTACACAATACAAGGAGAATGAGTATCATGGGATTCAAAACTGACATCGAAATCGCACAGGAAACCGTAATGGAGCCGATCACCGAAGTGGCTAAGACCGCCGGTGTAGACGAGAAGTATCTGGAGCAGTACGGCAAGTACAAGGCCAAGGTTGACTACCAGATCCTGAAGGACATGGCTGACAAGCCCAACGGCAAGCTGGTTCTCGTCACCGCCATCAACCCCACCCCCGCAGGCGAAGGCAAGACCACCACTACCGTGGGTCTGGCTGACGGTATGCGCAAGCTGGGCAAGAACGTCATGGTCGCTCTGCGTGAGCCCTCTCTGGGCCCCGTGTTCGGCGTCAAGGGCGGTGCTGCCGGCGGCGGCTACGCACAGGTCGTCCCCATGGAGGACATCAACCTGCACTTCACCGGCGACTTCCACGCCATCGGCGCTGCCAACAACCTGCTGGCTGCGATGCTCGATAACCATATCTATCAGGGCAATGCTCTGGGCATCGACCCCCGCCAGATCACCTGGCGCCGCTGCGTCGATATGAACGACCGTCAGCTCCGCTTTGTCGTGGACGGCCTGGGCGGCAAGACCAACGGTATGCCCCGTGAGGACGGCTACGACATCACCGTGGCCTCCGAGGTCATGGCTGTTCTGTGCCTGGCTTCCGACATCAACGACCTGAAGGCTCGCCTGGCTCGTCTGGTGGTTGCCTACACCCGGGACGGCAAGCCCGTCACCGCCGGCGACCTGAACGCCCAGGGCGCTATGGCTGCCCTGCTGAAGGACGCTCTGAAGCCCAACCTGGTTCAGACCCTGGAGCACACCCCCGCTTTCGTACATGGCGGTCCCTTCGCTAACATTGCCCACGGCTGCAACTCCGTCACCGCTACCAAGATCGCTCTGAAGCTGGGCGATTACGCCATCACCGAGGCTGGCTTCGGCGCTGACCTGGGTGCCGAGAAGTTCCTGGACATCAAGTGCCGCATGGCCGGTCTGAAGCCCTCCTGCGTGGTTCTGGTTGCCACTGCCCGTGCTCTGAAGTACAACGGCGGCGTGCCCAAGGCCGAAACCGGCAAGGAGAACCTGGAGGCTCTGGAGAAGGGTCTGCCCAACCTGCTGCAGCACGTTGAGAACATCACCACCGTTTACAAGCTGCCCTGCGTGGTGGCCATCAACCGCTTCCCCACCGACACCGAGGCCGAGCTGAAGCTCATCGAGACCAAGTGCAAGGAGCTGGGCGTGAACGTTGCCCTGTCCGAGGTCTGGGGCAAGGGCGGCGAAGGCGGCATCGAGCTGGCCAAGGAAGTCATCCGTCTGTGCGAGCAGCCCAACGACTTCACCTTCTCCTACGAGCTGACCGGCTCCATCAAGGAGAAGATCGAGGCCATTGCCAAGAAGATTTACCACGCCGACGGTGTGAACTTCACCGCCAATGCCGAGAAGCAGATCAAGACCCTGACCGATCTGGGCTACGATCATATGCCCATCTGCATGGCCAAGACTCAGTATTCCTTCTCTGACGATCAGACCAAGCTGGGCGCGCCCCGGAACTTCACCATCACCGTCCGGAACGTGAAGGTTTCCGCCGGTGCCGGCTTCCTGGTTGCCCTGACCGGCGAGATCATGACCATGCCCGGTCTGCCCAAGGTTCCCGCCGCCGAGCGCATCGACGTGGACGAGAACGGCAAGATCACTGGTCTGTTCTAATGAGCGGCAATCCCTCACAGTTGCGTCTGCAGCCTTCATCGGATCTTTTCCCCCAAGGGTTCGGTTTGCAAAGCTTGAAATACACAAAGTATTCCTGCGCTTTTCAAATCTTCCCTCGAAGAAAAATCTCTCGATGAATACACTTGCCGAACTGTGCGGAAATGCCGTAAGGCAATTCTAACTTTCCTTTGAAAACACAAAAAGCACAGGTTTCCACCTGTGCTTTTTGCGGATTTATCAACCATTCAAAATTTAGGAGAAATTAGCTATGGATATGACTATGGAATCCTGCCGGACCTTCGTGGAGGTGCTGGCATCCAACGCTCCCGCTCCCGGCGGCGGCGGCGCGGCGGCTCTGGTGGGTGCCATTGGCACTGCCCTGGGCAACATGGTTGGCTCTCTCACCGTTGGCAAGAAGAAGTACGCCGATGTGGAGGCGGAGATCATCGCCCTGAAAGCCAAGTGCGACGCTTTGCAGACCGAGCTTCTGAACCAGGTGGAAGCCGACGACAAGGGCTTCGTGCCCCTGGCCAAGGCCTACGGCATTCCCAAGGACGACCCCAACCGGGACAAGATTCTGGAGGAGGCCACCGTCACCGCCTGCGCCGTGCCCATGCACATCATGGAGCTGTGCTGCGAAGCTATCGACTACATCTCCGTTTTCGCCGCCAAGGGCTCCCGGCTGGCCGTGTCCGACGCGGGCTGCGGCGCGGTGTGCTGCAAGGCCGCTTTGCAGGCCGCTTCCCTCAACGTGTTCATCAATACCAAGAGCCTGAAAAACCGGGAAGTCGCCGAGGAAATGAACGCCAAGGCAAACGGTATGCTCACCAAGTACTGCGCCCTGGCCGACGAAATCTTCAACACCGTCAAGGCCGGATTTGGTCAGTAATTTTCGCTTTTCCGCAGAAAATTCAGATACTTTTTTAGGAGGAAATCACAATGGCAAAACTGCTGCTGGGCAAGGAAGTTACCGATGCCCTGAACGCCGATCTGCAAACACGCACCGCCGCCCTGCGGGAAAAGGGCATTGTCCCCACCCTGGGCATCATCCGGGTAGGCGCGAACCCCAGTGACCTGAGCTACGAGAAGGGCGCCATGAAGCGGGCGGAGCTGGTAGGCGTGGAGGTCAAGAAGTACGAACTGCCCGAGGACGCCACCAAGGAGCAGGTTCTGGCGGTCATCGATGAGGTCAACGCCGATGCTTCCATTCACGGCGTGCTTATGTTCCGTCCCCTGCCCAAGCACCTGAAGGCCGATCAGAACGAGATCTGCAACCGTCTGGCTCCCCAGAAGGATGTGGACTGCATGACCCATATGTCCAACGCCGGTGTGTTCGAGGGTCTGAAGGATCTGGGCTTCGCCCCCTGCACCCCCGCCGCCTGCATGGAGATTCTGGATTTCTACGGCATTGACTGCAAGGGCAAGAACGCCGTAGTCATCGGCCGGTCTCTGGTTGTGGGCAAGCCCGCTGCCATGATGCTCATGGGCAAGAACGCCACCGTCACCGTCTGCCACACCAAGACCGTGAACACCGCGGAAATCTGCAAGGGTGCGGACATCATCGTCTCCGCCGCCGGTGTGCTGAACTCCCTGACCGCTGACTTCGTCCGTCCCGGACAGATTGTCATCGACGTGTCCATCAACTGGGATGCCAACAAGCCCAACGCCAAGGGCGGTCTGGGCGGTATCGCCGGTGACGCCAAGTTCGACGAGGTGGAGCCCATCGTGGACGCCATCACCCCCGTTCCCGGCGGTGTAGGCTCCGTGACCACCAGCGTTCTCATGAAGCATGTCGTAGAGGCCGCTGAGCGGATCTAAGTTATCTCATAGCATAATATTACAGGGAGCAGCCACGCGCTGCTCCCTGTTTTGTTTGTTAATAAGTCCGAGAGGCTCCATGTCATTGTGAACCACAAAGCCCGCAGACGTGTACTAAGCGCAACTGGTGAAATCGGCTCTTGACGCAGAGTAGTGCAAAGTCGAGGGCTTCACAGCTTCCGGTTTCGATATTAGGAAAATGCCCCACCCCACATTTCATCCATTACTCGAAAGCCGTTCGGCACTCTTTCATAGCTGCATTTTGCCGTATCATTCAGGTAGGGCACAGTCCAAAATATAGCGATTTCCTGTACAGAATCATTTTCTTCCGCCAACGTAGCTGCAAGATCATCAGAGTACATTTTCAGAACTGTTTTTGACAGTTTTCCGCTGTTTCTTGTATTCCAAGTTAAATGAACAAGCGCAATATAGTCATCTTCTTTCTCCGTACCCAGGTCATCGTTGATCGTAATTCCATCAATAACAGTATTGTAGTATTCTTCTTCAATCCGCTCACTGAGGATCTTCTCAATTTGTTCTTTCTCCGTCAGTGCAACCGTTTCCTCTGCTGTCGTGCTCAACTCAATTTCAGAGCTTGCATTAGTCCCGTCTTGTTTTGTTCCGCAAGCGCAGAGCAGCAAGCATAGTACAAGTGCTGACAGTAGTAAAAATCTCTTTCGCATTTATAATTACCTCCCAAGCCTTTTCGTTAAATCAACATCATTTGTCCGGATATTCCGGCCACTTCTTTCTCCATTTCATGCACCTCGTTTTCATATTTTTAACTATAAGCACAAATAATAGCCCATAGCGTTTATGTAATCTTAGCATTTCTGCCTATATAATTCAAGTAGTATTTTACTACATAGGCGGTATTTTTTATGGATTATTACAAAATCGGTCAGAAGATACGCAAAATCCGCAAAGCCCATGGCCTCTCTCAGGAAGAATTGGCGGAACGAATCGGTATCTCCACCACCCATATGAGCCATATTGAAACCGGAAACACCAAATTAAGTCTGCCTGTTTTCGTTGACATTGCCGCCGCTTTGGAAGTGCGAACCGACGAGCTGCTGGACACTCCCGCAGTTAAGACCACCAGCACCTCCCTGGATGATATTGCCGCCGTATTGGAACGCTGCTCCGCTCAGGAAGCGAAAGTCATTGCGGATATTGTAAAGGCCGCAAAAATTTCCATTGAAAAGTATCTTTGATAAAAGAAGCACATCACCTCTGATTTTCAGAAATGATGTGCTTCTTATTTTATTGTCTTGGAAGGGGGCACGTCTGGTTACGCATCCTTCTCCCGATTCTGGCAGGTAAAGCAGATGACCTGCTTGTTTTTTGCCATTTCCTTGAGGATTTTCAAAGCCTGAGTCATGCGGGAATCGTCAAAGCGCACCAGGGCATCGTCCAGCACCAGCGGAGCCTCCGGGGTCAGTTCCTCCGCCACTGCCAGCCGCAGGGAAAGGTACAGCTGATCCACCGTGCCGTCGCTGCGCCAGATGGCATCGTGGAGCACGTCCTCCTGTCCGGCTCCCGCCTGCAAGGAGAAATCCTCCCCCATGGTCAGGCTGTGATACCGGTTTTCCGTCAGGGCACTGAGGATTTCCTGCGCCCGCTGGGTGATTCGGGGGGCGAACCGCCTCTGCAAGGAAGACCTGGCCTGTGACAGGGTATCCAGGGCAATGGTCAGAGCCTCATAGGTCTCCTCCAGCCGGGAAATCCGATCCGCAACGCGCTTGTGCTGCAAGCCCAATTCCTGGGGACTTCCCAGAATTTCCATCCGTCCCTGATACTGACCCAGCCGGTTTTGCAGCCGCTGCTGCTCCGCCGCACACTCGGCCAGAAGATTGGCGGTTTCCGCCTCATTCTGGGTCAGGTTGTCCTGGAAGGCCGGCTTTTCTACGGGGCGCACCATGGAACTGAGCGCCTCGTAATGCTGCCGAGCCAGCGCCGCCTCCCGGCGAGACTGCTCACAGCTTTCCCACTGACGCTGGGCCTGCTGCCAGAATTCCAGCACTTCCTCCGGCTCCTGAAGGCCGCACAGAGAGTCCCGCCGTTTGCGCAGAACCATCAGCCGCACCTCCAGGTCGCTGGTGACTTCCTGATAGGTTTTCAGTTCCTCGGAGTAATTCTCCACCGCCTGCTCGAATTCCGCAATGGGAACCGTCCACTGCTTCCAGTCGGCGGTGCCGTACTTTTCCACAATGGCCGCCGTCTGCCGTCTGCCCTGGGTGTATTGCCACACCCCCAGGAGCAGGGATGCCAGTCCCGCTGCCCCAGCCAATGCCGCAAAAGCATAGGCAGTCAGATTCACCAGAACCCCCGCCGCCAGCAAGCCCACAATGCCCACGGCCATGAGTACCAGGGGCAGCTTGCCTCCGGACAGCTGGGTCAGTTGCTTGGCGTCCTCCCGGGCCATGGCCCGGGCGTCCTCGGCAGTCAGGCCGGTGAAGGGATTGGGCATTTCCGGCTTCTGAGGCTGGGAGGGGGCATTTCGCTCCTCCTCCCGGATGGCGTTCCACTGATCCCGGAAGCTGCGAAGCTCCCGCACCTTCTCCTCGGTCTCCATCCGGGGTGGCAGAGAAGCGCACAGAGCCTCCATCTGATTCAGCGTTTCCTCCGCCCGGGTCATGGCGTCCCGGGCCTGAGCTACCTGCACCGCGTCGGAAGCCTGCTTTTCGTAGGCCAATGCCTGCTGGTGATTGTACAGTTGCTTGAGCCAGGTTTTCACGTCCTCAATCCGCTCCCGGAGCTTCTTCGACTGAATATCCAGAGATTCCAGCTCTGTCAGCTTCTGCTCCAGCTGCTCCAACTGAGCCTCCGCCTGGGGAAGCAAACCGGACTTATTATATCTGCACTTATTGCGCAAGTCTTTCAGCTGAGCCGCCAGCCGGTCTGCCGCGCCGCTTTCGTCGCCGGTGGTGACCAGGGCGTTGAGTCTGCGCCGCAGAGCCTCATCCTGGGTCACAGGCAGGTCGGAAAAACGGATGAAGCCCGCCCGGCGGTACACCGTCTGCTCCACGCCCAAAAGCATGGCTCCGCAGTTGGCGGCGGTCAGCTCCTCCACAGGAAGGCCGGAAGCGGTTTCGTAAGCCCGGAATTCTCCCAGGGGCACCCGCCGCTTGGTGCTGCGCTCGATGGTGATGTCCCGGCCGTTCCAGTTCAGGTCAATCCGGCCGGACATGGGGCTGCCCGACCAGGGCTGATACCGCTCCTTGTCCGCAAGAGCCGACTTCGTGGTCTTTGCCCGGGTATCCAGGCCATAGAGCATGGCAAGCAGGAAGGCGCACCAGGTGCTCTTGCCCCACTCGTTGGGGGCGGTGATGATGTTCAGGCCCGGTTCCAGCGTCAGGGTCTCATGCTCCAGCTTGCCGAAGGTAGCCGTCATTTTATAAATTCTCACAGGACGACCTCCCTTCCGTCCAGGATTTTTCGGGAAATCTCCGCGGCCAGGGTGATCTGCCGGGCCTTTTCCGGATTCTCCGTAAGTGCCTGATGAAGCAGCTGAAAGTAGACCCCCTCCAGGGTGTCCGCATCGGTATTCTCCCACAGGTCAACAGGCGGCTGGGTTTTGTCTACCAGGAACAGATTTGGAAAGTCCAAAAATTCCCGGGCAATTGCCTTTTCGTCCACCTGACCGCTGCCGGTCAGGGTAATCCGGTAGAAATTCCGGTTTCCCTTGGGAGGCAGCACCCCTTCCAGAGAGGTCACCGGGTCGGCCCCGGCCTCTACTTCCAGATCGTAAAACCGCACCGTATCCAGGCTCACCGGCTGCACCTGGGCTTCCGCCTCCAGGGTCACGATGCACACGCCCTTGTCCCCGGTTTCGTCCCAACCTCTGCCCATGGGACAGCCTGGCCAGACGCACAGCCCGCCCCCTGCCCGGAAAGCGCCGGCCTTGTGGATATGTCCCAGTGCCAGATAGTTGAGGCCGGATTCCCGAACTTGGGAGACCGTCACCGGGCAGCAGGGGGATTCCCGCTGGGTAGGGTCGCCATGGAGCACGCCGATGCAGTATTTTTCCGTTCCCTCGGCGTGGAAGCCCTCCAGCAAGGGCGGACAGTCCATGCTGCGGTAGCCTGCGCCGTAGACCCGGCAGTCCAGGTCTTCCAGCGTCACCGATTCCAGAGCGCCGGTGAAGATATGCACATTTTCCGGCCAGCTTTCTTCCACCCAGGGGCTGCCTGGGGTGATGAAATCGTGGTTGCCCGGGGCGATGAACACCGGCACCGGGCAGCGGCTCAAGGCCTGCTTCACATCCTCCACCGCCTCCCGGCGAGGCTTCGGGGTGTCAAAGATATCTCCCGCCAGGAGCATCAGGTCGCAGCCCTCCCGGAGGCACAGGTCTACGATTTTTCCGGGCAGCTTCCTTTGCTCATCTTTCAGAAACGCCCGCTGCTCCTCAGAAAAGCCGCCGAAGGGGGAGTCCAGATGCCAGTCGGCGGTATGCAGAATTTTCAGTCCCATTCGTCTACCCTTTCCGCTTTCAAGCAGCTGCCGGTGGTGCTGTCAATGGTGAACAGCACCGCCTCCATTTTGGTGGGACCCTCCGCCCAGCGATACCGCTCTGGCAGGTCTCCCCGGAATTTGGCAATGGACAGCTCCGGCCGGATGCCCAGCACCGAGTCCCGGGGGCCGGTCATGCCAAGATCCGTCACATAGCCTGTGCCCTTGGGCAGCACCCGGGCATCCGCCGTGGGCACATGGGTGTGAGTGCCCCAGACCGCGCTGACCCGGCCGTCCAGAAAATAGCCCATGGCCAGCTTCTCCGAGGTGGCCTCGGCGTGCAGCTCCACCAGAATCAATTTCGTATCGATTTCCTTCAGAATTTTCTCCACGATCAGGAAGGGGTTATCCGGGCCGTAGTCCATGTTGCACCGGCCGATCAGGTCGATGACCGCCACCTCTCCCGCCGGGGAGTCAAAAACCCGCCAGCC
>OHQF01000530.1_pt1 | contig 24183 bp, 14 predicted proteins | sample 1578001 | NCBI WGS metagenome assembly OHQF01 (sample SAMEA3879538, study PRJEB24766) | human gut metagenome | biome: human-associated habitat; feature: feces | place: USA | collected 1985/1987 | reverse complement strand
TATGTATTGTTCCTGCGGTTTAAAACGTCTCAACCCGCGCGGCAAAAAATTTTTTTAATACGCACTAACGGTGGCAAATTTTCAATGCTTGTGTTATAATAAAAGAAAAAGGGATAAAAACAGTTTATGAGTTACAATGACAAATTCGCCTTTTGGAAGGCCAACGTGTATGACGAAGAAATCAGAAACGAGTTAAACAAACTCGAAGGCGACGAGGTTGCCAAAGAAAATTGCTTTTTTAAGGATTTGTCTTTCGGAACAGCGGGCATAAGAGGCAAGCTGGGCGCAGGTCCCAACTGCGTCAACATTTACACGGTTGCCCGCGCCGTCAAAGCATACGCGGTTTTTCTCAACAGGAAAAAAGCGCAGTCGGTTGCCATTAGCTTTGACAGCCGCCACAACTCGCAGCGCTTTGCGCAGATTGCATCGTGCATTTTGGCAAACTCCGGTATCAAGGTGTTTCTTGCGCACACAATGCAGCCCACGCCGTTTTTGTCTTTTGCGATTAGGACGCTCAGAGCGGACGGCGGAATTATGTTCACCGCGAGTCACAATCCCAAGGAATACAACGGCTTCAAATTTTATAACAACACGGGCTGTCAGATAAACGACTCTGCCGTGGCGGAAATCTCCGCGGAAATGTCCAAAATAGAATATTTTTCCGTGCCTATGGGAGACCTCAACGGTTGTCTGGAAGAAGAAAAAATCGAGTATATGACGGACAAGATAAAGCGGGATTACCTCGATGCGGTCTGGGAAATTTCTCCGTTGCCCGCAAAGGACGTGAAGGTGATGTATTCGCCGCTCAACGGCACGGGCTGGCATATGGTTCCGCGTATTTTGGAGCGGGCGGGAGTCAAGGAAGTCAAAACCGTTACGGCTCAATCCTTCCCCAATGAAAAATTTACCACCTGCCCGTCGCCCGACCCGCAAAAGCCGCAGACCTTTGAGCTGGCAATCGAGGAAGCCAAGCGGGAAAAATCCGATATTGTCATACTTACGGATCCCGACTGCGACAGAATGGGGCTTGCCGTGCTGCACAAGGGCGAATATGTCGTGCTGGACGGCAACACGGTCGCCGCGCTCATGACGGAATTTGTGCTTTACAGCATGAAGCAGACCAAGAGGATGCCGCAAAATCCCGTTGTAGTCAAATCCGTGGTCACTACGCCTATGATTGACAAAATTGCGGAAGTTTTCGACGCAGAGACGATTGAAACCATGATAGGGTTCAAAAACATCGGTGCCAAGGTGACAGAGCTTGAATTTGACAGACAGCGCGATTTCGTCATGGGTATGGAGGAAAGCTGCGGTTATCTGGTGGGGGACAGAGTTCGCGAAAAGGACGCCGTCGTGGCGTCTTTGGTTGCCGTGCAGATGTGCGCAGCCTTAAAACGCAAAAACCTTACGCTTGTGGACAAATTCAAAAATCTGAAAATGAAATACGGCAATTTCAAAAACAGGCAGATTTCCTATGAGTTTGCGGGAGCCGACGGCGAAAAAAGAAAACAGGAGCTGCTGGATTACGTCCGCACGGCAATAAAAGACGATATAAACGGAATTCCGGTAACGTCCAAAACGGATTTGCGCGTTTCCAAATACAAGGATTTCGGCAGGAGCGACATGCTGATTGTAGATATGATTCACGGAAACCGTTTGGTCATACGTCCGAGCGGAACCGAGCCTTTGATAAAGCTGTATCTGTTTGCCAACGAAAGCGACAAGCAGGGAGACATAGTGCTTGACGCAATGGCGAGGTGGGCGGACAGAATATTTAATTGATTGACAATATTTCCGCTCGATGTTAAAATAAAACATTAAGACAAGGATAAAAAAATGTTTGACAAAACTCCCCCTAAGGGTATGAGAGATATTCTTCCCGAGGATTTGCTGCTTAGGGAAAAAATTTCGGACACAATAAAAGGCGTTTACCGCTCATACGGATTTACGGGAATAGAAACTCCCTGCGTAGAGGATTTGGGACTTTTGACCTCCAAGCAGGGCGGCGACAACGAAAAGCTTATTTTCAAAATTCTCAAACGCGGCGAAAAGCTGGAAAACTCATCCGCCGACGATTTGTGCGACTTGGGCTTGCGTTACGATTTGACGGTGCCGCTCACAAGGTATTTTGCCAACAACTGCGGCAAGCTGCCCTCCGTTTTCAAGGCTATGCAGACGGGCAGCGTCTGGCGCGCCGAGCGTCCGCAAAAGGGGCGTTTCCGTCAGTTCGTGCAATGCGACATCGATATAATCAACGAGGAGTCCTTCCTTGCCGAAACAGAGCTCATACTCGCAACGGGCGAAGCTTTGGAAAAGCTCGGCTTGCCTGATTTTTGCGTGAGAGTCAACGACAGACGGTTGTTAAAGGCGCTTGCCCTTGCTTGCGGCTTTTGCGAAAAGGATTTCGACAAGGTGTTTGTAACTTTGGACAAGCTGGACAAAATCGGCGCGGACGGCGTAGAAAAGGAGCTTTCGGAGGCATTCGGTGCTGACGGCGCAAAAAAGCTCGTCGAGCTTACGGAGAGCCTCGGGGACGAAAACGAAAAGGCTGCGCTGGAAAAGGCCTGTTCCCTTTGTCCCGAAGCGGGAGAAAATCTTGTCAATATTTTCGGCACGGTCAGGGCTTGCGGTTTTGAAAAAATCAGGTTCGACGCTTCTCTCGTGCGCGGCATGAATTATTACACGGGCACGATTTTCGAGATTTCCTACGGAGATTACGGAATTTCGGTGGGCGGAGGCGGCAGGTACGACGAGCTGCTCGGCAAGTTAATCGGCGGCAAAGTATGCGCCTGCGGTTTCAGCATAGGCTTCGAGCGAATTTTCAATATTCTCAAAGACAAGGGCATGACGGTGGACGACGGACAGGGCAAAGTAGTTTTCCTTACGGAAAAGAACGCTTCGCCCGCAGTGTTGTCTTCGGCGTTGTCTGCGGCAGCGCAAAAGCGGACGGAGGGCAACGTGTGTCTTGTTCTCAAAAAAATAAAAAATTTCGGATTTCAGCTTAGTTCGTTGAAGCAGGCGGGATATACGGAGTTTTTCGTTTGCTCGGAACAGGGAATAAAAAAGTTGGATTGACATGAAGAACGACGGTACGCAGCCGATTTTTACACTTAAAGACGATTTGGAAGCGGCGGAGGATTCCGCCGCGCCTTGCGTTGCCGAAAAAACGGAAAAAGAGGTTTCCGAAGCGTCGGTTTCGACGCGGCTCAAAAATTTGTTCGCCGCAAGAAAAAAAAGTTCTTCAAACGAGGAAAATCGGGGAAACGAGCTTTCGGAGACGGAAGAAGCGTCGGCAGACGAGCCGCGGCTGCCTGACGACGGCGACGGCGAGGAAAAAAGCAAAAAAGCTTCCCGCAAAAAAAAGCGCCGCAAAACTCCCGATTTGAGTCTGGCGCAAAGATATTGTCCGCGGGCGGACGAGGGATTGACAAGCGAACAGGTTGAAAGCAGAAAAGAGGACGGCTACGTAAACGAATTGCCGCGCAAACAGGGAAAATCCGTACTTCAGATTTTTCTCGGCAATATTTTCACTTTTTTCAATATGCTGTATCTGGTCATTGCCGTTATACTTATGGTTTACGCCCAATGGACTCAGATTACTTTTTTGATTGTTGCCGTTGTCAACACGGGCATAGCGATTTTTCAGGAGATTAAATCCAAAAAGTCTCTTGACAAGTTGAGAATCGTTGCCGCTCCCGCCGTCAAGGTAGTGCGCGACGGCAAGGAAACGGAAATTTCAGTCGAAGAAATCGTGCTTGACGACGTGATGAAGCTTGAAACGGGCGTTCAGATTTGCGCCGACGCCGTTGTTCTCGAAGGTCAGACCGAAGTAAACGAATCGATGCTTACGGGAGAATCCGAGTCTGTTGTCAAAAAAAAGGGAGATACTTTGTTTGCGGGCAGCTATGTCGTTTCGGGCGCCTGTCTTGCAAGAGCGGACAAAATAGCCGAGGCAAATTATATAGAAGGGCTGACAAGCCGCGCACGGAAATACAAAAAGCCGCGCTCGCAGCTGCTCGGCGGTCTCAAAATCATACTCAAGGTCGTTGCGGTGATTATCATACTGATGATTTACTTTATGTGGCAGACCAATTATACGACATTTCTGGCTTCGGGGCTGAACAGTGACGAGGCTTTTATAAGGGCGCTGACCAACACGGCGGGCAGCGTTATCGGTATGATACCGGCGGGACCTTTCCTGCTCACGAGCATGACGCTTGCGGTAAGCGTTATCAGGCTTTCAAAACGCAAGACAATGGTGCAGGAGCTGTATTGTATTGAAATGCTCGCCCGTGTGGATACCATTTGTCTTGACAAAACCGGCACATTGACGGACGGAACCATGCGCGTGGTGGAGACCATTGATTTCAACAGCGGCTCCCGCTACACTCTAAAAGAAATCATGGGTTCGGTGTTGAAGGCGCAAAACGACAAAAACATGACGTCCAAAGCTTTAAAAAAGCATTTCGGCGCCAAAAGCGTGCTTAAACATACGGCAATCGTTCCTTTTTCCTCCTCGCGCAAGCTGTCCGCGGTATCCTTTGAAAAGGAAGGCACCTTTTTTCTCGGCGCGCCCGAATTTGTGCTCAACTCGAAAAATCAACGGGTTGATTCGTTGGTCAGGAAATATGCCGAAAAGGGTTTCAGAGTGTTGCTGCTGGCGCAGTCGTCCAGCGTAATTTATGCCAAAAAGGACGAGGAAATAAAACTGCCCGTCGTGCGCCGTCCGATTGCGCTGATTGTGATTGAGGACCATATACGCGACGACGCGGTAAAAACAATCAATTGGTTTAAGGAAAACGGCGTAGGCGCAAAGATAATAAGCGGCGACAATCCGTTGACCGTTAGCCACATCGCCGCCAAGGTGGGTGTGGAAAACGCGGAAAATTATATAAGTCTCGAAGGTCTGGACGAAAAAACGGTTGCCGAGATTGCTACGAAATACACAGTTTTCGGCAGGGTTTCGCCCGAGCAGAAAGCCGTTTTGGTAAAGGCAATCAAAAAGGCGGGACACACGGTGGCAATGACGGGGGACGGCGTAAACGATATACTTGCTCTGCGCGAGTCCGACTGTGCAATCGCGCTTGCGGGAGGAAGTCAGGCGGCGTGCAACGCGGCGCATCTGGTTTTGCTGGACGACAACTTTGCGAGCCTTCCTCAGGTTGTTGCCGAGGGGCGGCAGGTCGTGAACAACATACAGGCGGCGACAAGCATGTATTTTATGAAGACTATTTATACGATTGTGCTGAACCTGCTTATCGTCATAGCCAATTACGGCTTCGGGCAAAAGGTGGCTTATCCGTTTACTTCTTCGCAGGTCATGCTGTTGGAAATGATTATCGTCGGGCTGCCCACAACCATACTCGCGCTGCAAAAAAACAACGATATAATACGGGGGAGGTTCCTCGTAAACGTAGCCAAACGCAGTTTTCCCGCGTCGCTTACGTTTCTTGTAGTAACAGTTTCCCTGTACGTCGTGTTTTTGTCCACGCAAAGCTCGGGCTGGCTGTCGGTCAGCATAGGGCTTGACGAGTTTTCCACCATAGCGGTGCTGGCGTTGACCTTCGGCAGCTATTTCGCGCTTTACTACGCTTGCAAACCGCTCAACTGGTGGAAGTCCCTCATGCTTGCGGGAGTGCTTGTTCTGGTGTTGTTGGGCATATTTGCTTTGCCGTGGTTTTTCGGCTACGTCAGGCTCAACGGCGTGGAGATTTTGCTGCTTGTCTCATCCGTTCTTATATCTTTTCCGTTACTCAAATTCAATATGTGGCTTGTCGCAAAAATCGTCAACGCCGCAGGCGGATTTGTCAGGCGTTTGAGACGAAAAGGAGAAACAGCGTGAAAACGGCATTGGTTACTGGGGCGTCGCGCGGCATAGGCAAAGCCGTCGCCCTGCTTTTGGCAAAGCAGGGCTATACCGTAGGCGTCAATTATTTAAAAAACCGCGCGGCCGCGCTGCGGACGGTAACGGAAATTTTGTCGTCGGGCGGCGACGCGTCGGAGCTCCCTTTCGACGTGGGAGATTTTTTGCAGGTCAAAAGCGGAATCGAGGCATTTGTTTCAAAATATAAACGTCTCGACGTCTTGGTGCTTAACGCAGGCATATCGCATTTCGGGCTGTTGGACGACGTCTCGGAGGAGGAGTACGAAGCCGTTATGCGCACAAATCTCAAAGGCGCGTACAATTGCGTGAAGGCAGCCGCGCCGTATATGACAGGCGCGGGCAAAGGCAGCATAGTGGCGGTTTCTTCCGTATGGGGGGAAACGGGCGCTTCCTGCGAGGCTGTTTACTCCGCTTCCAAAGCGGGAGTCGTCGGATTGGTCAAGGCTCTTGCCAAGGAATACGCTCTTGCGGGAGTGCGCGTCAACTGCGTGAGTCCCGGCTTTGTCGGCACGGAAATGAACGACAGACTGTCCGAAAAGGAGAGGGAGGAATTTTTGGAGCAGATTCCGATGAACCGCGCAGGCTCTCCGGAGGAAATTGCCCGTGCAGTTGCTTTTCTCGCCGGCGACGACTCGTCATACATCACAGGTCAGGTTTTGTCCGTCAACGGCGGACTGTATATATAATTATAATTCAACACAACAAGGAGTTCTTTTTATGAAAGTATCTCAGATGCCTTACACAAGGCCGGACAAGGATAAAATCGTCGCGCAGATTGAGGATTTTATCCGCCGTTTCAACAGTGCGGAGAGCGTTGAGGAGCAGTTTGCAATCGACAAGGAAATCGACAAGGTTGTTTCCGAGCTGAGAACAAACCTGTCTTTGGCAAACATCCGTTTCACTCAAAACACTAAGGACGAATTTTACGCAAAGGAGTACGACTATATCAACGAGATAACTCCTGAAATCGACAACGCCTTAAACAACCTCAACAAGTGTTATCTCAACTCCAAATTCAAGTCGGCTTTAAAGGAGCGGATTCCGCAAATAGTATTCACCAATTTCCTCATTTCCGCCAAGAGCATAGACGAAAAAATACTTGCCGACATGGTTGAGGAAAACAAGCTGTGCACGGAGTACGTCACTCTAATGAGCGGCATTGTCGTCGAGTATCGCGGTGAAAAGCTTACTACGGCGCAAATCAAAAAATATGATTCGAATCCCGACAGAGAGCTGAGAAAGGGCGCGTATATGGCTCTCGGAAAGGAAATGAAGCGCAACGGCAAAAAAATCGACGATATTTACGACAAGCTGGTCAAAGTCCGCACGCGTATGGCGAAAAAACTCGGCATGGAAAGCTTTTCCGAGCTGGGTTATCTGCGCATGACGCGCAATTGCTATGACAGCAACGATATAGCGGTTTTCCGCGAAAACGTAAAAAAGTACGTGGTGCCCGTTTGTTGTCAGATAAAGGAAAAAATCCGCAAGGAGTGCGGCGTCGACAAGCTCATGGTTTACGACGACGGCGTTTACGGCAGAGAGGAAGCCGTACCGTCGGGCAGTGCGCAGGATATTGTAGACAACGCGGAAAAAATGTATTCACAAATGAGCGGGGAGACAAAAAAGCTGTTTGAGACGATGAAAGAGAGCGAGGCTTTCGACCTTTTGAGCCGCGAGGGCAAATGGGGCGGAGGCTACTGCACCGAGCTTTCGGAATACAAGCTGCCCTTCATTCTTTCAAATTTCAACGGTTCTTCCGGCGACGTGGATGTTTTGACGCACGAGTTCGGTCACGCGCTTGCCGCCTTCAAATCCTTTGACGTAAACTGCGGCGCTGCGTGGGCTGCGCGTCAGGGGACGATGGAAACGTGCGAGGTGCACTCCATGAGCATGGAGTATTTCGCCCACAGGTGGATGGAATTGTTTTTCGGTGAAAAGGCAGACATATACCGCTGGCAGCATATTGCCGAGTCGTTCTGCTTTTTGCCTTACGGCACAATCGTGGATTATTTTCAGCAGACGGTTTACGATTATTACAATCTGACAAAACGCGAGCGAAACAAGTTCTGGGCGTCAATCGAACGCGAATTTATGCCGTGGATGAGCGTCAAGGGTGTGCCTTATTTCAAATCGGGACGAAAATGGCAGCTCAAAATGCACATTTTTGAAAGTCCGTTTTACTATATCGATTATTGCCTGGCGCAGTTCACTGCCTTCCAATTCCTTATCATGATGAGAAAGGATTTCGACAAGGCGTTTGAAACATATATGAAGTTCTTAAACCAAGCCGGTACAAAGCCGTTTTCGGAGCTGCTTGACTCCGTAGGCCTAAAGAGTCCGTTCAACGAAGAAGCCTTTATTGAAGTTGTGGATGAAATGAAAAAGATTCTGCAACTTGAATAAAGGAGAAATATGGACGAACAAAAAAACACATCGGAAACGGAAATTCAAAAAACAGAGCCTGCCGAAAGCAAAAAGCGCTGCTTTGGTTTGGTGGTCAGACGGCTGGCCAAGCGTTGGTTTATAGACGCTTTTTCGGGTATGGCTCTGGGGCTTTTCGCCACGCTGATTGCGGGGACGATTTTCGAGCAGCTGGGCAAGCTGCTCGGCGGTGCGGACGGCAATTGGATAAGCAATCTGTTTTTGCAGGTGGCAACCGTTGCGAAATTTATGATGGGCGCGGGAATAGGCGCCGGCATTGCCTATTCGCTCAAATGCGACAAGCTTACGATTTTTTCCTGCATAGTCGCAGGTATGGCGGGCGCAAACGCAAGCGGCTGGCTTCCGACGCTTCAAATAACCGTAGGCGTCGGCAATCCGATAGGAGCTTATCTTGCCGCTTTGATTTCCGCGGAGATTTGTTCTCTCGTTGCGGGCAGAACAAAGCTGGATATAATCGTACTGCCGCTTTTGGCAATGCTTGTCGCGGGAGTCGTTGCGGTCACGCTTTGTCCGCCCGTAACCTGGCTTTTGGCAAAGCTCGGCGAAGGCATAGCCCTTGCCACGGAGTTTACTCCGTTCTTTATGGGAATAATAATTGCCGTGGTTATGGGAATTTTACTCACTCTGCCTACATCGAGCGCGGCTATATGGGTGGCTATTGCGCTCAACAATACGAGCGACGCAATGCTTCTTGCCGGAGGCGCTGCGGTAGTGGGCTGCTGCTGCCACATGGTGGGTTTTGCGGTCATGAGCTTCAAGGAAAACCGTTGGTCGGGACTCATATCGCAGGGAATCGGCACGAGTATGCTGCAAATTCCCAACGTCATGAAAAATCCACGCATTCTCATACCGCCCACGCTTGCGTCTGCAATCTGCGGTCCGCTTGCAACCTGCCTGTTCGGGCTAAGGTGCAATGCTTCGGGCGGAGGTATGGGCACTGCGGGGCTGGTCGGACTTTTCGGCACGATAGAAGCGTCGGCAGGCGTCGTGGACACGTGGCTGCTTGTCACGGGCATAGTTCTGCTTATGTTTGTTTTGCCGGCTGTTTTAAGCTGGGCATTCTGCCTGATTTTAAGAAAGGCGGGCTGGATAAAGGAAAACGATTTGAAGCTGGAACTTGCATCCGCAAAATAGCAATCTGTTTGCGGCGTGTTCCGAAAAAATCAGAGGTAGACAATTTTGGACAGCAAAAAAGTAGGTATTTTTTCCGATACGCACGGCAATTTGCCTGCGCTGGAAGCAATCGTGCAGTTGTTTAACAGGGAAAAATGCGACGAGATATATCATTTGGGCGATATGATTTCCATGGGGCCGTATTCGCGCGAGTGCGTCGAATATTTTTTCGCCCATCCCGACATTCAATGCGTCAGGGGAAACCATGACAACGATTTCGTGAGAAACAACAGGGTGCAGGCGGACAAATCTCATATTTCGACGGCGCATAAAAATTTTGTTTTCGACAGTTTGGGAGAAGAGCTGCGCAAAAAAACGGAAACCATACCTTTTACGCTCAGGCGCGAATATTTCGGCTTGAAGGTGATTTTCACCCATTACGCGAGGGAAGCGGACGATTCGGCGTTTCAGCCGCTGGACAAAAATCCCACGCCCGAAAAGCTTGACAAAATGTTTGCACATTACGACGCGGACGTGATTTTTTTCGGTCACGACCACACTCCTATGTCTATGCGCGGCAAAAAACTATATGTTGACGTCGGTTCGGTGGGGTGCCACGCAGGTTCCTTTGCGCGGGGAATTATACTTGAAGTTTTCGGCGACGGTTCTTTTAAATACGACAGTGTAACTGAGCCTTACGACAGGCAGGGGCTGTTTGATGCGATGAAAAAAAAAGCTCTTCCCGACTATGAATTTATTCAAAGTTTTTATTTCAGACGGCAAAACTCCGAACCCATGAAAAAAGATTAAAAAGAAACGGACGGTAAAAAAACCGTCCGTTTAATTATTTATTCGAGGTTCTGCCAAGCAGAAAATCGCAGCTTACTCCGAAAAACCTTGACAGAGCCACGATATGCGACGCTTTCGGCTCGCTCAGCCCGTTTTCCCAAAAGCTGACGCATCCCTTTGAAACGCCTACCTCGTCCGCAACCTTTTGGCTCGTGTAGCCGCGTTCTAGTCTCAGTTTCTTGATTCTCGGACCAAAGCTTTCCATTATCGAGTCTTTCATTAGTTTAACCTCTCAGATGAATATAGTTTATTTTATAATTTAATACGGCAAATTGCAAGCAAAAAATGCCTGAAAAATGTGAAAAATATTTATTGTTAAATAATTTTCGTCTTGCCGCAAGCAAAGTATATATTTGTTTGATTAAAAGTCCAAGCTTTTCAAACCAATATTTTCCATTGACTGTTTAAAGCAATTGATGTTATAATTTAAAGGTATCTTAAATGCGGAGGAAAATATGGGCAGGAGAATACTTGCATTCTTTTTAGGCATGATTTTCGGTTGGATTATTTTGGTCGGCGGCGTTGTGCTTGCGGCTGCAATCATCAAGCCGTCCACCTTCGGCGCAAACACCGACTACGTAAACGACGCAGGCAAAAGCTTCGACGATATGCCTTTGCTTGACATAATCATCGACGGCGTAAAGCTCATAAACGACAACAATCTTTCCATAAATTCCGTCAAGAGCGCCTTCGGAGTGGACCTAATCGACCTGTTGGGGCTTGACAGTCAAAATCAGGAGTTCGACGAGCTTAAAAGCGTAAATTTCGCAGACCAAAACGGACTTAAAGCCGCGCTCGGCGGAATCAAGCTTTCTTCCCTTGCGCCCCTTTTAAACGGCGCGATAAACGACGAAATTGTTACGGCTTGGAAGAACAGTTCCGAGCCTCCCACATTAAACGACCTTACAAGCTTCAACATGACCAAGGTGCTCGGAGGAGTCACTTTAAAGGCCGTCGTGCCGCAAATCAAAACCACCGGCATAGAAGGAATAATTGCCTCCAAAGACCTAGGCGCATTCGTCGCAAGTCTCAACAGCGGCGGCAACGCGGTTTCGTTTCTGCTTGACGGTGCAAGAATCGGCGACGTAATGAATTACACCTATGACGAAAACAGCGACGCCTGGTTGAACGGCGACGCTCCCGTCACGGATAATCTGGTTTTGATTGTTGCCGACGTGGAGCTTTCAGACATAACAAACGGCAGCTTTTCGGTCAACACCATGCTCAAAGACGTAAAGGTCGGCGAAATGATGGGATATGATTTCGACGAACAAACCCAAAAATGGTTCGACGAACAGAAGGAAATAACCGACAAGGTTCAGCTTGCAATCGCAAATATAAAAGCGACGCAGCTGACAGACGGCAGTTTCAGTCTGAACACGTTGACAAACGGATTGAAAACGGGAGACGTTCTCGGGTTTGTCTACGACGAAAGCGCGGGTACGTGGAAAACAGGCAGCGGCGCCGTCGTGACCGACGCTTTGACCGTCAAAATCGCCGATTTGAGTATGACCGAGCTTTTGAACGGAGACTTTTCGGTAAACGACGTCATAGACGGTATGAAAATAGGCGACGTTATGGGATATACGTTTGACGAAGAAAGCGGAAAGTGGTTTGACGGCGAAGCGGAAATAACCGACAAGCTGACAATCAATCTCGCGGAGCGTGATTTGATGACCGTCAAGGACAACGGATTGGATTTGGCGGAGATAGTCAAGGGCATGAAGGTCGGCGACCTCATGGGCTACACTTTCAACGCAACCCAAAACAAATGGTACAACGGGGAAAGCGAGGTTACCGATACGCTTACCTTGAAGCTTATCGACAAGGACGCCGCGTCGCTGGCAGACGGCTCGCTCGACTTTGCGTCAATAGCGCGTGATTTAAAAATGGGCGAGCTTATGGGCTACGCTTGCGACGACGACGGAAAATGGTTTGACGGCGAAACGGAAATAACCGACCGTTTGACGCTCAACATCGCCTCAAAAACGCTCGGCGAGCTGTCGGAGGCAAATTTCGATTTCGACGTACTGCTTGAAGGGGTGACCTTCGGCGAGCTTATCGGAGTGACTGCAGACTCTCCCGTCATCATGCAAAAGCTTGCAGACACTGAAATAACGCGCCTCGAAGAAAAGCTCAACGAAATGTATGTAGGCGACCTGCTGGATTATCACAGACGGGAAATAGACGTAGTCGGATTGCAGCTGACTTTGGAGACTGTCACGACCGACAACGAATCAAACAACATCTGCATAATAACCACAACAGGTGAATATCAAGGACTCTACATACGGTACGACACAATCACAAAGAAATTTTACGAAGCGCAAAGCTGCAAAGCAGACCATACTCAGCACACGGACGAATGCTTCGACTACCAATACTACGACAAAAACGGGAACAAAGCGGACGGCATAAACAATATTGTTTCCAATTTGTCCGTTTCAAATCTCGACTCTTCCGACTTAACGGACAAAGTCATGAATCTGCCGCTGTCGGAGTTTTATCAATCGCAGCAATCGGGCGTGCTGTCGCTGATTGACACTGACACTTCTCTGTCAAATCTGCCCGCCGCTCTCACCGACGCGGTAAGCAACGCCGCTATGGGGACTCTGATTGAAAACGGCATAATCGAAATTCAGTGCGCGGAGCAGCTGGATGCAATTTATCAAAACGACGAAAAAAGCTGGCGCGAGATGAGTATAAACGAATTTGTAGACAGTCTCGTTTCCAAGCTTGCGTCCGTTTCCGTTTCGTAAGAAAAATACAATGTGAAATTTCGATTAAACGTTTGTCAAGGCGCAGTCTGAAATAGTATAATAAAAAAATGGACAAACTTCAAAGAACGAGAAACTTCTGCATAATAGCCCATATAGACCACGGAAAAAGCACTCTTGCGGATCGTCTTATAGAATATACGGGACAGGTCGCCAAGCGCGATATGGAAAATCAGCTGCTTGATTCGATGGAGCTTGAAAGAGAAAGGGGAATCACAATAAAGCTTGCTCCCGTCAAAATGAATTACTGCTACAAGGGGGAAAATTATACCCTCAACCTTATTGACACGCCGGGACACGTCGACTTCAATTACGAGGTTTCGCGCAGTCTCGCGGCGTGCGAGGGAGCGTTGCTGATTGTGGACGCAAGTCAGGGCGTGGAGGCGCAGACGCTTGCCAATTGTTATCTGGCGTTGGACAACGATTTGGCAATCGTGCCAGTGATAAACAAGATAGATTTGCCGTCGGCGCGTCCCGAGGAGGTCAGGCAGGAAATAGAGGAAATAGGGCTGGACGCAAGCCGCGCTCCGTTAATCTCCGCCAAGGAAGGCATAAATATCGACAAGGTGCTCGAAAGCGTAATAGAGGAAATTCCCTGTCCCAAAGGAGACGAAAACGCGCCCTTGAAGGCGCTTATTTTCGACTGCGTATACGACAATTACAAGGGAGTGCTCATTCTGGTAAGAATTTTTGACGGCAAGGTCAGAGTAGGCTCCAAAATCAAAATGTTTCAGACCAAGGACAAGGTTTTCGACGTTACGGAGGTCGGGATATTCGCGCCCGAAATGCGTCAAACGGACAGTCTTTCGGCAGGGGACGTCGGATATATTGCAGCAAGCATAAAAACCGTGTCGGATACAAAAGTCGGCGATACCATAACAACTGCGGACAATCCCGCAGCCGAAGCTTTAAAAGGCTACAAAGACGTGTTGCCCATGGTCTACTGCGGTATATATCCTGCGGACGGCTCCAAATACAACGATTTGAAAGACGCGCTGGAAAAATTAAAGCTCAACGACGCCGCGCTTGTTTACGAGCCGGACACGTCGGTGGCGCTCGGCTTCGGATTCAGATGCGGTTTTTTAGGGCTGCTGCATATGGAAATAATTCAGGAACGTCTCGAACGGGAGTTCGACCTCGATTTGGTTACCACGGCGCCGAGCGTTTCTTACAAGGTATATACGACGGACGGTCAGGTTTTGGAAATTGACAACCCGACCAAGCTGCCTCCTGTGACAAATATAGAGCACATGGAGGAGCCGATTGTCAATGCGTTCATATATTCGCCGCCCGAGTATGTGGGGCCGATTATGGAGCTGTGTCAGGAAAAACGCGGAGTTTTTGCCGATATGACTTACGTTGACACCAAGCGCGTCAGAATACACTACGAAATGCCCCTCAACGAAATCATCTATGATTTTTTCGATACGCTCAAATCGCGCACGCGCGGCTATGCGAGCCTTGATTATGAAATAAAGGGATATGTGCCAAGCAAGCTTGTCAAGCTGGATTTGCTTTTGAACGGCGAAATGTGCGACGCTTTAAGCATAATAGTACACGAGGACAGAGCTTATGCACGAGGACGTAAAATAGCCGAGAAATTGAAAGAAGCGATTCCGCGTCAGATGTTTGAAATTCCCATTCAGGCGGCAATCGGAAACAAGATTATTGCCCGCGAAACGGTTAAGGCAATGCGCAAGGACGTGCTTGCAAAATGCTACGGCGGCGATATAACAAGAAAAAAGAAGCTGCTCGAAAAGCAGAAAGAGGGCAAAAAGCGTATGCGTCAGGTGGGCAGCGTTTCCATACCGAGCGAGGCGTTTATGTCCATACTCAAAATAGACGAGGACTGACGAGCGATGGCGGGGCTTTACGTTCATGTTCCTTTTTGCAGGCAAAAATGCGTTTACTGTGATTTCTGTTCGTATCCCAACCGTATTGACGCTGCGCGGAAATATTTTTCCTGCCTTAAAAAAGAATTGACTTTATACTTAGCCAAAGAGAAAAAACCGTTTGAAATAGATACGGTTTTTTTTGGCGGAGGTACGCCGTCGGCGGTCGATTCGCCTCTGATAACGGATTTTCTCGAATTTGTGGCAAAAGTCTGCGATTTGAACGGGAAAGCGGAGATTACGGTTGAATGCAACCCCGACTCCGCATCCCAAGAAAAAATTTTCGAGTTTGCCGCAAGCGGCGTAAACCGTTTGAGTATAGGCTTGCAGACGGCAGACGACGGGACTTTGAAGCTGCTTAACAGACCGCATTGTCTGGCGCAATTTGAAAACGCGGTCGGTTTCGCCGCCGCCGCAGGCATAGACAACGTATCCGCCGATATAATTCTCGGGCTTCCCTATGAGACGCCGGAGAGACTTGACAGAACACTCGATACGTTAATCAAAGTAAAGCTTACGCATGTTTCCGCCTATGCGCTGACCGTCGAGAGGGGAACAAGGCTGTCCGCAATGTTAAACCAAAAAACTTGCGGAGGATGCCGCCTTGTGCTGCCCGACGAGGACGCGACGGCGGATTTTTACGATGCGGTGTACCGCAGGGTTTTGTCGCTACGAGGTGAGCAATTTTGCATTGAAGGGCTTGGAATGCAGGCACAACCTCAATTATTGGCGTTGCGGAGAATACATCGGTCTCGGAGTGTCGGCGCACTCCTACTTGCATGGAGTGAGGCGTTCAAACATCAAGAATTTAGAAAAATATATCCGCGCTCTGGACGAAGGCAGGCTGCCCGTTGTCGGCAGGCACAGGCTTACTGAAAAAGAGAAGGCTTACGAATGCTTTATTCTCGGTCTGCGCACGGAGGAGGGCGTGGACGCGGAGAGGATAAGCAGCGAGTTCAATAAGGCGGCAGACGATTATTTGCGCACGGCATTTGAGCTTGCGGAAAGAGGACTGCTCGAAAAGGTAGGTTCGCGTTTGCGCGTTCCGTCGGACAAGTTTTATGTGTTGAATTCTATTTTGTGCGAATTTTGAAAATCGATATTCTTTGCTGAATATACACTTTGTTTTTTGTCTTATGCAGAGTATTATTTCTTAAATAGTAGTTTTATTTGCTTAAAAAAATAAAATTGATTGAAAAAATTGGAATTTGCTGCGGCTGCGGAAATTGTCCGCAGCTTTTTTATTTGTTCAAAGTTGAAATATTATTTATATTTTTATTCGGACTCGAAGGCTAACCATGACACACTGTTGTCTTATTTTATCTGATAAATTTAAGACAGCGTATGGAATTACGTATACGCCAAAAGGAGAGTTTTATATGGATGAAAACAGAACTTATTTGAAAGTGTGGGCAAACGGAAAGCATTTGGAGCTTTTGCAGCTTGCGGTGCAAATGTTCAATGAAGAATCGACAGACTTCGATGTTGAAATCAGTGTCGAGGAAAAAACGGGTTCGGAAATAAAAGAAGAATTATCGACATGTTTACGTGAGGGAAATTATGAAGACATGCCCGATATTGTGCTTGTTGACGACGCGCAAATGAAATTTTATTTGGAAAATTATTGCGAGTATTTCCACTGCTTTGAAAATTTGAATACCGATGATTTCAATATTTTCAACAATCACAACTATTTTGCGGAAAACGGTTGGGAAAAGTATGCCATACCGCATTCGTGCAATCCTTTTGCGCTCTATTACAACGTGGATATTTTGGAAGATTGCGGTATAGACGTCGCGGAATTGACTGACTGGGAAAGCTTTCGCGAAGCGGGACAAAAGTTGAAGGAAGATGGATATTATTTGCTTCCCGCGCTTGATTGGTATGCGATAACGGCTTTCATGTATTCGGCGGGAATAGATTTGAATTTTGAAAGCGAAGATAGGCACGAAAGCTTTTGCAAATTGCTGAATTTTCTTTTGTCGCTACAACAAGAGGGGTTTATATATCCCGAAATAAAACAAGATTATTCTCAAAAATTTTTTGACTTTGCGACAAAAAAATTTGCGGCGTTTGTCGGCGCGCCTTACGACTATGACGCATTGTTTTATCATTCCGATACACTGGGCGACACCCACGTTGTCGCGGCGGGGCTTCCCAAGGAAAATCCCGATTGTCTCGACGTAAGTCTTTACAACGCTTATTGGATGGCGCCGAAAACGGGTTCGGAGGAAAGGGAAAATCTTGCGGCAACCTTTTTGCAAAGTATGTTTACGGTTTCAGGCGGCGCGGGAATGCAGTCGGATATGGCGTTGGAAGCGGCGGAAAACAAACTCGTACCCGTTTTGAAGAGGGAAGACAACGCTCTTAGCGACTATTATATCATAGGGGATTTTTACGAATTAAGCAAAAAAATCGTCAGACCTTACATTTCCGAACAGGAAACGGAGTTTTTGAACGGGCTTGAATATATGACGAAAAGGGTTTTGTATGAAGCTTTGGAGGTGGAGATTGCGGTTGATATTCTGCTTGACGAAGAAATTCCCGTACCGCCTAAAACTCCCGGCAATATCAAAATCGTTTCGCCGCCGTCAAAAACGACATATTTTGTAGGCGAAAAATTCGACAAAACGGGTATGGAGGTCGAGGTGGAATTTACCGACGGCACAATCGAAACGGTTTCCGCTTACAACGTAAATCCCGTTATTATGAGTTTGGGTACGAGTTATGTGACTGTTTCGTACATAAGCAATTTTGTCGAAGTGAATACTCAACAGTCTGTTACCGTGACGGAAGCGGCGGTTGAACGGATAGAGGTTTCGGGAGATTATCAGGAGGTTTATCTTGAAGGGGACAAATTTTCTCCGTCGGGTTTGAGCGTCAAGGCTTTTTACGAAAACGGCAGCTCCAAAACGGTAAGCGGTTTTGATTATGAACCCAAAACGTCTCTCGGCGTTTCGGACACGGAGATAACTGTGACTTATACGGAAAACGGCAAAACCGTTTCTCAAGCTGTAAGCATTGACGTGGCGAAGAAGGACGTCAAGGGGCTGCGTATCGCAGAATTTCCCGACACAACGGTTTACAAAAAAGGTATGTCGTTTGACCCTGCCGGTATGGTTGTCGAAGCGCATTACGACAACAAAATATGGAGGCAATTCGACGCCTATTCTTTGGGGACAACCGATTTTTCCAATCCGGGCATTCAATATGTTACCGTGACTTTCGGGATTTATTATACTTTATTTCCCGTCAGGGTAAAAGACGATTTGACGGGCTTCAACATCGACCCGACAAGCGTAAAAAGAAACTATGTCGAAGGCGAGCAATTCGATTCTGAGGGATTGAAGGGCACGGCTTTCCATGCGGACGGCTATTCCGAAACGGTGCTTTCCGGTTTTTCAGTTGAAAGCAAAGCGCTGACGGCGGCTGACAGATATGTAACCGTGAGCTACTCCGAATACGGAATCACAAAAAGCGCGCGTCTCCCCGTATACGTGATGAGCGTTGGCAAAGACATGAGCAAAGGCGGTCAGGCGGAGCTTAAATACTCCTGCGGGGCGGGTGAAGCGTCAGTAAACCTGTTTACCGACAGAATCAGGCTCGAAAGGCATGACATGAACGCGGGAGCAAACAGCTATGCTTTCGGTTTGAGCCATATTTACAATTCATGTTTTGACGAAAGCCTTTCTTTAAAACAGGGAAGCGGATATTACAAAACCCATATGGGCAAGGGCTTCAAGCTTGACGTTCAGCAATATTTGTTTGAGGGAAAAAACGACAGCTATGAGTATCTCGACGGCGCGGGCTATTGGCATACGTTCCTGCCGCTCGGCGACGGAGAAAGATATTACGACACGGACGGACTGAATCTTACTTTGAAGCAAACTGCGGAAAACGAGTTTGCGATAACGGACGAACAGGGCAACAAGCTTGTTTTCGAGTCGGGCAGACTTTGCAAAACAATTTCCTGCCACAACTCAAACGTCGAGAATATTTTTGATTACAATCAGGCGGGACAGCTTGCGGAAATTTACGACAACCGCAACAAGAGTCTGAAAATATGCCTTGAATACGACGAAGGCAGCGGTTTGCTAAAAGCAATGCGCTGCGTCAAAAACGGCGCGACAAAGAGAGAAATTTTTTATGCTTACGATTCGCTCGGCAGACTGATTTCAACAACGGAAAACGGCGAGCGCAGCGTGTTTTCCTACGGCGCGGACGGCAAAATCAGCGGCATGGCTTTTGAACCCGACAAATCCGCCGTTTTGTTCGAAAGCGGTTCCGCCGGTTCGCTCACCGTCAAGTGCGGCGCTGCGGACATTTCGGACGGAGGCGACGCGGAGGGCTTTGCCCTTTCCTTGACTCAACAAAACACATTCAGCTGCAACTGCATAAGCGGCGGGAGCGGTACGCGCGCTTTTACGACGGTCAGAAACCGCAAGGGAGCGACGGAGTCCGACGAAAAAGACGTGGTGATGAAGTATTATTTCAATACGGCGGGCTATACGACGGGTATATTCGAGGTAGGAGACTACGGCGCGGAAAATCTGAAAAGTCTCGAAAAGCTTTCGGGAGTCAGTCTCGACTTGCCCGAGACAGACACTGTCAAAACGGTTTTCAACCGCAGAAACTCATATTACTGTGATTTAACCGAAGCCTCCGACAGCGCGGGCGAGGTGCAGTTGAGCGGCGTAGATAAGCTTGTGGACTACAAAAAATACAAATGCGCCAACTACAAATATTTCAATGCGACCTTTTTCCTGAAACTGCATACCACGCTTGAAAATCCTTCGGTAAAGGTGGTCTTGTTCGACAACAACAAGGAAAAGGCCTGCGGCGAAGTATTTGCGGACGCTACCGCTTTGGGCGGTTGGCAATTCTTGACCGTGCCTTTGGAGCTGTCCGACAACTCTTTCGACGAGGTGCGCGTGCAGGTGGGCGACGCAAACGCAACGGCAAATTTTGAAATTGCCGACGTAAGAATCGTTTACTCGCCGTTGTCGAAATGCTTTGTCAAGGCTGAAAACGAATCGGCATGGGCGCCTATAGACAGCGTAAAGAAACTTAGCTACAAAAAGGCGGGCAGTTCAACCTTTGTCCTGCAAGAAATAAGCGACGATTGCTATATGTCGGACAAGGATATGCAAAACACGTTTCTGAGTATGTACAAGGAGCGCGCAACGGGGCAGAAGTTCGTCCACGCGGGCAGCTTTGCGCTTTCGCTGTGCGACGGCAGGCGCAGGCTGTGGGTATCCGACGCGCGTCTTTGGGGCAAGGATATAAAGGACGAAACAGACGAATACAAATGGTTTGACCTGAAAATAGAAAAGCTTGCCGACAACAGCTTCGGCACGGCGATGTTCAACCACGAAACGCGTTCTCCCGACGACATGATGGCGACTCACGGTTATATGCGTTTTTATCCCGATTTGTCCGTCGCGGGGCTGATCGGCGAAGGAGTGGGGCAGTATACGACAGCCGAAAAGGACGGCTCGTCGGGTTCAAAAACCGAAACCTACGTTTACGCCGATTTAAAGGGCAGAAAGCTTTGCGAAATCGACGAATACGGCGTTGTCGTGTCTTACGCTTACGACGCATTCGGTATGCTGTCAAAAAAAACAATCAGCCACCCCGACACAAACGAAACGATAGAATACTCGGCAGTGCACGACGAAGTTTCTTCCGTCGAAACGACCGCTACGTCTAAAAACGGCGTAAATTACGACACGGGTATGGACAGAACGGAGAAAACGACTTACGGCGGAAAAAACGAAACGGACGGCGGTCTGACAAAAACATACTCTTACGACGCGACGAAAAACAGGCTGACGGGCGTAAGCTACGCGGAGGAAAACGGAGAAAATCTCATAGAGTACGACCAAGCGGGACGCATTTCCGCAGTGACGCCTACGGGATTTTCGTCGTACGGTTACGGCTACGGCGCGGAGTACAACAATTTCGGAGACGCGACAAAGTTTTACCTGATTAAGACGGGCGGGGGAGAAGACAGAGAACGCACGTTGCTTGTGAGCAAGGAAGCTGACTATGCGCAGGGGACGGTCACAACAAAGACTTATCGCAACCAAAACACTGCGGAGCAGCACAAGCTCACGCTGGACAAATACGGCAGAACGGAAAAAATAGAGGAAAACGGCAAAACAACCACGTTTACCCGTCAGGCGCTGCCCGAGAGTGCAGGCGCGTCTGAGGTCACCTTTATGTACGACCCCTTTGAAAACCGCACCTACAAATACTTTTACGACGACTTCAACAACTGCACCGGCGTGGAAATCGAGCAGTCAAACGAAACCCGTTTTACCATGAAAAAAACAGGTACCGACGAGGTGCAATATGATTTTCTGGATTTCACGCAACAAAAAACGGGTGTAACCTACGACAAAGACAAGGTATTGGCTCCCCGCATAAAGGAAAGCGTGGATTTCAAAGCCGAGCGTATGTCGGGGAGATTTAACAGGGGAGTGACGGAATATACTTACGACAGCCTCGGACGACTGCAAAGCAAAAGGCACAAGAAGGAAGAAAGCGGCACGGGCGAAATATATGATTCCGTAATAACCGTCCAAAACAGTTATCAGAAAGGGACTGCGCTAAAAACTCAAATATACGCAAAGCACAATTATGTAAATCTTTTCCAAACCGAGTACGAAATCAATCATACCTACGACAGCAGAGGTTTGTTTTTGAGCGATACGTACAAAACTACGTATGACGGAGAAACGAGCACAAAGGTCAGGTCTTATACGTATGACAAAAGCAACAGGCTGAAAGCGGAGACGGCAAACGGCTACACTCTGGAATACGCCTACAACAAAGACGGCACGCTTTGCAGCGAGACGGGCGGAGGAGTAGTAAAAGCATACTCCTACGAAAACGGACGTGTAACGGGTTACATAAAAAGCGGAGACATTGCGCGGACGGAGTTTGAATACGACAATTACGGCAACTGTATTCAATATTGCAAAACGCCGTTTTCATCAACGGAAATAGAGTGGGAGCGCGGAAATCTGCTCAAAAAGATAAGAAACACGGAGTACGAATACAATTCGAGTGGACTGCGATTCAGAAAGAAAACGGGAAGCGAAACAACGGATTACTATTACGACGGAACAAAGCTGCTTGGAGAAAACCGAAACGGAGAAAAAGAAATAAGATACATATACGACGCGGAGGGAATATCCGGCTTTGAAATAGCATCTGAGGCAAATCCGTATATGTTTGTCAAAGACGCAAGGAACAACGTGGTGGCGATTCTTGACAACGGCGGAGAAGTTGCTGCGTATGAGTACGACGCTTGGGGCAGCTGCAAGGTCGTCAAGGACACGAACGGAATAGGTACGCTCAATCCCGTAAGATGGAAGAGTCAGTATTACGACAGCGACAGTGGGTTTTATTACATAAACAACCGTTTTTACAGCACGGCAACCAAGCAATTCCTTGACGGCGGAAGCCCCGAAACAGCGCTTGCCAACGCAACGACAATATACGGCTTGAATCTGCATAACTCGACATTGACAAATCCGTTGAGTGAAGCATATAATGAATATACAATAGAGACAGCGACAGAATTGGCATTTGACCCTCCGGAATTGACAAAATGGCAATCCTACTGGCGGAGCGGTTGGGGAAAAGGTCTTGCAACGGCGTTGTTCGTTATGGCGACAATAGCAACGATTGCAGCGTCAATAGCGTTCCCGGTTTTTGCACCTGAAATTTGGGCTGGATATGCATTTGCTTTCGGAGCGGTGGCAGTTTCGTTAGGCATAGGTGCGTTGTTGGCAGGATTCCAAAGCTCGCAGCAGGGATACGGATTTTGGAACGGATTTGTCAATTATATCCGAAACAACTGGGCGCAGGAAGTAGCCATAACGTCTGCTATTTATATCGTTACCTTAGGCTTAAACACCCTTAGATATTCTGTTGCCAATGTTTCTGTCGCCTCACCGGAAACATCTGAAAGTTTATTAAATCCACAAGAAATTCATTATACACAAAATTCAATAAGTAATAAATTTTCAGGCGCCTATAAAGGGCAATGTGTAGATGATTTAATAGATGGATTAATTTCCGGTAAAATATCACCAATGGATATTCCTGCAATACAAGTATTTGAATATCAAGGGAAAATCTATTCTATAAATAATAGAAGACTTTTTGCTTTTAAAACAGCAAATATACCTTATGTGAAGGTAGAATGGGTCAATATGTCCATAATGCAGCATGCTTGGACAGGCAATGGAATTGATATAATAGTAAGAGGAGGCAGTAAATATTTATGAAGATGAAAATTGCGTATGATGATTTCCAAATACATACAGTTCCAATGGAAAAGATGGTATTTGATGAAACAGAAAAACAATATTATATTTTGTTGGACGATATTAATTGTATACGGTGGAAAGTTTCATTTGAGTTATTTCAGGCGATAAAAATTTCAGTATTAGAAACGAAAAAATTAAATTTTTTTAAAGGCGGAGATTTCCCTGATGATTGTTTTGTAAGTGGAAGTTTGCATGAATGTTTCCAAAGTTTTATTATGGAAGTTTTAGATTCAGAATGGGTGAAAGAATATAATTTCAATTCAGTTTCTCAAGATGGGCTATCGGCTAACAAATTAAAACATTTTTTAATCGTTGCATATGATTATATAATTGAAATTTTAGCAGGGAACTTAATTTTAAATAAGTCGGATTAAGGACTGAGACGGCAAACGGCTGCACTTTGGAATACGCCTACAACAAAGACGGCACGGTCAGAGCCATGCAAAACTTAATACCGTACGTTTTATTGAATTTAAGAGATATTGGATATAAAATTTTAGGTGAAAGATGAAAAATGATAAACATAGACAGCTTATGTTGTTAGAATTGGGTATTGGAAACATTAAAACTTTTAATAAAAAGTTTGTATCTTACAACACTAAATTTTTGGGTGTAAGTAGTTCGGATAATTTTATCATTAATGGCGAAAGTACCAAAAATGCAAAATCATTAAATGAATTTTGTTACGGTTATGACAAAATGTATGAGGAACTTCATATTTTAAATGTATTTGAAACTACAAGCGGAATACGCTTTGCTGCTGCTGAAATAGCAATGTCAGTATATGCTTTTTGGGAAATTTCAAATAACTAACCAAAAACAGATTGGTATTTGAAAATCTTTTTTTGGTTTAAGTTGACATGTTTAGATTTAAATATTATACT
>OHQF01000499.1_pt1 | contig 24910 bp, 19 predicted proteins | sample 1578001 | NCBI WGS metagenome assembly OHQF01 (sample SAMEA3879538, study PRJEB24766) | human gut metagenome | biome: human-associated habitat; feature: feces | place: USA | collected 1985/1987 | reverse complement strand
GTCAAAAACACGGCGTAAAACCTAAGTTCGTATTATTATCTGTTGGCATAAATACGCAGAATAAAAAACTTGACAAAATACGGGGGGGGGGTACACTTTTAGTATAAAGAAACGGGGGAAATTTCTTAATGCTAAAAAACCGCATGTTTTGTATCGATTGTGGGAAACAGGGGAAAATCGTCCCGTTTTTGCAGTAATTTTTTCGGTATTTCGCAGTATGATATTCAATTCAACTTTATTTATAGCAATTCAACTTTTGGTTGAGCCGCACCGTTTGCAACCGACGGTTTAATCCCATATAATTGCAAATATGGAGGTGGTCATATGACTTATGGACAAAAGATAACGCAATTACGAAAGAATGCGAACATGACGCAGGCTCAGCTTGGCGACGCGCTTAACGTGAGCGCGCAGGCGGTTTCCAAATGGGAACATAACCTTGCCGAACCCGATTTATCCACAATCAAGAAGATCAGTTACATATTCAAAATATCCATCGACGATTTTCTGGATATCGACCATAAGGACGGGAATAACGGCGAAAACGTGGCGGAAGACCGCCCCGACGAAAGCGGAACGACGGAAGTTTCCGAACAAATCGTAACGGCAGTCGAAAACGCCGTGAAACAAAATCAAATCGCGCCGATCGGTTATTGCGTGTCGTGCGGAAGTATCGTTACGAAAGAAAACGCGGGCATAATCGCACCGAAAGTTCTTTGCAAAAAATGCTATGAAGAAAAACTCGCAAACGATAAGGTTCTGGCGGAAAAACGTCAGAAAAATATCGACGCAAAAGTCAAAGACGTAAGGAAAAAGAAAAGAAAAAGCATCGTCTGGGGAAGTATCGTTTCGGTAATCCTATTGATTTTCAACATTATGGCAATGGCAAGCGGTGAGTTTAACGATGATCTTGCGTATTTTATTCCGTTCACGATTTTTATGGTGTACGCCGCTTTTGCGTTCGTGTCGGAAGTTATCCTTGACGAAGGGCCTATCCCGGAAATTCTCGTGTGGTTCGTGACGCGCCCGATAAAACTGCCGGGGATTATTTTCACGCTCGATCTCGGCGGGCTAGCCTTTTTAATCGTGGCGAAAATAGGTTTTGCGATTCTGGGATTCCTGCTCGGCGTGATATTGTTCCTGATCGGCGTTGGAATCGGCATTATCGTCGCGCCTTTCTCATATCCGTTCACGATAACAAGAATCAACAAAGAAATAAAACAAATAAAAAATTCAACGGGAGAAACAATATGAAAAGAAAACCAATTTTATTCTTTGTAACAATAGTCATTGCCGTTTTGGCGATGATGACTCTCGTTGCCTGCGGCGACAAAGGCAGCGGAGGTTCGGGCGGCGGAGGCACTCCGGACACACCTCCCTCTGAACAACTTAAAAAATTCGACGGCGTAAAGTTTGAAAATGCGACTTTCGATTACGACGGCAGCGAAAAATCGATAACCGTAACAGGGCTTCCCGAAGGCGCCAAAGTGGTTTACACAAACAATAAAGGCACCGACGCAGGCGTTTACAATGCAAAAGCGGTTGTCACGAAAGACGGTTATGAAAGAAAAGAACTGACCTCGACGCTCACAATCAACAAAATCAACTTTACGGGCATCGAATTTAACGGAAAGACGGTAACGTATGACGCCACCGAACACAAACTTGACGAAGCGACGGGCGTTCCGTCTTTTGCCGACGTCAAATACACCGGCACAATGAAAGAAACCAACGCCGGCGTGTACTCCGCAACGGTTACCGTAACGAACAAAAACTACAACGACTTTACAAAAACCGTTCAACTTGAAATCCAAAAAGCGGAACTCGGCGAAATCAAGTTTGAAAACGGCACTTTCGAATACGACGAACAGGAACACTCGATTCAGATTTCCGGACTCGTTCCCACGGGCGAAACCGTCGTATATTCGGGCGGTGAAAACGGCAGAAACGGAGCAAGAAGCGTCGGCACGTATACGATCGTCGCAAAAGTCGGCGGCAAAAACTATAATCAGAAAACTTTGACCGCAACCCTTAAAATCAAGTCGACGGAAGAAGAACTCGCAACGACTTTGTACAACGGCAAAATTTATTTTGAAAACCCGCTTGACAACAAATGGCTTTATTGCATAGACGGAAGCGAAATTAAACTTGTGAACCGCGACGTTGCGTCTTCGTTCGTGCAGGGCGGCGGAAAACTTTATTATCTTGCTCAAAATTACTTCGGCAAGGGCGTCGTAGGCTTTGACGGCACGAAAGCGGAAGATTTGTATTCGGTCAACGGAAAATATCTCGCAACCGACGGCACGTTCCTTTATTATTCGGTATCGAGTCTTCTCGACGACGAAAAGAACGGCATTTACTCGTTGAAGATTTCCGATTTGTACGATACGAACGCCGAGCCTTCGGCAAACAAATTGTGCGCGGATAAGGCGGAAGAACTGACGGTTATCGGCAATTATATTTATTTCGTCGCGAAATCGGGCGGAAAACTTTATCGCATAGATAAAAACGCGTCGAACGGCTCGTCGCAACTCGTTTACGATTATAAGGTGTCCGACCTTGCGACCGACGGCACGCGTATATTCTTCACAAGACATATTACGCTTTCGAATCTTAAACCCGGCGCGGCGATATACTCAATCGATACGACGACAACGTCGCTCCCCGTAAACGACGACAGCGTTGCACTTAAAAAGATTACGTATTCGAAGGGCAAATACCTGACGGTTGTCGGCGAATATCTTTATTTCGTAAATACCGATATGGTAACGACAACCATTTTCGGCGACGGTATTTATAAGGTGAAAATCGACGGCAGCGAGTGGAAAGAAAACATTATCGGCGGCACGAAAGTCGTGGACGGCGAAAACGACAATGTCTTTGCTCTTTCAACCGACGGAACCGTCTTGTATTACTTCCGTGCAAACAATAAACACCTGTACTCTTATTCGGCAGGCGTTGAAACCGACCTTATGGCAGGATACGTCGCGCCCGTTTATCAGCCCGTTATCACGACTTATTACGAAGAAATGAAAGAGTATAACGGCGAACTTTATTATATCGATATGAAGGACAACGGAAAACTTCATAAATATAATATCGAAAGCGGTTTCGACGTCAGAATCACAAGCCTTCAAGTTGCGGATTTCGCAATTTACGAAAATGAGTTGTATTACGCAACGGTAAGGCTTATGACCAACTTTGATCTTTACAAAATGAATCTCGTTACCGGTGTAAACACGAGAATTTCGACTAAAAAATGTCTGCACATGTCGTTTATGGACGGGAAGATTTATTACGCAAACTTCTCGGACAAAAACTCGCTGAACGTTATGAACCTTGACGGTACCGAAGACACCGTGCTTGTCGAAAAAGGTGTCGACGACTACGACGTGCATGCGGTGAACGGCAAAGTATATTACGTCGCGGGCGAACTGTATTGCTACGACGTGGCTGCAAAAACGGCAACGAAACTCAATAAAAACGTAAAACCCAACGAATATTTGTTCACCGACGAGAACACGGTGTTCCTTATGAACGACAGAGCATTGAAAAATACCGTAAGCAAATACGACGTGAAGAACAATGTTTTAACCGACGTTGGCGACCTTGGCGCTACAAACGACGCACGCAGTTTCTTCGTGAGCGGAAAGTACGTCTATTATTACAGAAACGTAGCGGCGGGTTCGTCAAATAAAGGACTTTATCGTGTCGATATGACCGCGTCAAGCCCGACTTCCGAACTTGTAAGCACACTTGACGGATATTATATGTCAAGCGCGGTGGTTGTCGGAAACAAGGTTTACTTCCTTGACGTATGGCAGGTGAAGAACAGTCTTCCCACGACGTCAAGCACAGGAAAACTTTGCGTTTTCGACCTGACAAGTAAAACGGTGACGGAAATTTAATTCAAAAAGCAGACGAAACGGCAATTCCGAAACGGCGGGATTGCCGTTTTTCGTTGTTGGTTTTTAATGGTTTCGGGCAAAAAATGTAAACGAAAGTTGTTGTTATTTTCACAAAGTAATGTTATTATAGTAATGTATAAGGGTTAGTGTTCCCTTTTTCAGGAGGAAAATATGAAGGCGAAGAAGAAACTTATCGGCATTCTGCTTGTAATAGTGGTGGTTGTTTTGAGCCTTGGCGTGCTTACCGCATGCGGCGAAACCCCGGGCGAAACGTCGAAGAATAAAAAGGCTGTCGTCATTTGTACGGCGTTGCTTTCGGGCGGGCTGTACGACACGAAGACGAACGAGGCAATCTGGGATCCCGTTGCCGAGGGCGTTTATTTCCAACAGGTGTTCCCCGGCGGGGATATGATGGGACTTGTCATGGCGGTGCTTACCGACAAGACGACGTACGACTTAATCGGCGGCATTATGAAGTACAAGGACGAATCCGTCGAAAACTTATTATGGCAAATCACGCTTGACGAGCAGGGCAAAAGCAACAATCCGAATCTGCGCCCCGCAAACGTTCGCCCCACAACCGCGGACGGTACGTTCAAGTCAACGCTATATAACGATTCCGGCGAAGTCGTCGACGGATACGGTGCATACACGGCAGGCGAAAAAATTCAATACGGCGCAATCGCCGCGTATCGTCAGCAATGTCTGGACCTGAAAGCCAGATACGAAAAGCAGGGCTGGGACGTCGTCGTTTTCAACTACGACTGGCGCATCGACAACAGGGTCAATTCCGAACTTCTTGAACAATTCATTCAGACCAACGGCTGGGAAGAAGTAATTCTCACGTCGCACAGTATGGGCGGCCCCGTCGTTGCGGGATATATCGCAAGACTTCAAAACAAGTGGTTGGATGCGGAAGCGAAAAACCCCGGACAAACCGACGTCAAAAAACCGAACCAGATCATTCGCTCGTATCGCGCGTTCTCGCCTGCAACGGCGGGCTCGCTTGACGCGATTTATTACATGGACGATCCCATCGGAGCGATTGCCGACGTTGTAAACGGAACGGTCGGCGACACCCTCGGCGGCGTTGTTCTGGGCGTCGACGCGATTTCGGAAGGCATAAAGAAACTTGCGGGACCGCTTGCACAGAACCTTACTTCCGTAATGCAACTTCTGCCGTTCCAGACCTTTGCGGATTCCGATTATTACGGCGAGAACGAAAGCCCCGTTTACGTTGACGGCGTACCCGTGACGAATATGTACGAATGGTACTGCTCGCGTCCCTGGGCGCACACCAGCGACTGGAAACCGGGCGTCGACGGCATTTACGACAAGCTTAAACCCGGCATGAAAAACCTGCCGGCATACTGGGATTCCTTCTACGTCAAAGAAAGCGTGAACGACAAAGACGCCAACGTTTACGCGCCCGAACTCGTGAACACGACTTATTGCCTGGGCGTCGGATACAACACCAAAAAGAGCGTTCAAATCGTGACGAAAGACACCGACACCGTTAAGGTCAACAAGGTTACTTACGAAATGTGGGACACCAAAAACCATAAGTACGACACGCCGCTTACCAGCATCGAATATTATTCCTACGACCACAAAGCAATACTCTTTGGCGACGGCGACGGAACGATGCCCACCAACGCATGCCTCGGCGGACTTAACTACAATGGCGACAAGACGATAAGCAACACGAAAGGCCGCGCGATTTATCCCTTGCCGGAAGCGCGCCAGACCACGACGATTTGCTACTATAACACGAACCACGGTACCGTCGGCGGATATTGGGACGTCCTGAAATGGGACTTCTACGAGATGATGGATAAGATTATCGTCGAAGACGAAACAAATCCTTTCTTTTAAGCCTTGATTAGTAGCGAAAGCACGCGCTCGCCGCGTGCTTTTTTGTTGCTCTTTTTCAAAAAACGAATTTTCTTACAAGTGTATAAAATTTAGGTTAATATTAAGTAATAATTATATACTTGCAATAAAGACTATATTTATGTATAATAAACGTAATGAAAAAGAAGGAAGCAAAAAAACTCAATAAAATCGACGTGCAGGCAGTGCAGAAGAAGCGCGCCCTTATCACGGAAAAAATAAGGGAATCTTTCGTATCGACCTTGCCGATAATCATCATAGTTGCGATAATGTGTCTGTCGATACAACCTGTGCCGACGGGCTTATTGTTGTCGTTCCTTATCGGCGCGTTGCTGATAATCGTGGGAATGGGGCTGTTCACGCTTGGTGCGGACACGTCCATGACGCCGATCGGCAGCCGCATCGGCACGACTCTTACGAAGTCGAAAAACCTGCCGCTTATTTTGTTGGTGAGCTTTATTCTGGGCGTTGCGATTACGATTGCGGAGCCCGACCTTCAAGTTCTTGCGGAAACCGTGCCGCACATCGACGGCAAAGTCCTGCTGATTACGGTGGGCGTCGGAGTAGGGTTGTTCCTTGCGGTGTGCATGCTCAGGACGATTCTGGGCATAAGACTCAAATGGCTTATCCTTGCGTTTTACATAATCATATTCGTGCTTGCGGCGTTTGCCGACAAAAACTTTTTGTCGATTGCTTTCGACTCGGGCGGGGTAACGACGGGGCCGATGACGGTGCCGTTTATCCTTGCGCTCGGCATAGGCGTCGCGAATATCCGAAGCGATAAAAAGGCGGAAGCGGACAGTTTCGGTCTTGTCGCGTTATGTTCGATAGGGCCGGTGCTTGCGGTGCTGATTTTGGGATTCTTTTACAAGGGACAGGGCGTTGCGGACGTTAACCTTCCGTTCATCCCGGAAACGACGACCGAAATGGGGCTGGAATACCTGAAAGCGTTCCCCGCATATATGAAAGAAATGGCGATTGCACTGTCGCCGATTATCGTACTGTTTTTGATTTTCCAGGTGGCTGCTTTCAAGATGAGCAAAAAGAGTTTTTTGAAAACGCTCATCGGTATTCTTTACACATACGTGGGTTTAGTGTTGTTTTTGACGGGTGTAAACGTCGGTTTCTCGCCGCTGGGGTTATATCTCGGTCAGCAACTGTACAGTGGCTGGACTCAATATATTCTCATTCCCGTGGCAATGCTTATGGGCTGGTTCATAATTTCCGCCGAGCCCGCGGTATTCGTCCTTGAAAAGCAAATCGAAGACGTGAGTTCGGGCGCAATCCCCGGGAAAGCGATTAAGCTGAGCCTGTCGATTGCAATCGCGTTGGCGATGGGGCTTTCGATGATCCGCGTCCTTACGGGGATATCGATACTCTGGTTTATCGTGCCGGGTTATCTCATCGCGCTTATACTGATGTTTTTCGTCCCCGACATATTCACGGCAATCGCGTTCGACTCGGGCGGGGTTGCGTCGGGACCGATGACTGCGACGTTCATGCTGCAATTTTTCATCGGCGTATGTTCGGCGCGCGGCGGCAATATATTAAGCGACGCTTTCGGCGCGGTCGCACTCGTTGCGATGATGCCGCTTATTTCCATTCAGATCACCGGTCTTGTTTACAAGAAGAAGAAACAACGCGCGGAACGCGTACCCGAAGTCGTTTACGGCGACGACGATATTATCGAACTGTGGGGGAACTGATATGTACTTTGTAATCTCGGTAATCAATCCCAACGGATTGTCGATTCTGAATAACATTTGTCAACGGCTGGAAATCCCCGTGATTCTGTCGCTTATCGGCCACGGCACCGCGTCGCAGAAGATACGCGATTTGTGGGGGATTGAGTCCACCGATAAAAGAATCCTTTTTGCGGTCGCGGACGAAAACAAAACGAAGTCGCTCATCATGGAAGAACGACGCCGTCTTTACATCGACGCACCCGGCAACGGCATTGTGATTTCCGTCCCGATTAAAAGCGTCGGCGGCGGCAGCACCCTCAATTTTTTGAACGGAGGAAACAAGGATATGAAAGCACCCGATATAAATTTTGAATACGAACTCATTCTCGCGATTGCAAACGAAGGGCATACCGACGCCGTTATGGACGCCGCAAGGGCTGCGGGCGCGGGCGGCGGCACCGTTATCCATGCAAAGGGTACGGGCGGCATGGGCACCGAGAAATTTTTCAACGTGTCGATTGCAAGCGAAAAAGAAATCATCATCATCGTTGCGAAAAAGGAAAAGAAAGCGGACATTATGCGTTCCATCGTAACGACGGCGGGCGCGGGCACCGACGCGGGCGCGATAGTTTTCTCGCTTCCCGTTTCCGACGTCGAAGGGTTCAGACGGGACGACGATAACGCCGAAATTCCAGAAGCCGGACAAAAAACCGAACAAGCAGAATAATCTCAGGCCCTCCTATTTTTCGGGAGGGCTTGATTATTTTCTTATTCGGTGGTAAAATATAGACATAATTTACGGTAGGTGGGATATGTTGGACTTCGAAAAACACAAACAGGCAGGGGAAAATTATTTATCTTGCGACGTTGAAAAGAACTTATGTTTCCCGATGCATTGCAACGAAACGTACGAGTTTTTATATTGCAACGACGGGCTTGCAAACGTTACCGTGCTGGACAGAATTTATCGTCTTCGCGCGGGGAAGTGTATTGTAATTCCGCCAAAGTTCGCACACGCTTACGAAACGCCCGATTACAGCAACGTTTTCATCTGCAAGTTTTCAAAGGATTGGGTTCCCGACTTTTACGAAAAGCACGACGGTTACGTCGCGACTTTCCCGGTTTTCTCGATAGAGTTTGCGGAATCGCTGACAAGGAAAATGCCCTTTGTTACCAACATCTTCAAGCAAAAAGCCGTTTTGTATCATATTCTTGCGGAGTTCGAGACGCACACGGCGTTTATCCCCGTCGACAAAAAGAAGGTGGACGTTTTGAACGCAATCGCGAAATACGTTTCGCACAACTTCACGGAAGACATAAGCCTGAAAGACCTGTCCGACAAAATGGGATATTCTTACAATTATCTTTCGGCTGTTTTCAACGAATATTTCGGCGCGAATTTTTCCGACGTCGTTAATATTTACCGCATAAATTACGCAACCGATCTGTTGTATTCAACCACGCTTTCCGTCGCGGAAATCTCAAAAAAGGCGGGTTACGACAGCGTGCGTAGTTTCAACCGCAACTTCCAAAAATACAAAGGAAAGTCGCCGCGCGACGCCCGCGAGTTCGTGAAAGAAGGCATTATCGTTGACGGCTGACGGTTTTTTGCGGTTTTTACTGTATATTTTTGGTCGTTTGTATAGTAAAAAAAATAAAGACGTCGTTTGTTTGAAAAGAGCGTCGTTTTTGTGATATGATAATCATATAAATATAAAAAATAAGAGGAGAAAATTATGGCAAATTTTTCAAAATTGATTGAAAAAAAGGCAGACGCCGCGCAATATATGGTTGACGAAATCACCCATATCTGCAAGGATATGCCCAAACGTACTCCCGGCGAAGAAGGCGAAAGAATCGCTTGCGAGTATATGGCTGACGTCCTTAAAAAAGACTGCGGATGCGAACGCTCCGACGTTGAATCGTTTAAGGAAAACCCCGGCAGCTTTTTCGGCTGGATTTATATCACGATCACCTGCGTTCTTGCGGGGCTTATCGCATACTTCTTCCTGCCGATATTAGGTTTTGCGCTTATCGTTTTCGGTTTCTACGTAATGATAATGCAATTCGGCCTTTACAAAAAGACTTTCGACTTCCTGTTCCCCGAAAAGACGGGCACGAACGTTACCGCAATCAAGAAATGCACGGGCGAAGTCAAAGGTCGCGTATTTTTCAACGGTCACCCCGACGCAGCGTGGAACTGGCCCGTCAACAATAAGTTCGGCGGCAAAGTTTACGAAGCGAACATCGTTATCGTTGTCCTTGGCGCGTTGTTCCTTATGGGATGCAGCCTTGCGACGGCTATACTCACCGGTTTCAAACCCATGATTCTTAAACCCGAAAACGGCGTTCTGTTCTGGCTGGGCGTTGCAAACCTTGCATTCGTACCTTTCTATTTCGGTATGTACCGCATGTGGGATCCGAACACGACGGTTGACGGCGCAAACGACAACCTTACGGCTTGCCTTATGGGCATCGCGATCCTTAAAGCGATGAAAGACGAAGGTATCGAACTTGAACACACCGAAGTCGGCGTTATCCTTTCCGGCTCCGAAGAAGCGGGACTCCGCGGCGCGAAAGCGTGGTGCGAACAGCACAAAGGCGAATTCGACGACGTTCCCACCTGGATTTATTCTTTCGACACCATTCACGATCCGAAATTCCTGGGCGTAAATTACCGCGACCTTAACGCAACCGTCAAAGCCGACAAGGAAGTTTCCGACAGCTTTATGGAAGCGGCAAAAGAACTGGGCATTCACTGCAATAAAACTCTTGTTCCTCCCTTCGGCGGAGCAACCGACAGCGCAGCGTTCGCACAGGCAGGTTTCAGGGCAACGGGTATCACCGCATTGAACCACGTTCTGGAAGATTATTACCACACGCTTAAAGACAGTTACGACAACCTTAACAAAGATTGTCTTGCGGATTGCTATGCAATTTCTGTCCGCGCGCTTGAAAACTTTGACAAAAAGATTTCAAACAAATAAGTAAAACAAACACGATAATGAAGGATAGCGAGTTTTCGCTATCCTTTTTCGTTGAAAAAAATCGGTAAAGGCGGCGGATATTTTTTTCAATTCTTGACAACAACGTATATTTAATGCAATAATAAAATTAATTTAACGCAACGTGGAAAGTATGGAAGAAATCAAAAACACCGACTGCAATCTCATAACGGGACTCACGTCCGAAGAAGTCGAAGCGCGCGTCAAGAGCGGGCTCGTCAACGGATTGCAAACAATAAAAACCAAAAGCGTACTCAGAATACTTATCGACAACACCTTCACGTTTTTCAACTTCGTGTTTTTCGTGATGGCAATCATCGTCGCGGCGTTTTCGGGATTCGACGAGGACGGCATGGGCAATTACGGTTTCGTGATACTGTGCGTCTGCAATACGCTTATCGGTATCGTGCAGGAACTTCGCGCAAAGCACACGATGGATAAACTGTCGCTCATTTCTGCCCCGAAGGTTCGGGTTATCCGCGACGGGGAAGAAAAGGAAATCGCCGTGAAAAACGTCGTTATGGACGACGTTACGATATTGCAGGCGGGACACCAGATTTGCGCGGATTCGGTCGTTGTCGAGGGCAGTATCGAGGTCAACGAAAGCCTTATCACCGGTGAACCCGACGCAATCGTGAAAAACGTGGGCGACAGCCTTATGTCGGGAAGTTACGTCGTATCGGGACGCGCAAAAGCAAAAGTCGTGCACGTCGGCATGGATAACTTCGCAATGAAAATATCCGCCGGCGCGAAATATTTCAAAAAACCCGTTTCGGTCATCAAAAATTCGTTAAATAAAATCGTAAAAACGATGTCGGTGGTCATTGTGCCGCTGGGCATCGCTTTGTTTTCAGTCAAATATTACATTCAGGGCAACGATATGAACAGTACGGTGCTGACGACAATCGGCTCGTTGGTCGGCATGATTCCGAGCGGTCTTGTCGCGCTTACGTCGGTCGTGTTCTGTCTGAGCGTCATAAGGCTTGCGGGACACCACACCCTTGCACAGGATATGTACTGCGTCGAAACGCTTGCAAGGGTTGACGTGCTGTGTCTTGATAAAACGGGCACGATTACCGAAGGCAGTATGGAAATCCACGGTATAAAAACCGTCGATTTGTCGGAAGACGAGTTCTGCCGCCACCTTAAAAACCTGTCGGACGCCGTTAAGGACGAAAACGCGACGGCGGCGGCGGTCAAAAACTACGTCGGACAGTACGAGGCGGCGGGCGAAGTCAGCGTTGTCGTACCGTTTTCGTCGGACAGAAAGTGGAGCGGCGCGGTTATCGACGGCAGAAGTTACGTTCTGGGCGCGCCCGAATTCGTTTTCCCTAATACCGCGGAAGAAATAAAAGCAATCACGCGCGAAAAGGCGGAAGAAGGGCTCAGGGTGCTTGTCCTTGCGTCGTCGGACGTCGAAATTATCGGGCACAGCCTTCCCGACGGACTGAAAGCGGAAGGGTTTATATTCATCGCCGATAAAATAAGAAAGGAAGCCCCCGATACGCTGCAATATTTCAGGGATCAGGGCGTTACCGTCAAAATTATTTCGGGCGACAACCCCGTTACCGTGCGCGCCGTCGCAAAACGCGCAGGGCTTTCCGATTGCGACAGTATCATTGATATGTCAACCCTGAAAACCGACGAGGAAGTCATCGAAGCGGCGGAAAAATACACGATATTCGGTAGGGTTCTGCCCGATCAGAAATTGTTGCTTGTAAAAGCCCTGAAAGCAAACGGACACACCGTTGCAATGACGGGCGACGGCGTCAACGACGTGCTTGCATTAAAGGAATCCGACTGCTCGATCGCGATGGCTTCGGGTTCGGACGCCGCAAAGAACGTGAGCAGTCTGGTGCTTCTTGACAGCAATTTCGCGTCGATGCCGAAAGTCGTTGCGGAAGGCAGACGTTCCATAAACAACCTTGAAAGGTCGGCGTCGTTGTTCCTTGTAAAGACGGGCTACAACTTGCTTATTGCGCTGTTGTTCCTTATCGTGCCGTCGATTCTGCCGTTCGAGCCAAGGCATCTGACGCTGCTTGGCGGGGTAACGATCGGGATTCCGTCGGGAATACTCGCGCTCGAACCCAATAAAAACAGGGTGGAAGGCAGGTTTTTGCCAAAAGTCATTATGAACGCGGTGCCCGGCATAGTAACCGTAATGGCGGGTATTATCGCAATCGTAATCACAACGCAGACGATACTCACGGGGCTTTCTCCGGACGAACAGCACGCGCTGTATTTCCTTGCGACCGTGTTTGCGGGATACCTGTTCGTGTTCAAATCGTGCTGGCCGTTCAACCTGTTGCACGCGGTACTTTTCGTGGGCGTAATCGCGCTTCTGGTGCTGTGTTACTTCGTGCATCTGTCGTTTATCGACATACAGTCGTTCTTCGGTCTGTACCGCGGAATAACGCCCGCAATGTGGAAAGTGCTTGCGGTGGTATGGTCGATACTCGTCGTCGTATTTGCGGCGATGTGGGCGCTTGATAAAAAGTATAACGTGCGCTTCCAGACGACCGTCGGCGACATCGAAGACAAAATCGATTTAAGACGCGAAGAAGTCCTCAAAAAAAGAGAAGCGAAAAAGGCAGAAAGAAAAGCCAAAAAATCCCTGTAAAAAAAGACAAAACAAAACCCGCAATCTGCGGGTTTTTTAATGCGGTTTTTCAGAAGAACGAGTGCAAAACAAGCATCACTATGCCAAGGATTAAAAGCACCACGCCGACGGTAATATTAAGCGTTTTGGGCTTTACCTTGTTTGCGATAAGCGCGGCAAGTTGCGCCGAAACGAGCGTGCTGAATATGCAGGTTATCATTGCCGTCGTGTCGGGCAAGCCGCCGATTCCGAAATGCGATATCGCCCCGACAAGCGCGGTAAACGTCATGATAAACACGCTTGTGCCGACCGCCTTTTTAAGCGGAAATCCCATAAACGACGTGAGTACAAGGAGCATCATCATGCCGCCGCCCGCGCCGACGAATCCGCAAATCATACCAATCGTTGCCGACAGCGCGAACGTTTGCACCGCGTCGCACCATTTGTTTTTGTACAAGCGGTCCTTTAAGGGATCTCTGCCGTTGACGGGAACGAGTATGAATTTAAGCCCGAGTAGGGACGTTGCGAAAATGGAAAAGTTGCCCATAAGGTGATTGTCGATTTTTGACGCAAGAAAACTTCCGAGAACCGTAAAACACAAAACGACGACAAGCATTTTCGAGCCTTTTTTCACATCGACGTTTTTATCGACGGCGTAAGCGGTTGCGGACACGGCGGACGCCAGCACGTCGGAAATCAGCGCGATACCGATGGCGTCGTACGACGGGAAGTCCAGAAATGCGACAAGCATCGGTGCGATAAACGCGGCGGCGGACAATCCCGCAAATCCCGTGCCTATGCCTGCGCCAATGCCTGCGAAAATATATACGATAATTTTAATATATTCTTCCATACAATTGTAATAAATTATATCACCGCGCGCTTTTATGTCAACCGTTCGCCGTTGACTTTCCGATATTAAAGTGGTATCATATACTTTATGAAAATAATGTTCGTGTGCCTTGGAAACATCTGCCGCAGCGCAATGGCGGAATTTATGATGAAAGACGCCTTGAAAAAGCGGGGGATATCGGAAAAGTACGTTATCGACTCCGCCGCGACGTGCGGGCTCGAAGCGGGCAACCCCGTTTATCCCGACGCGCTGAAAAAACTGAAAGAGCACGATGTTCCGACGTTCCCGCATTATTCGAAACAGGTCAGAAAAACCGATTACGACAAATACGATTTATTCCTTGGAATGGATGACAAAAACGTCGCGTATCTCAAAAATCTTTTTGCACCCGACGAAAAAAAGAAGGTAAAAAAGTTTCTGGAATATGCAGGGCAATCCCGCGACGTCGCGGATCCGTATTATACCGGCAATTTTGACGATACTTATGACGATTTGAAAATCGGTATCGAATTTTTGATAAATAATATTGAAAACAGGAAGTGAATTTATGAGTGAATGTACGCACGATTGCAGCTCCTGCGAAAGCCACGGAAGTTGCAGCGAAAAAACCGACTTCACCGTCCCCGTAAACGCATTGTCGAAGGTCAAACACGTTATCGGCATCGTGTCGGGAAAAGGCGGTGTGGGCAAATCTCTCGTAACGGGGCTTATGGCGTCGATTACGGCAAAACAAGGGTTTAAAACGGCGATTCTGGACGCTGATATTACCGGTCCGTCGATTCCGCGCATGTTTAACGTGGACGGTCCCATCGACAGCGACGGCAGTTTCTTTTATCCGGTGAAATCAAAGGGCGGCATTGAAATTATGTCGGCAAACCTTTTACTGGAACACAATAACGATCCCGTCGTATGGCGCGGTCCCGTCATCGCGGGTATGGTGAAACAGTTCTGGACGGATTGCGTCTGGGGCGACGTGGACTTTATGTACGTCGATATGCCTCCCGGAACGGGCGACGTGCCGCTTACGGTTTTCCAAAGCCTGAACGTCGACGGTATCATCGTCGTGACAAGCCCGCAGGAACTCGTGTCGATGATTGTCGGCAAAGCCGTGAAGATGGCAAATATGATGAATATCCCCGTGCTGGGCGTCGTTGAGAATATGAGTTACGTCAAATGCCCGGACTGTGGCAAAGAGTTTTCGATTTTCGGCGACAGCAAGGTCGACGAAGTCGCAACCGAATTCGACCTGAAAGTTCTCGGACGGATTCCGTTTGACAAAAACATCGCGAAAGCCTGCGACGAAGGCAACGTCGAGTCACTTGACGCGGACTTCCTTGACAGCGCGAAAGAGGCGATAAAACGCCTTGCAAAATAAACGAAGAAAAAAAGAAGCGCCCCGAAAAATCGGGGCGTTTCTTAAATATATAAGGGGGAAGGAAATTATCTTGCGTTTAAGCGGTCGAATTCTTTCACGTTTTCCACGATAAGGTCAAAGAATTTTTCAACGATTTTTTTGTCGTCGTCGTTGCCGCGGATTGCAATCGTCATCGTTACGACGTCGTTTAAGGTTGTGAGCGCAAGCTGCATAAAGGGTTTGTACTTGACCGCGCCCGTCATAAATCCGTCAACGGGTTTCGCATTGCCGAAAGTCAGTTTATCGACGGGAAGAAGCCCGATGTTGCTCATACCGATAAGCGGGTTGTCGTACCCGATTTTGATTGCGAATTCCGAAATAGAAAATGGCAGTATGGTATAGGCGAGTTTCAGAAGAGGCAGGCTGTAAAGCCCCATATATTTGTCGCGCTTGCTTTTCTTTGTGGAGCGCATGACGTTGATAAGCGTATCGTTGATCGTTTCGCCCTTGTTATGCACCGTGCAAAGCATAAATCCCGTGTGATTCGCAAGCCCGCCGGCCTCGTCGCCGCCTTCGATATGACGGCGTAAATCGACCATGCAGGGGATTGAAAGGGTTTCGTCGTCGCGCATGCCCGAAATATCGTAAAGCGCGCGCACGTACGCCGCAAGCAGCATATCGTTGACGGTAACGCCCAGACGTTTTCCCGCGTTTTTCATATTAAGGAAAGTGTCGCGGTCGATTTTTCTGATGTTGATCATCGTGTGGTCGTCGGGACGGGGTTCGGTCAGCGGAAATACGTGTTTGTCTTTCACCGCGCTGATGTTTTTGAAAAGACCTTTCGCAACCTTTTTGTCGGCTGCGTCGAGTTTCGTATAAACCTGTTCCGCGCTTCTCGTACCTTGTTTAAGGTCGGTGGGGTTTTCGCCGTTCAAAATCGCGTTGTAGTTTTTTGCAAGCTTTTTCAAAAAGTATTTGAAGTCGCCGCCGTCAAAGCACATATGGTTGACGATCATCGCAAACGTCGATTTTCCGTCCTTGTTCAGGACAATCACCTTAAACTGTACGTTGTTTGAAACGGGGATACTCTGGCACAGGAAATCGTACGCTTCTTTTTCGGGATCGTCGCTGTCTTTTATTGTCAGGATATCGTTGACGGTGTAAGGTTCCACCTTCCAGTAAGGATTGACGGGATTCTCGTGAAAACTACTGTGAAGCACGGGAGCTTTTTCGCACATTATGACCAGCACGTTTTTAAGCGCGTCGGCGTCTAAGAGCCCGTCGAAAGTCAGGGTTGCGTGCACCATACGGTCGTAATAGTTTCGGAAAAGATATTGCATCTTATCCCACATTTCGGCTTTTATAGTTTTGCTCATAGTTTCAAAATCAGTATTTTATCGTATCGTTTTTACGAGATAAAGATTGTTATTTGTTTTCGTCGTTCCACATTGTGTAGTACGCTTCGTCAATGCGCGCTTTCTTTTCGGCTGCCGCCTTATCCTTTTTCTTTGCATAACTCACAAGAGATGCGATAAGGATAACGATGTCGAGAAGGGCTGCGCCGACGGGAAGAAGCCACGACGGATGCCACGGGATAACGTGCGCCACGCCAAGCATTACGTACACCATAACGGCGGTTACTTCAACGGTTGCAAGCAGGTCGAAAAGCCTTGATTTACTGTTGTAAGAATACGCCTCGGCGGTGTCGGTGATAAGCATTGCGACCACCATTACAAGGAAGGTCATCCAACTGTATTTGAAATGCACGAGTATTTGCAGAATAAGGAAAATAAACGTGAACGTAAGTGCGATGATGACGTGCGACAGACCGCGGATTGCAAGGTGTCTTTTCTTTTTCGCAAGGACGATAATACCGAAAATCGCGCCTGCGATAACGCCCATAAACGCGCCGCCCACAAGAATGAGCCAGGTTTTGTCCCATGCGCGGGTTGCGAAACTGACCGAAAGATATCCGATCACGACAAACAGCGCGATTGCGATGCCGGTGAGCACTCTTGCGCCGATGCGGGGCACTGCGCGCTTTACGTTGTCCAGACGGTTTTCAAAATCGACGAGCGTGTCTTTGAAGTTTCCGAGACTGTCGATGCACAGGTCGTAGATGGCGTTTTCGTCCGTCATACCTTTTATCTTGTATTCCTGCGCGCGGTCGAGAAGGTTTTGCAAAACTTCTTCGCGGTATTCCATTGCCTCTTTCGTGGGAGAGATGGCGCGGAATTGTTGTTCGAGATACTTTTTGAAGCGGTCGATTAACATATTATTTTGTTCCTCCGTTGATTAAGTCTTTCATTATTTTTATGGTGTCAAACCAGTTGGTTTTATTGAAGTCGTAAAAGGCGCGGCCCTTTTCGGTGATGCGGTAATATCTGCGTCTTGCGCCGGCGTCGCTTTCGCCCCAGTAACTTTCGATAAAACCGTCGTGTTCCATACGGCGGAAGGCGGTGTAAAGGGTGGCGTCTTTAAGGACAAGTTCGCCGTGGCTAAGGTCTTCGATCGCCTTGCTTATTTCATAGCCGTAACTGTCGTTTTTGATAAGTTGCGCGAGAATTATCGTTTCGGTGTGACCGCGCAGCATATCGGCGCTTATTGCCATATTATTTCGCCTCCTTATGTATATCGCCTGACGATATATATCATAGCACAAAAAACGACGGAGTCAATAGTTTTTGATAAAAAAATGAAAAAAAATCCCAAAAATATTTTTCGCCGAAAAAACGTGTTTACAAACCCGCATTTTATATGGTAAATTATTTATATAAGAATAGTCTTGGGTGGATTATTATGGACAAAAAAGAAAGAACGAAAAAACCGATGAAAAAGGGCGCAAGATGGGCGCTTGTCATTTTTATATGGGGCTTTTCGGCGTATTTTCTCGTTGCGCTGTCGGGATTTATCGCGGCAACCGTTTCGGCAAAGGACGCGAAAAGCGTCTGGGCGGACTGGCAGAACGAATACATCGCGCTTCTTGAACAGCGTTACGCTGCCGACGAAAACTTTTCAAAGGTGAACGACGAGGATTTTCTTACCCGCACCGATATGGCAGAAGTCCTCGGCGCAAAACTTAACGAGATAAGGTATATCGCGTCGCACAACAGTTACAAAACGGGGCTCACTCCCGAAACGAAGTATTTTTATCACGGCCCGCTTGCGGCGATAATGGGAAAGCAATACGATTATATCTTCGACACGATTACCGAACAGCTCAACGCAGGTATCCGAAGTATCGAACTTGACGCGAATAAGGTGAAAACCGTCGACGGGTTCAGAATCGAGTGTCTGCACAGCGATATGCTGGAAACGAACAGCACGATGATCGACTTCGACAAAGGTCTTAAAGAAATCAGAATGTGGATGGACAGAAACGAAAACGCTTTGCCGATTATCGTCCTTGTGGAGCCGAAAGGCGGCAAAAAATTCGACCTCGAAGCCTTTGATAAATTCGACGAGATGCTGTTTAATAACTTCGGCGAAAAACTCGTTACGCCCAAAAAACTGCTTGACGCGGCGGGTGTTTCCGACTTTGACGAATTCCGCGCGAAAAACGCTTATCCGACCGTTGCAAGTCTGAAAGGGAAAATCATTTTCCTGCTGCACGAAAAGGACAGCCTGGAAACGTACATGCAACGCGATCCCGATATGCAAAAAAGCGCGATGAATATCGCCCTTGACTACAACACCGTCCTGAAAAAAGGCAAGGATTATTCCCGTTTCTCGTTCACCGTGATTCTGAACGATCCGACAAAACACAAAGACCGTATCTCCGAGGCGATAAACCGCGATAATTTTATGGTCAGAACGAGGCTGGACAGATACGCCGTCGTGAAAGACCACTGGTATAAAAACGGAATCGAGTCCGGCGCGAATATTTTAAGCACCGATTACACCCCGCACGCCAAGGAAAGAATAATGGAATATCCGACGAAAGGGAAGTGGACGGATACCTATTACGCAATATTGTACGAGGCGGACAAAACGGTAACCTTGCGCGGCAAATAACGAAAACGAAACGGTCGGCGACGTCCGTTTTTTCGTGCGCCCGCGACGTTGTATCGTAATATTTTGAATGATATTGAAATTTTTTGTTATTTTTGGGGTTTTCCGAAAAAAATTTTGTTACAAGAACGCTTTTCCGTAAAAAATTCGGAAAAAAATCAATAATTTCGTTTACACCGCATATAACGTATGTTAAAATCGAATAGTAAGGAAAAAGGAGATAACCGTGGATAACACCGACGTAAAAATTTTGCAGTGTCTTATGAAAAACGCTCGTGCGAATTCGTCCGAAATCGCCGAGAAGGTTAAGCTGTCCACGTCCACCGTAATCGAACGCATCAAAAAACTTGAAAACTCGGGCGTTATCAAAGGCTATGCCGCGATTATCGTCCCCGAAAAACTCGGCAAAGACGTCACCGCGCTTATAAGCGTCGCAATCGACCATCCGAAGTTCAACGACGGTTTCGTCGCCGCGGTCAAGGACAACCGCCACATTGCGGAATGTCTGTATATCGCGGGGGAATTCGATTACTTTTTGAAAGTCGTCACCGACAATACGAAAACGCTTGAAAGCGTGCTGAACGAAATCAAGAGTATCCCCGGCGTTTCAAAGACGCAGACGAGCATCGTTTTAAGCAGTCCGAAGAACGAATACAGCGTCCCCATAAAGGCGAAAAAAGAAAAGTAAAATATGCGCGAAAGCGCGAAATTATAAAATAAGGGCGAAAGCCGAAAATTAAGGAGAAATAATAATGATAGTTGGTATCCCCAAGGAAATTATGCACGACGAAGCGCGTGTTGCTGCAATCCCCGACACCGTAAAGAAAATGGTCGCCGCAGGCATGACCGTTCTTTTTGAAAAAGGCGCAGGCGAAGGCTCGCACTACCATGACAAGGATTATCTTGCCGCAGGCGCAACCATTCTTGAAGATTGCGAAGAAATTTTTGCAAAATCCGACGTTATCCTGAAAGTTAAGGAACCTCTCTTCAACGAAGAAAAGGGCAAACACGAAATCGAGATGATGCACAAAGGTCAATATATTATTACGTTCATTCACCCCGCATCTCCCGTAAACCACAAGATGGTCAAAGATATGGCGGCGGCAGGCGTTATCGGCCTTACCCTTGACGGTGTACCTCGTATCTCCCGCGCACAATCCATGGACGCTTTGTCCTCGATGAGCACCTGTGCAGGCTATAAGGGCATGCTCATGGGCGCAAACGACATCTCCAAATTCATGCCTTTGATCGGCTCGGCAGTCGGCGTTATCCAACCCGCAAACGTTCTCGTCATCGGTACCGGCGTTGCAGGTCTTCGTGCGGTCGCAACCGCAAAAGGTCTCGGCGCGAAAGTATATTCTGCCGATATCCGTCCTTCCGCAAACGAACAGGCAATGTCGCTCGGCGCGAAAATCGTCCCGACCGGTGTTCCCGAAGAAATCGCGGTACGTCGCGTAGGCGTTGTCGAATATGCAAAACGTCTTCCCGAAGAATGGCTTGAAAAAGAACGCGCGGCACTTGCAGACGCAGTCAAAAACGCCGACATCATCTTCTGCTCGGCACTCCTTCAAGGACAACTCGCTCCCACGCTCCTTACCGATGAAATGGTCGCTTCCATGAAGCCCGGCTCTGCAATTATCGATATTTCCATCGACCAGGGCGGCAACTGTGCAATCACCTCTCCCGGTATCCGCGACATCAAACACAACGTCATTATCGAAGGTATCAAGAATATCCCCGGTCAACTTCCCACCAGCTCGACCTGGCTCTTCGCATACAACATCTACAATCTGCTTGCGTTCCTCGCGAAAGACGGCAGCATTAAACTCGATATGAACGACGAAATCGTACAAAGCATTCTTGTAACGATTGACGGTGAAATCGTACACAAAGGTGCTCGCGAGGCGATGGGACTTTAAGCGTCAACATTTAGCGAATTTCTGAGTTTTTTTAAGAACCCGAGTTTTCGTGTACGCAATAGTACACTGGAAAACTCGGAACCTTAAAAGAAACGTCAGAACTTCATCTAAATCTCGCCGCTTAAAAGTGAAATCCGCCGCTTAAAAGATGATATATTTGACGCCTTTAATGATACGTGGAAAACTCGGAACCTTAAAAGAAACGTCAGACCTTCATCTGAATCTCGCCGCTCAAACGATGATAATCACCGCTTAAACGGCGAATATGGCGAAAACCGCTTTACAGCATTAACTTTTATCAACAAAAGGCAATCCCCTGCCTGCTTTCGGGCAGGGGGTATTTTTAATAATGATACAGGCAGGAATTTAATATGTTATCAACGTTAAACTCTGTTATTACCGGCGCGCTCGCAATGGGCAACTTCGGCCTTGAAAAAGCAATTTACTTTCAGCTGATTCTTCTTGGCGTATTCGTCGTAGCGACGCTTGTCGGTTACAAACTTATTTCAAACGTTCCGACGCTTTTGCACACCCCGCTTATGTCGGGTATGAACGCTCTGTCGGGCGTTACGGTGCTTGGCGCGTTGTCGGCAAGTGCCTCGCTTTTCAAGCTCGGTACGGCGGGCATCGTGCTTTCCGCGATATTCGGTTCTCTTGCAATCGCTCTCGCAATGGTCAACGTCGTCGGCGGCTTTATGGTCACCGACCGTATGCTCGGCATGATTGCAAAAAAGAAAGCAAAAGGTCAAACCGTGATTTACGCGGCGTCGGCAGTTGCGGGCGCAGGTCTCCTTGCGGTAATCTGCTGCATGGACGTCATCACAAAAGGCGCGGGCACCTCGGCGCGCGATTGGGTTTACCTTGCAATGGCAATCGTATTGTCGCTTGGCGTGCTTTTGGGCATCGCGATGATGGGCAAAGTCGCTTACAGCAAAATCGGCAATCGTTTCAGCGCGATTTGCATGCTCCTTGCGATTATCCTTATTATCGTGTACGGCAACGGCACAAGCCACATTGCGGCGGTATGGACGCTCTATATCGGGCTTGCGCTCGGCACGGTTGCGGGTATTGTCCTTGCAAAGAAAGTCAAAATGATTCAGATGCCGCAAATGGTCGCTCTTCTTAACGGTCTGGGCGGCGCGGCTTCGGCAATCGTCGGCGCGTTTGCGATGCTCGGCGTAGGCACGGGCTTTGACGCGTTCTCAACGACGACGTCGGCTCTTGCGCTTGCGGTCGGTATGATTACCCTTATCGGCAGCCTTGTCGCAGCCGGCAAACTTCACAAGATTCTTCCGCAAAAACCCGTCGTTTACAAAGGACATCAGGCGATGACCGTCGGCAGCCTTTGCCTGACGCTTGCGCTTATCGTTGTCTTTGCGGCGATTGCGGCTCTTTCGGGCAGCGGCAAAATTGCTCTCGGTATCGACCTGAAAGCGTTTTGCGGGATTATGATCGCATTGCTGTTCGTCATTTCGGGATTCTTCGGATACATTTTCGCGATTCGTGTAGGCGGCGCGGATATGCCCATTACGATTTCGCTGCTTAACAGTCTTTCGGGTGTTGCCGGTGCAATCGCAGGTCTTGCAATCAACGACTTGTTGCTCGTTGCGGTCGGCGGTATCGTCGGCGCGTCGGGACTTCTTCTGACGCAAATTATGTGCAAGGCGATGAACAGAAAACTCGGCGCAATCCTTCTCGGCGGCACGTCGTCCAACGACAATGCTCAAAAAACCGCCCCCGAAAAGGTCGAAGTCAAGGCGGAAGCGAAACCCGCCGAAGTGAAAAAGGAAGTCAAGGCGGAAGAAAAACCCGTTGTCAAGACGGAAATCAACTACGCCGCAACTTTGAACAACGCGAAAGAAGTCATCATCGTTCCCGGATACGGCATGGCTATCGCGCAGGCGCAACACCTTGTAAAGCAACTTGCGGATAAACTCACGGCAAACGGAACGAAAGTAAAATACGCAATCCACCCCGTCGCGGGACGTATGCCGGGGCATATGAACGTTCTTTTGTGCGAAGCCAACGTGGAGTACGAAGACTTGTTTGAAATGGACGACATTAACCCCGAGTTCAAGACGGCGGACGCAACGATAGTAATCGGCGCAAACGACGTTCTGAACCCCGCCGCAAACACTGCGGAAGGCACGCCGATTTACGGAATGCCCGTACTTGACGTTGCGGATTGCAAAAACATTTTCATCTTCAACTACGACCTTAAACCCGGTTACGCCGGCGTTGACAACCCCTTGTATTCACGCGAAAAGGGCGTTCACCTGTATCTCGGCAACGCGCAGGATACCCTTCAAAAGTTTATCGCCGACATGGACAAACCGTCGGAAATAACGCTTGAAAAGGCGGAAGAAGAAAAGCCCGCAGTCGTTGAAGAAAAGGCGGAAGAAAAACCCGCTGAAAAGGTTGAAAACCCCGCAAAACTTTTGCGTGACGCGAAGGAAGTCATCATCGTTCCCGGATACGGAATGGCTATCGCGCAGGCGCAGCATCTTGTAAAACAACTTGCGGATAAGCTCGCCGCGGGTGGCACGAAAGTAAAATACGCAATTCACCCCGTTGCGGGACGTATGCCCGGACACATGAACGTATTGCTTTGCGAGGCAGACGTCGACTATGAAGATTTGTACGAAATGGACGACATTAACCCCGAGTTCAAGACGGCGGACGCAACGATAGTAATCGGCGCAAACGACGTTCTGAACCCCGCCGCAAACACTGCGGAAGGCACGCCGATTTACGGAATGCCCGTACTTGACGTTGCGGATTGCAAAAACATTTTCATCTTCAACTATGACTTAAAACCCGGCTATGCGGGCGTTGACAACCCCTTGTACACTCGCGACAGCGGCGTGTATCTGTATCTCGGCAACGCGCAGGAAACGCTGCAAAAGTTCATTTCCGACATCGACGCGTAACAATCAAAACAACCGAAATCTGCCACCGTGTAATGCGGTGGCATTTTTTTCGCATAAGTTTTCTGGCTTTGCACAAACTCCGATAAGGAGGCAAATATGAATCTTTTGAAAGAAGTGATAAAAAACTGCAACGTCGGCGTTGACGCAATCGACAATATCTGGGAAAACGTCAAGGACACGAAACTGCGCGAAACCATCTGGAAACAAAAAGTCAAGATTATGGATTTGTCCGACAGGGCGTCCAAAGAACTCGGGGACGAGCCGTCCGCAAAAGACGGTACGTATCCCAACAAAATGGAAAGGGCAATGATGAAAGCCGCCGTAAAGATGAAATCGGGGCTTGACAAGTCCACGACGAACATTGCCGAAATGCTTATCGAAGGCAACAACATGGGCATTAACGACGTCGTTAAAACCTCGCATCTTTATCGTGAAGAAGACACGCCTTTTGCCGGCGAACTTATTAAACTTTACGATGCCAACGTCAAAGAGCTGCGCCGCTTTTTGTAAAAATTCAAAAAATACAAACCGCGCCGCAATACACAAAACAACGCGATAAAGCATTGTTTTGAGCAGATAAAACAAGGATAATTGAAAATTATTATAATCTGTCGGCATCAATAAAAAGCGATTTAAGATAATTCGCGGCGCACACTGCGCTTTTGAAATCACATTATTGCAAGCAATAATGCTCACTCTTTTGCTTGTGTGCGCCTTTTCCCCACGGGTACACAGTATCCCGCGGGGTCCCCT